>Ga0335085_10000682_pt1 | contig 88914 bp, 56 predicted proteins | sample Lox_Sample_45_FD_206712 | JGI IMG/M metagenome (GOLD analysis project Ga0335085, IMG submission 206712) | Soil microbial communities from Loxahatchee National Wildlife Refuge, Florida, United States - Lox_Sample_4.5 | ecosystem: Environmental > Terrestrial > Soil > Wetlands | place: USA... | reverse complement strand
GGATTGCCAAAGCATTTCTACCCCATACTCCCGCCCTGAGTACAAAATTCTCCTGAATGACACCGCCGGATGGCGGTTTTATGCTCGTGGAGGAGAAAGGAACAGACGACGATGAAAACTAGCAGCCTATTGAAGTCAATTCTAAAAACCGCCGTTTACATTATGGATTCGACAGCCGACTCAGTGGACCGTGTTTCCGACAGAGCGTCGCGGTTTGCGGATGACGCACGGGATGTGATTTACCCGGACCGCGGGAACACGATGCGGAACATCTTAAGCTTTGCAGCTGGAGTAGGCATTGGAGTGGCTGCAGGCGTTCTGCTCGCGCCACAAAGCGGCGCCGAGCTTCGCCATTCGATCGGTGATCGAGTACAGGACATTAGCGAAAGAGTTCGCGGGAAGAATGAGGGTTACGCAACCGGAACCGACATCCGCTAGTCTGATTCTCGGTTAACTTTCTTAGCACCAGCGAATGCCAGGGCGGCCCAAGAGGCCGCTCTTTTTATTGCCCGGCTTCTTTTTGGGGCCGATTCAGATATGATTGTGGTTTCGTGAAAAACGCATTTTGGGAGTCATTGCCGATATGAAGATCGGGGTCGAGTCGCGAGTTTTGAATGGAGCGGTAGTGCTGGTGCCTGAAATTTTCGAGGATAGCCGGGGCTTCTTCCTGGAATCTTTTCGGGCAGACCAATTCAGGGATCTAGGCTTGCCGACGGAGTATGAGCAGGATAACCACTCGCGGTCGGCACGAGGTGTTATCCGTGGATTGCACTTCCAATGGGACCCTGCCATGGGTAAGTTGATGAGAGTCACTGCTGGGTCGGCATTCCTCGTCGCGGTCGACATCCGCAAAGGTTCACCGACTCTGGGCCAGTGGTTTGGCGTGAACGCATCCCCGGAGAATCGCCGAATGGTTTGGGCCCCGGCTGGTTTCGCCAGGGGATTCTGCTCGCTGGTTGACGGCACAGAAATTCAGTACAAATGCACGGGCATCTACAATCCTCGGGGCGAGTCTGGGATTCGGTGGAACGATCCTGCGGTTGGCATCAAATGGCCACTGAGTGATGCCTTGGTGTCGGATAAGGACCGAGTCGCGCGCACATTGGAGCAGTGGTTGGCATCGCCCGAATCCGAAAATTTCCAGTATGGTCTGCAAGCAGATCGTGAGATGGCAGTGAGAAGTTGACGCACCAATTACTTCACTGTCGGCACCCCCTGCCTGGCTTGGATAATATCCTCAACAGGCAGTCACACAGCTAGTTTCCGATTGAGGAGGCTTACGCGTGTCGCTGCGAATACACGAGCAGAAGCGCGAAAGGCCTGATTTACAAACAACTTTCGCGGAATGGCGGGGTTACGTCCAGTCTAGGTGCGATTCGAAATCTGTCGAGAAGACTGCCCAATCAATGTCTCAATTGAGGTAGACTTCACGTTTGGCCAATAAAGGGGTACCCGTGGCTCTTATGTCCGTCCGCATCTTTGCGCGCCGAGGCATTCTCGGTGGGGTGTTGACGCTTTCGGTTCTGATTATCGTCGGTGGCGCTATCGGTAGTGTGGCGCAAACAAAGACGCCGCGCCCGGTCACACAGTCCGAGTTGGCACGCCAGAATATGGAGCGCGTCGCTGCTAACGTCACCGAGATCATCGCTGTTCTTCATAAAGATCACGGAATCATGGTCGAGCTAAAGGCATGGGTTGCCAAGGATGCGACCGATCACGGTCAGATCGTCTCGGACGCCGACCTTACCGACCAATCCATTTACGATCGCCTCGAGAATGATGTGACCTTCCGCTCGGCAGCCACTCGGATCGTGCAGAAATATGGCTACCTCCAGCCTACTGTCAATCCTGACTCCCCGATGGCCAAGGAGCAGGAACTACTAATGCAGGAGCGGGTGAAGTGGATCGCGCAAGACGCCGACGCGCAGCGGCAAAAGGCAATGCAGGCGGAAGAACAGCGGGTGTTGAAGACGCAAGCGAACTGCGACCCTCGCATTAGTGTTTGTGCACCGCAGACGGGCTCGAATCCGTCGATACAGGGCTTGCCGCAATCAGACGAAACTAACCCAATCGAAGGCCCAGGATTCCAGAACGGACAGCCTTCTACTCCCGCAGTGCCCTATTCCCCACAAGAGCCCGGTCCCAGTAACAATGTGCCGCTTTTGCGCACTCAGGGCGAGGGCAGTTCCTCATACGAACAGACACAGTTCGGCAGCAACTCTTACCAGCAGGGTTCCGATGAACAAGAGGGCGAAGAGTCATCAAGAATGGGAACCCGCGGACTACAGGGACAACGTCAGGGAACAGGCAACGATCTTGACTTCTCGCAGTCCGAATACGGGGATTTCGGCCAAGGTTCTTACTCGGGCACAGAAATGTATGGCAGTAACCCTTACGCAAGTACCGGGTTGAGCAGCACCGGGATGAATGGCGGGACTTATTCATCAAACCGCACATCCATCTACGACCTAAGCTTGGACCCGATCGCGCAGATGAATGCGCGCAGGGAGCGGCAGGCCCTTACTCCGTCGCAGAAGATGGTAAGAAAGCCCAATCCATTCGAGAACGTACCTTCGCTCTATGACATGTACCTGCAAGCAGCAGCGCGGCCTCCAGCCGTTCAGAGATTTGGAATGCAGATCTTTGAGAACGGCACTCGCGATCTGCAGATGATTCCGACGGATCTCCCGGTCGGCCCAGAGTATGTACTTGGGCCGGGCGATGCAGTTTCGGTCGATCTCTGGGGCGGAGTTTCACGAAGGTTTTACCGAGTGATCGATCGCCAAGGGCGGCTAACCCTGCCCGAAGTTGGACCTGTGCTGGTAGCTGGCAAGTCGCTGGCAGATGTCCAGACGGACTTGCAAAAGACAATGCGCACCCAACTCCGGGATATATCGGTCGATATCTCACTGTCTCGCCTGAGGACCATTCGAGTTTATGTGGTCGGCGATGTCCTTCGGCCGGGCGCATACGATATCGGCTCGCTGTCGACGCCCTTGAATGCTCTGTTCGCGGCGGGCGGTCCTACGGGTCGGGGCTCGCTTCGAAATTTGAAACACTATCGAGGGAACACCCTCGTGCAGGACGTAGATGTATACGACCTGCTTCTGCACGGAATCAGGGGAGACGTTCAACGGCTTGAAAATGGGGATACCGTTATGGTTCCTCCGCTCGGACCGCAGATCACGATTGATGGCATGGTGCGGCGACCCGCGATTTACGAAACGAAGGATGAGAAATCTCTGGCGGATGTAATCGCGCTCGCCGGCGGCCTGCTCCCCACCGCAACATTACGGCATGTCGAGGTGCAACGCACCGTTGCGCACGAGAAAAAGACGATGTTGAGCGTGGATATTCCGGCGGACGGATCAACAGCTGAAGTCAGCAAAAAACTTGAGTCGTTTCAGATTCAAGATCTGGACAAAATCCGTATTTTCCCGATTGCCTCGTATGCCGCCAACGCAGTTTACCTTGAAGGCCACGTCATCCGCCCGGGGAAGTATTCCTACAAGCCAGGCATGAAAGTTACGGATCTGGTTTCTTCTTATAAAGATCTACTGCCTGATCCAGCGTTGCAGTACGGGGAAATCGTTCGACTGAGCGAACCGGACTTTCATCCGACGGTGCAAAGCTTCAGCGTAGCGGCAGCTTTGGCCGATCCAGCCCATGCACCAGAATTGCAGCCTCTCGACACGGTCGAGTTCTTTGGACGGTACGATTTTGAGGATCCGCCGATTGTCTCAGTTTGGGGAGATGTGCGGGATCCCGGAACTTATCGGACCTCTGGCGATATTCATATCAGCGACGCCATCCATTTAGCCGGAGGACTAGGAGCTGATGCTTTCGACGGTGACGCTCAGGTATTTCGGTATCAGTCAGACAGCACGATGAAGATTTTGAATGTGAAGTTGAGTGGCGCGCTGGATGGAAATCCGAATGATGATATCGTTCTGCACCCGCGTGACCGGGTACTGGTACATAGAAATGCCGCGGCAATTGAGCCATCGTCTGTGTATGTAAAGGGTGAGGTGGGCCGGCCGGGACGCTATCCACTCACGGTGGACATGCGTGTTTCGGACCTGATCCACGCAGCCGGAGGCCTTAAGCAGAGCGCCGATGTAAAAACCGCTGATCTGACGCACTACACATGGGAAAACGAGAAACAGGTCATGGGTACCCAGGACAAAATTGTTCTGGCGGACGCGTTGGAGGGGAAACCTGAGGCGAACGCGGTCCTGAACAACGGCGATGTATTGACCATCGCGCAGGTAGCCGGATGGAATGACATCGGCGCATCGATCACTTTGCGTGGCGAGGTAGTCCATCCTGGTACCTATGGGATCCGTCCCGGGGAACGACTGAGTTCGGTGATTGAGCGAGCCGGAGGTTTCGCACCCGCGGCCTATCCCTATGCCACGATTTTGCTGCGCGCTGACGTGCAAAAGATCGAGCAAAGATCTTACGGAGAGCTAATACAACGAGTGCGCGAGCAGCAGGCCACACTTAAGCTGACAGCGACGAATACCGGCGATCCGGACCAAAAAGTATCAGCCGAGAGTGCTCTGGTGCAGTGGCAAACGACACTCGACAGTTTGCTGAATGCGCCTCCCCAAGGGCGGGTCACGATTCAAATTTCGTCCAATATCAAGAGTTGGACGAACACACCTCGGGACATTGTGGTGCGGTCGGGTGATGTTGTAACTGTTCCGAAGCGTCCAAGCTTCATTCTGGTTCAAGGGCAGGTTTATGGTCCGACGGCGGTGGCGTACCGTCCCGGGAAGACCGCCAAGTGGTACTTGATGCAGGCTGGTGGACCGACCAACCTGGCGGAGAAGAAAGCAATTTTCGTAATTCGCGCCGACGGCACTGTCTTCGGCCACAACTCAGGGTGGATGTCGGGCGATGGGCTGAATGTACCGCTGCAGCCAGGAGATATGGTGGTAGTTCCTGAAAAAGCCATCGGAGGGACTCCGGCGTGGAGGACAGTCTTCGCGACTGCACAAGTTGTGAGTTCACTGGCCATCAGCGCTCTAGTGATTGCCACTTACGTCCATTAGCACTCGGTGGATTTATCGGGGAGATTTTTTGCATCCGATTGGAAGACGAATCTGTGCGAACCTGGCGTATTTTCTGGCCATTACACCGCTGGCTCTGGGACAGGCAAACGGCCCAAGTGCATCACCGGAACCTACCCAGTCATCGGCCCAAATTGCGCAGCAGAAGCCAGTGCCGGAAACCCCTCCGGACGCACCCGAGCCGCACTCCCGTGAGAATACCGTGCGGAAGCTTCCTTCCGCCCTCATGCACGATCAGATCGGGCTATGGACGAGTCCCTCCAAAATCCGCTTCTCTGACGCGACCTGGATGGTGCCTCTAGGAGGATTGGCTTCGGCACTTTTCGTAACCGACAGTGAGTACAGCCGCCATCTCTCGAACGATCCGAATCGGATCCAGGATTTTCGCCATGTGTCCGATTATGGGTTGTATTCGATGGCCGGCGCAGGCGCAGGAGCGTATTTTCTAGGACTGATGACTCATAACGAGCATCAGCGTGAGACCGGATTTCTAAGTGGGCAATCGGCTATCGACACGCTTGCAATCGTCGAAGCGCTTAAGTTCGCAAGCGGACGCCAGCGCCCTATCGACGGGAACGGTAATGGACAGTTTTGGAAAGGAGGCGCCTCCTTTCCCTCGGAACATTCGGCAGCGGCATGGTCGATCGCTGGAATCGTTGCGCACGAATACTCCAATCCGCTTGTAAAATTCCTCTCTTACGGGCTGGCAACTACGGTCAGCGTCTCGCGAATCAACGCCAAGGAGCACTTCCCTTCCGATGTCTTGATCGGCGCTGCTCTGGGCTATCTGACAAGCGAATACGTATACCGAAAGCACCACAATCCAGACGTGCCGGGCGCAGCCTGGGACTCCCCGGTCTCCCGTCCCACTCACGGTTCTTCGTGGCCTGCCAGGTTGATGGGTTCGCCCTACGTTCCACTGGACAGCTGGGTATATCCAGCTTTGGAGCGTTTGGCGGCTATGGGTTTCATTAACTCGGCAATTGCGGGAATGCGCCCGTGGACTCGGATGGAATGCGCAAGACAGCTCAGCGAAGCGTCGGATCGAATTAGCGATAGCGACCCCACCGAAAGCGAACCAGCACATCTTTACCAGGAACTCATGCTTGAGTTCGGCCGGGAGGTAGAACTGCTGGGTGGGGGAGATAACGCCGAGCTACAGGTTAGATCCGTCTATACGCGGGCTACCGAGATTGCCGGGAAACCGCTGACTGACGGTTATCACTTTGGCGAAACAATCTACAACGATTTTGGGCGCCCCGAGCAGCAGGGCTTTAATAATGTTTCGGGAATATCAGCCTGGGCTGCTAATGGACCGTTCGCGGTTTATTTCAGCGGTGAATATCAACATTCACCAGAGGCTTCCGCCCTGCCCCTGGGTGCCCGGCAGGCAATATCGATTGCAGACTTCGGTCGAGCCGCCATTATTCCAGCTCCTTGGCCAGTTCCACCCGATACACCCACCGCGGAGGTGAACCGAGGGCGCCTCTTGGATTCTTATGTTGCGATGAACGTGTCGAACTGGCAGTTCTCGTACGGGAAGCAGAGCATACGCTGGGGAGCGGACGAGGGCGGCGGGGTGATGCTTAGTGATAATGCGGATCCTCTCACGATGTTCCGGATTAACCGTGTAACGCCTTTTATACTGCCGAGTTTCTTGCGGTACCTTGGCCCGATGCGGATTGAGTTCTTTGTCGGACAATATTCGGGGTACGAGTTCATGTTCGCGCCGTCTCGGCAGTGTAATCCCTCACCCTGTCTTGTCGGTCAGTACGGCAAGTCCCTCGATCCGCAGCCGATCCTTCATGGGGAAAGGTTCAGTTTCAAGCCGACTGCCAATTTTGAATTTGGACTGTCGAGAACTACGGACTATGCCGGTCCGGGATATCCTCTGACCTGGCACAATTTCCTGAGAAGCATGTTTTCGACATCAGTCCAGATTCCAGGGGCGGTGGACAAGACGGGATCGCACCGGTCTGGGCTGGACTTCAGCTACCGCATCCGTAACTCGCTGACTTTCTACGCCGATGGGATGACTGAGCACGACAACGTCAGCCCTCTGATTGGACCTGATGTCGCAGCATGGCTAGGCGGTATCTATATCCCTCGCCTCCCCAAGCTTCCGAAGATGGATTTTCGGGCCGAGGGCGTTTATACCGATCCGCCAATTGGCGGAAATGTCGGACATGGCTTCTTTTACTACGATCCGACCTGGATATCGGGTTTCACCAACGCCGGAAAATTGATGGGAGACTGGGTTGGTAGACAGGGGCAAGGTGTACAAACTTGGCTCACGTATTGGTTCACGCCCCGAAATACACTACAATTTGAGTTCAGGCATTTGAAAGTCAGTCAGCAGATGATGCCGAGTGGGGGTACCCAGGCGGACGGGAGTGTTCGTGCGAACTTTTGGGTGCGACCTAACTTTAGTTTGTCGGCAGCGGTACAGTACGAAACTTGGAACTTTCCAGTGCTATCCCCCACCAAACAGTCAGATGTGACCACTTCAATCCAATTGACACTCTGGCCTAAGGGGCTTGTGCGGAAGGGCAGTTCAAGCCAGTAGTTGGCTCGAATCGGGCTGACGCTGTGCAGAAGAATATGGCGACAAAGGAAATTACAAAGCGAGAGTCGCAATATCCCGAGACGGAACTGGAGCCGCAATTACTTCGGGTTCGCCGGGAGGAATCTCGAGAGAAGATTGTTTCGCGCATCGCTATTCTCTGGGATAACAGGCAATTCCTTTTCCGCTGTCTCGCGATCACTTTTGTGGTGTCATCAGCGATTGTGCTGATAATGCCTGTCAGTTATACCTCGACCACGCGCCTGATGCCCCCGGATCAGGGTGGCCAGGGAGTGGCGTCGATGCTGGCGGCTGTTGCGAAGGTGACGGGTGACTCCGGCATTGGCGGCCTCTCGGGGATGAAAACAACTGGCGACCTTTTCATCGGAGTGCTTCAAAGCCGCAGAGTGCAGGATGATCTGGTTAACAAGTTCGATCTTCGGAAGCTCTATGGTGTCAAGCGATTTGATGACGCGCGTATTATTCTTCATGCGAGAACCGAGATCACATCGGACCGCAAGAGTGGAATTATCACTGTAGCCGTTTCGGACGGTAACGCGGAACGAGCTGCGGCTATGGGCCGGGAGTATATCGAGGCCTTAAATTCGACTGTAACTAATCTGAACACCTCCTCCGCGCACAAAGAGAGAGTCTTTCTCGAGGAACGGATTGCCCAAGTCAAGCAAGACCTGGAAGACGCAGAGAAGGCCTTCAGCCAGTTTGCCAGCAAAAATGCCGCGTTCGACGTAAAGGAGCAAGGTCGCGCGATGATTGGCGCTGGCGCGGAGATTGAAGGACGAATGATCGCTGCTCAGACTCAATTAGAAGGGCTGCGGCAGATATATACCGAGAACAATGTGCGCGTTCGATCTCTTCAAGCCCAGGTGGACGAATATAGACGGCAGTTGGAGAAAATAAGTGGAAAACCGTCGACGGCTGCTGGGAAAAAAACAGGGGAGAAGGACGATAGTTCAGACCAAAATAGCGCTCCCTATCCCACGATCCAAGAACTTCCGCTTCTAGGAGTAACTTGGTCCGATCTGTATCGACAGACGAAAGTGGAGGAGACTGTTTTTGAAACGCTTACGAAACAATACGAAATAGCAAAAGTCGAGGAGGCACGCGAAATCCCAAGTATTAAAGTTCTCGATCCGGCAGAGGTCCCGGAGCGAAAGTCATCGCCTCATAGAGCCATTCTGGTGCTGTCCGCAACCGTTTTCATATTTATTTTTAGCGTGGCATGGCTATTACTAAGCGCTCGATGGCAAGAAATTGATCCTGAAGATCCTGCAAAGGCATTATCAATACAGATTTTCGAGACCACCCGCAGCAGCATCATTCGATTTGTTAAGCGGGTTTCTCCCAGAAGAAATAAAGCCGAGGATTGATCCCGGCGTGACAACTACCTCATTCTGCCGCCTGGCGGAGCTCACTGACATCGAAGGACACGCGAAACAGCCCTCTGGCCTGCGGGAATCATGTTGACGGAACACAGCCAAGCCGCAACCAAGAACCCCAGTCCTGCCGGACAACAGGGATTGGGTGCGAAGATGATCCGCAACGTGTTATTCGGCGGGTTGCGATACTTTGTAGTCACTCCGATTCCCTTTGTGATGACGCCGTTCATTCTTCACAAGATCGGAGTTACAGGGTACGGCACGTGGGCGATTTTTCTTGCGCTCAACGGGCTGACATCATTAGCAGATTTGGGGCTGGTCGGGACATTAAGCAAGTTCGTAGCCGAGTATTACGCGCGTAGAGACTTCGTAGCGCTTTCCCGACTCATGAACTCAGGACTAGCGTTGTTCCTGCTGCTGGATGTTCTCATCACCGGCACGCTGTGGCTTGCGACCCCGCTCTTGACCGGAATGCTATTTCACGGCAGCACGGTACCCAAAGCAGATCTAATATCCATGTTCCGGATTTTTCAGGTTGTCATTGCGGCGAACATCCTGAATCAGCTCTTCGGATCTGTGCAGGGAGGCTTGCAACGACTAGATCTCATGCATGTTCTCGGTACCGGGGGCATCATCATGTACAACGCGTTCGCTGCCGTCCTTTTATTAAAGGGAGATGGCCTGCGCGGTCTTGTCCATGCTTATGTCCTCGCATCAATTATCCTGACGATCGCGAATTACATTTTGGTTCGCAAGTTGCTGCCGAGTATCAAACTTAATCCTTTCGAGTTCAGTAAAAGTGAAGCCCGCAAGATGTTCGGATACAGCTTACGTCTGTATTTCACACAAGCCGCGGTGGCAGTGCACAACCAAGTCGAAAAATTCCTTCTGGCAACGTTCGTAAGTGTCGCTGCCGTTGGCTGGTATGACATTGCGAGCGACGTCGCTCTGAAGATTCGAGGAGTTCTCATACTCATTCTGACTCCCGTAACCGCGGCGGCGTCCGAACTGGATGCTCTAGGCGACGAAATGCGCCTTCAGGAACTGTATTATCGAGCGCACAAGTATTTGGCTGTTGCAGGCATACCGACAGTGTTTTATGGCGCTGCGGTTTCCAGCCGCTTTGTTGAATTGTGGCTTGGGCCGAACATGAAGATGATTGCCTGGCCGCTGAGCGTTCTGCTCGCCGTCAACTTCTTCAATCTTGCGAGCGGGCCGGGCTTTAGTATTCTCACTGGCAGAGGGAATCTGACACCTGGAATTCAGTCCGCGATCTTGGGCGTTGCATCGAATATTGTTTTGAGTACAGTGCTGATTTACAAGTTCGGTTTTGCAGGCGCTGTGATGGGAACTGCAGGGGCGCTGATTTTAGGAGCGGGCTTTTATATTATTGTGTTTCACCGCATAACGCATTATTCACTGTTCCGGGTCGTGCGCGAGGCTTACCTGAAGCCGATTTTGTGCTCCGCGATTTCGCTTGCGGCAGTCCGCGCAGTCCATCCCTTCAGCGGTCTTTCATGGTTCGGACTAGTGGGAATGGGCGCCGCATTTGGTAGTCTTTTTATGCTTGGCATTTTGTTGAGCGCATTCTTCGATGCTTACGATTGGAACAGGATCGAGAGGCTGCTACCAATCATGCGTTACGCTCGAAGAACCAGCAGTGTTGCTTAATCGAACTAATGTTTTAAGGATCGGGTTTGACGTATCCTTTTGTGCGTAGTCGATATCGGATCAGATTGCCAGAAGATTTCAAACCTAATGTTTTCACCGGATCAAGCGCCCAGTAACGAAGCTGTCGAGGTTCTCCTTGCAACTTTCAACGGAGAGCGTTTCTTACGAGAGCAACTCGACTCTGTTCTGGGGCAGGACTATCCGAACTTGCGAGTCTTAGCTCGCGATGATGGCTCGAGTGACAGGACCGTCGACATTCTCAATGAATATCAAGAGCGCTTCCCCGATCGTGTCAGGGTTCTGCCTACGGATCGGGCAACGGGAAGCCCGAAATGGAACTTTCTTGAGTTGATGCAGGCTGCGAGTGCGGACTATGTTTGTTTTTGCGATCAAGATGATGTTTGGCTTCCGAATAAGGTAAGCATCACGATGAGGGCGATGCGCGACCTCGAGTCAAAAGGGGGGACATCGAAGCCATACCTGGTGTTCACGGACCTGCAGTTGGTTGATGCCGAACTGCGGATGTTGCACAAGTCGTTTTGGAAGTTTATGCATGTGAATCCTGCCGACATTCATGAGATAAATCGATTGCTGATGGTGTGTGTCGTAACGGGATGTACATCGATGATAAATCGCCCTATGCTAAAACTTGCAAAACGTGTCCCGGACGAAGCATCGATGCACGACCGTTGGATCGGGTTAATAGCGGCGACCATGGGAAAAGCTTTCGTTCTCAGAACAAAAACCGTCCTCTATCGCCAGCACGGCGGAAACCTTCTGGGCACCGGGCGAGATTTGACCGGGGAGGCACCTAAGGCGTCCGCACGCCCTTTATGGACCAAAATTCGGAAATACCGCGAAGGTGCAACTTACAAGCATTGGAGGGATGCGCAAGAACATGCTGCTGCATTCCTGCGAGTCTATGGCAGCGAGCTTGATCCTGAAATGCGGCGAACACTCGAGGCTTTTCGAAGGTGCGATTTGGGAGACCCCTGGTGGATCAAGTTTTTCACCGTGGTTCGTTACCGTTTTTATATCGTTGGCATCATTCCGAATCTGGCCAAACTTCCAATTCTCTGGATCCGTAATCTGAATTCCCAATAGATCAGCGAATACGCCGCATTGCCATTCGCCATGGCTTCTGACTCGCCCAAGAACAGGTTTTTCGACAGAAGAATCTTAGTCCAAGTGTCCAGGACCTCATTCGAGGGCTGGGTGTTTCGGTAGGAGGTTCTGCATGAAATGGCCGGTTTGGACGCGTACAACTTTCGCAGGGTGAGTCGCACCTAACGCATGAGCCCTCGACGGCTCAAGGAGTTTATGGCGATTTGCGAAACTTGTGGCAACCAATACGACACATGCTTCGACATCATTATTGCTGGGAAGCGGCACACATTTGATAGTTTCGAACGCGCAATTGCAACGGTACCGCCAACCTTGCGCTCTGTCGTTGTCGAATCATTGGGCACGACGTTGAGGTCGGAGAACGGATATTCTGTCGCGCCAACTGTGTCCAGGCCAGTGGAGTCTCGAATGTGACCGATCGGGCTGCTTGAGCTGGTATCTCGGTACCGCCAAACCCTTATGACACATCACAAGACAAAACTTCGCTACGCGGTAATTGGCCTCGGGCACATTGCACAGGTCGCAGTGTTGCCAGCCTTCAAAAGCTCACCTAATTCGGAACTTTTTGCGCTTGTATCAAACGATCGCGAGAAGCTACGGACGCTCGGGCAAAAATATCGACTTCAACATCTCTATGCTTATGACGATTACGGCCGGGCGCTTGCGAATGTCGATGCAGTTTACATAGCTCTGCCAAATCACATGCATCGAGAGTACGCCGTGCGTGCAGCCGCAGCAGGGGTGCATGTGCTTTGCGAAAAACCAATGGCTCCCAATGCCGAGGATTGCCTGGCCATGATTCATGCCTCGCAGCAGAATCACACGAAGTTGATGATTGCCTACCGCCTCCACTTTGAGGCTGGCAATCTGGAGGCAATCAAGATGGCAGGTAATGGCACAATCGGCGAAGCCCGTTTCTTCCAGTCTGAGTTCTCGCAGCAGGTGGCGGACGACAACGTGCGCGTCACAGAACCTGTGAACCGCGGGGGTGGTCCGCTATACGACATGGGTATCTACTGCATCAATGCCGCACGGTACCTTTTTCGCAGCGAACCACTTGAGGTCACCGCATTAGCTGAATCGAAACAAGAGAGGCGATTCACAAAGGTCGAAGAAATGTTGTCGGTTACAATGCGTTTCCCGCATCAGAGGCTGGCCGTCTTCACGTGCAGTTTCGGCAGTACCGATGTGAGTCGGTATACCGTGATTGGCACTAAGGGAAAGCTCACTGCGGATCCCGCGTACGAGTATGCCCAGGGTATCAAACTGGAAATCACCACCGGAGGTAAGACGAGAAAGCGGACCTTTGCCAAGCGCGATCAATTCGCTGCAGAGTTAAGTTATTTTTCCGACTGTATTCTAAAAAACAAAGAACCCGAGCCCTCCGGGTTCGAGGGTCTGGCCGACATTCGGATCATCGAGGCGATCTACGAATCGATCCGAACCCGAAGAACCATTCCTGTCACAAGCACTCCCAAGACCGCGCGCCCCAATCCGGGGCAGGAGGTTCGAAAACCCGCACATGGCAAGCCTCAAATTATTCATGCGCACCCTGCAACCCGGAGTGCCGCCTAGGGCGTTCGAGGGTATCGGAAAATGTAACCCTTTGCGGGAACTGATTCGCGTTTAAGGCCACTTCCCTTCCAACTCGACTCTCTGGCGCTGCATCAGCGTTGAAGGTAATGAATATTCAAAACTTCACCATGATCGCGTACCGCAGGCTTGGTTCATCTTTCCGCAAATCTGGGCACCAGCCTCCGCTTCCAGCCACACAAGTGAACCCCGGAGTGGATGACAAGTACGGGCCAGGAGCCCAAGCCGTTGTTCCCACTACTGAACCTGCCCCCGGATTTGGAGTCGTGCCAGGCAGGAGGTTGTCACTCGGTGTGATGCCACCATGCCCCGTCCAGTAAGGGACGTTGGCGTGACGATATCCATATTCTGTGCGGAATGTGATGTATTGCGTCGGCATCCAGTCAAAGGTAATCGAAGCATCCCAAGCCTTGAAGGGGTCGCCTGGATTGGCTGTGAAATATGGCGAGCCAGTAATTGCATCAGCCCCATTGATCGGTGGAAGCAGTGTTAAATAACGGCCTGGGTTGTCCATTGCGCCTCCACCAAACGTCAGACCATACGTATCTTTCTTAAACCAGAAGCGGTCGTAAGCCATCCAGCCAGCGAAGGTTTGTTTGCTGCTCGTCGCCGTATCGTGATGGCAATTTACATTGTTGTTGATCACGCGACCTTGAGCACTGACGAAGCTTCCGCTGCCGCCGTATTCGCAACCCAAGTCCCCTGTAACGGAAAAAGCCATCTTGTCGAGAGTTCTTTCGGGATGGTCGTAGTATTTGATTTCAATGCTGTCGTCCGTGTGAATCCGTGACCGTCCGAAGTGCCCGTCGCCGTTACCCAGCGTGTCTTCACCCATGCCGTAGTTGTTGAATACAAACGAGAGCCAAGGTTTCGGGCGCCAAAGGATCTGGCCACCCAAACCGGGTTTGCTGCCCATGCGGCCATAGGACTGCCAACCGTTAATGATCCAAGGTTCAATCTTCAGTTTGTCCGTCGGGAACCATTGAACGCGAACGCCGTTGAAGAACCATGGCGTATTCGATGATACGTACGAGGGTTGGTAGGCCCAATTGTCAAAGTTGTAATAGCTGAACAGACCGATGTAGGAGACAAAGATGCCAGCATCGACATTAAGACCATGATTGACATTGAAATGATATCCGGCGTTCGCCTCGGAAAAATACTTGTAGGCACCACGAAGATCCCACTGGCCGCGCCCAGCACTGGCGTCGTTGCGTGGGGTAGTAACACCGAACATTCCACCCATCGTCAAAATTCGCGCGTTGACGTTCTGCCAGTGGAGGTTTCCCCCAAAGCTGATCTGTTCGATTTGAACTTCGTTCGAGCGGAAGATTTCAGTCGAGCCACCCATCGTGTCATCTTTCGGATGGTTTAAATCCATAATGTAGTTAGCGTCGAATCGAATTTCGGGAGTGAAGAACTTCGAATCCCACACCAAGTCCTTTGTGCGCGCATTTCCATTGAGCCAGGTCCAGTCGGCATAGGCGAAAGGCTCTGCGGGTTTTGGCTTCTCAGGCATTCCGGCGCGGGATTGCGCCTTGTCAGTCGAGATGCTGCTCGCGGGGGTTTCGACGGGCTTTGCCTCTGCCGTCACATCTGGCGCCACAGGAGCGAGCACTGGTGCCGGAGTGGATTCAACAGTATTGCGACCATTCAAGGCTGCCTTGAGGGCATCGATTTCCGCCTGCATGGCCGCGAGTTGTTTGGCAACCGCCGGCGAGATTTCAGGTTCCAGAGTTGCCGAGGCTGGTTTGGAAGCGGTCATATTCGTTGAATTGGTGTCAAGCGACTCCGTCCCGATCACGCCAGCCATCTTTGGGCCAATGGATTGTGTGCGTGCGGAAGACTGCGCACCACACCACGGCGCGTAAACCAGTACAACTACCAAAGCAAAGACACCGAAAAGCACAGCGGAAGTACCGACCTTTGCCCTCTTCATCGAAGAATGCCCCTGTATGTGAAATCTAAGAACTCGGACAACAAGGCTTGAGCGCTTTCGGCACACCCTGGCCCATCATGGATTACATCAGCAATGTCATAAACATTGCATAACCAGTTCATAAAGGATGTGTAAGGAATGTGAGTCAGACTGAGGAGTCGCGGTAGAGCCTGAGATGAGACTCTCGCCAGTTAACCGATCGTGGGGAAGGAGGCGCGTGATCTTTAGGAGGCAACTGAAAAAAGGCGGAGCCCGCTAGTAATCTCGTCTCGACGGTTATCGATGTTCCAGCGTTTAGTACCGCGTTCGAGAAAAAGGGCGGCGAATCGCATTCGACAGTGCCGCCCTTGATGAATTGCATTCAACTTAAACTTTCACGCAGCCTTTGTTTCGCGAAACTGGCCGGGCCGATAATCACCGGGAACTGTTCTGGCGGCGATATTCAGACGGTTCCACCCGTTGATCGCCACGACTGCAAGAGTAAGGTTTGCCAGTTCCTTATCGCTGAACTGTTGACGTACGGTCTCGTAAACCCGGTCCGGGACATGGCCGTCCGTAATCAGGGTGAGAGCTTCCGTCCACTCCAGCGCTGCTCGTTCGCGATCGGTGTAGTATGGGCATTCGCGCCAGGCATCCAATGAGTACAACCTCTGCTCCGTCTCGCCAGCCGCTCGCAAATCCTTGGAGTGCATATCGAGACAATATGCGCAGCCATTGATCTGCGATGCTCGAAAGTCGATCAGGTTTATAAGGGATTCTTCCAAGCCGGATTCGCGAAGGTATTGACTCAACCCAAGCATTGCCTTGAACACTCCCGGGGCTGATTTGAAATAGTCGAAACGGGCTTTCATGAGTCCTCCTTGTGGATAGGTTGATTGCTTACTTCGCAGTTCACGATCAGCGGGCTCTCCAGAAGATCACCCAACCCATCAACCATTTCGATGAATGCGTGCGCGGCAAGACTCACGAGATCACAACTAATTTAAATTCCGCCTATTGCGATTATCCAGGCGGCTCCGCAGCCTCTGAAGAACGGTTGATTTGTGAATCGTAATATCGAGAACTCGATCAAACAAGACATAGGCTCGTCGCGATCGATTACGAGGAGGGGGCTCATTCATGGCAAACAGCCGAACCGATACTGATCTACTCATCGTAGGAGCCGGCCCAGTTGGGCTGTTTCTAGCTAACGAATGTGCCCGCCGCGAGCTGCGATATCGCATCATTGAAGAACGCGCGTCGCAATCCGAACATTCGAAAGCGCTCGCGATCTTTCCCCGGACACTTGAAATCTTCGACATGGGAGGAATCGTCGGTACTTTCATCGAAAAAGCCAACCGGGTCACGAAGGTTGCGGTAATGACTCATGACCGCACACTCGCGCAGATGAGGTTTGAGCCGCGGGAGAGTCCCTATTCTTTCGTGGCTATGGTGCCTCAGGACGTGACGGAACAACTGCTTGTTGAAGGGTTACGAAACAAAGATGGAGCCGTCGAGTACCAGACTAAGTTCATTTCCGCGCACCAATACGATGATGGGGTCGAGGTCACAATCGAGCACGCAGGCAATTTCACTAAACTCCGCGCGGCTTTCGTAATTGGCTGCGATGGCGCACACAGTGCTGTCCGCCACCAATTGAATCTGCCGTTTGAAGGGTCGGAGTATCGCGCGTCTTTTCTATTGGCCGACATCGAGACAAAAACAAACTTGGGCGCCGACGAAATGCAATTATGCCCAAGCGAGTTTGGACCGGTTGCGATTTTTCCGATGAGCGCTACGCGCCGTCGGGTTGTCGCGACAATCGACCATATCGAGGGAGATGCTCCATCGCTTGAGCTGGTTCGCATGATCCTGTCACAGCGGGCACCCACTACAATCGAGGCGCTTGGGCTGTACTGGAGCAGCTACTTTCGTATCCACCACCGGCAAGTGGCACAATTAAGACGAGGCCGCATATTTATAGCAGGCGACGCCGCCCATATTCATAGCCCTTTCGGTGGCCAAGGGATGAATACCGGACTTCACGATATTTGGAATCTTGTTTGGAAGCTCGACCTTTTCTTGAATGGCCATGGAAACCAACAATTGCTCGACAGCTATAGCTGCGAACGGTTGCCTGTCATCAAGAGTGTCATTGAAACCACCGATCAACTGACCAAGGTAATGGGAAGTCCGAGCAAGTTTGCACAGGCCCTTCGGGATACAGTCATACCTATGATTTCGCGCCTGGCACCCTTTCAGCACGCGTTCGTACAGCGACTCTCTGAACTTGGCATCACCTATCACGGAAGCCCGATTATCGAGGGACCGGGCGAGCGATATTTCGGCGAATCGCTACGAGGAGGAAAAGGAATTCGCAGCCGATTCCTGCTAGTTCTGGGACAAGATGCAAAATCGTCAGCAAAAGCAGCAGCAAACCAATTCGCAGATTCTCTTGCCGGCATTGTGGATGTACGCTTCGACCAACGACAAGGTTTGATGCTTGTTCGACCAGATGGATATATCGCCTACTCCTCGCACAAAGACGATATGGCAGGGTTTGAAAAGGCACGCTCAGTTCTCGAGAGGCAAACCATACCGGAGGTGGATGGCAAGAGAGCGGCATGACCAGCCCTCGATTGCGAGCCCAACTTCGTAGCAAGCCGGGATCTGATTTCTATTCGAAAAGCTTGCTTCCAGCCGTATTTGGGAGCAGAATGTCCGCAATTGGGGTTTTGTAGCGCGGCAGTTCATTCCGACCTAGCCGACCGCGGCCAGGTAGCATCCAGGAGATGCTATGTCAGTCGGTGCGAAGTGCCTTATTTCGAAATCCGTGGACGCCAGGCTTCTCCTTGCGGGCACATTCTTATTGCTTTTATGCTGCATCCCAGGGATGTGCCAAGATCAACCGAGGAGTAGTGGCATTACCCTCAAATATGATCTCCAGACTGAAACCAAGATCAAGGGTGATGTGGAAGAAGTGAAGGTGTTTACTCTCGGCACGCGAAAAGATTTTGTCGAACTGGTTGTGAAGAGTGGCGACAACAGGCTGGAGGTTTACGTTTGCCCCAAGCCTTTCCAAGATGAGATGGCGATTACGCTCAGCAAGGGCGACTCTCTCACGATAACCGGGGCGAAAGTAAAACACGATGAGGCGGAGGTGATTCTGGCTCGCGAACTCGTCAGGGGTCAAGACACTTTCTTGCTTCGGGACAGCAAGGGAAATCCGATATGGGATTGGCGAACAGGAAAGTGAGCGCCACACGAATGAGGACCTTGAATTGAAACTTTCGGATACGATTGGAACGCTGCTACAAAGTAAAGGTGAGAATCGAGTTCTATCGATTGAGCCTGATCAATCCGTATTTGAAGCAATCCAAAAAATGGCGGATTTCAGCGTCGGTGCTTTACTCGTAATTTCGGATGGCCGACTCGTTGGCATTATCTCCGAGCGCGACTACGCCCGCAAAGTCATTCTTAAGGGGCATTCGTCGAAAGAGACCATAGTCAGCGAGATCATGACCACGCCTGTGGTTTTCGTGAATTCACGGCACACGGTGGATGAATGCATGGGAATCATGACGAACCACCGTTTTCGTCACCTACCGGTTCTGGAAAACGACAGAGTGATCGGGGTGGTCTCGATCGGCGACTTGGTTAGATGGACCATCACTGGTCAGGCACAGACGATTCAGGAACTGCAAGGCTACATCTCAGGGTCCTATCCCGGCTAGAACCTGCATCGAGACAGCAGTATTTGGTGTGAAACACCTATCTGCAAGACATCGCAGCAATTCAAATTCGATGCATAAGGCAGCCATCAAAACCTTGTAATCGCCGTATCGGCTACACAGTGCGTTCTCGCCGGCTAAGCAACTATGCGTTAGAATTTGCCGTGATGCTTTGCTCGTCTAGAATCTTTTCAGTCCTCTTACCGCGGCTTTTTTCATTCACACTCTACCTTGCACTCCAACTGACGGCGTTTGGGTCACCCTCCCGAGAGCAACCGAAGCGTGCGCATATCACCGGCATCGATCACGTTACGATCTACGTCAGTGACTTAACAAAGTCGCGACAATTTTATTCCGATGTTTTGGGATTGAGGGCTGGCTGTCCACAACATGCCGGAACTGACCTCTGCTATCTGATTCGCCCGTCCAACGCCCGGCTTCTGTTAAAGGCTGTTCCGGACAGCACGAAGATCGATCCCCGCAAGAGTTGGCTTGCGGAAATTGGTTTCGCAACTGACAACGCTTTGCAGATGCGGGATTTTCTTCAGGCGCACGGTTCGAAGCCCGATTCGATGCAAAAAGGATCTGACGGCGCGCAGTACTTTCGCCTTCGTGATCCCGAGGGTAATTCCATCTCTTTCGTGCAAAGGCCGTCGGCGAAAACGGGATACGGCCCTGCATCCAAGCAAATCAGCTCTCGCCTGATCCATGCTGGCTTTGTTGTTAAAGACATGGATGCGGAGAATCGTTTCTACATTGACCTTCTCGGCTTTCGTCTCTACTGGTACGGCGGATTCAAAGATGACGGCACCGACTGGTATGAACTACAAGTGCCGGACGGTCCCGATTGGATCGAATACATGCTCAACATCCCCGCGGACGCCGACCACAAAGAACTGGGGGTACAGAATCACTTCTCATTCGGCGTCAAAGACGTTCACGCAGCGGCGGCAGAGCTTCGGGCAAGAGGATTGCGTACGTTTGATGGGCCAGAGGTCGGCCGAGACGGCAAAGATAGTCTGGATGCTTACGATCCTGACAGCACGCGAGTTGAAATAATGGAATTCACACCTGTGCAGAAACCATGCTGCCATTCCTATACTGCAGGACATCCTAACCCATGACATCGTGACCCGCACTTACTCTGAGGTTGAGTAGGCGATGGTGCTGAGAAGGGCGTTTGCGCTCTGCCGGGAATCGAGCCGCGTATGCTGTACCACGATCGGAACGTCGGCCTCGATCACGCTGGCATAATCGGTTCCTTTTGGGATCGGTTCGGGATCGATCAGGTCGTTGAAACGGAGATGTTTCGTTCGATTTGCTGGCACGGTAACGCGATAGGGACCCGCAGGATCTCTGTCTGAGAAATAAATGGTTATCTGCACATGCGCATCCCGGTCCGACGCATTCAGCAGGCAAGCGGTTTCGTGGCTGGTCATCTCGGGCTCGGGCCCGTGGCTCGTTTCGGGGATATAGCCTTCAGCGATCGCCCAGCGCTTTTGACCGATTGGACTTTTCAAGCAGCACCTCCGCTATTAATAGACGCTTTCACTTCTTGCAGTCGCGGCACAATTACGGAATCAAACTCTCCATCACGTCTTTGATTCGTTCTCCGATCCCCGCCGTGAGCGACCACGGGCTCGGCTGCCTCAAGACATGCAGGCGACCGCGCTTATCGAGCACATCGAAGTGTGTGGTCTTGCCCTTGCGATAGAAGCGAATGCTTACCACAGCCTTACCGATGTGCAGATTGCGAACGAAAACTTCCGGAAGCCAATCAGGCAACTGCGGATCAAGCAGTAACAAATTGGTTGGGGCAAAAGGATACAGGCCCAACATCGCCTGCAGAATTGCGAATACACTCGCCGCCGACCATGCCTGAGGCCAGTTCGTCTTCGGATAGAGCGCCGGAAACGGATGTTCAGCATCCCGAGCGTGACCGCTAAAGCACTCAGGGAGGCGATGGTAGTCGAAGAGTGTGCTGACTTCGAAGATTGCACGGGCGATGGTGTGCATTTCCTCGATCAGGCCGAAGCGCATCATGCCCATTGCGAAGCTTCCATGCTCTACCGGCCAGACAGATCCTCTGTGATAGCTGTACGGATCGTAAGCAGGATGCTCAGACGAGAGAGTGCGGACTCCCCATCCGCTGAACATATCACTTTGCATAAGCCTTTGCGCCACAGGTTTGGCCAATTCCTTAGGAACAATGCCGCACGCCAGCAAATGCCCAGGGTTGGAACTGATCGACTTGATCTGCTTCCGATTCGGATCCAGTCCCAGCGCGAAGTAGTTCTTGTCGGGCATCCAGTACCGATCGTTAAAACGCTTCCGTAATTCCGAGGCTTCGTGAAAATATCGTCGTGCCAGATCACGGTCTCCCATGAACCACAACATCTCCGCCATACGGAGCTTCGCGACGTACACGTATGCCTGTTCTTCGCACGTTGAAATCGGAGGATCGACCTGGCGTCCGTCTTCATAGACGATGGCGTCGCCCGAATCTTTCCAGCCCTGATTCCGATTTCCCTGCGATGAGCGAGACAGGTAGTCGTAGAAGCCGTCTCCGAAGAGATCGGTGTAGTTGTCTTTCCACTGCAAACCGCGGATAGCTGGCTGCAACAGATTCTTGATTTCACGGTTATCTCCGGTCCAGTGCCAGACTTCGGAAAGTACGACCGGATAGAAAGAAGATGTCGTGGCAGCCCCGTAGTAACGGGATCTCGGATTGTAGTTGAGCGTCGCGAGTGGACCGCTGTGTGCTTCGTGCAACATTCGTCCCGGTTGCTCGTCTCTCCAATCGTTTTCGACCTTCCCCTGCCATTTGGGTAATTCGCGCAGCGCTCCATTCGCCATCGCAGTAGAAAGAAACGACGCTTGCCATCCCGCGGTAAGGGTATCGCGGCCAAACAGCGCAATGTAGATCGGCAGACCTGCTGCAGTAACCCATGATCGATCACCGTAGTCGAGATCGTACAGGCGCAAAGCAGACAAGTCGTGCGTCGCTTGAAGCAATGCTGATTCGACGATGGGTGCGAGTTCCGGACGCAGTTCATCCGTTTTGAATTGCGTGGACTCATTCAGGAACACCTCGCGCTTCCGATCGAGCTGATTGCGCGTTCCAAAGAACTGACGACAGCCATACAAAGGCGGCATGCGCTGGCTATCGAACACGGGAGTGAACTTCACACAGGTGTGCCACGACTTATGCGGTAGAAGGTGCACGTCGAAAGACAGTTTCGAGTCGCGAAAGGAGACAGGCGATGCCGCATTTTCAATGCTGACAATCACGGCTCTATGCAGAGAAGCCACTCCACGGTTGCCTTGATGTGAGAAACGGTGGACGGCGCGATAGTCATAAATCAGCTCTCCGCGTCGTGACGAGATTCGCCGCCAGTGGCGCGTTAGCTTACCCCTCTGTTTCCGCCGAAAGGTCTCTGCTTGATCTGCGAAGTCAGCATCGATTTCAATCTCGAACTTAAATTTCACGGCCCGCTGCGTGAAATTGGTAAAGTCGATGTCTTCATGAACGCCCAGGCCTACCGTACGCGAAATCTTCAACTCGATAGTTTCTTCTGACGATTGCTCCATCTCGCCGGAACCTGTATCGGGTTTCCACTTAGCGTGTGGAGCAGGACTGATGTAATATCCAAGCCACGAATGCTGTTCGACATTCGAGACCGCAACAGTTTGAGGCACCCTCCCGTCCACGAGATACCGATAGCGGTATAAAAGTCGAGTTTCGCCCACGAATAAGCCGTGCCTTGGAAAGTCCCCGATCACACCATCGAGATTGGTCGCCAGTACAGCCCGCCCCTGGCTGCAATAGATAGTTTTGGGGCGCGGACTGATTTTGGCCAATGATCTGTGGCGATGATTGTCCATAAGCTTTCAAAACCCACACCGAAATACATCCACACCTGCCGTGCTTAGCGTCGTCTGCGCGTCATCCATGCGGCCAGGCCAAGCGTCGTAATTGTAAGAATTGCGATCACGCCCGCACGTATCATGGATTTCTTCTGTGCGACCCGGCGAGGTTGCACAAAATAGCTTTCGGGATACATCGCAGGTACTTGCTGAACTGAATCGCGAATTCCTAGCTTCAAGACTTCTGCCAAGTGCAGCGCATGCCTGTTAGTCTCTTGTGCGATTTGTTCTTTGCAGCTGAACCCGTCGGCTACAATAATCGTTGAGACGGGGGCCTTCCGCACTTCCGGCAGCAGTGATCGTTCCCCACACGCAATTGAGACCTGATATTTGTCCTTCTCGTATCCGAAAGCTCCGGCCATGCCACAGCAGCCCGATTCCAAAACGCGATGTTCCAAAGCCATTTTTTCCATCAAAGATTTTTCTTCCTTCAGTCGCATGATCGCTTTGTGATGGCAATGTCCCTGAACGATGGCTTTGCGGGTAATTTTCGGGGGCTGGTAACCGGGGATCTTTTCGAGAAACTCCGATAGCATAAAAGTGTTTTCTGCAAGCTGCTTAGCTTCTTCGGACTTCGGGAATAAGTTATGCAACTCATCGCGGAATACCGAGCAGCAGCTTGGCTCCAAGACAACCATGGGCATATTCGCAGAAATATACCCACTGAGCGCGTTGAGGTTGCGGAGCAGATATGACTTCGCCATGTCAAGAAAACCGTAGTCGTAGAGCGGCCGTCCACAGCAGAGGTGTTGATCGAGAACTTCGACATTACAGCCCGCCTGCTCCAAGACCTCGACCGCAGCTTGAGCGGTTTCCGGCATGAAATAGTTGTTAAACGTGTCAGCCCAGAGAAGAACTTTTTGTCCATTTCGGCGATGCGTTTTGCGACCGTGAAACCACGACTGGAATGTCTGTGCTGCGAACGCCGGAATTTCTCGCTGCTGCGGAACTCCCGCCACCATCTTTGCCAAATTGCGCAGCCCAGGTACTTGAGTGAAGAGATTGGCAAAGCCGGGAGCAACCGACGCAAGACGTGCCCACTTATCAATCCATCCGAAAGCATAGGCGTAGATCGGACGAACCCGTCCTTCCCAATAATGTGAGAGAAATTCGGCCTTGTATGTGGCCATGTCAACGTTTACCGGACAATCTCCTTTGCAGCCCTTACACGCTAAACACAGATCCAGCGCCTGTTTAACATTCTCATCGCGCCATCCAGCTCCGATCACGTCACCGTGCAGCATCTCCCATAACAGATGGGTTCGTCCACGGGTCGAGTGCATTTCCTCGCGCGTAACCATATAGCTGGGGCACATCGTGTCTTGTTTGCCTTCGCCATTTTCGCGGCGGCACTTCCCTACGCCAACACACCGCAATGCCGCATGCGCAAAGCTTCCATGGTCATCAGGAAATTTGAAATATGTCGGAGGATCCCAAGGATGGTAGTCGGCGCCAAGCCGCAGATTCTCATCGATATGATACGGATCCACAATCTTTCCGGGATTCATCTTCCAGTCGGGATCCCAGATGGTCTTGAATTCGTGGAATGCCTCGATCAATTCGCTCCCGAACATCTTGTAAAGGAATTCGGCTTTCGATTGCCCGTCGCCATGCTCGCCGGAGATCGATCCACCGTAGCTGGTGACCAGATCGGTGGCTTCTTCCATGAAGGACCGCCACTTGCGGATTCCCGGCTCGCTCATGAGATCGAAATTGATGCGGCAATGAATGCAGCCTTGTCCGAAGTGACCGTAAAGTGCCGACCGGTACTCGTACTTCTCATAGAGCCTGCACAGGTCGCGAAGATAGCTTCCGACTTTTTCCGGAGGAACTGCCGAGTCCTCCCAACCTTCCCACGTCAACGGCTCTCCCGGCACGAAGGCGGTTGCACCCAAACCGGCCTCGCGAACGTCCCACACTTTTTGCTGCTCGGATTCATCGACAAAGAGCTTCCTGGACGGAGCGTTCGATCCTTCGAGAGCAGCCATGCAAGTTCGAGCCTGCTGCTCCGCTTCTTCAATCGAGCCGGCGCCGAACTCGACGACCAGCCATCCCTTTCCCTCCGGAAGAACGGAGAGGTCATCAACCTGAGGCATGCCTTTCTTCTTCACGTTATTGATCAGGAAATTGTCGAGACCTTCAAAGCCGATGGGTTTGTATTCCAGGATCTTTGGGACGTGATCGCCCGCGTCGTAGATGCTCGGATAGCCCAGAACGAGAAGGACTCGCTTGGGATAGCTAAAAACTAGCCGGACTTCGGCTTCCAGAATGGTCACGCAGGTGCTCTCGCTTCCAACTAATGCGCGCGCAATGTTGAAACGGCCATCTTCTCCGGGCAGCAAATGATCGAGGTTGTAACCCGACACCCGCCGTGGAATTCGGGGATATCTTTCTCGGACCAGATTGCCATATCTGTCGCGAAGAGATTTCAGTTGTGCGTAGATGCTTCCCTCTCGGCCACCTTCCGCGATTTTGGCTTCAAGTTGCTGGTCATCCATCGATCCGACGCTCATCTGGGTTCCGTCGTAAAGAAGAATGTCCATCGAAAGGACGTTCTCCCCCGCTTTTCCCGCCATTTGGGCATGGACACCACACGAGTTGTTGCCCAGCATACCGCCAAAGGTGCAATGGTCATGGGTCGCAGGATCGGGGCCCCATGTCAGCGTATGAGGCTTAGCCGCGTTCCGAAGTGTGTCGCAAATGGTCCCGGGTTGAACTCGAGCACATTTCTGTTGCGGGTTCAGTTCGACGATGTGGTGTAGGTATTTCGACCAGTCGATGACCACAGCAACATTGCAGCATTGGCCGGCGAGACTCGTTCCGCCGCCTCTGGAGAGCAAGGGGGCACCAAATCGCCGACACGTCGCGACCGTTTCAATCACGTCCTGTTTGGTCTTGGGAATAACCACACCGATAGGAACCTGCCGATAGTTGGAGCTATCGGTCGCATAGAGCGCTTTGCTTCCGGCGTCGAAGCGAACTTCACCGGTCACAGCTTGACGCAACGCATTTTCCAGCGCGACAGCATCAACTCTCTGCGATTGACTCCGCCACGATTGCTTTAGTTCCTCCGGGGCAACTAGCGGAACACGACTCGCAGACATTATTCCCTCCTTGGGCAGCACAACGCCGAGCATCTCTGCGCTCAAATTTCACTCCCATACCTCGTTGCGAAGGATTTGGGAGTCTCCATCTAAAGGTGCAGGACAACCGTCAAATTGCAGGCTAAAAAGAGCGGAGAGCAGAAGCTCGAGCAGGCGAGCGGATATTTCACTTCGGTCGATCAATACGCGCGATAACGTACTCGGTCTCCTTGGACTGACCTGTGCAACGGTGCAGTGAATACGGTATTGATTCACCACAGCGCTACGTTCCAACCTAATGATGTACAGATGATTTTTTCCCGGAAAGAGGTGGGCTGCTAACTCACAATTTTTTCGTAAGTGCATACGCGCGGGACTCTTTTTCGTGGACCTCTCCACTTGTTCGTCGAAAAGAAAAGCTTTAATGAGAGTGGACCGCTAGGTTCGAGATTGCATCAGAACTACGACAACCGAAGATCCAGATTTCGCTCGGAGGAGTTCTTATGACGGCAGCTGATGTACTAGTGGAAACTCTACTGGATTGGGGCGTGGAAGTTATTTTTGGTCTACCGGGCGATGGAATCAACGGCATCATGGAATCCCTCCGGACGCACGCAGAGAAGATTCGTTTCATTCAGGTTCGTCACGAAGAAGCGGCTGCCTTTATGGCGTGTGGCTATGCGAAGTTTACTGGCAAGCTGGGTGTGTGCCTCGCCACCTCAGGTCCGGGAGGAATTCACCTTCTGAATGGCCTCTATGACGCCAAACTCGATAATCAGCCGGTGCTAGCGATCACCGGTCTTCAGTTTCATGACCTAATCGGAACGTTCACACAGCAGGATGTCGCGCTCGACAAACTCTTCATGGATGTCGCCGTCTACAACGAACGGATTATGGGCCCGACCCATGTGGAGAACATCGCAGAGTTGGCCTGCCGGACAGCTCTTGCATATCACGGGGTAGCGCACATCACCTTCCCTGTCGACCTGCAGGAAAAAGAAGTAAAAAAGAAACAAGCATCCAGCCGCAACATACCTCACCACAGTTCCGACGTTTATGCGCGTAGCGCTCGTCTTCCAGATCAACGTGATCTGCAACAGGCTGCTGAGATCCTTAATCAAGGGGAAAAGGTCGCAATCCTCGCCGGCCGCGGCGCATTGAACGCAACCGATGAACTAGTTCAAACGGCGGAACTGCTAGGCGCGCCGATCATAAAACCCTTACTCGGAAAGGGAGCCGTCCCCGACGACAGCCCATATACCACGGGCGGCATCGGACTCCTCGGAACCAGGCCTTCGCAAGAGGCATTAGAAGATTGCGACACCTTGCTGATGGTGGGCACATCATTCCCGTACATCGAGTTCCTGCCAAAACCAGGCCAAGCCAAAGGAGTGCAGATCGAGCTTGATCCAAAACGTATCGGGCTCCGTTACCCGGTGCAGGTTGGATTGGTGGGCGACAGCAAGAACACGTTGCACGAATTACTTCCCCTGCTTGAGCGTAAGGAAAACCGAAAGTTTTTGCAGGCGGCACAGGCTGGAATGAAAGACTGGTGGGAACTGATGGAGAAGCGCGCGACCAGAGCGGATAAGCCTATGAAGCCGCAGGTCGTGGCATGGGAACTGGGTAAGCGGTTACGGGATGACGCGATCGTAAGCTGCGACAGTGGCACGATCGCGACGTGGTGGGCGCGGTACATCCTGGCGCGACGCGGCCAGATGCATACTCTGTCGGGAACTTTGGCGACGATGGCACCGGGTCTTCCCTACACGATCGCAGCACAGGTGGCTTATCCGAATCGACAGTGCGTCGCGTTTGTTGGCGATGGCGGCTTCTCCATGCTGATGGCGGATTTTGTAACCGCAGTCAAGTACAAGCTCCCCATCAAGGTAGTCATCATCAAGAACAACACACTCGGGCAAATCAAATGGGAGCAGATGGTTTTTCTAGGGAACCCTGAGTACGGTGTGGATCTGCATCCCATAGATTTCGCCGCTTTCGCTCATGCGTGCGGGGGCATAGGTTTCAGCGTTGAAGACCCCTCTGATTGCGGTCGAACGCTAGAAGAATTTCTTGCTGCTCCTGGGCCCGCCGTACTGCAAGCAGCGGTCGATCCCTTTGAGCCTCCAATGCCGGCAAAAGTTAAAGCGGATCAGGCTTTGCATTTCGCAGAGTCACTGGCGCGTGGAGAGCCGAACCGAAAGAAAATCGCACTGACCACAATCTCGGATCAGGTGCGGGAACTAATTTGATTCAAGGAATGCTAGAACAGGTGGTGTTGACTTGAAGAACGAGGTTGTCGTCATTACAGGAGCGTCTGCCGGGTTGGGCCGTGCTACCGCACGTGAATTCGGTCGCCATGGAGCAAAGGTTGGTCTACTCGCTCGCGGAGTGGATGGTCTGGAAGCCGCAAAGCGCGAGATTGAATCCGCGGGCGGAAGCGCTCTGGTGCTTCCCGTTGATGTTGCCGACGCGAATGCGATCGAGGACGCGGCCACCTCCGTCGAACAGGTGTTTGGCCCAATCGACATCTGGGTCAACAATGCGATGGCATCGGTATTTTCACCCGTAAAAGAAATGAAAGCAGAAGAATACAAGCGGGTCACGGAGGTGACCTATCTTGGCGTGGTCTACGGCACTCTCGCAGCGCTGAGACGCATGTTGCCGAGGAATCGTGGCATGGTTGTTCAAGTTGGGTCTGCCTTGGCTTACCGTAGTATTCCTCTGCAATCGGCATATTGCGCCGCCAAGCATGCGATTTCCGGATTCACAGACTCGTTGCGTTGCGAGTTGATCCACGATAAAAGTAATGTCCACGTCACCATGGTGCAGATGCCGGCTCTGAATACCCCGCAATTTGGATGGGTCAAAAGCCGTTTAAAGAACAAGGCGCAACCGGTGCCTCCAATTTTTCAGCCGGAGGTTGGGGCGCGGGCGATCTATTGGGCGGCGCATCACTCGCGACGAGAGATTTATGCCGGTTGGCCGACCGTCGAGGCCATCGTGGGTAACAAGGTCGCACCAGGTTGGCTCGATCGCTATCTCGCCAAAACTGGGTTCGCCTCCCAACAAACTGCCGAACCAGAAAATCCCGACCGACCGGACAATCTGTGGAAACCAGTAAAAGGCGACCACGGCGCTCACGGGACATTCGACAGTCGGGCGCATGAACGGAGTTGGGAAGTGCGGGCAAGCCTTGGACGAGGATGGATTGGCGCAGGTCTGGCTATGGCTGCCGCGGCTTTCTTTTTCGCTTCGAGGCATGGGTGAAAACAATCCTGATTGGGTTTGCAAGTCTTCTGAGCGTCACCGCGGCTATTCTGCTGTCGCCCCGTTCCGCCACCGGGCAAGAGGATGTAGCGAGCATCATTCAACATTCCTCGGAAGCCAATGAGCGAGACTGGGCCGCCGTCCCCCAATTCGATGATGTCGAGCGCGACCGCAACAAGGATGGAGATAAGACATACGATGCCACTATGCTCTATGGCACCCCATATGATCGACTTATTGCGGTGAATGGGCACAATCTCACCGGTGCCAGACAAAAAGAAGAGCAGGATAAATACGAGAAAGCGGTCTCTGAACGGGAACATGAGTCTGCGGAAGAACGATCCAGGAGAATCGCCAAATACGAGGCTGACCGGAAGCGCGATCATACGCTCATTCAGCAGATGACAGCCGGGTTCGACTTCCATTTGCTCGGGAAACGAACTCTCAATGGGTTTAATGTATATGTGCTCAAAGCAACGCCCCGCCGCGGCTATAAGCCGCCCGATCGTGACAGTGAGGTGCTCACCGGTATGGAAGGGACACTGTGGATTGACCAAAAGACTTTTCAATGGGTGAAGGTTGAAGCCCACGTATTTCATCCGGTTAGAATCGAGGGGTTTCTTGCGGAGGTGGAACCGGGCACGAATTTCGAAGTAGAAAAACGTCCGGTCAGTGACGATATCTGGATGGCTTCGCATTATTCAATGAAAGCGAACGCCAAAATCATGCTGTTATTTTCGCACCGGGACCAAGAAGATGATACGTATACCAACTATCGCAAAGCATCGCAGGCTCCTTCCAAGCACTAGATGAGTCGACTCACAAATCCTTTCTTTATCCGGTAATTGATCGTGCAGCCGAACAATAACTTCTGGTTCCATTCCAGCGGACGACCTGAGGAATGCAGGAGCCAACGCTTTAGACCAAAGCGTTGTTTGCGATAGAAACTTGGTTACCGCCCGTACAGATATTGAAACATTTGATCGAGAGTTTACGCGCGTGTTAGCTAAAATCAGAGAACATTCTTCCGAGATTCGCAGGACCGCATGAAGTGATCAAGATGATCCATCGCTGAAACACGAGCTAGGAACTCGGGCTCCATTAAAATTGCCCTAGTGTGTTTGCTCGTCACGCACCGTGCGTAGCCCGAACACTCCTCGAATTTCGTTCCCGTTGGTGCCCACGAACCGCACTGTGACCTTTTTCTTTCCTGCGATCAATTCGGAAGGAATCACGTAAGCGACGCTAGCGAGTTGACCCTCCTGATCGGGGCTGCGTGGTGGCTCTGCGTGATCCCCAATCTTCTGGCCATCGACGAAAATATCAAAGCTGCTCTTCCGTCTTCCATCGCCGCCGTAAATTACCCACAGGGTCGTGGGGTGTGCATCATCAACCGGCAAATCGAAAGAGAACCAGCCTTTTCCGCCGCGTCCATGATTGCCTCTCCAGAGGAGCGGTGCAGAATCCTCTCCCTGTTCGTTGAAATCGCGCTCGGATTGCATTTCGCCCGGCTGGGCAAAGGCAATCGTCGCGGCCTGGAGCTTTTGTTGTTCCTCTTGCTCCGCTTTGTTCTCCGCAGATCGCTTGCTCCACTCTTCTGGTGTGAAGACATCCCAATAGATCGCATATCTTCTGCGAGGCAATTGGTAGAAAGGAGCAAATTCGATATCGTGACTCAGACCGACTCCGGTAGTTTTGAACCATCCCGGTTTCCCGGACTCAGGTTTGAGCCAATGATCAATTGATTCATCAGCAACCACGAGAGGTGGCGCAGTTGGGCCCTTTGGAGTCTCATCGTCACCTTCGTCGCCCTTTGGAATTTCAGGTCCAAGATCTCCCGCCAAAACGAGCGGCCCCCACATCAAGGCCATTCGAGTGGGATTGTCCGGTAAAGGATCTTTGTGCAGGGCCTTAGGCAGAACCAAGTCAACAGTGTCGCCCTGCCTCCATGTGCGGTTGATCTTGACGTAAGAGTCAGATGGAGGAAGATCTTTGACCGGACGGCCGTTCACCTTGACGCTGAATCCATCGCCAGCCCAGTAGGGCCTTCGCAAAGCTAGCGTGAAAGCTTTCGGTGCTTTCGTTCGAATCTTAACCGAAGCAGATGAACCGATTGGAAAGTCGGTCACCATCTGGATCTCTGCGCCGGCAGAATCCCATCGTGCGATCGATGGAGCATAAAGACTGATCCAAAACTCGTCAGCATCTTTGTAGAAATAAATTCCAGCTCCATGCAATGCATGGCTCTCCATGCTGGTGCCGACGCAGCAGGTAAAATCGTCGAACATGCGCTGGTATTCATGCTGAACTCCACGGCCGACCGGAAGCATATACGTAACGGTTCCATCGCGCGGATCCTGCGAAGCGAGAATGTGATTAAACAGCGCTCGCTCTTGAAAATCAGCGTAGCGAATGTCGGGCTCGACGGAGAATAGCGTCCGGGTCATTTTTAGCATGTTATAGACGTTGCACGTTTCAGCCGTTCGTCCGTCGACTATGTCACTCAACCTGTCGGGCGCGCCAAAGTACTCGTTCTTTCCATCTCCTCCGGTCGCAAAGCTATAATGGTCCACGACCTCATTCCAAAAGAATCTCGCGGTTTCCTCATCGGCTTGATTGCCCGTGTATACATAACGCATTAGCGCTCCGTAGACCTTCGGGATTTGCGTGTTGCCGTGCGTGTGCGCCAGTACGTCATGATCCTCTGCCAGAGGATCAAGTACTGCCTTCTGATGGAATTTATCGGTAAGAGCGAGCCAATGCGGGTCCGCTGTGTCGGCGTAGAGTTCGGCCAGGACTTCGTTCATCCCGCCGAATTCTGTACCTAACATGCGTTGCAGTTGATCATCGTTCAGTCGGGAAAGAATTTTCTCGACCCATCCGGCGAACTTGATCTCCACTTGCAATGCAGTCGCATTGTCAGTGTAGCGGTATGCGTCTCGAAGGCCAGCGAAAAGCTTATGTTCGACATACCAGGGAGACCAAAGGCCGTTCAGATCAAAGCCTCCTGATTTGATAACGCCGTTGCTGAGATCCACGAAACGTTGTTTCCCATCAACACCCTGCCCGTCCTCCAGCGCACCGATGTAGCCATCACCCTGAGCGTCCTGGATTTCCTTTAGCTGCTGGACAATGTAGTCGGCACGCTCCTTGAAGCGCGGGTCGCCAGTCGCAGCCCACATCAGGCTTACGGCCGAGAGATAGTGTCCAGCAATGTGCCCCGTCAGATTGCGGCCAGGACCATCCCAGCCTCCATAGCCTTCCGCTTTGGGTTTCAGCCCGGCGCGCTGACGAAGATATGCCAGCATTCGGTCCGGCTGTAGCTCGAGCAGATATTTCGCATCGGCCTGTTGCGCTGCTTGGAGCGGGCCTCCCGTTAACCTCACATGGTTTAGGGGAAGAGGATGCAGTTTGATCGTCTTGTTGCCTTGCTGTTCCGCGAAGCTCTGTTTTTGTGCGAGAGCCTTGAGTGGCAGTAGTACACAGATCAGCGATGAGAGCAGAAGAGCGTTTCGATTCCAAAGAGTCATATTGATTAATGACCTTGTGATAGGTCGCACCATGCGATTTGCAGGCAAACGTTTACTTCTATCGGAGAGTTCAGGCATCGCGCACCGAATGTGCTTCCTAATCCAACCGTTGGTTACCTGCCTTTGACTCGTGATAATCTCGAGGATACAAACAAGCCGGGAAATCTGAGCATCGCCGAATCCAATCCATGGGCGAGCTTAGCGCTTTTCCGTCAATCTCATCCCAAAGTTCACTGTCTGTCAGGTAACGCGTACGAAGTCGCCAACTCGGGACGAGTTCGCAGCGCCTCGCGGATGAGGGTGCTGGCTTGTTCGAGTTCCATTCCTGCCATTTCGAGCCGAGGAGGTCGCACTCGTGGATTTCCCATCCCAACTTCAGATTGCACCAATTTGATCAGCTGAACGAATTTGGGTACCGTGTCCATTCTGAGCAATGGCAAAAACCAGCGGTATAACTCAAACGCCTTAGCACTTTCCCCTTGAACGCCAAAATTGAACAAGTCCACAGACTCACGAGGCAGAGCGTTTGCCAAACCGGCAACCCATCCCGTCGTACCGACTCCAATTGCCTCGAGCACCGCATCATCGACGCCGACCGAGATTTCCAGGCGCTGATCCACCAAGGCGCGGATCGCCGAGACCCGGCGCGCATCTGTACTAGACTCTTTCACCGCCTTAAAGTTCTCGAACTCTGCCGCCAATTCCTGAATTTGCTCGGGGAGAAAGTCGGTTCCGTAGGCCACCGGATTGTTGTACAGCATGCAGGGGAGCGGCGTGGCTCGGAACACAGCTGCAACATGAGCTTTCATCTCACGCCAGTCGCCAAGATAGACATACGGCGGCAAGACCATGAGCCCCGAACATCCGAGATCAGTCGCGGCCCTCGCAAGTTGCACGGATTCCGACGTCGTGAGAGAAGAAATCGACGATACCAGCGTTCCCTTTCCCTGGACTGCCTTGCTCAACGTGCGCAGAATTTCTGTTTTCTCGTTGAACGAAAGAGTAGCGCCTTCGCCAAGCGATCCCAATGCGACTACACCGGCACATCCGCTATCCAACAGCCAACGGGAGTGTTCTGCTAGAAATCCGTGATCCACGCTGAGATTCTCGTTGAAGGGAGTTGTAATTGCCGGTGTAACACCTTTCCAATTCACTGAAGCCTCCTGTCAGAACCGGGACCGTCGGGTGGTCCTTGCATCATGGCAGACCGATCACTTTTGTGGATACAGTATGCAATCGTAGCATCGCCGCCTGAGTTCAAAATTAGGTTATCTGTTTACGGATTCTCTTTGGATCAAAGAAAAAACATACTTTGATCGCGCCCTCGCGAGAACCGACTTTTGATCGTGTGACTTGCGATCGTCATGCCCGGCCGAGAACGGGGCTTGCTCTAAACAAGACTGAAGTGGGTCTGCCATCGAAGTGCACCAGCTTCTTAAGTCCCTGGAGGTCGACCTCGATCGTTCGCGGCGCAGGAGCAAGCATGCGCGCCCCGGATGCAAGTGCCAAGTCGAGCTTTCGATGTTCGTCGTTCCATGTCATTTCAATACCCATCCAGTCGCCCTTTCGATAGTTGAAGGAGCAACCGTCGTCTTCATACAGGAGAAACGATGCATTTCTTCCCGGATAGATTGAAATCGAAAGTGGGCCATCGACCTTCTCGTCAACAAACTGTTTCCCCGGGCCAAGGGGAAGAATCGACCCCGCCCGAACATAGAGCGGCAGCGTCTCAAGCTCGACTGCGCGAATAATGTCGCGATCACCTTCAATACGCTCGCCCGTCCAAAAATCGTACCAACTTCCGCGTGGAAGATAGACGCGACGAGCCGTGGCGCCCCTCTCGAGTACAGGAGCGACAAGCAAATTCTTGCCCCACATATATTGATCCTGGCACTCGACGGATCGTGGATCATCCTGAAAATGCAGCCAGAGTGCCCTCATAATAGGCATTCCAGTGGTAGCGCACTCACGCACGGTACTGTAAAGATACGGCAGCATGCGATAACGCAACTCAAGATACTTCCGGCAAATGGGTTCGACTCGGGTATCGTGGAGCTGGCTCGAATCAGGGATCGCAGCGCCTTTGTAACTGCTTATCTCAACTGGGCCGGGATCTCCAGTGTTCCATCCCCAAGGCAAACGAAGTTTCCAAGTTCTCCCGTGACAGCGAAAGAGCGGGCAGAAAGCACCGAACTGGAACCATCTAATGTAGAGTTCCGAGGTAAATTCTTCAGTTGGAACGAAACCTCCGATGTCGGTTCCCCAGTAAGGGATCCCGCTGAGTGCAGTGTTGAGAGCAATCGGAATATGAGTCTTCAAAGTTTCCCACGTCGAATAGACGTCTCCCGACCATAAGAAGGACCCATATCTCTGCATTCCGGCGTAACCATTGCGATGCAATGCATACGGACGCTCATTCGGACGATCAATCTGAGGCCCTTCCCAGTACATGCGGTTGCGAACTAATCGTGATGCGATATCGAGTGGGTCTCCCTCATCAGGCCACCACCCGTCGATGCCCATGGCAAAGTCCTTTCGATGTGCATCCCAATAGCAGCTTGCTTGCGACTCATCGAACCTAGATAAGTCGCATTCGTCGTGCACAGTTCCGTGGAGAGTGTCGGAGAGAATCACCACATGCACGACGGCCCGAAAATTCTCTTCGTGCAACTCGTCCAGTACTTCTTTAGGATCAGGGAAAACTCGTGGATTCCAATCAAAGGCACCGTTTTCAGTGTTCCAACCGGAGGGGCAAAATCCTGTCCCCAGATAGATCATGGTGTCGCACGGCAATTTCTTCTCGCGGAATAACTTCGCCTCCGCGATCACCTCTTCACGACTGGCAAGCGTGCGATGCGACTGCTGATACCCAAAACTCCAGAGCGGAGGCATCTCTGGAAATCCAGTCAGTCTGGCGTATTCACGTAAGATCGTCGCCGGATCAGATGAAGCGACCAAGAACAAATCCAGTGGAAGGGCCTCATCACGGCTTTCTGGCAGAAACCTGCTTTGGGAACCGGTGAAATCAAACGTGCCAAAAGGTTGGTGAAAGAAAATTGCCCATCCCGATGTGCTGATGATCCAGGGGATCGGCACGCGTCCGCCATGCGTCGCAAGCTTGTAGCCGCCCTGTCCACTATGCATTGCGTCAATCGATCCACGCCGATCAAATTGTGGTCCTCCTTCGCCCAAGCCGAGCAAAGGAGACGTTCCTGTTAAGAATGCGAGCGCTCCGGTCTGCGCACTCCAATCGAACTGCTGAATCAACTTCTCTTTCTGGTCGCAGACGGTGACGCTGACCGGATTCCAAGAAATTTTGAGCCGGAAGTTTCCGACGGGGATCTCGCGACCCGGCTGCTGTTGACTTGCACGAATTGGGACACCCCAATCTTCTTTGACGAGTGATCCGTTGAGCGGAATCGGTGTTTCTTCCGCAGTTGGCAGAAAACTCAGCCTCATCGTGTGCTGGCTCACGGACGTGATCTGAATTTCGATCGGGGCATCCGGCGCACCGAAAGCTAGCTCCCGCTTATCCGGGATCAAGGCGGTCGTTGAAACTGCGGCTAAACCCCGAAGAACATCTCGACGATTCCATTGGGAAGACATTGCTGAAGCCGGAGTGATTCGCTTGGTTTCTTTCATTTGAAACGTCTGGATTGTATCGGAACGCAGTCTGCCGAGTAAACGATTACTCGAAATAGCGCTATAATGCCTCGATTCCGAACCGGAAGAAAGGCGGAGGAGAACGTGCGGTGGCAACTCGCGATCATGGTCAGCATCGCTATAGCGATCAGCTACCTCGATCGACAAACTTTGCCGGTGGCAGTCCACTCCATCAGCAGAGACATCCCGTTGAACAATGGACAGTTCTCCGCGTTGCAGTCCGCATTCCTGTTCTCTTATGCCTTGATGTACGCAGGTGGCGGCAAGTTAGTTGATCTGTTGGGCACGCATCGAGGCTTCACCGTCATTATGCTCTTCTGGTCCCTGGCTTGTGCAAGCCATGCCTTGGCGACTAGCTTCGCCCTTTTGGCTGTAAGTCGATTTCTGCTTGGAATGGGCGAGGGAGGCGGTTTCCCGGCCGCTACCCGCGCAGTTGCAGAATACTTCCCCACTGGCGAGCGAGCCACGGCCATGGGCGTCATCAACGCCGGCACTTCAGTGGGCGCGGTAATCGCCCCGCCGCTTATCGCCATGATTCTCCTGCACGCAAGCTGGCGTTGGATTTTTCTTGTGACGGGAGGCTTCGGCTTGCTTTGGACAATCGCGTGGACGTGGTCCCGCGTTGGCAAACCAGGGGCTGCGGTACCCACCTTAATCGCAAACGAGGATGCGGATTCTGTCTCGCCAACTTTTCGGTGGAGTCGCTTGTTCACAGTTAGGGAGACTTGGGGACTGATCACGGCAAAATTCCTGAGCGATGCGGCTTGGTTCTTTTACCTTTTTTGGCTACCCAAGTATCTATATGACGCCCGCGGTTTCGATGTGAAAGCCGTGGGCTCTTTCGCGTGGATGCCAAGTGCTGCTGCGGGGATTGGCTGTCTTATGGGAGGAGGTTTCTCCAGCTACCTTGTGAACCGGCATCTTTCACTGGGCGCTGCGCGCAAGATTGCACTTGGTCTTAGCGCTGGGCTGATGCCCTTCGTAATTTTGATTCCACATGTGGCCGTGTCATGGGCAATTGTGCTCTTCTGTGTCGCCTATTTCGGCCAGCAGTCGTGGTCTACTCTGGTGATGGTTCTTCCCGCTGACCTCTTTCCGCAGGAGGTCGTTGGCTCGATCGCCGGCCTGGTTGGATTTGGCGGAGCCATGGGTGGAATCGCATTTGGAGAGGTCGTCGGGTACCTGCTGGATCATGGACTTGGTTACAGCACAGTATTTGCTCTTGCAGGAACACTTCATGTGACTGCGTTCCTGATCATTCTTGCCTGTATACCTTCAGTGGATCCGCTCAGTTTGAAATTGTTTGAGTGCGAGGCTGCGAATTGAGAGTTACTGAGGTTCGAACGCGAGTCGTTCGTTGGCGCGGCAACACCGTTCCGCTGCCTCCACATTTCTGTACGAATCCGATGGATCTGTTGCAGTTGCCCGAAGCCTCGATGCCAACCTTTAAGTTTCATGATTGGTTGATCGTCGAGATATTCACGGACGACGGCCAGGTCGGCATCGGCAACGCCGCGCTTTCCCCTCAGATCACCAAACACATCATTGATCTGCATCTCAAGCCCGTGTTGATGGGTGAAGACCCTTGGGATATCGAGCGTCTTTGGCAACACATGTATCGCGTCACAATAGCATTCGGCCGCAAAGGAATCGGCATGGTTGCGATTAGCGCGGTCGATCTTGCCCTTTGGGACCTCATCGGAAAGTCTGCCAAACAGCCCGTCTTTCGAATGCTTGGAGGCCGGACAAAAGCGCGCATTCCCGTTTACGCTTCGCGTCTTTACGGCGTGGACCTCAAAGAATTGGCCACAGAAACAAGTCGCTACAAGGCCGAAGGCTATCGAGCGATGAAGCTCCGTTTTGGGTGGGGACCTGCTGATGGCGCCCAAGGCATGCAGAGAAATCTTGACCTGGTTCGGACGGTGCGGGAGACCGTCGGCAGCGACATCGACGTCATGGCGGACGCCTATATGGGGTGGACGCTTGATTACGCCAAGCGGATGCTCCCTCTCCTGGAACCATTTCATCTCCGCTGGCTCGAAGAGCCGGTAATACCCGACGACATTCATGGTTATGCCGAATTGAAATCGTATGGGCGAATTCCAATTGCCGGCGGCGAACATGAATTCACCCTCTACGGATTTCGTGAATTGCTTGACGCCTCAGCGCTCGACTACATCCAGTTCGACACCAACCGCGTGGGCGGCCTGACGCAGGCACGAAAGATTGCTGCCCTTGCCGAGGCTTATTCGATTCCTGTCATCCCTCATGCCGGACAGATGCACAACTACCATCTAGTCATGGCGAGCTTCAATTCCCCGATGGCCGAATACTTTCCTGTCGTCGACGTAGAAGTTGGAAATGAGCTGTTCTGGTACATCTTTGATGGCGAACCTAAAGCCGTGAGCGGCTACATCAATCTCGATGAGACCAAGCCTGGGCTCGGACTCTCGATTAACGAATCCGGACTCAAAGACTTCCAGATCATCGAATGACCTGCTGGCGAATTGATGACAAGACTCATTCAAATCAAGAAAGGCAATTTTCGTCGCATCGCTCTGGTCGAAGAACCATTCGTGCGCTTGCTTGATTCCTGCTCGTCGATTTACGAACTGGCGTATCTCGCGATCGATTCTGGTATGAGCCTGATCGATGTTGCACGAAAACGCGCGAGACACGAAGCCATCGATTACGACTCAATTTATCGCGGGCAGTCGGACTGGAAACTACTTCCCGCAATTGATCAACCTGAGGAGCCCGCGCGCTGTCATATCTCTGGTACCGGCCTCACTCATTTGGGCAGCGCACAGAATCGGCAATCTATGCACGCGAGACTCGAAGAAGACCTGACCGATAGCATGAAAATGTTCCGCTGGGGCGTGGAAGGTGGACGCCCTGCTGCTGGCCATATCGGGACTCCTCCCGAATGGTTTTACAAAGGCAATGGTTGCGTTTTGCGTGCTCACGGTGAACCGCTCGACATTCCTTGCTATGCCGAAGATGGTGGAGAAGAGGCTGAGATCGCCGGCGTTTATGTAATCGGACCAAACGGCCAGCCCTATCGGATCGGCCTCGCAATTGGAAACGAATTTTCAGACCATCAATTCGAGAAGAAAAACTATTTGAACTTGGCAGGCTCCAAGCTGCGCACGTGCGCTCTCGGCCCAGAGCTGGTGCTAGATCCAGAGTTTGCCTCGGTTCCAGTTTCCGTAACAATTGAGCGGAACGGAAAAATACTTTGGAGTAGGGCCTTTCGCAGTGGCGAATCGGAAATGTGCCACAGCCTCGCAAACATTGAGCATCATCATTTCAAATATGCGGCACACCGTCGCCCGGGCGATGTCCATATCCACTTTTTTGGCACCGATTGCCTGAGCTTCAGCGACAACATTCGTTTGACCGACGGCGATGTTATGCAGGTCGCTGTCGAAGGCTACGGCAGGCCTTTGCGCAACTCGGTGCGTGTCGATAAAGCTACGCCAGAACCTGTAAATGTTATTTCGCTTGGATGAGAAACCAAATGTCGTCTTTGATAAGTAAGCATCGTCGGCTCTCGCATAGGGCTTAAGCTGACTTCTCTCAAGGATCAGAGGCATCGAACAAAAGAAGAAAAGAGGATCGGAAACAGTGATTCGTAATCGATTACTGCAGTGCATTTTCCTGGCAATCCTGGTTTTCATCTTGCTGGCCCTGTTCGTGAGCGCGTCCGCTCAGAACCCCAAAGAGAAGAAGCCTCCCGTACCGGGGCCTATGTTGGAACAAGGGATCGTGAATTACGAAACCCCCGAGTTCACATTGAGCTTGGTTCGATCGTCACAAACGGTTGCGGCTCTCAAGCCCAAAGGTAGCGATGGGTTCGACTTCACTCCGGGAGACCTGCTGGTTGCCCGATCACAAAACCGCTATTTCCATTTGGGCGATCTCACGCTTCGCCTGAGAACTCAGAATTCCGGAGAATGGTCGAATTACTCGACCGCGACTGCGCGGTCTCCGGTCAGGCCCCTCCCGCCGTCAGGTAATTTATTGGCCAGTTCCGACCTCGCACCAACTCTTCCCTCCAATATCCCTCTCGAGATTACAAGAACATGGTCGGTCGAAAACGGAAAACTGACTCTCCGTTTCGTCCTCAAGAACAAATCCGATGAGCCCGTACAGATTGGTGCGTTGGGCATCCCAATGATCTTCAATAACGTCCTGAACGACCGGTCGCTCGAACAAGCCCACGCGATCTGTTCGTTCTACGATCCCTATATCGGAGAGGATGCTGGTTATCTCCAAGTGACACGACTGAATGGTCATGGTCCTGCTCTATTGGTCATTCCAGAAGGCAAGACGCCGTTTGAGGCGTACAACCCGATACTCGACCATAAAGGACCTTGGGGTGCGAAACCGATCTTTACTGATCCAACACCGCGCGGCATCACATTTGAAGGCTTTTACGAATGGATGGTGCACAGTCAAGCCTATGCTGAAAACGAGTGGCGTAACGCGCAACCATGGAATCCCCCTACGGAACTGGCACTCAAGCCGGGAGAATCCAAGACTTACGGACTGCAGTTCGTGCTGTCGGATTCAATTCGCCATATCGAATCGACTCTGTCTGAAAATCACAGGCCAGTTGCAGTGGGCGTTCCGGGATTTGTGTTACCGCAAGACATTGAAGGTCGTTTATTCCTTAAGTACGACCAGCCTGTCACCTCCGTAAAAGTCCAACCAACGTCGGCCATCGACATTCACGAAGACTCCCCGACGCGCGACGGGCAAAGAGCCTATACGCTCCGAGGAAAATCTTGGGGGCGGGTTCGTCTGACGGTTACCTATGCAGACGGACTGAAGCAAACAATTCAATATTTCGTGATTAAACCTTCGACTCAAGTCGTCTCCGATATGGGTCGCTTTCTCACTACTCGACAGTGGTTCAGCGATTCGAATGATCCATTCCATCGAGCACCTTCGTCGATCACTTACGATCGCGAGCTCAATCAGATGGTGTTGCAGGACAGCCGGGTATGGATCGCCGGTTTGAGTGACGAAGGAGGCGCGGGCTCGTGGCTTGCGGCGGTGATGAAAGAGTTTGTCCAGCCCGACAAGGATGAATTAGTCAATATCCAGGAGTTTGTAGACAACGTTCTTTGGGGACGTTTGCAGTCCAAAGATGGCCCCCACGCATATGGCGTCCGTAAGAGCTTGTTCTACTACCAGCCTGATCAGATGCCTGCCAATTACTACAACAGTAAGTTCGATTGGAAATCCTGGACCAGTTGGAATAAGCAGGCATCCGAAGCGGTAGACAGATCCTACGACTATCCACATGTAGCCGCGGCATACTGGGTCCTTTACCGATTGGCGCGAAATCATCCCAACCTTGTCACGAACCACAGCTGGGATTGGTACTTGAATCAGGCGTACGAAACATCAGTTGCCATGACCAAATATGCCCAGGATCTATCTGTATTTGGTCAGATGGAAGGCACGATCTTCGTTGCGATCTTGCAGGATCTCAAGCGCGAAAATATAAAGGAACAGGCTGACGCGCTTGAGTCAAACATGCGGGCCCGCGCGGATCGTTGGAAGAGTGAAGCTTATCCCTTCGGAAGTGAAATGCCGTGGGATTCCACCGGGCAGGAAGAAGTGTACGCGTGGACCAAATATTTCGGCTATGAAGACAAAGCCGACGTAACGCTGAACGCGATCCTGGGCTACGATCCCGCAATTCCCCATTGGGGATACAACGGCAGCGCCCGGCGATACTGGGATTTCATCTTCGCCGCAAAAGATCGGCGACTCGAACGCCAATTGCACCATTATGGCTCGGGTCTAAATGCGATTCCGCTGCTTTCCGAGTTTCGGGAACATCCTGATGACTTCTATCTGTTGCGCGTGGGGTATGCCGGAACCATGGGTGCTCTCACCGACATTGACCAGGACGGATTTGCATCCGCGGCCTTCCACTCCTTCCCTGATATGCTCAAGCCCGATCCATATAGTGGAGACTACGGTCCAAATTTCTTTGGGCATGCTTTCAATACTGCGACATATCTCGTGCACCACCCCGAATTTGGCTGGCTTGCCTTTGGAGGGAACGTCGAAGAAAAAGACGGCAAGGTCATAGTCAGCCCCCGCGACTCGTCACGGCAGCGGGTATATATCGCCTCATTGGGCTTGTGGCTGACGCTCGACGCGGGAACTTTCGATGCTATCGAGGTCGATCCCAAAACCGGCATCGTGCGTGTTGGACTCACAGGATCAGGCGAGTTCACCAACGAGGCGAGGCTACGAATCGAGCAACCCGCCAAGATCGGCGGCATCGGCATCTACGGCCCAAAAGCACCCTTAAAGTTGGAACGAGGCGCCCATGTAGCCAAGCTCGATCCTGGGATAACATGGATAGAATTGGTGATTATCCGCTGATCCGGCAGCCGGCAGGCTACTCAATTAGAGCCTCTCAGAAAACGTTTTCTACACTTCACGTGCTATGTTACACTGAATGACCATAACAGGCCATCCTGCAGCCCCATGGATATTCGCGAGATCGCCCGGCGGGCAAAAGTCTCGACTGCTACCGTCTCGAGGGCGATTAATCGTGTCCCGACGGTGGACCCCCAACTTGCCAAACGAGTCTGGAAAGTCGTCGATGAACTCGGATATTACCCGAATACTCAGGCTCGCTCTCTCGTCCTTGGTAGGACCCGCATCTTTGGGTTGATTGTTTCGGAAATCACGAACCCGTTTTTCCCCGAGATCGTTCAGACCTTCGAAAATCTCGCTGTCGAAAACAATTATGAAATCTTGCTGACGTCAACGGTACATGACCCGAAACGAATGGAGTCCTCAGTGCGCAGGATGATCGAACGCCGGGTGGATGGCGTTGCGATCTTGACATTCGGCATGGAGGAATCTCTCATCGAGCATCTTCGCGATCGCAAGGTTCCTCTTGTTTTTGTTGACGTAGGACCGGATGTTCCCGGCGTGGCGAATATCCGAATCAACTACTTGAGCGGAATCCGTCAGGCCGTCCAGCACCTCGCGGCTTTGCGGCATAGCCGGATCGCTTTTATTGCAGGACCGCAGCACTTGAAGTCCGCGGTCGCCAGATGCGATGCATTCAAAGCTTCCATGACCGAGATCGGGCTTGCAACGAATCTGATTGTTGTCGGCAATCATAGACTCGAAGGTGGCATGAAGGCATTCGGAGAACTCAACGCTCTCGATGATCCACCGACTGCCGTTCTGTGTTCAAACGATATGACCGCGATTGGAGTCATGCGTGAGGCATATGAAAGAAATGTCAAAGTTCCGGATGAGTTGTCGGTGGTAGGTTTCGATGATATTCACCTGACAGAGTTCACCATCCCACCTTTGACCACGGTGCAGATGTCCCAGTATGAGTTGGCCAAGATCGCATTCCAAGCGTTGTTAAACGAGGTTGATGAACCCCGTACGCAACAACCTCATAAATACGAGTTGATCACAAATCTTGTGCTTCGCCGGTCGACAGCGCTATCTCCCGGCGCGAATACCGCGAGTCTTCCAAAACCGAACCGGACTGCAGTCCGCAAAAGCTCCAACCTACCCACTCGCTAATCCTTGCTCCTCGAATTTCCGCTTAATGTCGCGGTAAAGTCCTTCACAGTTTCTGCCAATTCCGAATAGAGGTTGCATTTCATATCTCCCAGGACTAAGGTGAATTGCCATTCTTGGTAAACGCTTACTTTTCATTTGGGGTTTTGATTTGGTGAAACACTGGATCTCATCTCGCCGCAGCTATTTCGGCACAATCTGGCTGGCTCCCGCATTACTGACTGCTCTGATCTGCGGTGCGGGTTATCCATGCTCGTCTCAACAGACCACGAGCAATGTCATCATTCGTGTTCAAGCGGATCAACAAGAAGGGACCCTGCCCCATGTCTGGGATTACTTCGGCTATGACGAACCGAACTATAGCTATGCTCCCAACGGGAAGAAACTGCTCAGAGAGTTAGCGGCACTCGATTCACCACCAACTTATATTCGGACACACAACCTCTTCACATCGGGCGATGGGTCGGCCTCGCTGAAGTGGGGCTCGACCAACGTCTACACTGAAGATGCCGCCGGGCATCCCGTCTACAGCTGGACCATCCTCGATCGGATCTTCGATGCTTTCCATGATGCGGGGGTCAAACCGCTGGTCGAAATTGGTTTCATGCCTGAAGCCCTCTCCCTCCATCCGGAACCGTATCGCCACAACTTTCCCAGTCATTCCGTTAATGGAATCTACACCGGCTGGGCTTATCCGCCGAAGGATTACCAGAAGTGGTCCGAACTCGTTTTCCAATTCGTTCAACACCTGCGTCAGCGTTATGGCGACGCCGACGTAAAGACGTGGCTATGGGAAGTTTGGAACGAGCCCGATATCGGTTATTGGCAAGGAACGCGAGAGGACTTCTTCAAGCTCTACGACTACACCGTTGATTCAGTTCTGCGCGCGCTTCCAATGGCACGGATCGGAGGGCCCGACACTACAGGCCCAGGCAGTCTTAAGTCCATAGAGTTCCTGCGAGTCTTCCTTGAGCACTGCGCACACGGTAAGAACTATGCGACCGGCAAGACTGGATCGCACCTCGACTTCATCAGCTTTCATCCTAAGGGGTCGCCGAGGTGGCAGGACGGCCACATACAAATGGGGATCAATCACCAGTTAACTGCGATACAGCAAGGATTCCGGATCGTAGCATCATTCCCCGAATGGCAGCACACTCCGATCATTCTCGGCGAGTCAGACCCAGAAGGCTGCGCAGCCTGTTCCGCGAAGGAAAACCCACAAAACCTCTACCGCAATGGGCCACTTTACGGTGCGTACACGATCGAAGTTTTGAACAATATCCTTTCACTCGCCCGTCGAGAGCGGACCAACTTTATGGGAGCGGTTACTTGGGCCTTCGAATTTGAAGACCAGCCACCCTTCGCTGGATTTCGGGAACTCGCTACTAATGGGATTGATAAGCCTGTTCTGAACGCATTTCGAATGCTCGGATTCCTCGGGGATCGGCGCCTGAACGTATCAAGTACAGCGGCCTTACAAAGTGAAGATGTTGTGAGTGCGGGCGTTCGAAATAATCCCGACGTCAGCGCCATCGCCACCTGCAAAGATCATGAACTTGAAATACTGGTGTGGAACTATCACGACGACGACGTTCCGGTACCAGCCGCGACTATCGATTTGGACATCTCAGGTTTACCAGCCGAAGTGAAACGCGGCCTGTTCGAACATTATGGCGTCGACTCGGACCACAGCAACGCGTTCACCGTATGGAAATCTATGGGTGCGTCGGAATCGCTGTCTGCACCTCAACGCGCGCAACTGGAGCAGGCAGGACAACTCCAACTCTTGAACTCGCCCGAATGGATTTCCATTGAAGGCGGGACGTTCAAAACGCAATTTGCCCTGCCGCGACAGGGACTGTCACTCATCCGGCTCACCTGGTAATCCTCAACTAACTCTGCAATAGCAGATTCCAAACCTGCATGAACGTTGCTTGACGGTTTGCCCAAGCGTAGTACGGAATGAATGTGAGGGGAACCTTCCGGGTGCCGGCATCTCTTTTATATTCCGAGTAGAGAAGTTTCTCCGCTGCGCCGCGCTCGTAGACTGCTCCTTCGTGATGGAGAACGACCATCCCTCCGAGCAGATCGTTACGAAACTCCGGCTTGAATTCGTCGGCAGGGCGGCGACCCAGATTGACAGCAACGTCATTGATAGAAGTGCCGCTTGGCTGATCAATTTCCTCCAAGCAATAAATTAGCGGCCCGCGCTGCACCGCGACCCGGCCTGTGTCATCGGCAACGCGTGGATTCGCTTCAACCACCTGGGGCACCACGTTGATCCTAAGCTCTACGACATCTCCCGGAGACCATCGGCGATTGATTGGCAGATATTTTCCCGGAACCGCGCCCGTCATAGGCTTGCCATTGATAACTACGTCCGCGCGATCGGTCCATGAAGGAATTCGCACGTAGAAAGTAAAGTCCGAAGGCTGTGCGGGAGTAACAGTCATTGCCACCGTTCCGTCCCACGGATAATTCGTCTTCTGCGTTATCTTAAGTCCTATTCCACTTTCCAAATGCCAATCGAGTTCGGAGTCATCGTAAAGGTGCACGTAAATCCCATCGGCACTTGTGGAATAGAAATATCCGGGCAACGAACCGAAGGTGCGCTCCAGATTCGGCGGACAACAGGTTACGTCGTACCACGGATTCCGAATCTTGTCGCCGGTGGATGGATCGAATGCCAGCGGATTTCGGTAGCAATATAGCGTGCCATCCAGAGACATACCTGAATTGATTCCGTTATAGAGAGCGCGCTCAATCACATCGGTGAACTTCGCGTCCCCGGTTACTGCCAGCATGCGCCAATTCCACATCATATTTCCGATCGCAGCACAGCTCTCGCCATACGCCCGGAAATTCGGCAATTCATAGGCATCCCCAAATGCCTCGCCATCCGATCGCGAGCCAACTCCACCTGTCACATACATCTTCGTTCCGGTCATGTCACTCCAAAGCATGTTCAGCGTCTGCCAGTACTTCGGATCACCGGTTTCCATGTAGTAGTCGGTCGCGCCACAGCAGGCATACATCGCCCGGACCGCGTGTCCTTGCATCTTGGTGCGTTCAGTGAAGGGAGTTCCGCTGAACATGTAGATCGTCCGGCGCTCGGGCAATTCGAGGCGGGAATCGCCTCCCAGAATGTATCCCGCCAGATCGAGCTGTCGCTTGTCACCCGTGATCCGATAGAGCTCAATCAGCGCCATTTCAATTTCGGGGTGACCGGAGACAATCGGCTTCTTCGGAGCTGGCCCATAGTTGGGCATCAGGAAATCGTCGACGAAGCGAATGCCCGCATCCAGCAATTTGCGGTCGCCGGTTGCGCGGTAATATGCGATTGCGCCCTGGATCATGTGCCCGATGTTGTACAACTCATGCCCGGTAGTTTGAGTTTGCGTGAGCATCCGCAGTGATTTGCGGTCGTCCTGATAGTAGGTATTCAGATAACCGTTTGGTTCCTGCACTGCGATCACTTCATCGATAATTTTCTCGGCGGTGGCGCGGAGTTCTGGGCGATCGCCTGACTGCAGAACGAATCCCGCCGCTTCGGTCCACTTATAGACATCCGAATCTGAAAACACAGGCCCAGACTGCGCAGCTTGACTCTTTCCCACCAGCCGGCGGAAGTTGTTCATCCGACCGTTCGCTTCCAACAGATCGTGCATTGTCGGAATACTCTTCGTCACGTTGATCTCGCGCCGTGGCCCCCAGAATCCGCCAGTAATTGTGACTGCGCGGACAGGAATATCCCTCAGCTTGGCGTGCGGCGATTTCGCAAGGTTCTCCACTCCCTGTTCTTTCCAATTCGGTGAGTCGGTCAATTTCACGCTGCTTTGAGAAGCCTTGCCAGTAGCCGCAATTCGCCCCATCGCGCGAAGTGGCGTCGATGCAGCCGCAGCCACCGACGCCGCCGATGCGACAAACTGTCTCCGAGAAACTTGACCTGTCCCACCCATGGATCTCTCCTTCATATCGACCACTGCACAACAGCATACGATCGTGCTGGAATTTCGAACTTGGTTCGTCCTCCTGCTGTGACAGGAGCACTGAAATTCTGAGGTGCAACCCGCTTCGGCGCAGCAAAACTGTTCGATGCCTTCAGGTCGCCTCCAGTTAATAATGAGCCCAAAATGAATTTCCCGGGAGCGCCATCCTCCCACACGACTTCAACGTCGTGGGACTTCGCCAAATCTCGATTGAGCATAAAAAGCGCGAGCTTTCCATCGCTTTTACTCAAGGACCCGGCGATATCGACATAGCCCACGTGATCCAGACCCTCAACCTCGTAGGTAGGCGATTCCACCAATAAATTCAACACATCACCTCTGGCGAATTGCAGTGCCCAGCTATAAGGATAGTAGATCGTCTGCTGAAACAGGCCGTCGGCGTTCGTCATAATCGGAGCAATCACGTTGACTAACTGCGCCAGGCAAGCCAGTTTCACGCGATCCGCGTTCCGGAGCAATGAATTGACGAGCCCGCCCACCAGCAGCGCATCCTCCAGGTTATAAACCTCCTCCAGCAGATGGGGAGCCTCTTTGCGTTCGCCGTCAACGTCCTTTCCTCCCGTCGTCCGGTACCAGACATTCCATTCGTCAAAAGAAAGCCAAAGTTTCTTCCCAGAGCGTTTGTGCCCACGTACCAAGTCACAGACCGCAACCGTCTCCGCAATCTGACGCTCCATGCTAAGATTCAAAGCAAGATACTTTTCCGTTTTTCCCTCGCTATCTCGCTCCCAGTTCCCAAAATATCGATGCAAAGAAAGCCCATCGACGTAGTCGTAGCATTGCTCGAGCACTTCGCGGTCCCACTCAAGATAAGTGCGCATGAAAGGCCCGCTGGATCCGCACGCGATCAGTTTTAGATCCGAGTCAACGTCACGCATTTGCCGCGCAGCATCAGCAGCCTTCATTCCATACTCAGCCGCAGTCATGTGACCGATCTGCCAGGGACCATCCATCTCGTTGCCCAGGCACCAGTGTTGCACCTTCCAGGGCTCGGAGACTCCGTGCTGCCGGCGTAGATCACTCCAACGTGTTCCTTTGTCGACATTGCAGTACTCCACAAGCGCGGCCGCTTCCTCCGGGGTGCCCGTCCCCAGATTAAGCCCCATAAGCGGAGTGGTTCCGACGATCTTGCACCAGGCCAGGAATTCATTCGTTCCAAACTGGTTCGACTCGATCGAATTCCACGCCTTGTCCAGCACTCGAGGGCGATTTTGTTTCGGTCCAACACCGTCAAGCCAGTTGTAACCCGAAACGAAATTCCCACCGGGATATCGGATGATCGGAACGCCTAATTGCCGGATTTCGTTCAGCACATCTTTGCGAAACCCGTTCGAATCCGACAACTTCGAGCCGGGATCGTAGATTCCCTCGTAAATCGCACGACCGAGATGTTCTAGAAATGATCCGAATAGATTCTTGTCGATCGGGGTGATGGTTCGCCGGGTGTCGACATAAACACGCGCCAACGCGGTAGAACTCGCATTCTGTGCGAAAGCGTTCTTAACTAGCCCCGTCTTCCCACTCAGCAAGCTTTTCGCTGAACAGGCAAGGCCGGCAATCGCAGACTGTTTGAGAAAACCACGGCGTGTACTAGATGCCTCCTTCATTTTCTGTGACAACGAGATCCTCCCTTTAATCGATTGAAAAGAAATAGCGAGCCGAAGCCGCGCCTCGACTCGCCGTCTACCGTCGATCTGCCCTGAACCGTGCTTAGAATGAGATCCTCACTCCTAACTGCAACTGACGCGCATTCAGCGCGGTTGCAACTTTCCCAAATCCTGCATCGCCCATATTCCCATCTACGGCTCCAAGATTGGGATGGTTCAGAACATTGATGAAGTCGAACCGGAACTGGAGATCGCCTGCTTCTCCGAGCCAGGGCAAGTGGTTGTTCTTGAGAACACTGGCGTCTATCTGCAGGAGCCCTGGGTTACGATAAAGGTTTCTTCGTAGATCCCCTTCCCCGCCCACTCCCGGTTGAGGAAAATCGCTTGCGTTGAACAGGCCATGCACATATTCGCCACGACTGTGCGAACCCGTGAAGTTCTGACTGGGTGTGTTGGGAACATCGTAATTCGTCCCGTCCATGTTGTAGTCGCCGCTGTCGGGAGCCATCGACCCGGGAATCACTGGAAATCCCGCCGCCGCAGACGACGAACATGCCATCGGTGTCCCATTCACATTGCACATCGGATCAAACGGGCGGTTGTCAATCACCCAGAACGGAGTTCCCGTCTGAATCGCGGCGATGGTTGAGACCGACCACCCCGACGTGAGCACTCTCTCGATGCCATTTCCGGCGCCCGGCAAATTGTACACGCCCGAGAGAGAAAACCTCTGGCGCACGTCGTAGTTCGCGTCGCCGTAGTAATTGAAGTACGAACTCGGAGCAGGGATGTTCAGGCCAGCGTCCTGGTCAAAGCGCGTATTCGCCTCGGGATAGTCCTTCGCATGCGACAACGTGTAGGACGCCTGAAAGTTGCTGCGTCGACTCGCTCTTCCTCGCACAAACAAGATCATCGAATTGTAGCTTGCTGCGTTTCTGTTGTTGACGTAGGTAATGGGCCCAAAATTCGGATTTAGCGTCCCGATCGATTCGACCACGCTGCCACCGGTTCCGGCGAACGTCGCTCCACCTGGAAACCGGTTTACGTTCGCTCCGGTCAATCCGTTGTAGCTTCGCGCCCCGGAATAGTTTGCACCCGCAACCAGGGTTCCTACCAATTGATGCTCAACTCCAATCACGTAATTCACCGCGAGCGGCGCCACCATGTTCCGATCCAGCGACGTCACATTCGTTGGCAGGCCCGTGATTCCTCCGTGGGAATTCAAACTTCCCGCTGGGATTGTGGGCAATGTAAAGCCCCATGGATAAGACGGAGACGGCGCGAGGGAGAAATAGTCGCCAAGCGGAGTTCCATCGGGCGCAACGTTCGTGAATGTCTCACTCAGGACTCCAGGCGGATTGTTGCGTGTCTGATCGACAGTTTGTCCAAGGACGACCCAATCGTGATAAACGCCTACACCTCCGCGAACTGCCCATGTTCCTTTCTTAGTCGGGTCCCACGAAAACCCAATTCGCGGGCTGAACAAGTTCTTCATCGGATTTGCAAATACTGCTGGGACCGTTCCCACAGAGGCATTGGCCACCTGGGTACTAAAATTCCCGCCAGGAGCGAGAATCAGCGAACTGAACTGAAAACCACTATTGCCCCACGGCGTGTGGTTTCCTAAGTCGTCCCAGCGCAATGACAACGTTAACGACAAGTTCGGCTTGACCTTCCAGTCGTCCTGCACAAAAAATCCGAACGGATTCGTCTGGCCGCCGAAAACTACGCTGCCCGCTTGCCCGGTCAGTGGATTGTATGCACCGACTGACTCCTGAAAAACATTGTCCTGCACGAGCGCTAACAGATTCGTGAAGGTAAATCCCGGTCGGACGTTCACAGGCGTGAAATCGCCATGCTCGATGGCATGGTCCCCGTCATAACCGAACTTCAGCGTATGCTTCCCTCGCACCCAACTCAAGACGCCTCGCCAATTGTAGTTTGGGCCTCGATACGCTCCCGGTCCCCAGCCTCCGCCAACGGGAAATCCGACCAGTCCTCCCGACGTCACACTCACATTTGGCACAGAGAGGTTTGCGTCCTGCCCATTCGCACCGCCTACACTGGCGAAAGCAAATCCCCCCTCAACCAACAAATTCGCGTTCCATGTATGCGTGAAGTCAATTTGGCCGTATCGGTTTCGCATGATGTCGAGCGCGCCGAGCTTTGGCCGCTGCGACAATTGCTGCTGATCAAACGAGTCGTTGTAGTAACTCAGATATAAGCGGTCTCTCTGGGTGAAATATTGATCCAGACGGAAGTTGTATTGCAGAGCGTTGTAAAAAGGACTTGCGGCGAAACTGCCCGAATCAATCATTGGCAAGCTGCAAGGTGGGGTTAAAGGATTGATGGTACCGCAATTGCCTGCCCCGAGATATTCCTGGGCCGTCTGGAAAACGCCACCTTTCAAATTCGTCGCCGGCCAGCCAGCAAGAACCTGAGTTCCAACATTACTCGCATAGTTTGCCTGCGCCCAGGCGACGAACTGCGGGTCTTCGTAGTACTGCGTGCCAGTGTTTGCTGCAGCGGCCGTAGTAGCCCAAAGCTTCTCGAAGTCTGCGAAGAAGAATGTCTTGCCTTTCCGAATCGGCCCCCCGAGCGTGCCGACGAGATCCTTTCGCGCGAATGGCGTAAACGCGCCGGATGCGAATTCGGGAGTCGCCTGAAAATCCTGATTCGTGAAGAACAGGCTGCCAGTCCCATGAAACTGATTCGTTCCCGACTTCGTCGTCACCTGGATGAGAATAGAACTCGCGAGATTGACTTCCCCATTCCATGAGTTGGTCTGTAACGAGGCTTCTTGCACAGCGTCCGGAATCGGCGCCAGGATGATGTTTCCATTTTGAATGGGGCTCGTCACGTTCATCCCGTCGACCATGACGAGGTTTCCTGTGTAGCTACGGCCGTTTGCGCTGATCTGCGGCGTCTGCGTGCCAAAATTGTCTGCAAAACCCCCCGGAGATTCTCCAACCGCGCGTGTACCGTTGCCAACCACGCCTGGGGCAACCGCCAGCACGTCCCAAAGATTTCGATTCGCTTGAGGCAAATCGCGAACCGTTTCAGAAGAGAGAGTCGCCTGCAAACGGCTATCGTCTGTATCAACCGTAGGCGCATTGACTTCGACCGTGACCTTCTCCTGAGTGGAAGCCACCGGAAGTGTAAGGTTGATGCCCTTGGTCTCAGATGTATTCAGAATAAAACGCGACTCAGTTCTCCGGAATCCTCCAGCCTCGGCGCTGAGCACGTAATTTCCCGGAGGCAGGCTGCTAAACCGGTAGTTGCCGGTATCACCGGTCTTGGATGCAGACGCTATTCCAGTGTCGGTGTTGCGTAATTCGACCGATGCGCCCGTGATAGCAGCACCGCCCGGGTCGGAAACTACGCCTTGAATGTTGCCGTTGTATTGCGCGTAGCAGATAGCAGAGGTAAGCAGCAAGAATGAAAAAACGAGGCGAGCGCAAGCTTGGGGGTAGGAGTCAGCCACGGCGATCCTCCACAGCGAGGGTTTTACAGTCGGGTAAACGCTTTCTCCAAGGGAATGGATGGCTTTATAGTCCCGCACCCAAATGATTGTCAAGCTCTTTCTGGCTAATCCGTCCTCAGGCAGTTCTATGCCCTAGCCGCATGAATCTTGGTGCATCTCTGATACTGTTGCCCCCTCGATCTTTAAGACGAGTTCCTTCCATGAACTGCGCCGATCTGGCTCCTGAGCTTGCGTTTCGAAGACTTCCGTCGCATTTGTGAGTAAGCGATTACAGTAGAAATTGACCAAGCAATCCTGTAGCTTGACAGTCGATGATTGCACGTCTTTTCAAGCAGATCGCACCAGTAATGGCGAGGTTTAGGGATGGAAACGCGGAGATTAGGGAATAGCGACCTCTACATCACTCCAATCGGCATCGGCGCCTGGGCAATCGGCGGCGGTGGATGGGAAGGAAGCATGGGCCCCCAGAATGACAGTGACTCCATTCCCGCGATCCACGCCGCTCTTGCCCACGGAATGAACTGGATCGATACCGCCGCTCTATACGGGCTGGGACATTCGGAGGAGATGATCGCCCGCGCCTTGCATGGATACACTCCACGCCCCTATGTCTTCACCAAATGCGAACGAGTCTGGGATGAGCGGGGAAAGGTCGGCGCCTCATTGAAAGCCGATTCGATTCGTCGCGAGTGCGAGGCCAGCCTGCGCCGTTTGCGGTCTGATGTTATTGATCTTTATCAAATTCACTGGCCCGAACCCGATGAAGACATCGGAGAAGGTTGGTCGGAACTGGCCAAACTGAAACAGGAAGGCAAAGTTCGATATATCGGCGTTTCGAATTTCAATGTCGCACAGATGAAGCGGGCTCAGGCAATCGCCCCGATTACGTCCTTGCAGCCTCCATATGCCGTCGTTAGGCGCGAGATTGAAAAAGAGATTTTGCCTTTCTGCGCCAATCAAAACATCGGAGTCATCGTTTATTCCCCGATGTATGCGGGGCTTCTTACGGGATCTATGACCCGGGAACGCGTCGCAAATTTTCTGACTGAAGACTGGCGGCGGAATCTCCCGGGCTTCAAAGAACCGGCTCTGTCCCGCAATTTACAGGTTGTTGAACTCTTACGCGATATCGGCCAGCGCCACGGCCGCACGCCGGGAGAAATCGCGATCTCTTGGACTCTCCACCACCCTGCAGTCACAGGAGCAATTGTCGGCTTCCGCAGCCCACAACAAGTAGCTGGCATAGTTGGCGCTGGAGAATTTCGGCTCCAGGCAGCAGAACTGCGAGAAATCGACGCAGCACTCGACGGAGGTCGCATGGGTTGATCCTGCGCGTCTTTACTGCGAATCGCACGGCACAATCGGACAACAGTTGTACGAGAGATTGACAAACTCATATCACTCCCCCCAAACTTGAGAAAACGTTTCCCCGCAGAGGAGGAATTGCATGAGTTCTTCCGTCACACGCCGGACCTTTATCCAAACCGCAGGAGCGGTTACGGCTTCGGCCTACGCCATCACTTCCCTGCCCTCGTGGGCGTCTTCCGGCACCTTGAAGGGTTCGGTTGCAATTACCCCAGCTTTGTCTACATTTCCTTATTCCGACGTGCAATTGCTCGACGGCCCGATGAAGCGCCAGTTTGAAGAGAATCATGCCCGCTTTTTGAATCTCGATGACGACCGTTTGTTGAAGGTGTTTCGCCAGGTCGCGGGCCTGCCGGCTCCAGGGGCAGATATGGGCGGCTGGTACGACCTTGAAGGGTTCAGCCTGGAGGACAACGATTTTCACGGCTTCATCGCGGGGCATAGCTTTGGACAATACGTGTCCGGTCTGGCGCGCGCATATGCCATCACGGGCTCTGAGGAGACTCGTGCAAAAGTTAACCGACTTGTAAAAGGGTATGGCGAAACTCTGGATCCGAAAGCCAAGTTTTTCGTCGACTATCGCCTTCCGGCCTACACGTACGACAAGCTCTCTTGCGGTCTGATCGACGCCCACGAGTTCGTGCACGATCCGCTGGCGATGCAAATTCACGAAAAGTTGACGCATGCGATCATGGCGTATCTGCCCGAGAAGGCTCTATCCCGTTGGGAACAGAGATCCCGTCCGCATAAAGACACTGCTTATACCTGGGATGAAACCTACACGCTACCGGAAAATCTCTTCCTTGCTTATCAACGCAGTGGCAACGTCTTCTATCGGGAGATGGCGAAGAAATATCTGGAGGACGACACTTACTTCAATCCGCTATCGCAGGGCAACAATGTATTGCCATTCGAACACGCGTATAGCCACGTAAACGCGTTCAGTTCTGCGATGCAGGCCTACATCACATTAGGTAGCGAGAAGCACCTGAAAGCCGCCAAAAATGGTTTCGAGATGCTCCAAACAACCCAGAGCTTTGCCACAGGTGGATGGGGCCCCAATGAGAGTTTCGGCGAGCCTGGAACCGGACAACTAGGCAACAGCCTGAGCGATACGCATGCCAGCTTTGAAACTCCGTGTGGCGCTTATGGCCACTTCAAGATCACCCGCTACCTCTTGCGCGTCACGAAAGATTCAAAATACGGAGACAGCATGGAGCGGGTGCTCTACAACACGATTCTCGGGGCGTGGCCGATCCAGGCCGACGGTACTTCCTTCTACTATTCGGACTACGCGACGACTGGGAGGAAGGTCTGGTACGGACAAAAGTGGCCGTGCTGTTCAGGAACTTTCCCGCAACTGGCCGCTGACTATCACGTCAGCACTTATCTGCGCTCGCCTGACGGTGTGTATGTGAACCTTTTCACGCCCTCCAAAGTTCAGTGGGCCGACGGGAGCGGCCGTTACGCTCTGACCCAGGAAACCAAATATCCATTCGCAAACACAGTCACCATGCGGATATCGGCCTCTAAGTCCGCTGATTTTGTGGTCTGCGTTCGTATTCCGTCGTGGACCTCGAATCCCATCCTGTCTGTCAACGGGAAGCGCGCGTCCGAACCGATTGAACCTGGTACATTCGCCTCGATCAAGCGGACGTGGAGCGACGGCGACCGCCTGGAACTCGAGCTACCGATGCCTCTGCGGCTTGAAACAGTCGACACAAATCATCCAAATCTCGTTGCATTGTTAAGCGGCCCACTGGTGCTGTTCGCCATCGCTGATTCGCAACCAGGCTTCGACCGGAATGCTTTATTGCAGGCGAGAGCGGCCGGTACTTCCATGGGAGATTGGATCGCAAAATCGGTCGACGGAAGCCACATAACGATGCGGCCCTTCATGAACATCGATAAGGAGAACTACAGCACTTACGTTTTGCTGAAGGCCTGAGTGCGAGCATCAAAGAAAGAGGAAAAGAGTCAGTTCTGAGACGGAGCGTCCCCTTCAACCAGCTTGTATCGATATTGCTCTCTTTCCTCTTTGCTCGCTTCCTGGCGAAGAAGTGCCAGGCGTTTTAACAGCTCGGGAAGCTCGCTTGTCTTGCCACTCTTCCTCAACGCCTGGATGAGGTGGTAGAGCGATGTTTGGTCTTTTGGGTCGATCTCCAAAGCCTTTCGGCATTCCAGAACGGCAGCAGAATAATCTCCTGCTTGTAAATAGAGCTTAGCGAGCACTGCGCGCGCCGGAGCTAGCGTCGGACGAAGGGCGACTGCACTTCTTGCCGATCGCATCGCCGTTCTGAATTCGGCACTACTCGGTTCCGCCCCCTTTTGCACCAGGATGTCCGCTTTCAGATAAAGCAAGATCGGGTCCTTTGGCCGGCTGGCAAGCTTTTCTTGAACATTCGATAGCGCACGATCGAGATCGTTTTGTTGAACGGCGGAAAGCCCTTGTGCTGCAGCCGTTAAAGACTGTGTCGGGTCTAACGCGTAGGCGCGCTCGAAATCCGCCTGCGACTTCTCGTATTCAGCAACCTGGGCGTAGAGCATTCCGCGGGCAAAGTAAAGAGCAGCGGCTTTGGGTTGCAGTTCAATCCCGTCGTTCACCACCCCGATGCCAACCTGAAACGACTGATGCGCAGCCGATAGCGCCGCAAAATCCAGATAGAACTGCACATTTTGCGGATCAAGCAAAATGGCCTGCTGTAACGAACTTACGGCTTTTTCGGTATCATGAGTGTCTTCGTAGGCTGCCGAGGCTAGTTCTAAAGTTGCGGCTTCCACGTGATCATCAGCAAATAACGGGCGCAGAGTCACGAGTGCCGCCTCCGGTTTCTTGATCATCACTTGCAGGCAGGCCAGCAATTGCCGCTCGCGCTTATCATCCGGATTAAGCGCCAGGGCCCGCTGAAGCACTTCCGCTGCCGAATCGAGCTTGCGCAGCTTCACCAGACAAGTCGCGTAAGCATGTAAAGCGGGAATTTGCTGATCAAAGATCGAGTCAGCTTTTTCGAAGTGAATCACTGCTTCACGACATCTTCCCTGTTGATATTCCAGCACCGCTAGCATCGCATGGCTCATCGACTCTTCCGGACGCAGTTTCAGCAGGTGCTCCAACAGAGGAATCGCTCGTGCATCGCCATCGTTGTATTCGGCTTGAATTACCGCATGAAGAGCCTGGACGTTGTTTGGAGAAATCTTGACCGCTGTATGAAAGGAATCGAGCGCCTCCTTCTTCTGTCCTTTTCGCGCGTACGCCACACCTTGCATCACCCAAAGTTCGTCGCTCGACGGAAATCTCTGTAGTGCCGGACGTAGAAGCTCCAGTGCGTGGTCAAACTCGTTGAGTTGCAGCGCCGCGCCGATTTCAGCGACTTGGTCTTTGAGGTTCTGAGCAAAAGCGAGTGCGATTAGGCATACCGACACAATCGCAAACCTAATCCCACTGCTCAGCCGCATGGATTGATGTGAGTCTGGGCCCAACTTGATTTGTGCGTTCTGTTCTTCGGGGTCTTCGAACATGCTCCGCACATAGTAATCGAAGAAACGTTGAATCCGCGCGTCGCGGGCGCCTAAGGTTGGCATTCTGCGCAAATAAAAAGCCGGCCACTTCGCCCGAAATGGCCGGCTGTTGGAGGCTACTTAGCTTCCCTCGCTAGAACGAGAGCCTGCCGCCGAGCTGCCAGAATCGCGGCTCGTGCGATGCCGTGGCGAAACCAAAATTTCCGTCCGGCAGGTTCGTATCGACGTTCGAGTAGTTCGCCCGGTTGAAAATGTTGAACAGCTCGAACCGGAATTGGAAATTGATCCTTTCCGTAATTTTGGTGTCCTTATAGAAGTTAAGGTTCGTTTCAATGAAATTTGGCCCGCGGAACGCATTGGATTTCTCGTTACCGCCGTTGCCGAATGCCGGGGCCGCGAAATTTGACTTCGGAATCGCACCGGAAAGCCAAGCCTTGTTGTCTGTGGACTGGCTGTAGCTGCTCGCATCTGGAAAATCAAAATTGTTTCCATCCGCGTTGTAATCGCCGCTCCCCGGAGCGTAACCGATCGCAGGATTCGCAAACGATGGACAATTCGTCGGCCCGTTCTTACAGACTGGCTGATACGAAGCGTTGGTGCTGGCTGTGAGAGGATACCCGGATTGGAAGATACTCGTACCACTGATACCCCATCCGCCGGTCAGATATCCCACAACTCCCTGCCCGTGATTAAGTCCCGCGAGAGAGTAGTTGAAACTCAACGAGAACCGGTTCGGCACGTCGAAAGGTGACGGCCCGTAGTATGCTCCCGGATTAAACGGGTCCGGATAAGTAAGCGCATCATCTTTCGCCTTTGATCGAGTGTATGAGGCGTCGATGTAGCCACGCGAAAAGCGCCCTTTTACATCGAAGTAAATACTTTGGTAGTTTGCATACCGGTCATTCGCTGAATACGTAATTGATCCGAAACTGGGATTCAGCCTCGTCGGAACAATGCTCTCGTGCGTGATGAGATCTCCGGGCAAGACATTGATATCGACGCCATAGCTCACAATGCCCGTGTTGTTTCCGTTGCTCACAATGTCATAGGAATGAGATCCGGAATAGCCCACGCTAGCAGCCAGAAATTTGTTGAGTTTTCGCTCAACACTCGCCATCCAGATATTCGCTTTCGGAGACTTCAACAGCGGATTAATTCCGCCAATAGCGAACCCTGTCCCAGGAACTCCACCTTGGGAGTTGAGCCCTCCTTGGAACGTTGGAAACGTAAACCCAAACGGGGGTTTGCTGCTGGTGCCTAACACAAAGATCGGGGCCTGAGCCGTCGCGGTACCGCCTGCAAAGAACGTCGGCATCACCAAGCCCGGCGGGCTGCCACGAAACTCTTCCTGCACGTTCGCTTGTGTCAGCCAGTTGTTGTACACACCAAACCCGCCGCGTACTACCCAATCGCCATTGCCCGTCGGATCCCAGGCGACACCCACCCGGGGACTGAACAGATTATTCACCGAGTGCAAAAGAGCGTTATGAGTTGCTTTCGCATAACCATTTGCAATCTGTTGTTGCTGCGTATCGCCTGTGCCGTAGTAGAAATTGCCGAATACGGTCGAGGCGCTCTTCGACCACGGATTGCCGCTATCGTCATACCGCAATCCCAGCGTGAGCGTCAGATTCCTGCGTACCTTCCAGGTGTCCTCAACGAAAAGACCGAATGTTCGGGACGCAGCGTCCCAATTCCAGAGTTGCTGCGTACCGGTCTGCGGGTTGTACATAATTCCCCCTTCGGTAGTGGGGGCATCCTGCGCTAGCTTCAGCAGATTATCGAAGTTGAATTTCGGCTGGGACCATGGTCCCTGGAATGGTTCCACGTCGTCGCCATACCAACCCTCGTAACCGAATTTGAAGGTATGCGCGTTGTGAACATGCGTCAGCACATCGCGCCAATGCCAGTTGTGCTGAATAAAATCTCCCTGTGCAAATCCAACTCCGTAAGCCTGTCCCGAGTCCACGTTGATGCCCGTGACCGATATCGAAGGAACGGTATAGTCCTTCGCACCGCTACCCAAAACACCCTCCACTCTGCTTGTCCCGGCAGTGAAATCGTTCAGCGTGTTTGCAGAGAACGTATGCGTCCACGATGCCTGTCCCGCCACTTGCCATGTGTTATTGAGAGCTGAGAACTGCGGCATGGGCGAAGGAGCACCTGTCTGGAGAAGAGTTCTGAACAAGCTGGCGTAGACTCGATCACTCTTGAATCCTTGGTCGATGCGAGCGAAATATTGGGTGCCATTCCGGATCGAGGTCGCGCCGAAGGCACCCGTGTCGATCATTGGCAAAGTGCACGGCACGCCGTTCTGTCCGGCGGTTGTTCCGCAGCCACCTACTCCGTTGCCGAAAATGTCCTGCGCCGTTTGTGAGACGCTGGCCCCAACAATTCCGGATGGCAAGTAAGTCTTAAGAACGTTGGTCCCCACCGTAGCGGGATAGTTCGCGTTTGCAAACGAGATAAACTCAGGGGATACAAAATTGACGGATCCTCCTGCACTTGACGCCGAACGCAACGGCTCAACTGCGAAATAGAAGAAGCTGTTGTGGTGCGGAATAATGGGGCCGCCAATTGCAAAATCCATGTTGTTGGAGTGGAACGGCTTGTACGGATAGCCAACAAAGTGTTGGCTTGCGTACATTCCTTGGTAGTTGAACCAGTCTGATATCACACCGTGGAATTGGTCAGTCCCAGACCTTGTCGTAAACATGGTCTGCAAACCGGCCGCGCGACTGTAGTCACTGGAAAATGTGTTCACCTGGATGCTGGTTTCCTGAACCGCCTCTGGCTGCGGCGTCAGGTTTAAAACACCTTGGCGAATTCCGCTGGTAACATCCAGTCCGTCCACGACGTACTGGTTATTGTTTTGGCCCTGGCCATTGGCGCTGGCGTCCACTTGCTCTTCCGTAGAGTAGTTATCAACGCCCGATGCTGGGCTACCCGACGTACTCGTACCGAGACCCGAAACGCCCGGAGCCATCGTCACCAGCGTGACCATGTTGCGGCCGATAATCGGCAATTGCGCGACGGCCTGGTTTTCAATCGTCATTTGTACGCGGCTGTCTGCGGTATCGACCACCGGGGCTTCGGTGCTAACCACCACAGACTCGCTTACGGAGCCCACTCTTAGAGCGATTGGGACGTTCAGGTTCTGCTCCGTGAGCAGCGTGACGTCGGCCTCGGACTTTGCGAATCCGGCAGCTTCCACAGTTACTTTGTACTTCCCTGGCGCTACGCTCACAAAACGATAATTTCCATCAGAGTCGGAGGTGACGACTGTCGTCGCACCCGTGGAAGCATTCGTTAAGTGCACTGTCGCCTTCGCAATTCCAGCGCCGCTCTGATCTTGAACCACACCCTGGATGCTGGCCGAGAATTGAGCAAAGGCCGTTGTAGCAAACAGCACAACCGCTGAAAGTACTCCAACTGACCGGCGGGACAACATGCATCCTGGCATCGGTGCCTCCCTGGCAATGAGCTTTTGGCCCCAGTAAGCGGTGCGGAAATCCGACCACGAGAAAACGTTTACCCCAGCGAGCTAATATGTAAATAGTATCGGTGCCCCAATGTCAAGAGCTTTCTCTCGTTGCAGTGATGTCTTGGGCAAAAGAATCGCAGCAAACAGAAAAAAACTACAATGCAAAGCCAATTTCGGACTGCTTTTAGCCTTGGGTATGAGCCTTGCTTTGAGCTGCACCCGCCCCTTCGCGCAGCGTGATCACTTGATTTGACACTATGTTTTTGTAATGTTCGTGGAGTCCGTTCGGCCAGTAAACCTCGATATCTACAACCTTGCAGTCCCCCAATCCGAAGTGGAGGCGTGGATCACTGGACGAGTAGTAACTAGATTGGCTCACTCTGGCCTGTGCTTGCACCTTGTTTCCATAGTGAACCAGTACACGCGCACCTATGGCGCTGCGATTTGATTTCACGCCCTCCAGTTTGACTTTGATCCAGCTCTGTTTGCTATTCAGATCATTTCGCAACAACAATGGCGGTTCGTTCATGTTCACCACCAACACGTCTATGTCCCCATCGTTGTCGAAATCGCCAAAAGCGCATCCCCTGCCAGAGTGCGGTTCTACAATTCCGGGCCCGGCTTCCGTTCCGAGTTCTTCGAAGCTCCCATGGCCCAAGTTTCGAAAAAGAATGCGCGGCGTTTTGTAGGGATAATCCGGCAACTTGCGCTCAACCTCCGGATAGACACTTCCGGTCACGATGAAGATGTCCGGATTTCCATCATTGTCTAGGTCAACAATTCCAGTGCCCCAGCTAACGAATCGCGTTTCCACACCGATCTTGGCAGCCCGGGTCCGATCGTCGAAGTTTCCCTTGCCATCGTTGCGGAAGATGCCGCACGTGTCCCCCATGAAATGGGTCTTGAATAGATCGAGATGCCCGTCCAGGTCGTAGTCGCCAATCCCGACCCCCATTCCGGCTTGCTCCATGCCGTCATCACTTAGCGCGACGCCACGCACCACGCCCTCCTCGCGGAACGTTCCGTCGTGGTTATTCATGAAAAGTAGACTGGGAGTCGAATCACAGGCTACAAAGATATCGGGCCAACCGTCCTCGTCGAAATCCGCTGCCACGACAGTCATCCCGTAGCTTTCGGTAGCGCTGGTTATCCCAGCCTCTTTGCTAACCTCCGTGAATGTCCCATCACCATTGTTTCGATACAGCAGGTGACGCCCGGTTGGCAGTCCGCGAGGACCGCAATTCACTGGAACGCCCTTCCAATTGCACGTCGAAGAGGCTCCGGGTACAGGCGCCTTCTCAAGATCGAAGCGGATGTAATTGGAGACAAACAAATCGAGATGACCGTCGCGGTTGTAATCAACGAAACTGCAACCGGCGCCCCATCGCGTTTCGTGGCTCAGCAATCCCGCATCTTTTGTAACGTCGGTAAACGTCCCATCCCCGTTATTGCGATAAAGGCGATTCTGCCCAAAATACGTACAAAAGATATCCTCGAAACCATCGTTGTTGTAGTCTCCGACGCATACACCGTTCGCCCATCCCGTCGCGTGCAGACCTGCGCGCTCGGTAACATCGGTGAATGTTCCGTCCCGATTGTTTTTGTAAAGGCGATTTGTCGCTTCCGGCGGAACATTATCCAGCCTCGTCCCGCACAGCAAAAAAATATCGATCCATCCGTCGTTGTCATAGTCGAGAAACGCGCAACCACAGCCGTTCGCCTCGAGAATGTACTTCTTCGATTCCACTCCTCCATAGATTGTCGGCTGATGCAATCCTGCGGATTTGGCGACATCCACAAAGTGCGCATAAAACGGCCTTCCCGAGCTCGCTGGACGGGCCTGCGGTTTCACTCCCCGCGATGCGATCCCCTCTTGCTGCCCAAACGAAAAAAGACTTCTCCCAACTGCCATCGCACCCAAACCACCCGTAACGAAAGAACGTCGTGTGACTTTTTTCATAGACATGAAGACAACTGAATGTACCGGACGGTTTCGGACCTTTAATGCGATTCAGAAACAATAAACTCGCTATTTCGACGGCGCGCTCGCATTCGTTTGTTCGATCAGCTTGTAACGATTGTGTTCTCCTTCTTCGCGTGTCGCCTTCTGACGCAATTCCGCCAGTCTTTGCAACAACTCGGGAAGTTCTTGTTTCTGTCCAGTCCGCCGCAATCCAACGATGAGGTGATAGAGGGCGACTTGATCGTTCGGATCATGTCGTAGAGACTCTCTGGACTGCACCACCGCAAGCTGGTCTTTCCCCTCCTGTTGATATAACTTCGCCAAAGTGTCTCGTGCGGCAACTAGACCTGGTTGAATCTTTACCGCTTTCTGCGCGGAGGCTATTGCCTGATTGAACTCGGGACTCCCTACATCCGGATTCTTCTGCACCAGAATGTCAGCTTGTACATACAGCAGGAAAGCGTCATCTGGCTTCTTGCTGAGCCTCGCTCGTACCACAGCCAGCGCCTTATCCAGATCATCTTTCTGTTGAGCGATCATTCCGCGAGCGGCATCGCTCACGGAAAGCTGTGGATCGAGTTCCTCGGCTTTCTCAAAATCGTTTTCGGCGTGATCGTAGTCCGCGAGCTGTACGTAAAGAACCCCGCGGGCAAGATACAAAGCAGCAGCGTCGGGCTGCAGTTTCAACCCAGCGCTCATCATGTCTACGCCGACCTGGAACGACTGGTGCACGAAAGAGACATCGGCAAACTGCAAATATAGATCGACATCTTTCGGATTCTCGACGATCGCCTGGTGCAAGAGTTTCACTGCCTCGGGCGTGTTTTTCTGCTGCTCATAAGCCTCTGCGGCTAAGGCCAGCACAGCGGCCTCGGGATGATCCTGCAAAGCGGGTTGTAATGTGTCAATTGCATCGGCAGGTTTCCCGCTCGACATCTGCAGCGAAGCCAGGCGCAAACGATCGTCTCGGTCATCTCCTGGCTTTTCAACCAACTTCTGAAATGTCGTGATCGCGGCATCGTAGCGCTTCATCTTCGCCAGACACATCCCGTACTGTCGCTGGGCTGCCGGCTCCGATTGAAGAAGTGAACCACTCTTTTCGAAATGCGACACCGCTTCCGGGCAGTTGCGGCTCTTATAAGCCAACGACGCCAGCATAGCGTTTGCCGTAGGGTCCTCAGGAGCAACCTTCAGGACTCGTTGTAACAAAACGGAAGCTTCCGAACTGCCTTCGTCGTATTCAATCTGCGCCGCTCCTTCCAGCGCAGGCAAATAATTCGGTGAAATCTTCAAGGCTTTGTGAAAAGAGACCAGAGCCTCTTTCTTGTGTCCATCTCCCGAATAGGCCAGCCCTTGCAATGTCCATAGCTGAGGATTCGCCGGAGATTGCCGTAGCGCCGGATCAAGCATCTGCAATGCTTCCCCAAATCTGCTCGCGCGCAACGCAGCCATGATCGCGGTAAGCTCATCCCGACCCGACTGCGCGGAGACCGTTACCACAGTCAGGGACGCAAGCCAAGCCACCACGATCCGCGAGAACCATCGCATGCTCGTTATTATCACGCGCACGAACCGAACAAGAAAAGGTTTACCCAAAATACGAAATGCGGGTTTTTCCCCAGGTTTCTCATCTCATTGTCCGGATGTCTTTGGACCGTCCAGGACGGGTTTTGCAAACTCCGCAGCGTCGATCGGCACATTTGACTCAATACGCTCGATCTGAGTGAGTGCGATTCCGTCGGGCTTCATAACGGCCCTGCGAAACGGAATTTTTAGAGCTCCAGCGTCCCGGTAGTCGCTCAAATCGATCTCACTTGGGATACGGCCCAAGGGCGTGTCCATATAGCGCGTCATGCGGACCAGCAACTTGGACTCTCGATCAAAATACAGGTGTACCGGTGGCTTTCTCTCATTGGCACAAGAGAGCACATATGCGTCATGCGATCCGATTGCTGTCTGATTCTCAACCCGCACATCAGCGCAAATCTTTCGAAGATGCAACGGGAAATGCAGATCGGCATCGATTCGAGCCGCATCCAGTTCGTCACCGGACAGTTCGCGGACCGGATGTCCTGGACTACTAAACCAGCCTTGCCGCCCATCAAAGACCCAAGTGGTGTCGCCATGCGGGCTGTGCTGACGCACCAAGCGCTGATCCGGATCACGACTGACAATTTCCACTGTTGCAGACGTTCCGTCCATGGTGATCGTGCCTCGTTCCTTGCGGTTCGCCACTTGTTCGATCGCGGCGGCTCCGCCGATAGCTTGGATATAGTCATCGATAATCTGGTCGGCTGTGGGCATGCTGCCGGAACTACCTTCGCTCTCTGGTTTATGTTTTTCCCCAACTTCTTCAGCAACTATTGGGGTCGATTCGGGCTTGCTGGAGCCCCGGTGACACGAGTAGCAGGTGATCTCCCTCATGCCGTCGAAGTTATGTTCGTTGATCGCCGCCATTATCTTCATCATGTTTCGAGCAATGACTTTCGGTTTCTTATCGTCTCGATCGAAATGCTCAGACACGTGGCAATAGCTGCACGATACTCCCAGCGACGCCGTAATAAATCGCATGGCCGGAATCAGTTGGTCAGCCGGGATCCCCTTGAGCACCTGAATATTCTTATAAACCGCTTCCGCTGTTTTCGATTGGTCTACAGTGCTGGGTTTCTCCGACTCCTGCTTCCGACTCGAATCCTTCTCGATAATTGAGTTCATCCTCGCCGAAAGATCCACGGCCTTTGCGGTATTTCCCTCCTGCTTATAGAGATCGATCAATGGTTCCACCGCAGGCAGGTGAAGTGGATCCATCGCGACTGCGCGCTCCAGGTGCGCAACAGCTTGTTCCGGCTTTCCGTTTTTCAGGAAAGCTGACGCGAGATTCGTCTCGGCGGAAACCGAATTCGGCTGCAACTGCAGAACACGCTCAAACGCAAGTTGCGCCTCTGAAGCCTCTCCTGCCAGTAGCAACGCGGTTCCCATCGCGGAAAAGACCTCGCTGTCGTTGGCAAATTCGCTTTGAACTTCTGTCAACATGCGATATCCCCGCCCGATGAACTCTCGCGAATGCCGATCCATGCCCACATTGATATAAGCAATTCCCAGGTTTCTTTTTTGCAAGTTCGAACCAGGTTGCCGCCAGGCCGCAATATCAGTCTCTACAGGTAGCGTTCCCTCTGATTCCGGTCGCCGTTGAATGCGGTGATCCGTAAACGCTGTATGTCCACCGTCCTTCGCATCGCGCCGGGGCATATGGCAACCAATGCAATTGCTTTCTCTGTCCGGATGTCCATCCGACAACTTCCCGGAATGACAGGTCAGGCATTTCGAACGAAAATATCCGATCGGATCCGCTGGCTGATTGTGCGGATCGTGGCATGTACCGCACCACATCCGCCCGTCACTCTTCTGCACGCACGTACTTCGAGCCAACTGCTCCACGTGGCTGATGACTTTGAACTTCTGTCCCTGTTCGCCCTGCGGCAGCACATCATGATAGGTTGTAAAAACATCTTCCAGAGGCTCGCCTGGCTGGAAATCGCTGAACTTCTTCCCCGGATTCAAAACTCTGCCCGCTCCGAGTAGATGGCACTGCTCGCAGATGCTGTCGCGCGCAGCGGTCCCCAGTTTTGCCGGATTGATGATCGTACCCGCTCTGGGATCGGCGAGGTGCCGTTCGGCAGAACCGTGGCACCGCTCACAGGTAATCGATTCAGCAAGAAATGGCGGCGAGCGGTAGGCGTTGGCAGTACCGGGAATTTTCAGCGCTGAGCCAGAATGGCAAAACAGACATGCCTCGCTGATTGGCCGCGTGAAATCCGGGCTCGTTACCTTTTGATATCCCGGAGCGAGATCGTAAGCTCGCCTGCTCTTGTAATAGGCGACTGGAGATTGAAACAGGTGGCCCGACAAGTCGAGCAGATAGCCTGACGCATGCTTCCCTGAACCAATTACGTAGTCAATCCGGTATTTGCTGATTCCCCCATTATTCTCGAGTTGTTGCCAGTAGCCATCGTTCGATGAATGTATCGTGATTCGAGAATCACCTGTTGTAACGGATCCGTTTGGTTCAGAACCTGCGCGGCGAAGAGAATGCGCCATCGCAGACCGCGCGTACCCTTCCACTTCCGAGGAATGACAAAACTGGCAACGCTGCGCTCCTTGAGGTTCAGGTAACTGGACCCAAGTCCCTACCAACTTCGAAGAAGACTCGCCGCTGGACTGCGCATGGGAGGAGGAAAACATCGCGCCAACTAGCGTCAGGACGAGAGGCCACCGCAGAAGAAAAAGCTTATCCCCCATGGATATTGCTTGGCATTGTACGCCAAGCCACGGCCCGCGCATTTCGCGTCGTCCGGGCTAGTGCCTGTGACGGCCTCCCTGCGAAAATATCTTACTTCAGCCATAAACGCAGCATATGACTCATGGGCGACTAGGCTAAGACGATTCGGATATAGTGTTTCGGACGAAAATCCTTTCTGGCAGGTTGACACCTGAAATGGCAACGGAATCGCGCGCGGTGGGGGCTTCAGCTGCATTAGCTCTGCCGCAGCTCGTCTCATCCGCCCTCACCAGGGCTGCAATTTTTCTTGTCGTTACCATCAATCCGAGCGACGAAGATTGTGCGCGGGTTCGGTCTCTCTGCGCCGATCTTTCAGCAGTTGTGCGCGCGGTTGGCTTTCGAAACCTGGAAGGCACTCTCTCGTGCATCATGGGGATAGGTTCCCAAGCTTGGGACCGCCTCTTCGGCTCGCCGCGCCCGGCAGAGCTTCATGCCTTCCGTGAATTTCGCTCTGGCCCGCGCCATGCTATCTCCACATCCGGCGACTTGATCTTTCACATTCGCGCCAAGCACATGGATCTCTGTTTTGAACTCGCCACGCAGATCATGGCGCGCCTCGAAGGTTCCGTCAACACCACCGATGAAGTTCATGGCTTCCGTTTCTTCGATGAGCGCGATCTACTCGGTTTTGTGGACGGCACTGAAAATCCTGCAGGCAGTGCAGCTGATAATGCAGTCTTCATTCGCGATGAAGATCCTGCTTTCGCAGGTGGAAGCTATGTTATCGTCCAAAAGTACCTTCACAATCTCGACGCATGGAACAAGCTACCCACCGAAGCACAGGAGAAAATTATCGGCCGCTCAAAAATCTCCGATATCGAACTCGACGACTCAATAAAACCGACCTCAGCTCACAACGCTCTCACTGTCATCGAAGAAAACGGTAAGGAAATCAAAATCCTTCGCGACAACATGCCCTTCGGCCGGCCCGGTGGTGGAGAGTTCGGCACATATTTCATCGGGTACAGCCGCTCGCCACGCACCATTGAACAGATGCTTGAAAACATGTTCATTGGCCGCCCACCCGGCAACTACGATCGCATTCTCGACTTCAGCACTCCGGTTACGGGAAGTTTGTTCTTCGTACCGACGGCGACATTTCTGGATCACGTATCAACCGATGCGCCCGTACCAGCCACATCTTCGGATATACACAATCAAACCTCGGCCTCAGCCGAAGTTGAAACTTCCACTGTTCCATCCAAAGATAGTTCTCTCGGCATTGGTTCATTAAAAGGAGAAAATTCTCATGAATAACCTGCATCGCGAGCTGGCTCCGATTTCCGATGCCGCGTGGGCTCAGCTCGAAGAGGAAACTTCGCGCACGATCAAGAGATATCTTGCCGGCCGCCGCATCGCGGATGTTCACGGCCCGGCAGGCGCCGCGTTGGCGGCTGTTGGTACAGGTCATCAGCACTCGATCGAAGCTCCTGGAGACGGCGTGACCGCACAACAGCGTGACGTCAAAGCGGTCATCGAGCTGCGTGTTCCCTTCCAGATCGATCGCCAGATGATTGACGATGTCGAACGCGGAGCCAACGACTCCGATTGGCAGCCCGCAAAAGAGGCAGCCCGCAAGCTCGCATTCGCTGAAGACCGCGCCATTTTTGAAGGATACCCTGCAGCGGGAATAGTGGGCATCCGCCAGGGGACCAGCAATCCCAAGAAATCTCTTCCCACCGACGTGCGCAAGTATCCGGAGGCTTTTGCCCAGGCCTTAAGCCAGGTGCGTCTTGTCGGTGTCAATGGTCCCTACTCCATTCTGCTCAGCGCAGATGCTTATACTGAACTCGCCGAAACCAGCGATTATGGTTATCCGGTGCTCGAACACGTCAAACGGCTAGTCGAAGGAAGAATCATTTGGGCACCCGCCGTCGACGGCGCCTTCGTAGTGACCACTCGAGGCGGCGACTTCGATCTTCACCTCGGCCAGGATGTCTCCATCGGCTACTCGGGTCACACCGACGAGCACGTTCAACTCTATCTACAGGAAACTTTCACCTTCCTGTATCTCACCTCCGAATCTGCCGTAGCTCTTTCAGCACCCAGTAAGCCCAACCGATAGTGACATGGGGCAGGTGCGGGCGTTCATAATGTTTCTGCAGAAACACAACGTCATGACAAAGAAGCCATACAGTAGCGTCATGACAACTAAAACAAGAAAGCAAAGGCGGCGGAAAGCTTCAAGTGTTAATAGATAATCCCAAGCATCGGTTGAAGACGAGGTGTAGTCGCTGGCTGCGAGTCATGAGAATCGACCTGAGCTAAGAGAGCTCCCTACCCCATACTTGATAACGAAGGTATCGTCGATAGCATCGTTCAATTGTTTTGCTCCCCTCATCTCTGGCCTAATCGCATTCATCCGGAACGAACGTTATCTGGCACGTTCTCTCGTCACCGTCCATTCCTATCTTTGACGGACCTTTTCCTCGGCACGATGCATTTCGCCAATATTCGCTCGTGTCGCATGGCTATAGTGTCCCGTGAGGGTACTGGCTTGGATCAGCTGCACTTTTAAGTCTACGCACATTTCGGAACGGTAAAAAGATGTCGGTCGATTCATGAACCTACGGACCACGTCATCGCCCAAACCCGATCGAACGAAATCGCCGGCGAAGGCAGGAAGCGGCGCGTGGCTTCATCTGTTTCAAGGTATAAGACCCGTGACTCGTACCGGAGCGGCCCGAGACACACTCGCCGGGCTCCAACTGGCCGCGATGAACATCCCGCAAGTACTGGGATATACCAGGATTGCCGGAATGCCGGTAATTACAGGGTTTTATACCCTGTTGCTGCCGCTGTTGGCATTTGCGGTTTTCGGCTCCTCGCGCTATCTGGTGGTCGCTGCCGATTCAGCAACCGCATCTATCGTTGCTGGGAAGCTGGCGACGATGGCTCCTATCGCGAGCACGAGGTATGTGGCCCTGGCGTCGACTGTCGCTTTGCTCACTGCCGGATTTCTGCTGCTCTCCCGAGTTCTCAGGCTCGGCTTTCTCGCCGATTTCTTATCGCAAACCGTGCTAACAGGATTCCTCACCGGAGTTGGATTGCAAGTGGGCATCGCCGTGTTGGGTGAGATGGTAGGACTCGAGGTGCATTCCAGTCAGACCGTCGGGCAGCTCCTTGATATCTTCCGCAATCTGTCCAGAATTCACCTGCCGACTGTAGCTATATCGGCGGTGGTTGTGGCCGGCGTCTTTGTTCTCAAGCGATTCGTCCCCAGAATTCCAGGTTCCCTGCTCGCGGTCGCTGGAGCAATTGCCGCAAGCGCAAAATTTGATTTCGCGGGTCACGGTATCGACGTCATCGGCCCGGTAGTCGGGGGGATTCCCCGCTTGGGCTTGCCGGAAGTGCGTTGGAACGACGTCGTACCGATTCTCGGCGTTTCCGCCTCGTGCTTTGTGATGATCGTTGCCCAAAGCGCGGCTACGGCACGCTTCTACGCCGGGAGCCATCATCAGGATCTAGACGAAGGTGCAGATCTGGTCGGCCTGTCTGCAGCCAACGCCGCCGCCGCATTGAGCGGGACTTTTGTAGTGGATGGAAGCCCAACTCAAACCGCGATGGTCGAAAGCTCCGGGGGTAGGAGCCAGCTCGCCCAGGTGGCAACCGCCACAGCGGTTGCATTTGTTCTGCTCTTTGCGACGAAGCCTCTGCAATATCTCCCACGTTGCGTGTTAGGAGCCATTGTATTTCTTATTGCGGTCCGTCTGATCGATGTACGTGGCTTGCGTGATATTCGACGCGAGAGTCCCGGTGAATATGCTTTGGCCGTGTTTACCACGGTCGTTGTGGTGTTAGTGGGAGTCGAGCAGGGCATTCTATTAGCCATGGTGCTGTCGCTCCTCCGCATTGTGCGGCACAGTTATCATCCTCACACCGGTGTCCTTGCCATGAGCGAACACGATGTGTGGCACATGGTACCGGCTGTACCGGGGGCATTCACGGAGCCGGGTTTTGTCATCTATAGTTTCGGGGCTGCGCTCTTCTACGCGAATGCCAGCCTGTTTTCAAAAGAGATTCGCAGCTTGGCAGGGCCAACTCCTTTGCCTGTGCGCTGGTTGGCCGTCGATGCGGAAGCGATTACCAATTTGGATTACACAGCAGCCCGGATGATACATGAGCTTCACGACGAGTTAGTCGAGCGCGGAGTTGTGTTGGTTTTCGCTCGTGCCCCGTTGTCTTTGAAGGCAGACCTGGACCGGCATCTCTTGACTCAAGTCATCGGCCCGGGGCAGTTCTTCGACCGCATCCACGATGCGGCGGCTGCATTCGCGCACGCAAAGGAGCTTTGGTCTGGCGACAGATCAGGCCATGAGTAGAAACGGAAGAAGACACGAAGTCGTTGTCCGGTCTGATGCGATGGTATGGGCCGATACGTTCGTCCAATTGTTTTCAGCTTCACCTCTCTGTGTAATGCCGCAGCGGAGGGCATTGGATGAGCGACGGGCAGATTTGTCTTGACTCGTCCAGCATGCGGCACGAAGATGCAGGCATGGAAGCCAAACAGCCGGTGGCCGCTCACTGGCCAAGAGCGCAAGAATCAAATAGCTTCGAGCGCCCGAACTCTGAACAGCAGACTGGCAGATCAGAGAACTTTGAACCAAAAGGCAATCAGGGCAAAGCTCGAAGGGAAGCTCGCTGAGGATGACTTTAATTCCGTTAAGAAGGCTGTGGCAGAAGAGATTTCGCAGATTGAAACTGAGATAAAGGCCCTCGACTCTGAGAGTTCCACGATGGATGACCTGCTAAGACAGGCTGAGGTTCAGGCGGTTGACCTTGCTGGTGCTTGGCAAGAAGGAAACGTCAACCAGCGACACGAACTCGCGATGGCGTTTTTTCCTGAAGGATTGGCATACAGCCATGAAAGGCGGTTCTTTGAACCGTGTAACACCGTGATAACTGAGATGGTTTGGCGCTTTCTGGACCGGGTTGGTAACGTTGGCGTCCCCGACGGGATTTGAACCCGTGTTACCGCCGTGAAAGGGCGATGTCCTAGGCCGGGCTAGACGACGGGGACTACTCGAGGCAGGAACACTCGCAAATGGTAATGCTATCAGCCATGTTGGACGCTGTCAAAGTTGCTCGTGAGGTGACGCCACGACTGGAGGAAAGACGCAGCATTCACCTGAGTTCCTCTGAGCGCGCACTCGCTAGCACTCCAGGATTCTTGAAGCCTGCGAGAGTGGGATCAAAGCATCATCAGCCGTCCCTCTCCGGTTGCAACTGAGGTTGCATTCTGCCCTAACTTGGCAAATGGGAACGACCTGAGGCATCGAGCTTCTTCAGTCACGTCCTACAGAAATCAGTGTATTTACGGTAAGTCTTGTTTCCCAAAAAAATAGAAAGGTTTAGCTCCTCCTGTCCGGGGGAGACAGCGGTGCATTCGGTGCGAACCCGTCATCGTGGAAAGGATTCAGCGAACGACTGCATGTTAGAAGAACAAAAAGAACAATTGGTGCCTACGATTCTGCGTTGTAGCTCCGGGTGTCCCGGACTTGACGATGTTCTAGGAGGCGGGCTTCCAGTCGGCCATTTTTACCTAGTCGAAGGTGAACCGGGAACCGGCAAGACAACTTTGGCATTGCAATTCATCGCCGAAGGTATGAAGCAAGGCGAGAAAGTACTGTACGTCACCCTCTCGGAGTCGGGCGATGAACTCTCCGCTGTTGCCGAAAGTCATGACCTGAAGATAAGCCCGGATGCCATTCTCGAAGTGCGGCCGAGCGAGCAGGATCTGAAACCCGAAGGTCAATATACAGTCTTTCATCCGGCCGAAGTGGAGCTCAATGATCGTGTCCAAGCCATCATGTCGGAAGTCGACCGACGAAAGCCGAGTCGCTTGGTGATCGATGCGCTTTCCGAAGTTCGGATGCTGGCCAAAGATCCGCTGCGCTATCGCCGGCAGGTTCTGTCACTGAAGGAATATGCTCCCGAGAACTGCACGGTGATGTTGTTGGATGATCGCAGCAGCCGATACGCCGACTTGGAACTGCATAGCATCGTCCATGGCGTCGTCTCGATAGATAGGGTTCCGCGACACTATGGCAAGACCATGCGTCGGCTCGAGGTCACTAAGCTGCGAGGCTGTGCGTTCCGCGAGGGATTCCACGATTACCTGATTCGCAAGGGCGGGGTCGTTGTCTTTCCTCGGCTGGTCGCTGCCGAATACGGTGATGAGCATGAGGACTCGACTCAAGCAAGCAGCGGTGTGCGGGAACTTGACGACTTGGTGGGTGGCGGCTTGGGACGCGGCACCAGCACTCTGTTGATCGGCCCGGCAGGGTGTGGCAAGACAACGCTCGCATTGCGTTGGCTGACTACGGCTGCCGAACGTGGAGAAAACTCCGTCGCCTTCATCTTTGAGGAAACAGTCAGCACTTTGATGAAAAGAGCTATTGGTTTAGGGATGGATCTTGCTCCTTACATCAAAAATGATCGGATCAAGATTGCACATCTGGATCCCGCGGAAGTTTCGCCTGGCGAATTCGTGGATATGGTTCGTGAATCTGTCGAGCAAAACGATGTTCGCGTAGTGCTGATCGACAGTCTCAATGGATTTCTTCAAGCCATGCCGGGCGAGCAGTTCCTTGCCCTGCACCTGCACGAACTGCTTACGTATCTCAACAATCGGGGAGTTCTCACTCTCATGGTACTGGCGCAGATGGGGCTGCTCGGGACCGCAATGCAGACGCCAATCGATGTCAGCTACCTGGCGGACAACATCTTGGTCCTTCGGTATTTCGAAGCGGGAGGTGAGGTCCGGCAAGCCATATCAATGATGAAGAAGCGTAGTGGCGGACATGAGCGGTCTATTCGCGAACTACGTCTCGGCCCGGACACGATACGGGTGGGGGGTCCACTTTCGGACTTCCAGGGAATTCTCTCCGGCACACCCGTTTCGCTTGCGCCTTGGATAGGGAAGGGGCAAGTGAATGACTGATGTGTGCGGCGCCAATCTGCCCGTCCTGGTATTCGCACCTTTCGGTAAAGATGCAGCTCTTATCGAGCGGGTATTGCGACAGTCTTCGTTTCACGTCCAGTCTTTTACGAAGATCGAGGAATTCGGCGCTTCGATTTGCGACGATGCGGGAGCAGCCGTCATCACCGAAGAGGTATTGCAGAACAGAACCATTGGTACGTTGGCACAGAAAATATCGTTGCAGCCGCCGTGGTCCGACTTTCCGCTAATTGTATTGACGGGCAGCGGGCTCAGCACTGAATCAACCGAATCTGCCGTGCGATCGCGAGCACCTCTGGGAAATGTAACTTTGTTGGAACGTCCTCTGCGGCCAGTAACTCTTATTAGCTCGGTACGCAGCGCACTGCTGGCGCGCCGGCGGCAATATGAAGTTCGAGATCACCTTCACGAGCGCGCTACCGCAGAAGAAGCCCTTCAGCGCGCGCACGATGCACTTGAATCTTTGGTTGAGGAACGGACCCTGGCCCTACGCCGGCTATCCGTCAAGCTTCTTCGCGTCCAGGATGATGAACGCCGACGTATTGCACGTGAGTTGCACGATAGTCTCGGGCAGGATCTGACTGCGGCCAAGATCTGTATCGACATGCTTTCCCAGGAGAAGAAACTGGACTCGCCACATCTTCGCGACGCACGCAGCCTGGTAGACCGCTGCATCTCCGATACGCGAACCCTCTCACATTTGCTGCATCCCCCGTTGCTGGACGAAGCCGGCTTCGTTTCAGCTGCCAAGTGGTACGTTGAGGGATTTGGCCAGAGAAGTGGTATTCGCACGCAATTGGAGTTGCCCGAACATGTTCATCGGCTGCCGATTCAAATGGAGACGGCTCTTTTCCGGATATTGCAGGAGGCGCTGACCAATGTTCATCGGCACTCCGGCAGTCGCGCCGTTCAAGTCCGGTTGGCAGTCGAAAAAGAAAATGTAATCCTGAAGGTTCGTGATTTCGGAATGGGTGTGCCGCGCGAGGTCTTGGATCGATTTTGGAAGACCGGGAATGTCGGCGTAGGGCTGGCAGGTATTCGCGAACGCTTAAAGGAGCTTGGCGGCGTTCTTGAGATTGAATCCAATCTCGATGGCACGCTTTTGAGAGCAACCATCCCTTTGATCCAAGCTGACAAAGTTCAATCCATCGAGAACAAAGCGACGGTTTCGCGTGGACACCGGTCAGCAATATCCGCCGGTTAGCGATCGCTGGGCTCGTGTCAGACTAAGCCTTACAATAAAGTTGGGAGAGAGTTTGGACTCCAAACTTGCTATGCCAGATCCGCTATATCTTAGCCTTTGGTTCCCGGACTTTGAAGGTCCGGCGATGCTGCCGCACATGCTGGCGGTCTTGCAGCAGTTCCCTTTTTCCGAACAGCGATCCGGGATCGCATACGTCGCTGTGCAGCCAGTTTCTTGGAACGAAGCCAGCGCGCTGGAACGCCGATTCTCGCCTGGCATTCCACCGCAGGAAGCGATAGTAATTGCTGCAGACTTGATTCACGACGATTATGCTTACGTTTTCGAAGTGTATTGGGATCTCTGGGTTCGAAGTGAATCGGCGCCAGACTGGCATTTAGAGCCCAGCTTGGTGAGGATCATCGCAGAGGGAGAAGAGTTCGAAGAACGCACAGCGAACGAGACTGGCCACATTCAGATTGAACTTGGCCTGGATTCTCTCTTCGTTCCCGAAGATGCCGGTCTGAGTGACGAGAATCAAGCCAAGGTACGGGACAACGTGAAGAAGTTGATCGAGTTCACCGGCAAGCTGCAACTGAACACGCGCGCGACTTCGCGCCGTCTTTGGTCGGAGTCAGATGAGACCCTCGCGCAAAAGCTGATCGCAGGGCTACAGAGAGTGCAGTAAAAAAGGGCACGGCGTATAGCCATGCCCTTCGAGTTCATCCGTAAGTTGACTTATTTCGTTCGGCCGCCTTCCACTTTCAGCTTCTCGGCAGCCGCTGCCTGCGCTGCCGCCAGACGTGCCGTCAGCACACGGAATGGTGAGCAAGAGACGTAGTTGAGTCCAGTCCTGTAGCAGAACTCGACCGACGAAGGCTCACCGCCGTGTTCGCCGCAGATGCCAACCTTCAGATTTGAGCGCGTCTTGCGTCCGCGTTCTGTGGCAATCTTGACGAGTTGGCCGACGCCCTCTTGATCGAGAGCGGCGAACGGATCCTGTTTCAGAATGCCCTCGGCCAAGTACGTCGGCAGGACCTTGTTGACGTCGTCGCGCGAGAAGCCGAACGTGGTCTGCGTGAGGTCGTTGGTGCCGAACGAGAAGAACTCGGCTTCCTTGGCGATCTCATCGGCTACCAGGGCGGCACGCGGCAATTCGATCATCGTGCCAACCATGTAGTCGATCTTCGTTCCCTTCTCTTTGAAGACTTCCTCGGCGACGCGGCGAACGATCGCTCCCTGGTTGGCCATTTCTTTCAAAGTGGCGACCAGAGGAATCATGACTTCGGGATGAACCTTGATTCCCTTCTTCGTGCAATCCACTGCGGCTTCGAAGATGGCACGTGCCTGCATCTCGGTGATCTCGGGATACGTAATTCCGAGACGACAGCCACGATGCCCTAGCATCGGATTGAACTCGTGCAACTGCTCGACACGAGCCAGCAACACGGGCAACGCTTTCTTCAGATCGCCGACACCCTTAATCCCGTAGTCTTTGTACTTGGTGACGAGATCTTTCTTCTGCTTCGCGCTGTAAGAGGAGAGCAGCGCGATATCGACCATCAAGTCTTCGCGGCGCGGCAAGAACTCGTGCAACGGTGGGTCCAGCGTACGGATCGTTACCGGTAGGCCATCCATTGCCTTGAAGACTCCAGCAAAGTCAGCGCGCTGCAAAGGCAGCAGCTTCTTCAGAGCGGTGCGGCGCCCTTTCTCGTCGTTTGCGAGGATCATCTCTCGCATCGGGCCGATCTTCTTTTCGCCGAAGAACATGTGCTCGGTGCGGCACAGTCCAATGCCTTCCGCGCCGAAAGCGCGCGCCTGGATCGCATCACGTGGAATGTCGGCGTTAGCGCGGACCTTCATGGTGCGATGCGGATCAGCCCACTGCATGAACTTCTGTAGTTCTGGATCATCGGCATTCGGCGGAATCGTCTTCAGTTGCCCTTTGATCACGCGTCCAGTCGTGCCATCCAGCGAGATCCAGTCGAACTCCTTAAACGTCTGGCCTTTTACTTTCATCTCGCGGGCCTTCTCGTTTACGTCGACATCGCCGGCGCCGGCGACGCAGCACTTGCCCATGCCGCGGGTGACGACGGCCGCATGGCTCGTCATGCCGCCGCGCGAGGTGAGAATGCCTTTCGCGACTTCCATGCCGTGGATGTCTTCCGGCGTGGTCTCTGCGCGAACCAGAATGACAGCACCGGCCGAATTCTTCTGGACGGCTGCTACGGCGGCATCTGCGGTGAAGACGATCTGACCTACGGCCGCACCGGGCGATGCCGGCAGTCCAGTGGCGAGAACTTCCACCTTGGTGCTCTTCTCATCGAGGCGCGGAACGAGGAAGTCGTAGAGCTGATTCGGCTCGACGCGGAAGATCGCTTCTTCCTTCGTGATCAAGCCTTCATCGACCATCTGCAGGGCAACGCGGACAGCCGCTAGGCCCGTGCGCTTTCCGTTGCGGGTCTGCAGCATGTAGAGCTTGCCGTCCTGAATGGTGAACTCGAAGTCCTGCATGTCTTTGTAGTGCTTCTCGAGGCGCGTGGTGATCTCGCGGAGCTGGTTATAGACACCCGGCATGATCTTCTGCAGTTCGAGAATCGGCACCGGAGTGCGAACACCCGACACAACGTCCTCGCCCTGCGCGTTCATCAGGAACTCACCGTAGAATTCGTTCGTGCCGGTTGCAGGATTGCGGGTGAAGCCCACGCCTGTACCACTGGTGTCGCCCAGGTTTCCGTAGACCATTGCCTGAACGTTGACCGCCGTGCCTAGCATGTCGTCGATGTTGTTGATGCGGCGATAGTGCTTCGCACGATCGTTTTGCCAGGAGCGAAACACCGCATCGCGCGCCATCACGAGCTGTTCACGCGGATCCTGCGGGAAATCGCGCTTCGCATGTTTCTTGACGACCTTCTTGTAATCGACGATGACTTCCTGAAGGTCCTTGGCGGTCAAATCGGTGTCGAACTTGGTCTTGCGCTGTTTCTTCTCGGCATCGAAGACTTCGTCGAACGCGGCCTTCTCGATGTCGAGTACGACGTTGCCAAACATCTGGATGAGGCGGCGGTAGGAGTCCGCGGCAAAACGCGGATTGTTGCTCCGCTTCGCCAGAGCCTCCACGCTCTTATCGTTTAATCCCAGGTTCAAGATCGTGTCCATCATGCCGGGCATAGAGAACTTCGCGCCGGAGCGAACGCTGACCAGCAGCGGATTGTCTCCTTGCCCGAGTTTCTGCCCTTGCAACGCTTCAAGCTTTGCCAATGCCTCATCCATCTGCTTATCGATGTCCGGGGACAGGCCGCCGCGCATGTATTCGCGACAGGCTTCGGTCTGAATGGTGAATCCAGGAGGCACCGGCAGCCCCGCATTGGTCATCTCCGCCAAGCCAGCGCCTTTGCCGCCCAGCACGTCTTTCATTTTTCCGTTGCCGTCGGCCTTGCCGCCGCCAAACGAGTACACATATTTGGTTGAGGACTTCTTTGTTTCCTTAACTTCGGTTTCAGGGAGAGTCATTGTTGCCATATGAGTCCTTTGTGGTTCGGGATTTCGATTTTCACCGCTCGATTCGAATTTGGTAATTGGGTAATTTAGTAATTGTGTAATTTGAAAGCAAAGACTCAGCCGCGTCTTGAATTACCAAATTACGCAATTACCCAACTACAAAATCTCTTTACAACTTGCCTTCCGTCACGATCTCGGAGAAATCCGCAATCGTGGAGAACTCTTTGAGTAACGTTTGCAGCAGCGCCAGCCGATTTGCACGCACGCGAGTATCCTCGACCATAACCATGACCTTATCGAAGAATTTGTCCACCGGTTCCCTTGCCGTCGACAACAAACGCAGAGCTTCGAGATATTGGTGGTTCTTCCTGAGAGTCTCGACAGTGGGGCTTTTGTCTTCGGTGTACGCGACCAAGCTTCGTTCTTCATCGGGGGAGCTGGATAAAAGTTCGACTGCCGCTCGGGGCTTGATTCCCTTCTCTTCCGCCTGCCGAAGTATGTTGCGTATGCGCTTGCAGGCTGCCCCGATTGCCTGGAACTCAGGCATGTGTAGCACCTGTTTCACTGCTTCTGCGCGAGCGATTACGTCCACCACGTCGTCGGCATCGGCCGCAAGCACCGCCTTTACCACATCGTATGAATATCCGCAGATATCCCGCAGATAGAACTCCAAACGTTCGCGGAAGAATTGCGCGACCGATTCGGAATACTTGGCGTCATCAACAAACTTCTTCTCGGCGGCGGACTTTTGATATCCCGTCCGTGCATCCCGCATCAGTTCACTGAGGCGAAGAGGCAGTTTCTTCTCTGCGATAATTCTCACGATCGCATTGGCCTGCCGACGCAATGCGAATGGGTCCTTCGATCCGCTCGGAATCAATCCCAGACCAAACATTCCCGCAATGGTGTCGGTCTTATCGCCAAGAGACAGTACAGATCCTTCAATTGATCGCGGGATCTGATCGTCAGCAGACTCTGGCTTGTATTGGTCGTAGATTGCGTCCGCGATGGCGAATCGGGTTTCCTCTTTTAGCCCTGGGTCGAGCTGTTGAACCCGCGCGTATAGTCCGCCAACGACTCCCTGAAGCTCCGTGAATTCCTTCACCAGTTCGGTGGTGAGATCGGTCTTCGCCAGGCATACTGCCTTGTGCACGACCCCAGGCCGAACCGTCACATTGTTCTGCTTCAGAATCTCATTGACCCAACTGCAGAGCCGCTGCACCCGCTGCGTCTTGTCGTAATAGCTGCCGAGATCTTTCTGGAAGGTAACGTTGCGAAGTGAGTCCAAACGCTCGAGCAGCGAGCGCTTCTGATCGGTCTCCCAGAAAAAGCGCGCATCATTGAAGCGCGCACGCAGCACGCGTTCATTTCCCTGCCGGATCAAGCCCAGCGGATCGCTATCGGTATTCAGCACAGCGAGAAAGTGAGGCAACAGCTTGCCTTCAGCGTCTTCGAGCGCGAAATACTTTTGATGATCGCGCATCACCGTCACGAGCACTTCCTCCGGCAGGACAAGAAATTGCGGATCAAATGTGCCTAAGATCGCAGACGGATACTCTGTGAGATTGACAACCGTATCGAGCAGCGGCTTATCTTCTCGCCACCGAGCACCGGGAATCGTGCGCGTGGCGGCATCGAGTGCTTTGCGAATCTGGTGCTCGCGTTCTGCTTTACCAAGCACCTTTGCGGCACGAAGCGACTCGGCATAGCCGGAGCCGGCCCGCGTTATCGTCACTGGCGCATCGGTGAGAATTCGGTGTCCGCGAGAATGATTTCCGGCGTGAATTCCGTCAAATTCGAGCGGAACTGTCTCGCCATCCAACATCGCCACCAACCAGCGCACGGGACGCACAAAGCGCTCACTTGGTTTGCGCCAGTACATATTCTTAGGCCAGTAAATCCCGGCGATTTCTTTGGGAAGAAGTTCGGCCAGCACATCGGTCGCACTTCGGCCCTTTCTCGTCACTTTCGCGGTGATGTACTCGCCTTTTGGAGTGACAGTTCGGTCAAGGCTGGAAACATCAACACCAGCCTTCTTTGCGAAAGCATAGGCCGCTGGAGTGGGCTGACCGTCCTTGTAGGCGACATTAACGGAAGGTCCGGTGAGCTGTTCGACCACATCTGCCTGGGCAGCGGCAATTCCGGAAGCCATCAGCGCCAATCGTCGCGGCGTGTCGAAACTCGTAATTTCACCACCGGCTAATCGTTCGCGAGTCAGCAGCGCGCCGAGCCGGTCTCGTAATTCTCGAGACGCAGCATCAATCATCCGCGCCGGAATCTCTTCGCACCCAATCTCTAGGAGAAAATCTGGCATGCTTCAAACCATCAAGTATTTCAAAATCCCTGGGACTTTCATGTGATGCCCATCACATCAACAGTGAATTCCGTTGTCAGCCTGAGCGACTCAGCATGATTCCCAGGGCGTGGAGTCGAAGAATCCCTACCTGCCTAGCTAACAACTGGAGCCAGCTTCTCTTTCTTCTGTCTTGCGGTTCTCTGCTGAGCAGGCTCCGGTTCCTCCGGCTTCTCACCAACCTCTTCTGGCTTCTGCTGATCGATCCAGGCCTTCGCAATGCCGACAGCCAGTGCTCGAACGCGTGCGATGACTCCGACCCGCTCCGTCACCGAAATTGCCCCGCGTGCGTCGAGAATGTTGAACAGATGCGAGCATTTCAGGCAAAGGTCGTAGGCGCCCAGCAGCGGAAACCGCGCTTTCTCATGCGCCGCAGCTGGATCTTTGCTCAACGCCGCATATTTTTCAATGAGCGCCTTGCACTCTGATTCGCAAAGCTCAAAATGCTTCCAGGCCTTGTCTACGTCGGCCATCTCGAAGTTATAGACGGAGAACTGCAACTCATCCGCCAGCCGCACTTCGCCATATTTCACCGGCGCGCCGGTTTCCGGATCACGCGCCCACACGATGTCGTAAATCGAATCCAGGTCCTGCAGGAACTGCGCGATGCGCTCCAAACCGTACGTCAACTCGGCGCAGATCGGATTCAGATCAACTCCTCCGCATTGCTGGAAGTATGTAAACTGGGTGATCTCCTGACCGTCGAGCATCACCTGCCAGCCGACGCCCCAGGCACTCAGAGTCGGAGCTTCCCAGTTATCTTCCTCAAACTTGATGTCGTGGTGGCGCAGGACGATCCCGATCGCTTCCAGCGACTGGAGATATAACTCCTGAACGTTCTCCGGCGGAGGCTTCAGAATAACCTGCAGCTGCATGTGCTTGAACAGCCGGTTGGGATTCTCCCCATATCGTCCATCTGCCGGACGCCGCGATGGCTGCACATAGGCCACTCTGTACGGCTTGGGCCCAAGCACTCGAAGGAATGTCTCCGGAGCCATCGTCCCAGCGCCCACCTCGACGTCATAGGGTTGCTGGAGTACACATCCACGTTCCGCCCAAAAAGCCTGCAGGCGAAGGATCAACTCCTGTAGCGTAAGCGCGTTGGACTTGGCTGGATTCACTAGTTATTTCGGAGTTGAACGGTTAATCGTTGATTGTAACGGAAGGAGCGGTAACCCGTCAGCTCGGCACAGATTATTCGACGTTAGTTCGTGCGCGTGGCATGAATGATCTCATCCACTTTCAGCGGCGCGCCGACAGGTCCGCCATATAGCGTCTGCGTGAAGGTTGTAGCGGTAAAGTCGCTGAATTCTTCCCGGAAAGTAAACTTCCGGCTGTTGAGTTCATAGTCCTCCTGAAGAACGAGCTTCGAGCCTTCCCATCGCGCAGGATTTTTAAAGTCAATGCAACCGCCTGGATTCGTACTGTCGCACCAAATCGTGTGATAGCCGTTGAGGGCGCCATCCCACCAAAGCTCGCCGAGTCCAGTCACCTCTTGATCGCCCTGCATCGAGCGGAAGTCTTCGATAACAGAGTGGCCTCCGGGCCCTGGACGCCAGACGATCGTTCCCGTGCCGGTCTTCCCACTCGGAGAGTTCTTGTCGGGCGCAAGCTCGTCTTTGATCGACCATGTGCCCTCTAGTGATCGCAGTAGCCGGGTTATCTGCGGACGCGGCGTCGACGCGTTTCCGCCGGCCTGCTGCGACGAAGACGATTTCTTGTCCGGCTCAACGTTTTTCTGCGCACTCGTTATGCCTGTCAAGCCAAGAAACAGGAGCGTCGCGACGGCCCAGCATTGATTAATCACCTCATCCTCCACGCAGACTGGAAATCTAAAATGTACCCTTCTCAAGCATGCTGGCTGTAAGCAGCTTCTTTTCGATATGCCGCTGCAGAATCTGAATCAAAAACTTCCGGAGGTCAGCGCACTGTGATTTCGGCCAGGCGATCTCGGCAAAACTGTCGACGGGTGCGCGAAACATATGCGCGGCAAGAAGGCGCGACTCCTTCGAGAGTTCTGACGAAGCCAGTCTCTTATCATCGGCACACATCAATCCGTCGGCAAGTGCGTGAAAGTAGGCTCGATCTCCATTCAGGGTGCAGCCACAGGCGACGCATTCGGTAAGTTCCGGTAAGAATCCGACCAGCCGGGTCAACCATAGCTCGAAATAAGTAATTGGCATCCACACCTCAGGCCCCTCCAGAACACTCAGAACGGAGAGCGTGAGACGAAAAATTGCGTCGTTGGCCTCATGATCGGGAAGCAATTCATCGAGCAACTCCGCGATGTGTCCCAAGGCGACTGCCCTCGCATAGCCCACTTCCGAAGCCATTGGCGACGACAATACTTCGCAGGAGTCTAAACGAGCCAGCTCCCGTCGCTCGCGGACATCATAAAAGGCCCGCACATACGTAAGTGGCTCGAGCGCTCCCCCAAAGCGTCGTTTCGATTTCTTCGCCGATCGGGCCACGCCATGGACCTTCCCCTCGATGCGCGTGAAGAACGTAACTAGTAGATCCGCCTCCCGTAAGGGGTAGGTGCGCAGCACGATCGCTTCTGACTCTCGCAAGGCCATGTCTGCATTGATTTTAGAGGAATTGCGGCGAGGTACCCAAAAACTCCGGGATTCTGCGTTCCGCAACGTATTCGAGCAGCACAAATCACCTTGGTAACCGCGAAGTAAGGCCACTTCCGGGCCCTTCCCTTTCGTTTGTCCCGCTGCGAAAGTACACGTACTGGGGGACGATCCTTGGACAACACTAAAGTCATCATTCGAAAATCCTCATACTCCACGCTTCTCATGGCTGCGCTTGCCATCATGTTCTCGGGGCAAACGGCAAAAGCGCAGTCTTCCCAAACTCCGGCAACATTGCACGCGGAAACGACTGAAGTTGCGTTGGCATCGTTGCCGGCGGCTCCGGCGATGGATCTCCGAATGAACGATGCGCCGGTGACTCCAGCTCCGTTTTTTGCGTCGCCAGTCGTGGCGGTCAGTGCTCCTGAAAGCAATCGTCCGGAGCATCGTTTTTGGGATCGCGAGAATACCATTCTGTTCGCTGCGACCGGAGCAGCCGCGGGGGCGGATTTCTTTGTCACTCACATGAATTTGTCCGGCGGCGGACGCGAACTGGACCCCCTGGTGCGGCCATTCGCCGGCAGCACGGCTGGCCTGGCAACCAATTTTGCAGTCGAGACGGTCGGCGTGATCGGCGTCAGCTACTTCTTTCACCGAACTGGCCACCACAGGCTCGAACGCCTCACCTCGGCAGTGAACATCAGCTCATCCACGTTCGCAGTTGCTTACGGCATCGCGCACCGGTAAGCCTTATCCCATAGTCTGTCATGCGGAGCGCAGAACGAGTTCTCGAAGCGAACTCACTCGGGGTCGAAGCAACCCGACCGTACGCTGGCGGCTCGGTCGGGATTCACCATCCGTGGAATCACGCGAACAGCTTCATTCCGATATACTTCAGAGACTGTGTCCCGAACGTTTCTTTCTCTCTTTTTGATAGCCGCTCTCTTTTGCACGCTCGGCGCCGCGGAAGAAACATCTTTCCGTCACATCAAGGTGCCAGATGCCAAGGGCAAACAGATCGATGCCGTTCTGACCTTTAGCGACCATCGTCAAGCAATCAACGTTCAGCCCGCAAAAGGCGACAACGTCAGTATTCCTTATTCGGTCGTCGACAAGTTCTCTTACGAATTCTCGAAACATCACCGCATCAATGAGGCGACCATCATCACTGCCCCGATCGGTGTCGGCGCGGTCGCCATGCTGACCAAATCCCGCTCGCACTGGCTCGAGATTGACTACCAGAATGAAAATGTGATGAAGGCTTACGTGATCCGAATGGACAAGAAGAACTACATCCACATCCTCGACGCCATCAAGGCACACACCGGGAAGGACACGGAAATCCTGGGGAACGCCAACAAGAGATAGTTTCCGGCAGAAGCAAAAGACGCGCGCCATCATGGACGCGCGCCTTTATGGAAGCACGAGGAATCGCTGCAAATTCAATCTACCGACCGTAGTACTTGGCATTCCGCTCGGTGAATGCATTCCACTTCTCCGGAAGATCATCGAGTGCAAAAATGGCCGAAACCGGACAGACCGGAACGCAGGCGCCACAATCGATGCATTCGACCGGGTCAATATAGAGCAACTCCTCGGTCGCGTAGGCGGGCTCGTCTTTCTTGGGATGAATGCAATCTACCGGACACGCGTCCACACATGCGGTGTCTTTTGTACCGACGCACGGCTCAGCAATAACATAGGCCATAAAGGTGTGACTCTCCTGAGTGTTCTGCCATCATTTTACTACTGCGGCAGTTGAGCGACGCGCCATTCTAGCAAAGAATACGCATGCACGTGTACAGCACTGGTATGCAAAAAAGAAAAACGGCTGGCAGTCGCCAGTGCAGTCGCCAGCCGTTTGCGTGTTGCGCTCAGTTAGCGGCGTACGCCACCATGGAAGCCGCTTCCATGAAACGCGGCGCTCCCATGAAATGCGCCTGCGCGATATCCGCCCACATACCCACGAGCGTAGCCGTGGTCATACACGCGTCCATAACCCGGATGCCCATACCAGCCGCGTCCATAGTAGCCGCGGTTCCAGAAATAGGCCGGATGTCCCCAGTGATACCAAGGTCCGGCACCAATGAACACGCCGTTTACGAAATAGTTCGGCCCGTAGTATCCGTAAGGCGCGCACGCATACGGAGCGTAGGAATAGTAGCCGTAAGCGCAGACCGGCGGTCCAGCCGCAACGTACGCGGGGCCAATCCCGATGCCTACCCCAACTCGAACTTGCGCCTGTGAATAAGCTAGCGGAACCATCAATACAACCAGCAACGCCAGATATTTCGTGTATTTCATAATCACCTCCCGGCTCGACGTTCCCACCTCCTGGAACCTTCGAAGCCTTTTCAATCCCTCTACACATTTGAACAATCGCAGGGCCGAAAAGTTGCGAAAATCGGAGTGGCTAATTTCAACCATCTCGCTCGTTTTCAACCACTTACGAGACTAATGAGGCTCAAACCATTGGCGGCGTGGATCTTCACGGATGAGAGTCTCACCATCAATTTCCCAGCGTGCGGCCAACAAGTTAGAAACTAAAGTAACCTACCCGTGACGGTACTCGGAATGCGTTAATGTCCCAAGGAAGTGCGGGTCAGTTGCTTTGAGGGGGGGCGACTGGTGGACAAGCTGAACATCTTGGTGTCTCTCATCACCGATCAAAACGACTATCAACTGGAGCAGGCCGCATCGGCACAAGCAGCCGCGAGCAAAATCGGCGCCAACGTGCAGGTCATGTACGCCAGCGGCGACGCGGTTCATCAGACGCAACAGATTCTGCAGTTCATTCAAAATCCCAACAAGCGTCCAGATGCCATCATCGTCGAGCCCGTAGGGACAGGTATGCCGCAGGTTGCGAAAGCGGCTGTCTCATCCGGAATCGCATGGTGCGTGATCAATGCGAATGTCGATTACTTGTCGCAGTTGCGCCAGCACGCAATCGTGCCAGTTTTTTCCGTGCTTTCAGACCATGAAATGATCGGCAAGATCCAGGGTCAGCAAATGGCTGCAATTCTGGGTGAGGACGGGTGTGTCCTCTATATCGAAGGTCCCGGAGTCGGGGATGTCGCTCGGTTGCGCACCAAGGGCATGATGTCGTCAAAGCCTCCCAACCTAACGATCAAAACGTTCAAGGGAAACTGGACGCAACAAAGTGGTCACCACGCGATTAAGTCCTGGCTCGGGTTGAGTACATCCAAAGAACTCCACGTTGGTATGATCGCTTGCCAAAATGATGACATGGCTGTTGGAGCGCGTCGCGCGTTTGAGGAGTTAGGCGATCTGAAGGAGCGCGACGAGTGGCTGGCCCTACCGATTACCGGCTGCGACGGAGTCCCTAAGGCGGGACAAACCTGGGTCCGTCAAGGACGCCTGACTGCGACAATCTTCTCGCCGCCGCTCATCGGTGATGCCATTCACCTGCTGGCAAGCTCGGTCCGGGGCGGTGCACAGCCTGCGGAAAAAACATCAGTTGCACCGAGTTCTTTCCCAGCCCTCAGCGAACTGCAACGGAAGCGCGCGAGCAGCGCAGCCGGTTCGTGATTTCCTTATTGAGAATCTGCGAAGCCAGGGTCCGCGTTCTCTTACGGCCGATATATCCATGCCTCTGCTGTCGCCCGATCGTTGTTCGGATAACCTCCCGCCAACAACACGCTTCCATCTTTCAGCTTCGTTTCAGTCATGAAATGCCAGACGTCGGTAATTTGGCCTGACGCCAAAAGAAAATTTCCTGAGACTGGATCGAATACTTCGACTTCTTTGCTACCACCAGCAATCAGGAGTCGCCCTGAAGGCAGCTGTACGGCGTCTTCCGGGAGCTTGAAGCGCTTTTCGTTCAGCGGCGGAGCAGGCGAAAACTTCCCGCTCGCCGGATCGTAGATCTCCGCACTGTTCAAGTTGCCGCTCCAGTCGCGTTCGTCAGACCCACCCGCAACCAAGACACGCCCATCCGGGAGGAGGCCGGCTGTGTGCTTGTAGCGAGCCGTCATCAAGCTGCCTGTATCTGTAAAGCGCCGGGTTTTCGGATCGTAGATTTCAGCGACTGCATTGACCTTCTCTCCACGACCACCCACGATCAATACTCGGCCATCGCGCAGAAGAGTCGCAGTGTGCGCGACGCGCGCGAAGTGCATCGGCCCAACGGGAACGAAATTCATTGTGGCGGGATGAAAGAGTTCAGCGGAGGCGATTCCGCCCGGCGAATCGTGATCACCCCCTCCGGTGATAAGAACATCTCCATCGGACAGCAGAGTTCCACGAGCATCTCCCCGGACGGATGTCATCTTGCTCGCAATATGTGAGAACTTCCCGGTCGCCGGATCATAGATTTCAGCCGAGTCAGTGCAGCCATGACCGATCCAGCCACCGGCAATGAGCACCTTGCCCGATCCCAGCAATGCAGCAACCGGGCTTACACGGCGCTCGTTCATCTCCCC
>Ga0335085_10000681_pt1 | contig 89100 bp, 87 predicted proteins | sample Lox_Sample_45_FD_206712 | JGI IMG/M metagenome (GOLD analysis project Ga0335085, IMG submission 206712) | Soil microbial communities from Loxahatchee National Wildlife Refuge, Florida, United States - Lox_Sample_4.5 | ecosystem: Environmental > Terrestrial > Soil > Wetlands | place: USA... | reverse complement strand
GCAGTAGACGCAGATTTCGTACGGCGACTGAGTCTCTTCCCGCACAGAAGAGCTCCACACTCGTATTTAAAAGCACAGCGTTGTGGACACCTTACCACTGATCGGGGTGGTGTGTCTGTGCGTGCTGGTGGATCTCGACCGCGACGGCGATCCACTGGAGGCGCACCGCAATTGCGATTAGCGCTTCATTCGTTGGTGCGGTGTAGCGGGCGCGCATCTTTGCGAGTGCCTGGGTGACGTTGCGCGTGCGCGTGTGGAGTTCGGCGGCGGCGGAGGTGTGGCTGTGTCCGGCCGCGATGAGTTCGAGAATCGCACGATCGTGCTCCGTGGGATTGCGCGGGTGCTGAAAGACGATGAGGTGCGCTGGCATGGTCGGAGCTTACGTGGGTTGCGCGCGTTTTTCCGTGACCTGGCTCACGGGTTGGGGCTGGAGAGCGTTGAGCAGTTTGCGGACGTTGGCGCGGGCGGCTGCGATGCGCGCGGCGGCGTCTTTGCGGCGGTCGGATTCGTCGCGCTCCTGCTGCGCGAGTTCGAGGCATGCGGCCACGAGCTCGCGCTGCAGGCGGGCGGTTTCGTCGGGCGTGAGGGGGAACAGTGGCGGTCCGCTCATGCGTTGGCTGCCTCTGGCGGGTGAATTGCCGCCGTTTCGCGACCGCTCGGGGTGGGGGAGGGGGGTGGGGTGTTTTCGGTGTGATCGTTCAACGGGAGATCGAGCGCTCCGTGAAATTCGACCAGGAGGTAGGAGCTTCCGTCGCGGCCTTGGAGCGTGACGGCGAAGTGGAGCGGAGTGAGAAGCGTCCGCGAGATCTGGAGAATCGCGGCGCGGATCGAGGGCATGAGTCCGCGCGCGTCGATGGCGACGGCGAAGCCTCGGTCGATGGTTTCGCGGCGGGAGGCGGTGAGATGGGGGATTTCCTTGGGCGCGAGGATCCGCATGGCGTGCTGCGCGAGCAGGGCGAAGTTGTAGCTGATGACTCCGCAGGCGAGCCAGAGTGCCGGCGTTAGCGCGATCTGTTCCGACGACGGGAAGGCGATGAGGCGGTTTTTCGGGGCTTGCATTTGGGTGCGCTCCTTCGGGCGCGGGGTTCGGGTTCGATGGTGCGTTGTGATTTGAGTTCGAGCTGGTGGACGCGGATGGCGGTGAGCATGGTTTGCAGGGCGTAGAGGACGGGCTTGGCGCGCTCGGGCTCGAGAGTTCCGGCGAGGAGCGCGTTGGACACTTCCGCGACCTGGGCCGCGACTTTCGCGGCGGTGATGGGTGGCTCGATGGCTTGGACCGGATTGGTTTCCGCGTCGCGCTCATCGAAGGGGACGCCGATGGCGAGGAGCAGGGCTTCGGCGAGTGAATTCGCGTGACGCATGCGATCTTCAAGCGCTTTGCCCTCCGGCGTGTCGAGGTCCGGCCGGTCGGGCCAGCGGGGACTGGTTGGCTGATCGCCGGAAATCAGTGCAGGGACATGGGACGGTGGGTCCGTTGGGCTGGTGGATGAGTTCGGTGCAGGGTCCGCGTCCTTCGTGTGTGCCTCGATCGATGGGGACGTGGGCGCTTGCGGTGTGTCCGCAGTAGCAGAGTGCGGCGTCGTCGGCTCGGGGCATGGTGCGGCGCTCCTTAGCTGCGCGTCGTCAAACACGCGGGTTCCTTCCTCTCTGTGCGATCGCTTCCACGAGCTCGCGCGGAACGCTGGTGTTCCGGTGGTCGAGGTAATGGAGCGTGCTGCGAAGTTGGGTGTGTCCGAGGAGCGCTTGCACCAGGCGGAGATCGCCGGTGATATCGAGAGCTTTTACGGCCGTAGTGCGGCGAAGGTCGTGAGCTCTGAGATCGCGGGTGATTCCGAGGGAGTGGCGCAGCCTCCAGAACACATTGCGGAGATAGTCGGCGTTCACCTTGCATCGGCGGTGGAGTTGGTGAACGAAGGGCGTCTCGGGATCGCGGTCACTGACGGCCGCGAAGATGTTGGCGAGTTCGTCGGTGACGGGGAGATGGACGCTGCGTCCGGCCTTGGTGACGATGGACACTTCGCGCGCTTCCTGGTTGTAGTGCTTCGGAGCGAGGCGCGCGGCCGTGCCGCTGCGGAGTGCGAGATCGGAACACAGCAGCAGCCAGCAGCGGAGATACATGGGCGCGGCGTTGAGGATCAGGTCACGCTCTGCTTCGGTGACAATGACGTCGCGGGGCGCCGGGAGCGGCACGCGGGGGACGTACTTGGTGAGGTCGGGCGCTCCGGAGTCTTTGAGATAGCGAAGCAGCTTGCGCATGGCTGAGGCTCGGCCGAAACGTGTCCAGGCACTCAGCGAATTCGTGCGCGCTGCCGCTTCCGCGATGTGGTGCGGGGCGAGCTTCGACGCGCGGACCTTGCCAGCAACTTCCGTGAGGACTTGGGCGACGCGTGACGTGTGCGTGTTACGGGGCTATGGCTCTGGACACCCTTGGACACCGGACGGCCTCGTGGAAGTGGCGTCCAGCGAGGCCCGGACGCGGCGCATGGTGTCAAGGTAGAAGCTGAGATTGTGCACTGAGTTCAGGACCTGCCCCAACAGTTCGTTAGATGCGTAAAGATGGCGTAAATAGGCCCGGGAATAACGCCGGCAAACCCGGCAATCGCAATTTGGATCAAGCGGGCCTTGATCCTGGGCATAACGGGCCTGTTTGATCGAAATCTTACCCTCGGATGTGAACAGGAGGCCGTGGCGGGCGGCTCTGGTGGGCAGAACGCAGTCCATCATGTCGACGCCGAGGCTGGCGTATTCCACGATCTCTTCGGGAGTTCCTACGCCCATCAGGTAGCGGGGCTTGTCCTTGGGCAAATGCTCCAACGTGGATTCCACGATCTCCCGCGTAAGTTCTCTGGGCTCGCCTACGCTCAGGCCACCGATGGCGTAGCCCGGGAACCCGATCTCAATCGTCCGCTCAGCCGATTCTTTGCGGAGCGCGGGATCCATCCCACCCTGCACAATGCCGAAGAGGGATTGAGTATACCCATCAAAGTTTCGAGTTTCAGGTTTCAAGTTTCGAGAATTCGCATCGCTTGAAACTTGAAACTTGACAGTCGAACCTGCCTTCCAAGGTACTTCGTGTTTATGCTCCTCGAAATACTTCCTACTCCGCGCCGCCCAGCGAGCCGTTAGCTCCATGGACTCCCGAACGCGGGCGGATTCGGCCGGATATTCCGTGCACTCATCGAAGGCCATGATGATGTCGGCCCCTAGTCCGATCTGTGCCTGCATGGCGCTCTCGGGGCTGAAAAAGTGCGATGACCCATCCAGATGCGAACGGAAGGTGACGCCATCTTCATTCAATTTCCGCAGTTCACTCAGGCTGAAGACCTGAAAGCCTCCGGAATCGGTGAGAATTGCACGGTTCCAGGACATGAACCCGTGTAGCCCGCCCACTTTGCGGACCGTCTCAACTCCCGGCCGCAGGTAGAGATGGTATGTATTGCCAAGGATGATCTGGGCCCCAAGCTCTTCCAGAGTCTCCTGCGGCACTGCTTTGATCGATGCGACAGTGCCGACGGGCATGAAAACCGGCGTCTGCACTTCGGCATGCGGAAGAGAAAGAACTCCTCGGCGCGCAGGACCCGCGGTGTTATCTACCCGGAACGATAACGACATTTAGTGGAGATTGTAGCAATCGAAAGCGCCAGAGCTGGTCGGCCTTGATTTTTGTCATTCCGAGCGTGAGCGAGGAACCTGCCTTTTGCCGACAGCGACACATCTCTTCAACTCGTAGAGAGCCAATAAATCTGCAATAGGGCATCGTTAAGCTGCAATCTCCATGATTTCTGCGCCCAGGCCTTGGTTTTCAACCGTCAACCTCCCCACGCAGATCGGCAGCTTGAATCTTCGCGGTCCAGCGCTTCCTGGGTTGAAATACAGCACGCCGTTTTTAGTTTCTTGCTTTGGAACGTGACTATGACCGTAAATGACGGCTCTGAATGCGGCAGCCTCCGGCTTCAGATCCAGTTTGCCAAGGTCATGCAAAACATAAATTGAAACGCCACCCAGTTCCACGACTTGTGTCTCCGGCAGTTTCCGTGCCCATTGCCCCTTATCAATATTGCCGCGGACGGCCGTGACCGGAGCCAGCATCCGCAAGTGATCCAGGATCGAAGGATCTCCGACGTCGCCCGCGTGAATGATGTGATCAGCCCCGCGGAGAGCCTCGATCGCCTCAGGTCGAAGCAGTCCATGCGTATCGGAGATGACACCAATAATGAGGATGGGAGTTCTCACTTCTCTGTAGCAGGCTGGAGGTTTGCATTCATTAGCTGATTCATTTCAGCGTGTGACGGTGCGTCATCCATCAGTGCATAGGTGCCCCGGCTTTTTATTTCCGCCGCCAATTTCCTAAGCAGTCCCATCGCCGCTCGCATGGGCCCCGAGCCCAAACTGACTCGCTTCACTCCGAATGCCTTCATTTCGGGGATTGATGGTGAGCCCGGCACCGCAAGAATATTCAGCGGGCAGCCAACGTCTTTGACCAATCGTCCAATCGTTTCCCGATCGCGAATGCCCGGGGCGAAGACGCAGTCCGCTCCAGCGTCTCGGTAGGCTGTGAGTCTTCTCACCGTCTCGTCGTACCGCGTGCCAGGCTCTCCGACCTGCAACAGATACATATCGGTCCTGGCATTCAGCCCGAGAGGTATGCCCATTTGGTTCGCAGCTTCGCGAATCCCGCGGATCCGCTCGACCTGTAAAGTCATATCAAAGAGTGGCAGCCCAGCATTGCCGGTAGCATCTTCGAAATTCATCCCAACCGCGCCGGTCAGAATCACTTGACGCGCCGTCTCCGCCGCACGTTCAGGGCTGTCTCCGTAGCCGGCTTCGACATCTGCCGAAACGGGCAAGTGGACAGAATTGGCAATCTGCGCGACCGTGGCCATCATCTCGTCAGGATGAATTCTTTGCCCGTCCGGGAATCCGTGGGAGAAAGCTATTCCAGCGCTCGTCGTGGCAACGGCCGGGAAACCGAGTTCTTCCACAACCCGCGCGCTGGCAGAATCCCAGGCGTTTACCAGAACTAGCGGCTCCGGACCGGAATGCATTCCGCGGAACGCTTCCGCTTTCTTAATCTGTTCGGCTTTCGAGACGGGCACTTCATTTGCTCCCGTTCTTCATTCTTTCCACGAACTTCCCCACGCTGACCACTGCGCGCCCCACAGTTCCGCGGCCAATCTCTTGTGTATCGTCGCGAGCCGTTACGCGCAGTGTGTAGAAGCGACCATCAAAGGATTCCAGCACGGCCTCGGCCTTGATCTGCGAGCCAATTCCACTCGCTGCGCGATGCTGAATATTGATTGACGTGCCCACCGTAATCTCATCACCTTCGCAGTAAGGCTGCAGCGCATGAAATGCAGCGGTTTCCATCAATCGGATCATATCCGGCGTTGAATAAACCGGTGGCAGTTCGGGATGATGCGCCGTCAGAGTGTGCCTGAATTCGGCGGTTTCGGATGCTTCGCCGCGCGCGCCTACAGGAGCATCTTTCACTGAGAAAGCCCTCCATAGGAAATAAAGGAGCCAGTGATCCTATCGAACCATTGGCCCGGACACTTCCGATGTAGTGAGTTGATTAGGCGATGGCCATCGCATGCCGCCGGGCGTCGATCCCGTCCAGTGCCTGCCACAACATGCGGGCTGCATTCTCGGCGGCATCCAGAGCAACTCCTGCCGTTTCCGGATTAGCTTCAATTCTCTTTTCCAGTTGCCTCCGCCACACGCGCGAATGGTGCACATCAGCCGTAGCATGCAGAGCAAAGTAGCCGCAGGTCTTATCGTCGGCGCCGTACATCTCGCGGAGCCCGCGCTCTTTTTCGGTCGCAATTCGGGGTACTTGCGATTCGTATGTGTAGAAAGCGGCTAGCGCCTCTTCGGGAGTTCCCTCAGTGGCCACGTGCTGAAAAGAGCGAATCAACTGCCGAATTTCAGGCACCGGCGTGTGCCACTCCAGATTTCGGGTCGAACCCATGCCCTCGGCAAAATCGAGCCATAGGTCAGAATGCGGAACCGCAGACTTGTCTCCCTCGGCCCCTTTCTCGTCGCACATATTAGCAAGTACCGCGCGACGCAGTTCGCCGTCCTGCAGACGAATCCCGAAAGCGGCCAGGTAAGACGGGAAAGCCTCCACATGGTGGTAGTAATCCTGGGCGTATTCCCGCAGATCTTCGCGGCTCAGGCGTCCAGCGGACCATGCTTTGTAAAACGGGTGGCAGAGCAAGTCATATTTCGCGATGCGAGTGTCCAGTTCCTTGAAAAATTCGACGGTGGTCATTCAGATACACTCCTGATAAGGCTGGTGGCCTGCCAGCCCAATATACGTTTAGGAGACAGCATCAGCAAGTGATGTAGATCACCCAGCGAGAGCAAGTTGTTAGAATGAAAGAAGAGATGCTCTGGGGATTTGCCTTCTCGTCTGCGGGTTTCAACGTTCCAAAATGAAAGCTCAGTCGGACGCACGCTCTTTTGACTTGAAACTTTGAAACTTGCCGTTCAAATGCCCTTCACCGAACAATTCGACGTAGTGGTCGTCGGCGCCGGACATGCCGGATGCGAGGCGGCTATGGCCGCCGCGCGCATGGGCCTGAAGACGGCGCTCTACAGCCTGAACGTTGACCTCATTGCGCAGATGTCATGCAATCCCGCGGTCGGCGGAATCGCGAAGGGACATCTCGTTCGCGAGGTCGATGCCCTCGGCGGCATCATGGGCGAGATTACGGACGCAGTCGGCATCCAATTCCGACTCCTCAATACTTCCCGCGGCCCGGCAGTATGGTCCCCGCGCGCGCAATGCGATAAGCAAGCCTATCGGTTGAAGATGCGCGAGGTCCTCGAATCGCAGGCGAATCTCAAGATCAAGCAGGCGGAAGTGGCGGATTTGATTGTGGAATCGCCGTTCGTCGATGGTCGTTCGTCGTTCGCCGGAAATGGAGAACCAGATGCTTCCGCCAACGACCGACAACCAACAACCGACGACACCTCTCCGCCGAAAGCCCGAAGCCGGGTTCTCGGCATCAGGCTTCGCGACGGCCGCACCGTGGGCGCGCAGGTCGTGATTATCACCACGGGCACGTTTCTCAACGGACTCATTCACTGCGGCGAGCAGCAATATCCTGCGGGGCGTTCTGGCGAACCGAATGCGGTTCTACTGGGTGAAGCGCTCAAGAACCTTGGCCTGCGCGGATGCCGCCTCAAGACTGGAACTCCGCCCCGTCTCGATGGACGCACCATCGATTGGTCTAAATTCCCCGCACAGCCGGGAGATGACGATCCCACTCCATTCAGCTTCCGCACCAAGCGCGTTGCGCATCACGATTCCCAAGTGCCGTGCTACATCGCCTGGACCACGCCCGAGACACATCGAATCATTCGCGAGAACGTGCACCGCTCTCCGATGTACAGCGGGCAAATTCAGTCGATCGGTCCGCGCTACTGCCCTTCGATCGAAGACAAGATCGTCAAGTTCCCCGATAAGGAAATGCATCAGCTGTTCCTTGAGCCCGAGGGATTGAACACACACGAGATCTACGTCAACGGAATGAGCACGTCTTTGCCGGTTGAGGTGCAGCTTGCGATCTTGAAGTCTATTCCGGGGTTGGACGCTGCAGAAATGCTGCGGCCGGGCTACGCGATCGAATACGACTCCATCGATCCGACGGAACTTGAGCGCACGCTGGAAACGCGAAAGATTTCCGGACTCTTCCTTGCCGGCCAGATCAACGGAACGTCGGGTTATGAAGAGGCAGCGTGCCAGGGAATCATGGCGGGAATCAATGCCGCGCTCAAAGTGAAGCAGCAAGAGCCGCTAATCCTGGACCGGACAGAAGCTTATACGGCAATCCTGATCGATGATCTGATCTCGAAAGGCACCAACGAACCGTACCGGATGTTTACTTCGCGGGCGGAGTTTCGTCTGCATCTACGAATTGATAATGCAGACCGTCGGCTCACTCCGTACGGCCGACGCGTGGGACTGATCTCAGACACTGCGTGGGCAGATTTCCAGTCGAAGCAAGAACGTCTGGCGCAGATGAAGAAGTTGCTGGAAGGAACGCGGCTTACGCGAGAGTTTTCCACCCTTTGTCATTCCGGGGCGCAAGGCTCCGAGGAATCTGCTATCGCGGGCAGCGCATGGAATTCGGCGGAGGGACAGACACTAGCACAGTTGCTCAAGCGGCCGGAAGTTGCGATTGAACGTCTGGCGCCAGTCCTGCGGAAGCTTAGTCCAGAGTTCTTCGAGTGCGATTTCTCTGGACCTTCAGCGAACTCCGCGCCAAAGCTTTCTTCCCAAGTTCGTAACGAACTCAAGTCCGTCGAAACAGAGATTAAGTACGAAGGCTATCTCCAGCAGCAGGCAAAGGCGATGGAGCGCCTGAAGAAATCCGAGCAGCACTCGATCCCTGAATGGTTCGACTACCGATCGGTCAGCGGACTCTCACGCGAGATGCAGGAAAAGTTGACGAAAATTCGTCCACGGACGATTGGGCAAGCATCGCGCATCCCCGGCGTGACTCCCGCCGCGGTGTCGTTAGTGAACGTGTACATCGAAATCCAGGCTCGGCGACGCCAACAAGCCATTGCGATCTCCTAGCAAAACTGTTACCCACAAAGGGCACGAAGGTCCACGAAGGAAAACAAGTACTCCTTCGTGTCCTAGTAATCGGTTTCACTGAAGGTCTTCGGTGCCGTGCAATTCCTGAGCGCGTTTCAATTCTTCGGTGGCGTCTTCTTTCCTTCCCATTTCGCGGTACGTCTGGCCTAGCAGATAGTGAGCCGTGGGGTTGTTCGGTTCCATGGTCACCGCATGCTTCAGTGATAGAACCGCAAGATCATAGTCGCCCTTCTTCTGCAAGACCTGCCCCATCAGAATGAACGGCACGCTTGAAGTCGAATCCAGACGGATCGACCGTTGAAGCATGTTCTGCGCTTCATCGTACTTCTGCGCACGGGCATAGGCGTCGCCAAGTTTGTAATACGTGGCCGCGTTTGCGGGATTGATTTCCAATTCCTTCTGGAATTCCGCAATCGCCTCTGGCAGCCGAGCTTTGTACAGATCGAGTTCTCCGAGCAGATAATGAGCTAAGGGCAACCTGGGATCGAGCGCTACTGCTTTCGTTGCATACTGTTCCGCAACCGGATCGAACTCCTGGCGCAAAAGCATTCGCGCAGCGAACAGATACGCCGCCGCAGAGTCGCCTGGAACACCGAACATCTTCGCAAAGGCGTTGCGCGCCCCGTCGTAATTCCTGATTTGGATATAACACGTGCCGAGAATGTAGTAGCCATCGGCGTTGGCGTGCGGCATGGATCCCTGTACGCGTTCGAGCAGAGGAATCGCATCGTCAGGATGGCCACTGGCGAAGTAAGCCATGCCGAGCAACTGTGTAGCTTCCTGATTCGCCGGATCTTGCGCGTTTGCCTTTTTCAGGTACTGGATTGCCTGCGAGAAATCGCTCTTCTTGTAATACGCATTACCAAGTTCTAAAGACACGCCTATTGTCGATGGATCAAGCGCCTGCAACTTTGTAATTGCGTCATCGGTCTTGCCTTGTTGAATGAGCTTATGCGCCTCGGTCAGGTCAGAAGCCGAGGCCGATATCGGCGCGCTGGGAGCATCCGGGACAGGTTGCTGTCCGAAAGCCGTCACCGAAAAGCCGACGGATAACGCAAGGACTAGAAGTCTGGGCGCGTGGAGTCGAAATTTCATAGTGGAAATTAGAGCATATCGATTTTCGATTTGAAGGGAACGAACTAGCGCGCACTCATTTGTTTCTGTAGCGCCTCGAGATTGTCTTTTGCATTCTGCTGATTCGGGTCGATCTGCAATGCTCTCTCAAGGTGAGCCTTCGCCTCGGGGTATCTGCCTATCTCAGCTAGGGCTGCGCCAAGATTGGCTTCCGCATTGGCGTCGTTCGGTTGAAGTTTGACGACCGCTTTGAACTGCTCTGCCGCTCGCTCCATTTCTCCCATCTGTGCAAGAGCAATACCGAAGTTGTAATGAGCCTCGGCGTAATCCGGACGCTTCGCAATCGCTGCCTCCAGCGCCGCAGTAGCCGGCTTTGGCCGCCCAGCCGCGAGCAGTGCGGCGCCCAAGCCGTTGTTCGCCGCCGCGTCATCCGGTTGCAGTTGGACAGCGCTTTCATATTCGCGAATTGCCGCATGCACCTCGTTCTTCGCCTGCAGCATAGCTGCGAGATTGTAATGTGCCTCGAAATCCCCTGGATTTTTCTCGACGTTGTGGCGGGCAAGAGCCTCCTGCAGTGTCATGCGTGGATCGCCCTGCGCAAAATCGAAGTTGACCGGCAGCACCTGCAACCACAAATGGCACATCTCGTCGGTCGATCGATTGCCGCCCTTCACTCGAATCGGCGGATGATTCGGATTCATCGGGTTCTCGTCCGAATTGTCGTAGGTGTATCGCAGGCTGACAGTCGTTCCTTTGGGCAAGATCACCGGCTCAGCATAGCGATAGACGGCCTGCCAGTTCAGATTCCATTGCGGAATATGGATCAAAGTCTTCCTGGTTCCATCCGGCAAGGTAGCGATCGCCTGAATATCCTTTCCTAAGTAATGGGCATGCGGATAAATCCCGAGCAGATCAACATCCACCGGAATCGTGAAATCCTCGGTAACCAAGAAATCCTTGTCTCCCGCAGGAATATCGAGCTTGGCGTCATTCTCCAACTGCAGCAGCATGGGAAATTTGGTAGCCGGTTTATTTGTGAAATACAGGCCGATGCTGGGCTGGATGATCTCAGGCTTTCCAGAAGGCTGTAGATGCGTGTTGAGGATCAGGTCCGTTCCCTTGTCGAGGCGGAGCGCCATGCCGTCCGGTTCTGGAGAGGGGATTGTGCCAGGTTTCCAGAATAAGAGGTGGCTGTCGGGATCGAAAACGTCCGATTCGATACGGATCTCCATGCCTCCGAAACCTGCACCGGGCTCGCTCTCTCGCCTTCGCGAGGCGCCGGCACGATCAACAAGGATGTTGGCGTGATGCACATACTGCTTATCGCCGGGACGGATCTCTATAGCTTTCACCCAGCGCGTGCCGTCAATTGGTACGGGGAAGATGAAGTTCCAGTAGGTGTCGGTGCCGCTGGGTGGCAGAGTGAGGGGCTTGCTCGCTTTCAGAATGAGGTCGGGTTTTCCCAGCCGCCATCCTTCGACAAACTTCGGCTCGGGAGGCAGTTCTTTGGGATTCCCCTCAACGGCGCCTTGTTCGACCCAATCAGTGATGCGCTGAATCTCTTGATCTGTCAGCCGGGCTTCGTCCGTAAATTTCAATTCCTGAGGCTCCGGAAGCCAAGGAGGCATCACGCGCGATCTCGTGACCTCGGCGATCTGGCGCGCATGTTTCTTAACATCGGAATAGGTCAGCAACGAAAAAGGAGCAGCTTCGCCGGGTCGGTGGCAGGAAGAGCAGGAGTGAAAAATGATCGGCGCAATGTCGCGGTTGAAGGTAACCTGAGCCGGCGCGGCGGTCGCTGGCACCTGTCGCGCAATCAACGACACGATCACTGAAAGCACGAGTGATCCCACCAGCCAGAGACCCGAGTTCGGTCGAAGAAAACTCATTCGACGTCCGAGATGTAACATCCCACTCCCCGGATCTCATTGTTCGAGACTGATCCGCCGGATTGAGCAGCGCGAATGGCATCTTCTAGCTCGTGCGTGGTCGGCGCAGGTCGCGCCCGGGTCAGATCGATGTACCAATCATTGATCCGGCCGTCGTATATCAATTTGCGATTGCGATCGAACACGGCTACTTCCGGGGTGATCTGAACACGACTCATCTTTACCAGTACATGCTCTGGGTCGCGGAGCACGGGCAAGTGATAACCGAAGTCGGTCACCGACTTGCGAATCGCTTCAGGGGTTTCCGACTTGTCGGGGTACACCAGAAAAAAGCTGGCCGCGCCAGAGTATTCCTTGCTGATCTGCTGGATCGTCGGTGCGTAGCGGCCAGAAACCGGGCAGTCCCTACGCAGAAAGATCAGAACGACGGCCTTGCCTGTGCCGGATGCGAGTGGATCGATTGCGTGTCCTTCGAGATCAGTAGCGGTCTGAGCGGGCGCCACAGAGAACAGGCATACGCAGACCGTCGCTAGAATCGCGCCTTGAAACCAGGCTCTCTGCCCCATAATCGCCGCCGGAACGTAATATCGATTCTAAGAGCCTGCGCCCCGGGTGTCTACGCTACCTTGTTCCAAAACTTCGGGAACAGGAAGCCCGTTCGGGTCTTGTAGCTGGCGTATGCTTCGCCGAACTCCCTTGTCAGCAGCGACTCTTCGCGCATTGCTTTGCGCGAATGCGCGAGCAAAAGCAGAATCACAGCCAGGACTCCGCGCCACTCTCCGACAACCAGCGCCGCGCCGATGCACCCAACCAGCATCCCCGTGTAGATCGGATGCCGCACGTAAGCGTACGGGCCTGAACTGATGAGCTGATGTCCCTCTTTCAAAGTGACGCGCGCGCTCCAATACGCTCCGAGGCAATAACGCGCCCAGATCGCGAGAGCCACTCCGACCCACGTAATCGCAATGCCCGCCCATGCGATCCAACTTTCGTTTGGGACAAACCGGAGTTGCAACGGTCCCAGGGACCAATGTGCGAATAGCATTTCATACGCCACCACGACTACGACGATGGTGATCAGACGATCTGCCGATTTTTCTCTCTCTTTCGTGCGCTTCACGCGCAGCGCCGTGACCAGCCAATAGGCCGCGAATACCGACCAGGGCATCAGTTCAAGTTGCCACAAGCTCAGGTGGTTCATAAGATCCTCCGCAATTTCATACAGGCATCGCCCCTGGTTAACTATTTGCTCGCCTTGTCTGCTTTCGCCATTCGCCGGAGATGGCGGATCCATTCCAACTCCATCTCGATCTCTTTCCTCATGTGGCGCACAATTTCTCCGCCGAATTTTCCTAAGTCCATCTTTTCCTGCAGAATGCTCAATGTCTGATCGCGACTTTGGATGAAGGACTCGCGCGCCGACAAAATCCTTTGGCGCACGTCTGCTTCCAGCGCGGCAAATACCCCAACCCGCAGGTAGAAGGCTTCGGCCGAAGCGGCATCGGCTTCGCTAAAAGAACCAATGCGGTCGAAAAAACTGCGTCTTCCCTCGGTCATCAACGAATATTGCTGGCGAGTTTGCCCGCGTTCTCCGGGGACCGACTTCTTACTCACCCATCCCTCGTTCAGAAATCGCCGCAACATCGGATACACGATGTTGTTGTGAAGGTCTTGCCCCGCCATCCAGCCCGCTTCTCGCTTGAGCTGGTATCCATACTTTGGCCCGTCAAGCAGCATGGCGAGTAACAATAGGTCATTCATGATAGTGTCAATTATGACTTAATTGAAAAGGACTGTCAAAAGCAAAAGTTGAATGCGCTGATCCCATACAATGGCGATGCATGATTGCTTACCTTCGAGGAAAGCTGCTGGCCAAACATCCCAACCAGGCGATCGTTGAGACGGCCGGCGTTGGCTATGACGTCACGATTTCAGTCCCCACTTTCTCTGACCTGCCGGCAGTTGGTTCCGAGATTGCACTGCACATCCACACGCACGTGCGCGAAGACGCTCTGGCGCTGTACGGATTCTTGAGGCCCTCGGAAAAGCTGTTATTCGAGAAACTGATCACGGTGAGTGGGATCGGGCCGAAACTGGCGATCACAATACTTAGCGGTATGGCTGCCGATGAGATGGTTGGAGTAATCCGGGGCAACGACGTCGCGAAACTGACGCGAATCCCCGGCATCGGCAGAAAAACGGCTGAGCGGATGGTGCTCGAATTGCGCGACAAACTGCCGCAAAGCAGCTCTTCTGCTGTCGCAACGGTACCAGCCGTAAGTCCGGTGCAGGACGATGTGCTATCTGCTCTTATGAATCTTGGATATCAGCGACCCGCGGCGGAAAAAGCGCTGGAGATCGCCACGAAAAATAGTAAAGGCGGATCCTTCGACACTTTGTTCCGCGAAGCGCTGGGAGCACTATCAAAGTAGTTACTTTCCGATGCAAAATGTGCTGAAGATTAGATTCAAGATGTCGTCTGTCGTGGTCGCACCCGTAATCGCATCCAGGGGACGCAAGGCGTTATAGAGATCGAGCAACAGCATCTCGTGCGGAATCTTTCCAGCAACAGCCGCCGTCGCCCCTTCAAGCGCAGCTAACGAATCCTTAATGAGTGCGGTATGGCGCACATTCGTGAGAAATCCTGCTTCCACTTGCGTTCCGGTTTCACCTCTGACATGGCCAAGAATCTTCTCTCGTAGTTCGTCAATGCCTTCGCCAGTCAACGCTGACGTCTGAATCTGACTATAGGCTTGACCGCTGGCAGCCGAGAACTGGACGCTTCCGAGGTCAGTCTTGTTCCGAACGACAATCAAAGAACCTTTCTGCGCCTCCTCCAACAGTTCAACATCTTCTTGGGTGGGATATTGCGAAGCGTCGAGCACAACCAGCACCAAATCCGCATCAGCCAGCGCCTCCATCGATTTGCGAATGCCGATGGACTCCGCTTCGTCCAACGCTTGCCGAATGCCCGCCGTGTCGACGAGCTTTACGGGGATGCCTCCAAGCGCAACCGTCTCGGTGACCAGATCTCGTGTGGTGCCCGGAGTGGCCGTCACGATTGCCCGCTCACGCTCAACGAGCCGATTGAACAAACTCGATTTACCAACGTTCGGCCGGCCCACGATCGCCAGCGTCAAACCTTCATGCACGATCTTGCCGTACGAATAGCTAGCGCTCAGCTGCTCCAGCGGCATTCGTACATCATCGATGCGCCCGAGGATTTTGGCGTCCGGCAGCACGGAGATATCATCTTCGGCGAAGTCGATGCCGGCCTCGAGCACAGCTATCAGCTCAACCAGCTTCTGCTTGATCGGCTGCAACCGTCGCGAAAGTGCGCCATCAAGTTGCTGTGCCGCCACTTTCGCTTGGTACAGAGTCTGAGAATCGATCAGGTCCCGAACCGCTTCGGCCTGTGTCAGGTCGATGCGCCCGTTGAGAAACGCACGCATCGTAAACTCGCCAGGCTCGGCCAATCTGGCACCAGCAGCAACACACATCTCGACGATGTGCCGCAACACGACGGGAGAACCGTGCGCGGAAATTTCGATGATGTCGTCCGTGGTGTAGGAATGGGGCTTGGCGAAATAAGTGACGACGACTTCATCGATGCGCGATGTTTGAGTGGGGATTTCTCGGATGTCTTTAGGCCGGGAAGAAGTGTTTTTTAGGTGCTCAGCGGCAGGCTCGATCAATTCCCCGAATACGGTGCCTTCCGGGGCCAACTGATGACGCAATCGCAGCATAGGCGCGGCGATTTCTCGCGCTTCTGGTCCAGCGAGGCGAACTACTCCAATGCCTCCGCGGCCCGGAGGCGTGGCAATCGCCACAATCGTGTCATCAAGATTCACGGGCAGATTGTAAACTGGACAGTTAAACCGATGTTGGGCGTTGGCCAAGTCAATCATGATCGGCCTTCGCTAACGACCAGGGACCAACGACTAACGACGGAGGAAAATCTTGTCTGTAGCCGACGAACTCTTAGCCGCCAATGAAATCTTCGCGCGCAGTTTCAACCTCGGCGATTTGCAGGTTCGCCCACGCCGCCACGCCGCCGTGCTTGCCTGCATGGACTCGCGAATCCTGTTCGAGCATTGTCTCGGCCTGAGGCCGGGCGATGCGCACATGATTCGCAACGCTGGAGGCATTGCTACGGATGACGCGATACGCTCGTTGATCGTCTCTCACCACCTTCTCGACACACAGGAATTCATCATCATCAATCACACTGACTGCGGCCTGCTGAAGGTGAAGGAATACGAGATGCGGGCGAAGCTAGCGGAGAAAATGGGGGCCGTCGCCAGTGAGCCGGCCCATTTCTATGGATTCGACAATCTTGAAGAGAATGTCCGGCAGCAGGTTCGCAAAGTGAAATCGCACCCATGGATTCCGAAGAACATTCCTGTGCGCGGATTCATTTATGACGTCAAGACGGGTAGGCTCACGGAAGTCGGCGAACAGCAGAAGGTAAAAGCTGGGTAGTGCTGTCGGCCGTCGTTACCAGTGCACTCGAAGTTTGGCCGTCGAGGTTGGAAACGAATCGCCTGTAAACAGCAAAGTAATAGACCGGCATGGTGATCACGAACCAGGGAATGTAGAAAATCCAGACGAGCTTCCGGCCGCAGGAACCACCTATTGCTAGCCAGCAGTAAGTCATCCCAACAACTAGAACTGCTGTACCGATCATCTCGGGAACAATTAATAGACTCAAAACCATCCGAGTCCCATTCGGAATGGTGACAACGCCTGAAACCCTCATAGCCGCGCGAATCGCTATTTGTGTACCGAGTAATGCGAGATCCAAGATGGCACAAAGCAGATAAATGCGCTGCGCGGTTCGTGAGAAGAGCCAAGCCCGGCTCACGGAAAAGTACATCATCGCCGAACAGGGTAGCACCCTCTCTCGCAGGCTGCGCAAAAAGGTGAACGCCTCTATCTGGCGACAACCTTCTCAATCTCTCCTTTTAGTTCTCCATACGCCACGGCTCCGGGGTGATACCAAGCAACTTTTCCTGCCTTGTCCAGAAGCACGAGTGTGGGAGTCGTCGATGCGCCGTACACCAAAAAATTCTGCGTGTTGATCGGCACCGGCATATCGAGCAGTCCGCTATAGAAACGATGCCGAACCGCGTCGATGTATTGCAATTCATCGCTCGGGCGGGCGTGCTCGATCTGCGCTGTGTAACCGTATAGTCGCGTCGGACCGATCACCTTCAATCCCTTGGACGCATAATCTGACCGCAATTGGGTGATGATCGGGGCTTCCGCTTTGCAGTCCCCACACCAATGCGCCCAGAAGAAGAGCAGCACGGGCGATCCCTTCAGCTCTGCGGCTGCTGGCAGGGGTGAGCCTAAATGTTCGTCGGACTTCAACGCCGGCGCGACCTTTCCCTGAAACGAAATCAGATTGAGGTTCTTCTGAATTCGATCGTGAATGGAAGTAGTTCCGTATGTCCGCAACGCGGACTGTAGGAGCGCGACCGCCTGCGTCTTCTGCCCGCGCGCGGCAAGCACTTGCGACTGCACTTCGATTGCGGCTCCAAGCGCGAGAGGCAAGTGCGGCTCCGCGTCGAGTTTCCGAGTCTTCAGTTGCTCAAGCGCCAGAGATTTGGTTTCTTTCGCGTAGGCGGAGGCTTGATCGTACTGTCCAGCGTCAAGCGCGGCTCGAGCGAGCCATGAATATGCATCCAAATATTCGGGATCAGTTCCCCGCTGGCTGCGATAGGAAGCAAGCTGCGCTTCAGCTGCGGCAAAGTTGTTCTGCGCGAGTAAGTAGCGGACATTCTCGACAATCCCGGCCCAAGCCGAGGCGGCGATAAAAAGAATGCAGATGAGAAGAAAACGAAAACGCATTTTCCCTATGATGATGGAATCGACGAAATGTGGCAAATACACGAATTTCTCATTGTCGATTTCCGATTTCAGATTGCAGAGCTCCCGACCGGGGTCTTCACAGCCCGCTCACCCTTATTCAATCTAAGATCTCAAATCTGCAATGGCTGGCACGCTGGCAACTCCCATCGGAAACCTAATTAATTCAGCGGGTTACCGTCTCCCTATTCCGATTTCTGTAGCCATTTCGAGGCACTTTCACGTATAATTTAGTTGCGTTTGACTTTAGAGTTCCTCGCAGTACAAGCATCTCCGCTTAACCCGGCGTTGACCTGCCTGCAGAAGAATCCGAAAGTTTCAGCGCTACATCAAGCACAAAGGAACAAGCACCAACATGGAAACAGGAACAGTGAAGTGGTTTAACGACGCCAAGGGCTATGGTTTCATCAGCCGCCAGAATGGAGAGGATGTATTCGTACACTTCTCCGCGATTCAGGCGAGTGGATTCCGCAGCCTGCAGGAAGGTCAGCAAGTGCAGTTTGACGTGGTCAAAGGCCCCAAGGGCTGGCAGGCAGAGAACGTCAAGGGCGTCTAACACTGCTTCGCACGTAAAATCCGCAATGAGGGCGGCCAGCAATGGCCGCCCTTAGTGTTTCTGCACAGTTCCCGTCACCGCCTCGTAGCGCGACTCACGTTCCTACATCTGTTCGCTTCGAATCAGCACCACATCTGAATCCGTATGCCCACGGACAATTCCAAGCTTCGACCCATCGGGCGACCAGTGATAATCCCAGATGTGCTCCGAATTGAACGACGTCAGCTGACGTCCTGGTGATCCATCGAGTGGCTGCTGCCATAGGTTGTCCGCGTTGTTTTCCCGAATGGGATAGACGATTGACTTGCCGTCGCGCGAGAAGTGCACCAAGCCCATGCGCGGACGTTGAAATTCGATCTTCTTGATCAATTGACCGGAATCGATCGAAACCAATGCCAGCCGCTCTTCGTGCCCCATGGTGTGATCAATGGTTGCGAACGCCACCGTGAGACCATCGGGCGAGATATCGAAAGACTGTGCAACGTTCAACTCCGATACCGTTTTCGGCGTTCCGCCGTCGATGGGTACCTGCATGATGTGACTGGTATCCCCCGCGAGGTAAAACACAGATTTCGAGTCAGGAGCACACACCGGAAAATTGTCTGACTTTCCCTGCGACAGCTGCTTCAGATCTCCTCCTGATGAATCCGCTCGCCAGACCCTCTCGTTGGTATCGCTGCCGCGCAGTCCAAAGAGGAAAACAATGTAACGTCCATCGGCGCACTGCGATGGATCACCATTCGCGGAATTCTGCTCGGTAGCGAACACTCCTTTCGCGCCGTTTGCCGGGTTCACCCAGGTGAGCCTGTTGTCTCTGTCATCGAGCAGGCGCCCGTCCCGCGTCCATGTGAAGTTCGTGAACATCTCCGCCGGCGCCACCGGATGCACATCCGCTCCAGCAGAAGAAGCTGACATTACTTCCAGATTCCAGCGCTCTTCTGTGAGCACACTCGCCAGAATCTGCCCATTCGCTGCCACACTCAAGTCGCGATAGTTGTCCGTGTCGCGGGTGATCGGATCCATCTTTCCTTCGGGGTAGGCCATGAAGTAGATCTGTTGCCGCGTGTAGTTGGTCTCGGCACCTCGGACCAGTACCAGCAATCCGCCACCCCCCGGCAGCCACGTCGGCAAGATCAGCACGCTGTCGGAACTCAATACCAATTGCTGATTTCCACTGGCTGCATTCACCGCAATCAATCCCGTTAGCGCATTGCCAGGATGATTCACGACACACAGAATCGTCTTGCCATCAGGCGACCATGCAGGGTTGACCAGGCTCTGACTCTCGGAACCGCCGGTGAGCACCGCTTCTTGTCCGGAGTCGAGGGAACGCACGATCAACTGGTACTTTCCCTGATCCGGATTGTCATAGCGCATGAATGCGACTTTGTGGCCATCGGGAGAAAAGGTGATATTCGAATCCACGTCTTCGGCGAGACGTTCCGGTGTACCTCCGAGAAGAGGTGCGCGGTACAGATACTTCAAGTCCGCGTTTCCAGGATCGCTACGCACAAAATAGAGATAGTTGCCATCAGGCGAGAATCGCAACCCGTTGAAATACACGTCTGCGGGAGGCTGCACCTGCGTGTTGCTATTTGTTGGAACGTTCCGCAGCCATAGACTCGCCAATCCTGTGCTGCTATCTCGCGCAAGGCTGAGGGTGTAGTTACCGTCGGGCGAGATCGCGACCATGGCCGAGTTCCCTTCTTCGGTCAACTTCTTGACAGTGAAGTTGCGGAAGGGCCGCATGGGATGCCGCATCACGAGGGAGTAGACACCGTATCCAGCGGCCAGCAGAAGGACGAGACCCAAGAACGCTAGAAATCCAGCTCGCACTCGGTGTACGCCGCTTGCAGGCCGCGGCCGCGACGCCAGACTTGCAGATGCTGTTGAGCCTGAACTGGCGGCAGATGCGCCGATCATAGCTTCAGAGGAACTCAAAGCAGGCGCTGATGTCCGCCTGCTCGATTCCGAATCACGCTTCAACCGCTTCAGGTCGCCCCGCAGATCAGCGGCAGACTGATAGCGCAGATCCACGTCTTTCTCGAGCAGTTTGTTGATGATCTCCTGCAATTTCGGCGGCAATGAAGGGTTCAACTGCGAGACCGGTGCTGGATCCAGTTCGAGAATCGCGTGGAACGTCACCGCCGAAGTTGCGCCCGTAAACGGGAGCTTGCCTGTCGCCATTTGATATAACACTGCGCCGAGTGAGAACAGATCTGTGCGCCGGTCGAGTTCCTCACCGCGAGCCTGTTCTGGAGACATGTAAGCAATCGTTCCGACAGTCGCACCGGGGTTCGTAAGGTGCGCCATCGCAGGCGAATCTTGCGTCGCGCCGATCGTCTCCATCTGCATCTCAGGGCGGATCAGCTTTGCCAGTCCAAAATCGAGCACCTTCACCTGATTGCGCGGCGTTATGAAGATGTTCGCCGGCTTGATATCCCGGTGAATGATTCCCTTGGCGTGTGCGGCATCAAGCGCATCGGCAAGCTGGATCCCGGTGTCGAGCATGCGATCCAGCGAAATCGGCCCAGAATAGAGTTTTTCCGCAAGATTTTGCCCCTCGAGCAACTCCATCGCAATGAACGACTGGTTTTCGCCGCCCTCACCGGGAGCGTTCTCAACCGCGTAGATGGTGCAGATGTTCGGGTGGTTGAGAGCGGAGGCGGTACGCGCCTCGAGCAAAAATCGATCAAGCGCATTCTGATCGCGCAATAGCTGCGGAGGAAGGAATTTCAATGCAACTTTCCGTCCCAGAGTCAGGTCTTCTGCTTCGTAGACCACTCCCATCCCGCCGCTGCCCAGTTTCCCAGTGACGCGATAATGCGAGACGGTCTGATTGATCATGTTTTCGGTACCCATGAGGAAGGAGCGGAGTGATTCATCTTAGGAGGGATGGTTAGTACAGTCAACGCAACAAACCGAAGAAGCTCCGAACTGGCCGAGGGAAATTTGTAAGGTCTCCTTCGTGTTACTTCGTGCCATTTGTGGTTGCAGTTTTGAGAGCTGTTACCTTGACGGAGCCATGGGTTGACTCTGTTCTGCGTCTAACTTCTCGGCCATTGCTTTTGGAAGGTTCTGCAGCAATTCCAAAAACGCGGCGTTGGTCCAGCCAAATCCCACAACGTTCATGTGATAGCCGAGTTCAGCATGAGCTTCCGAGGAACGCGTAACTAGGTTGTACTTCTCGACAATGACGCCGTCGCGGCGGAAATTCTCGGCTACGGTCGACAAAAACTCGTACGAGATTCGATCCGCGTCGGCATTGTACCCATATCGCCTCAGACCATCGATGACCAACATCTCAATATTGCCCCAACCGTACGGCAGATCCCACTGCGCTCCGGTATTTTCGGTGCTCATGGGAATTCCGCCGGGGCGCTCAAACACTTTCACGTTGTTGGCAACCGCCTGCGCCTGTTCTTTGGTCGCAAGGCCGGCCCAGAGAGGATAAAAAGTGCTGGCGTACTTGTAGCTCGACATTCGGTTGGTGGTGAAATCGTAGTCGTAGAACAGGCCTTGCTGTTCGTTCCAAAGAAATTTGGTGATCAACTGTTTGCGCGATTCGGCACGTTTTGACCAGGTGCTCGCCTCTTCCGTTCGGCCCAGCCATTTGCTGATCTGTTCCAGATCCTTCTCATTCTTGTACAGCAGGCTGTTCAGACACACGGGCGCAAAGTGATGCGTGGCTGCACCGAACGCCCCAAAGCGAAAGCTGACATCAAAACCAGACTCGCGCATCGATCGGTCGCCTTTGTAATAGTCCTTGCTGAGTTTGAACTCGCGCGCCTTTTCGCATTGCGGACGCTCCATTGTCGTGGGCGCATCGCAGACCTCCAGCTTGTATGCGGCACCAGCGACTTTATCTGCGGTCCCGGGAAGCGTTTCGACAATGTATCCATTCGCCTGAGCCGGATGGAAGAAGAAATACTGCGCAACCTTGCGGTAAAACCCGGTTTCGTCTTTTACCGCTTCCGGAGGTGGGCCGTCGCCGAAGTCGTAGTAGCGAGACAGTCCGGTTTCACCAGCGAGATGAGGATCATGCGTCCACATCTCGTAATCCTTGCTCAGATCTTTGTACGCCCGCTCAAGCCAGGCAACGTCCGGCTTTTCTCGTGGCGTCGCGTTATAGACATCGACAAACGCCGAACTCAGGAATGGCGGCTGCGATCGGGTCAGATAGTACGTCCGATTCGCATTGAGCATCGCGCCATAGTGCTCGATCTCAAAGAAGAAGTTGTCGACCATGCCTCGCGCGAGTTCGACCTTTCCCGCACGCAGCAAACCTCGAATAATGAAGTAGCTGTCCCAGCCATACATCTCGTTGAAGCGGCCACCGGGCACGACATATTTGTTCGGAAGATAAAGCAGCCCCGGGGGATCGATATTGCTTGTATTGATCTGCCCGAGATGATCGATCACGACCGGCAAGCGATCGACCCGCACGTTGCAATCGTGCGTGAGTGTCTGCAGGCTTGCCGGCTCGGCGGAATCCTTGGGCAAGTAGAGCACAGATTGAGTTGCGATCTTGGGATCGACAATGCTCTGGCATTCAGTCATGGACCGCGTTAGCGTGTCCCAGGCAGTCATAATGTAATTAAGGATCGGCTTCAGCCCTTGCCCGTCGGTCTCGCTTGGTGTTGCGGCGAAGGACAAAGGCTGCGCAACACTCAGTAATAAAAACGCGATTAGCCGAATCCAGTACTGGTGCCATGAATGCGCTCTGACTTTAGTTCGAACTCTCATTTGATTGGGTATGAAAACTTCGCCATCATAACTGCGGCGGAATGGAGTCACCAAACGAATTTAGCGTACGGCTCACATCGGGGAAACCGGCGCCCTTTTCCGCGGGTACAGCGCCCAAACTACAGGTTTTGGATTTATCCTATCTACTTTGTTGAGGGGGAAAAGTGAAACCAGCGCCTGCCGCCCTTCGTCTTAGTGTCTGTTATGCACTCTTCTTCGCCGCCATCACATCTTGCGCCCAGATTCCGCAAAACACATATCAGGAACTCCACTGGCGCATGATCGGCCCATTTCGTGGCGGCCGCACTCGCGCTGCGTGCGGCGTTCCCTCGCAGCCGAATATCTTCTACATGGCGCAGGTGAATGGCGGAGTCTGGAAGACAGATGATTTCGGGCGCACCTGGAGCCCGATCTTCGATGACCAGCCCACACAGTCGATCGGCGCAATCGCAGTCGCTCCCTCAGATCCAAACATCGTATATGTGGCAAGTGGCGAGGGCCTTCATCGTCCGGATCTGTCCGTCGGAAATGGAATCTACAAGTCGACCGACGCGGGCAAGACCTGGATTCATCTTGGCCTCAGAGACGGCCAGCAGATTCCCGCACTCGCCGTCGACCCGCGCGATCCCAACAAGATCTTCGCGGCTGTCCTTGGCCATCCTTATGGCCCAAGCGAGGAGCGGGGACTTTATCTATCCAAAGATGGCGGGCAGAACTGGCAACGGGTGATCGCGAAAGATGAAAACACCGGGGCCTCCGACGTCGAGATTGATCCTTCGAATCCCGACGTGGTTTATGCGTCGATGTGGGAAGTTCGCGAGGGACCTTGGGAAGATCTCAACGAATTCAATGGCTCAGGCGGAGGTCTATTCAAGTCAATGGATGGCGGAGCCACATGGCACCAGCTCACTACCGGCCTTCCCAGTGATCTCTCGCAGATTTATGTTGCGATCGCACCGAGCGATTCACGCCGGCTCTATGCGACGTTAGGAACGGCATCCGGAAAGTTGAGCGTCTACCGCTCGGATGATGCCGGCGAGAATTGGCGTCAGATCACCGACGACCCGCGCCCTTCCGGGCGCATCGGAGGTGGAGATCTTCCAATCCCCAGGGTGGATCCGAAAAATCCTGACCTCGTTTACGTCGCCAGCACCGTTACGATGCGGTCAAGCGATGGCGGTAGAACGTGGGTGAGTTTTCATGGCGCACCCGGCGGTGACGATTACCAGAATCTCTGGATCAACCCGAACAACGGCAACGTCATTCTGCTCGTCAGCGATCAGGGTGCGCTCGTGACTGTCAATCGTGGCGAGAGCTGGAGTTCCTGGTTCAACCAGCCCACCGCGCAGCTTTACCACGCGATCGCCGACAGTTCTTTTCCTTACCGCGTCTGTGCCGGGCAGCAGGAAAGTGGTTCCGTATGCATCTCGACCCGCGGCAATGATGGTGCAATCAACTTCCGCGACTGGCATCCCGTCGGCGTGATCGAGTACGGATACGTCGCTCCTGACCCGCTCGATCCCGACATCATTTATGGTGCAGGCCGAACCGAAGTTACCAAATATCATTGGCGCACCGGGCAAGTTCAGAACATTACTCCAATTCCCGTCCGCGATGCGAAGTACCGCGCGAATCGCACAGAACCGTTGATGTTTTCCCCAGTCGACCCGCATACGATCTATTACGCGACGAACTTCCTGTTCAAGACCACAGACGGGGGCAATTCGTGGCAGATCATCAGCAAAGATCTATCGCGCGAGAAACCTGGCATTCCCGAGAGCGTGGGGAAACTTCACAACAAGGCGGTGGAGAATGCGCGAGGAGTGATCTACGCCCTGGCGCCGTCGTTCAAGACGTTGAATACGCTGTGGGCAGGCACCGACGATGGCTTGGTCTGGATCACCCGCGATGGCGGTAAAAACTGGTCCGACATTACACCGAAAGAACTCACCGCATGGAGCAAAATCACTCAAATTTCCGCCTCTCACTTCGATGAGCAGACGGCCTATGCATCAGTGAGCCGCTTCCGCATTAACGACATGCGTCCATACATCTATCGCACGCACGATAGCGGAAAAACGTGGAGCCTTATCACATCGGGTCTGCCGGAATTCGGCCCGGTAGATACGGTGCGGGAAGATCCGGTTCGCAGAGGATTGTTGTTCGCTGGAACCGAGAATTCCGTATGGGTCTCCCTCGACGACGGAGATCACTGGCAGTCGTTGCAACTGAATCTTCCGCGCACCTCGATGCGGGATTTATGGATTCATGAAAATGATTTGATTGTCGCGACGCATGGGCGCGGATTCTGGATCCTCGACGATATCGCCCCGCTGCGAGAAGCTTCGACCGAGTTCGCCACTTCGATACGTCTGTATGCTCCCGCGGAAGCATACCGAGTTCAACGTGATACGAATACCGATACGCCGATTCCGCCAGATGAACCCATGGCCCCGAATCCGCCCGACGGCGCCATCATCGATTATTACCTGCCGAGCGCGGCAAGCAGCGTTAAGCTCGACATTCTCGATGCGCAGAACAGAGTGGTTCGCAGTTTCTCCAATACGGACAAGCCCGAAATTACCGACGAAGAATTGCAGAAACAGTTGATCCCACTGTATTGGGTCCGGCCCCAAAGGCAATTGTCAACGGAAGCAGGCATGCACCGCTGGACGTGGCCATTGCATTATGCCGCGCCATCATCGTCGCGCCATGAGTATCCGATTGCCGCAATTCCACATAACACCCCAAGGCTCCCACTCGGCCCAACCGCTGTTCCTGGAAATTACACAGTTCGACTCACGGTGGATGGCAAGACTCTCACCGCTCCACTCACGGTGAAGATGGACCCGCGCGTCAAAGTCTCCGAAGCCGATTTGCAGAAGAAGCTACAGGCAGAGATCAAGTTGGCGTCGATCATGGACCGGACGAACCAAGCCCTATCGCAAGCAGCTTCGATTCGCGCTCAACTTGATAAATTGGACGCAACTTCGCGCGACGCATTGAAGAATGCAATTGCGGAATTTCAGAAGAAGCTTACCGAAGTTGTCGGCGCTCCCGGCGGATTCTTCGCACCGCCGTCATCGAACGCTACGCTCAATCGCGTGAATGGCAATGCCGGCACTCTCTACCAACAAATATGGCAGGTCGATGCTGCTCCCACTACCTCTCAGGCTCAAGCAGCCACATTAGCAGAGCAAGAGAGCGCCTCAGTACTCAAGCAATGGGACGAATTCAAAGATCGCGAACTTCCTGGAATCAACCGTGTTCTGCGCGACGGTCACGTTCCTGAACTTCATCCCGAATCCGATTTTCGACAGGATGACGTTGACGTAGACGAAGAATGATCGATTTTGAATCTCGCATCTGGCTAGAGACTTTCTTCCCCAACGGGAACCCGCAGCCTGCAATAATTTGCAGAGTTCGTCACATCAGAAATGCAAATTCTTGCAATGTGTCTCGATCATCAACATAAATCCCATATTTTTTCTGTCATGCCATGTCTTGTTCCGAGCGAAGCAGGTTATAATCCTCCCCCGACTCTTGGGTTCGACTCTGGACTGCCGTGGGGTTTTCTGGCTTGGATCGTTGCACGTCCTCGTCTGAAGCCACATCTCCGATAACCACAAAAAACGATGCGAGGTGAAAATCTAATGAAGGTCATCCGTATGCTCGGGTTTGTTTTGCTCGCGTTGGCTTGTTGCAGCATCGCGATTGCCCAGGAACCGTTCACCGCCGGCACATGGACACGAGTGACTCCGTCTAGCACTCCGATAGCTGCAGGACACCCGCAGCTTCTCACTGATGGCTCCGTGCTCATTCTCAGCAACACTTGCAACGCTACGGGCAGTTGGTATCGTTTGATCCCTGATAGCCACGGGAATTATGTCACCGGAACCTGGTCTCCGGCTGGCAATCTTCCAACCGGATACAATCCGCTCTACTTCGCCTCACAAACACTCCCCAATGGCTGGGTAGGTGTTATAGGCGGTGAGTACAATGGGTGCTCCGCAGTCTGGACTACTCTTGGTGCTGCATATAATCCTGCCACAAACAAGTGGGTCTCGGCGCCAGCTCCGACGGGCTGGACATCTGTAGGAGACGCTCAGAGTGCGATCCTTCCGAACGGTAAGCTTATGATCGCAAACTGCTGTACGACGCAGGAAGCAATCCTCACAAGCACCAGCCCGATCACATGGACCGCAACGGGCACAGGGAAACTCGATTGGAACGATGAAGAAGGATGGACGCAACTTCCCGGCGGCAAAATCCTCACGGTCGACGCCTATGTAAACCTTGGCTGCTGCGCCATGGGATATCAGATCTACGACTCGGCCACAGGTACCTGGACGACGCCGTCAAACAACACTGTCGTAAACCTGGTCGATCCCGGATCTCGTGAACTCGGACCGGGACCTTTGCTACCCAACGGCACCGTGTTCTACGGTGGCGCAACCACAAACAACGCGATATATACCCTCGCAACCGGGACTTGGGCTGCGGCGCCATCATTCGGAGGTACCCCCGCCCTTGATATGGCCGACGCGCCCGCTGCCGTTTTGCCCGATGGCAATGCGCTACTCGACACCAGCCCCGGCATCTTTGGCGTTGGTAGCAAGTTCTTCGAATGGGATGGAAGCGCCTTGCATGCCGTACCAGGACCGCCCAACGCATCATCGGATAGCTCCTACTACGGCAATTTTCTCGTGTTGCCAAACGGACAAATCCTCTTCACAGATTTCTCGAACGACGTTGAAGTTTATACGCCGGCAGGATCGCCGTGTGCAGGCTGCGCCCCTGCGATCACCGCTGTGGCAACTACGCTCACTCACGGCTCCAAGAACAATGGGATCAAGGGAAAGCAGTTCAACGGCATGAACCAAGGTGCGTACTATGGTGACGACAGCCAGAACGACACAAACTTCCCGCTAGTCCGCATCACCGACTCGGCCGGCCACGTCGTATATTGCAAAACGCACAACTGGCTTGGCGGCGTTCAGACCGGAGCCACTATTCGGACAGCGCAGTTCGATATCCCATCTACGATCGCTCTTGGTGCGGGCTCGCTCCAGGTGGTTGCGAATGGAATTGCCTCGAATGCCGTCACAGTAACGATCAACTAACTTCTGCAGCTACGGACTGTAAGTCGGCGCCGCTTTCAAACGCGGCGCCTTTTTCTTGTTGTGACTTATAGCTCCTCTATTGCAATCTGCAAGTGTCTGGCAATCTCTTCCGCGGAGTTCTCCGCGACGAAATTGATCGGTTTTCCGATCCGCACGGAAATCTCCCAAGGACGCGCAAATTTTCGGCCTGAACGTTTCACCTCGAACAAACCATCGATTCGCATCGGTAAGACCGGAATCGCCAGATTCTGTGCGAGCAGCCCAATACCCGAGCGAAAGGGACACAGTTTGCCGTCGTTAGAATGACGTCCTTCAGGAAACACAAGGATGCTGTAGCCAAGATCGACGGCCTCGCCCGCGTAAGCAAAGCTGCGACGGAATCCAGCTTCGCGCGGGAGAGGAAACAGATTCAGGAGAGAAACTCCCAAACACCACTTTACGCGGTCATAGATTTTCCACAGCCAGGCTCGATTCTCCGGAGGTGTACGAAGAACTTCAAGCGCTTCGCCACCGGTTGCGATGGCCAGATGATGCCGGAACCGCGCTGGCAATGCCGTGAGAATGAATCCTGGATCCACATCGCCAAGATGATTGGAAATCACAAGCACTGGGCCTTTGGTCCGTCTCAGATTCTCCCGGCCGACGATCCTTGGCCAACCCAACAATAAGATGGCAGGCCGCATCAGCAGATAATGCGCCAGCATCCGCAGCCACGTAGCAGGCCAGTGCAACACCCAACGCGGATAGTGATAGACGGCTGCAGGCGCTGCTTCTCCGTGAAGCATTCGCTCCAGATCGCCCACGGTTTGAATCGAGCTGAAGCGATTTTCGCTCAGGTCGACCTGATAGCGATCTTCCAGCGCGCTCATGAGTTCCACCCGATCGAGAGAACTGAGTCCGAGATCCGAATCGAGACGTGCGCTTTCGTTAAGCTCAGGCACCGAGCGACGAGTAACCTTCGCGATCAACTCGCTGAGAGGTCCGCTTCCGGCAACTGAGGCTTGCGTTTTGGGCAGATGCATTTGTACCCGAACTGCTTCAGCGATCATGTTTCGTTTCGGCTTTTGCGTATTGGTGCGAGGAAAATCTTCCTGAGCCCACTCGAACGACATTCTCATGCGCTGGTACTCCGCGAGAGATTGGTTGGCGCGCTGTACCACCACACCAATGTCCGCACCTTCCCGCAGAATCAATACTGCGCACGGCTCCGCATTCCCGTCGCGCTCAATTCCAATGACGACGCAATCTTTCACTTCGGGCTGCGCCCGTAGAGCGGCTTCCAGGTCGCCGGGATAAATATTGGTCCCTCCCGGAGTGACGATAACGTCCTTCTTGCGGCCTTTAAAATAGAGATTGCCGGCGTCATCGAGCGCGCCAATATCACCGGTTCTATACCAGCCTTGCTCATCGGAGACGGTATGCTCTCCGCTAGCGTCCCAATATCTCGGCGCGACTCCCGCGCCTTTGACCAGGATCTCGCCATCCGAGGAAAGTTTCACCTCACGACCAGGCAGCACTTTTCCGATGGATCCCCTGCCCAAGCGAAACGGATGGTTCACGCTGATCAGCGAAGTCGTTTCGGTCAGTCCATAGCCTTGAATGGTGGCATATCCCAGGCGTCCCCAAAATTCTTCGGTCTCCGCGTCCAACGCGGCGCCTCCAGAGATGAACGCCCAGAATTTCCATCCAAACTTGCGATGAATGGAACGAAAAATCCACCATCGGTGCAGAAAGTGTTTGCCCTTCGCATACGCCATGCACTTCTGAAAAACGGCGGTCTCGTTCCGATCTTCCAGATCGCGTTCCAGCTTTTGCTTCAACGATTGCAGCACTCGCGGAACGCTCACTAGTACAGACACTCGTTCGCGATGGATCGTGTTGATAACTTCCGACGGACTCAGCTCATTCTGAAGGACCACGGTTCCGCCGAGCAGTGGAGGGAAAAACATTCCGAGGAACTGTCCAAAGACATGGCTCAGCGGCAACAGATTGAGGAATCGGATCGGATGCACGAGTCGCTCGTACTTGAGATATGGCTGCATCGCGCGCTCGATCGGCGCAAGATTCGCGAGAACGTTCCCATGTGTAATCACCACGCCCTTGGGATCGGCGGTCGTTCCGGAGGTAAACACGATCTGCAGTACATCATCTGGTTCAACCACAACGGGCGAGGTTGACGAACGAAGTTCTCGGCTGCTGGACACTTTGTCAAAGAGAAGACTGGCCAGCTCGCGCGGCCACCCCTTTAGGTGCTCACGCGAAGTCACGAGCAGCTTGGCGCCAACCTGACGATAGACCCGCACCGCAAAATCGCTGCTGGCAGCATCATCCATCGGAACCACTACGACTCCACGCAGTGTGCATCCGAAGAAAGCCGCCACCCACTCAGCCGAGTTTTCACCCCAAAGCGTGACCCGGTCGCCTTTCGCGATTTCCCGCTTTTCAAGGTAGCTCGCGAAATGTCCCGCCATGTCCAGAATCTGACCGTAGCGGAACGACTCGCTCCGATATCCGCGCCGCTGCCGGTAAGCGCACTCCTGCCTGTGTTTTTCGAACTGTGCAACAAAAAACTCTGCTAGCGAACTGACCATCCAATTGGTCCCGTTCCTTTAGTTTAGTGTCGATATCAATTTCAGATGTCGGCACCGACACTTGGGCAAGCCAACCTTAGCCAAGGGATGTTCTGCTCCCCGAAGTAACTTGCCCCCTTCGCCGAGCCGTGCGAAATAATTGCATGGCTTCTTTGAAGTTCTGCCGACCGATATTGGTTACCCTTCTGCTGTCGTGCGCCGTAGTGGCTCAAGAGAAGTCCGAAGGTGCCACAATTCGTGCTCTCGAATTGAAATGGACTGAATCGTACAAGCAGCACAGCATTGACATCCTCTCCTCTTTACTGGCCGACGAATTCACCATCACCGTCGAAGATGGTAGCGTTTATAGCAAGGCCGGATACATCAGTCATACTGCCGATTCGAAGGTGACGGTAAACGTCGCGGAAATGACTGGTCTCAAAGTCAGGGTTCATGGCGATGTGGCGGTGGTGACCGGCGCATATCACGAACACGGTGAGTCTGAGGGCAAGCCATACGACTATCGCGACCGTCTGACCGATGTTTGGATCAAGACAGGCGGCAGGTGGCAAGTCATCTCCTCGCACTACAGCGTTCCGGTCAGGCCGTAATCCTTTGACAAATTCGTGACAACCCTCCTCAAACCGGCGGATAACATTGCGCCGTCATTCGCGGGCCATCCGGCATTCCGCAAAAGGTTCTCCCATGAAGACGTTACTATCCTTTTCGATCCTGCGGTCGCAAGCCTGGAATGTGGCGGCTCTGGCGTGTTTACTTCCACATTATGCCAACGCACAAATCGTGATCCAAAGCCCTGCTAACCCTGTGATCGTCCACAGCAAATTCGGCGGGCAAATTTTTGGGTTTGACATCGATCAAAATGGAAGCGAAGGCATCCTAAGCGAAGCGCAAGATCTATCGAATGGGAACGTCCTCGCCGCAGTCGAGACCTTCGATCAGAGGACCGGAAAAATTTTAAGCGTGCTTGCGAAGACGCAAACTCAGGACGACTTCATCACACTCGGGGTCGTGGGAACTTCCGTCGGACTAGTCGAGCACGAGCACGTTGTCAGCTTCCTGAACGTGAAGCGGTCATTTGGCATTGCGAATCCTCTGAGCGGCAATAAAGCAACCGGCAGATGGACGCCCCCAATCGGATCTCAACATCTGCTCCGCAGTGTCAGCCGCAATCAGGGAACCGCGAACAACGCTGTCTTCGCTATGGACAACAGCGGTAATTTCGTCCCCTATGTATTCAGTTCCAATGTGGCAGAAAATACGTTCGGACCGGTTGTTCAGATTACAGATTCTTCCAATTTTGGCAGCGTTCCGCCGCCGATCGCGTACAACAGTGTTACCAGTCAGGCGATCCTTGGCGGAGGCCCAGGATGTTTCGATTGCATCCCTGTTCTTGGAATCATCGATCTGAAGGAAGGAACTTTCAGTGAAGAATCCGGCTTTGGTTTCGGATTCATCAACGGTATTGCGGTAGATTCCGCCGACAACATCGCTTGCACTACGACAGAGGACGACGCGACAGTCGAATTCATCGATCTAAACCATCACACGGCGACATTCGTGATCCTGCCAAATTCCGGAGGGTTGCAGTTTTTTAGCGGCGCGGACGTGGAATACGACCCACTACACAGGGTCTTTCTTGTCGCTCAACCGAATTCCAGCGTTTCATCGGGAAGTACCATTTACGTCTACGACATCAAAGGAAATCTGCGCGAGACGCTGAACGGTTTCAGCTTCTCAAATACATTCAACGTAGTTCCTGCCCACATAGCGCTGCACCCGAGTGTCCGCGCAGGATTTGTCGATGGTCCGTCTTCGACCGTGAACCAACTTCAGGGATTCCGTTATTAGCGCTCGATCGGCGAGGAGGTCGCATGGTTTCCTTCGTTAACCTTAGTGTCCTTGGTGGTTATTGATTTTGACTTATTCCCGCCCAACCCCTAACGCATCGGCAACGCGATTGATGTAGTTGAACCATGACGCAATGAGAGTAATCTGCAGAATTCCCCGATCGTCAAACCCGACGGACCGCAGCCGCTCCATGTCATCTTTCCACACTTTGGTCGCATCTCTTGTGACCTTCACGACGTAGTCAAGCATCACCCGATCTTGCGGAGAAATCGGCGCGGTCGAGTAGTCCTTTTCCAGTGCCTCGACCATGCCCTTCTCCAATGTCACTCGACGCAGAAACTCTGCGTGGGACTCGATTCAATACACGCACCGGTTGGTCACCGAGACCATGGTGGCGATCATCTCGTGTTGCGCGCGACTCAGCGGCAGTTCCGGAGACATCAGCGCCCCGAATGTGCTGAACGCGTGGTAAAGTGCGTCGGGAATCAGTGTGTGCGATCCCACGATCGACGATGCTCCGGACGGATCTGGATGAACTGGCTCCGCGTACTCTTTGGGGTAGAACGCCCTTTCGCCTTCGATTGCTTTCTTCAGTTTCTCGTCAGCCTCAGTTAGCGAGAGAGTTCGAATCCATGTCATAGGTTTGTAATTCCTAAATTCCAGATGTCAGTTCGCGGAAGGATACACTCTGACCACTCCACGACCCATAATTTGTTCATATTATTTTGAATGCGCGCCGAATTACGCGGGCATGTGATCGGTATACCATGAGCAAATGGACCTGCCGGTAAACCCGCCGCTTTTGCCGATGCTCGCCAAGCGTATCGAGGAGTTGCCGCCAGGCGAAGACTGGATCTTTGAGCCGAAGTGGGATGGGTTCCGGACTCTTGTCTTTCGCGACGGAGATGAGATCTTCATCCAGAGCCGCGACGAAAAACCTCTGAACCGCTACTTCCCGGATGTAGAGGAATCCCTCCGCTCGGTCCTGCCGCCACGTTGCGTCCTCGACGGCGAGATCGTTATTGTTCGCGAAGGAGAACTGGATTTTGACACCCTGCAATTACGCCTTCACCCCGCGGCATCGCGTGTGAAACTGTTGTCCAAGCAGACGCCCGCTTCGGTGGTTTTTTTCGATCTCTTAAGTGAAGGCAATCGCGATCTGAGAAAGGAACCGTTCCAAGTTCGCCGCCGCGAATTGGAAAGCCTGCTGAAATCATCTGCGCCGCCAATCCATATCACGCCCGCAACCCAGGACCGCGATCTCGCCGCAGATTGGTTTCGACGCTTCGAGGGAGCAGGCCTCGACGGCGTTGTCGCCAAGAACATCTCGGGAACCTATGAGCCCAACAAGCGCGCCATGCTCAAGATCAAACATGAACGTGAGTGCGACTGCGTCGTCGCCGGTTTTCGCTGGCACAAAAAAGGCGACCGCACCTTACTGGGATCGTTGCTGTTAGGTCTCTTCGATGATGCCGGCGCACTGCAGCACGTCGGAGTATGTGCCAGCTTCAGCACCGCGAAGCGCAAAGAACTGGTCGAATTTTTGACTCCTTATCGCAAGGATGCGCTTGCGTCGCACCCTTGGAAAGCATGGGCCCACCACGGAGGAGTCGACGGCGACGAGCCCAAGCGCATGCCCGGTGGCCAGAGCCGATGGAGCCAGGGAAAGGACCTCTCATGGGAACCATTGCGGCCCGAACTAGTCGTCGAGGTCGCCTATGACCACATGCAAGGAGATCGCTTCCGCCACACCGCGCAATTCCGCCGATGGCGCCAGGACAAGAATCCTGCCGACTGTACCTACGCCCAGTTGGAAGTGGTCGCGCCACAGGAACTAGCTGAGATTTTCCCCCACGGGCGATAATCATCCCGCTGCAAGTTCCATGCGCCATAAGTTACGTGGAAGAGCAGCCCTTCAGGGCCGCGTCAGGGCTCAAGAAAAGATAATCGCCTTCAGGCCCGGTCTGGCCGTCTCTTCTTCTTGCTGAACTCACGCCACTCGCGCGTCGGATCATCATCTGGATCGGGGGTCTCCTGTTTCGGACGAATCTCTTCCGGAACATGCCGCAGGTTAATGCGAATTCGAGTCCAGGTCGAAGAGCGCCCACGCATCGAATCGACTAGCACATCATCAACCGCTAAATGACCGGCCGCCTCGGCATGGTTGGCCTTCCAACGTTCAAGACCGGCTAGCGCGACCGCTTTGTCCGGAGAGTTGGCGACCACGATCAGCGGCATCTTGATTCGCGCCTTTTTCGCAGCTGATTTCGCGCGCGACGGTGCGACTCTCGTCCCCTCGGACTTCGTCTTGCGAAAGTGAGGCGGCCACGGAGCATCCCCCAGTCCCTCAGCTTCATCCCGGTCGGCGAATTCCAGGAGCTTGGCCAATGATCCAGGCGAGGAATTCATCTCTGCGTATGGATCGCCGATCTTGGCAAAACGCGCTGGAATCGTAAACAGCGTGAAGTCCTCTGGATTAGACTCTGGTACTTCCTTCCAATCCAGCGGAGCTGACACCCTCGCATCGGGCAATGGGCGGACCGAATAGGCCGAGCATGTCGTCCGATCCTTGGCGTTCTGGTTGTAATCAAGGAACACGCCGTGCCGCTCCTCTTTCCACCACTTGGATGTCGCGAGTGTGGGGGCGCGGCGTTCGATTTCTCGGGATAGTGCCACTGCCGCGCGCCGAACCTCCGAAAACGTCCACCGCGGTTCGATTCGCACATTCACGTGCATACCGCGTGAGCCGCTGGTCTTCGGCCAGCCACGTAGGCCGACCTCCTCGAGAAATGCTTTCACTTCAAGAGCCACGCGGCGAACGTCAGCCCATTCCACGCCAGGAATCGGATCAAGATCGATCCGCAATTCATCGGGATGATCCAGATCAGCAGAGCGGACGGGATGCGGGTGGAGTTCGATGCATCCCAGGTTCACGATCCAGGCCAAACCGGCCACGTCATCGACAACAATCTCTTCGGCGGTCCGGCCCGAGGGAAAAGACAACGTCACCGTTCGCAGCCATGCGGGACGCTGTTCCGGCGCTCGCTTCTGATAGAACGCCTCACCCTCAGCCCCGTTGACGAAGCGCTTCAGGACAATGGGGCGATCCTTGATTCCGCTGAGAGCTCCCGGAGCCACAGAAAGGTAGTAGCGGGCGAGATCGAGCTTGGTAACGCGGACCTGCTTTGAGAAGTACAACTTATCGGGATGCGTGATTGAAATCTCACGCCCATCGAGCGACAGCACCTCGCTGGTGTCCGCTTTCCCCACAGGATGAGGCTATCACTCCGCGTCGGGACACAGGGGAGCCCGCGACTCGCAGTCGAATCCACTTGAACAATAATGACTCTCTGCATCCGGCTTGTCTTTCCGAGTGGCGCAAAAATCAACGACGCTTCGGGACTATTACAGGGCGACTACGGCGACGGAAGAAGGCTGGCATTCTTCCACAGCATCGAAGAGGTGCAATCGCAAACCAGGCCACAGCACAAAGCTATAAGGAAGTGGCTGACGGTGCTGGACAGAACCGAGAGTTCGTAGTCGACAACGGGGCCCGGACGTCTCTCTTCCTTCTTCCCTCTTCGAACCGCGTTGGGCAAATTGCCCTTCGCTTGGCGTACTAATTCCTTTGGTTACCCTTGGTACACTCCCTTTCGGTAACCCTTGGTAACCATGCCTTCCATGTCTTCCAGACGTACAATTGGCCTTGTCCGGTCGGCTATCTGCCGATAAAGGTAGAGTCGTCCGCGGCCCGTACCCGGGAGCAGCCCCCAGCGTTCAGCGGGTTCAGTCGCAGAGTTTGTTGGATTCGCGGTATGAATTCGTAGATCGGTAACACCTGGGTCTGGAGTTCGACGCTCTTATGGCATTGTTCGGCTTCAATAAGCAAAAGGTCCTCGCCTCTGCGGAGAAGTATGTCCAACAGGGCAAGCTTCAGAATGCCATCTCCGAGTACGAAAAAATTCTCAAGAACGATCCCAAGGACCTGACGGTCACCAACACTGTCGGCGACCTCTACTCGCGCATCGGCGAGAGCGACAAGGCTACGGAATGTTTCAAGAGCGTGGGCGATGCCTATGCGGGTCAGGGTTTCACCGTCAAGGCCATCGCGATGTACAAGAAGATCTGCAAGCTCAAACCGTCGCTCGAGAGCTTGCTGAAGCTGGCTGAACTCTACACGCAGCAGGGGCTCTTCAACGATGCCCGCGCGCAGTATCTGCAGGTCGCAGAAGAATTCCTGAAAGCAAATGAGTTCGAGAACGCCATCCGCATTTTCCAGAAGATCCTCGAAATGGATCCGGAAAACAGCCAGATGCGGGTGAAGCTGGCCGAAGTTTACGTTCGCCTCGGCAAGAAGAAGGAAGCCTGGGAGATTTTCACTGCTGCCGCCGAAAGCATGCGGGCCAAGGGTTCGCTGACCGGTGCGGATGAAGTTCTGCAGCGCATGCTGACGCTCGATCCGGGCAACGCCTACGCTCTTCAGATGCAGGCCAAGAACCTGCTTGAGTCTGGAGACGCCGCTGCTGCTGTTGCCGCCTTCCAGAAAATCTCCGACATCGATTCCAATCCTGACGGACTGCGCGACCTGCTCAAAGCCTACCTGTTGACGGGACAGCTTTCTGAAGCAGGAAGCATCGCGAACAAGCTGCTGACAGTCCACAACGACCTCGCAGCGATCTCGACATTCGCCGATGCCTTGATGCAGGCCGGACAGTACGAGAGCGCTCTCCAGGTTTACGATCAACACGCCGAACGCCTGCTGGCAGAAAATTCCGAGAAAGTTCTCAAGAGCCTGCACACCATCATCGGGCACGTTCGTGACAATCCCGATTCCTTGCAGAAGCTCCTCGATCTCTTCAACAAAGCCGGCGAGACAACGCATGTCAGCGAAGTCAGCGAACTTCTGGCTCACGCCAGCGTTCAATCAGGCGATCTCGGCAAGGCTCGCGATCTTTATCAAAAACTGGCGCAGGTTGAACCGCAGAACCCCCTGCACATGCAGAATTACCAGCAGGTGGTCAGCCAGTTGGGTGGAACTTCGGGCAACAAGCTCATCACGCCCGAAGAGGCAGTCGTCCTGATCGACGACCTGGAGTCCACCGCGCCTTCCATCCATCAGCACTATTCGGATGAGGTTGCGCTTGCGGTCCGCGCCGCTCTTACCGACGCCGAGCTCTTCATTTCATACAACATGCCTGCCAAGGCGCTTGGGCCGCTCACATCCGTTCTGCCCATGGCTCCGGATGATCTGCGGATCAATCAGCGACTGGCAGCCCTGCATACTCGCGCCGGACGCTTCGCTGAAGCTGCCCTTTGCTGCCGCACTTTACAAAGAATTTATTCGGATTCGGATCACCCGGACGAAGCTTCACGCTACGGCGAACTGGCTGAACGCTATGAAGAGAGGTCTTCCACACCAGCTCACAGCATGGCGTCGGAAGAAGAACAGATCGAGATCCACGCTCCCGCCCCAGAGGTCGTGGAGGCAGAGCCGGAAGTCGCAGAGTTCGCAATCGAAGAGGCTTCTGCTGAAGCTGTCGTCGAACAGCCCGAAGCCGCTGCTGCCGTCGAAGAAGAGGCTTCGGCCCAAGCGCCATCACCTTGGCCGGCCGCTCAGACTGAATCCGAAACTCCTGCGGCGGAACCTGAGTTTGCGGTGGTGGAGGAATCTGGCGAGCCTGCGGTGGAAGTCGCCGCCTCATCCGAAGAGATCGACCTTTCATCCGAATGGGATGACGCCGTTACTGTTGAAGCGGACGACACTCCTCCTCCGGCTGCCGAAGAACCCGAAGTAGCCGCTGCGCCGAAGCCAGCCGGGGAAAACTCGCGCGTTGCCGAGACCATCGAAGAAATTCGTTTTTATCTGGGTCACAGCATGCCGGAGCAGGCCCTCGCCGCGCTCGCCAAGCTGCAAACCCTCACCCGGGATCAGGCCAAAATCGATGAGCTGCGGGCTGAAGTCGACGCTGCAATGACGCCCGTCGACGAAGTGCAGGTCGAAGCTGAGCCTGTCATGGAGGAGATTACTGCGGAAGACGTTCCTTCAGCAGAGGCCGTCGAAGAACACGCGGCTGCAGAAGAAACTCCCGCAGTCGAGCCCGAACCTGCTGTTGAAGAGATTCCGGTCGTTGCAGAAGCTGCCCCCGAACCTGAGCCAGAACCTGAACCAGTCGCTCAGGTCGCCACGCCCGAACCGGAGCCCGAGCCGCAGCACCCCGGCGTGCTCAAAGAGTTTGTCAGCGATCTCGAATCGTCGCTTGGCGATGGCTTCCTGCCGGGTGCCGTAACGAAAAAGCCATCCGTGGCGCCAGTACCAGCGGCACAGGCAAAGTCTGCGGCCGCCGCGGGTCAGCCGGCGCCCGTTCTCGGCGAGTTCGTCGCCGACATCGAAGAGTCTCTTGGCGAAGATTTCCTGAAAGCCGCGCCTGTACCTGACGCGAAACCCGCTCCTGCAGCAAAGGCAAAATCCGCGATACCGCCTGCGCACGCAGTCGCTCCGGTTGCACCCACAAAGCCTCCGCTTGCGGTCAGCGCAGCTGCCTCTGCATCGGCGAGCACACCCGCAGTTCCAGTCGTCTCGCAAGCTGCGCGGCCAGTCGCGCCCGCCCCAGTGGCTTCTGCAGCGCCAGTTCTAACACCTGGAGTTCCTAAGCCGCAGCCTGTTGCGCCTGTCGTCCCGTCTGCTGCTCCAGCTACGAAATCTTCTCCGTTCGGTGAAGACCCCGGTATTGACCTCGCCGAAATGTTTGGCGAACTCAAGCAGGACCTCGAGGCCGACGTCGCGAATGCGGACGAAGACCCCGAAACGCACTACAACCTCGGCATCGCCTTCCGGGAAATGGGTCTGCTCGACGAAGCCATCGGAGAACTCCAGAAAGCTTGCCAGTCCTTCGATCGCGGACATCCGTTTGCCCAGATCATGCAGACTTATACCTGGCTAGCGCAATGCTTCCTCGAAAAAGGCGTACCCGAGGCTGCTGTCCGCTGGTATGACAAAGCTCTTGCCGTTCCAACGATTGACGGCGAAACCCGCACCGCACTGAACTACGAACTCGCTTCCGCCTTCGAAACGGCCGGCGATAAAGCCTCTGCCCTGAAGCACTTTATGGACGTTTACGGTTCGAACATCGATTACCGCGACGTCTCCGAGCGCATTAAGGCCCTGAAGTCGTAGAATAATCGGATGGCTGTTTCCAGAATGGTGATGGGGAGCGCGTGTCGCAATTTTCCGCTGGGAACGGAGCTTCCCTGAATGACTGACCCGACATTCTCCAGCGCACCCGGCAAGGCTCCTGAACCCTCTCCGGCGTCCGATATTCAAACTAGCGTTTTTGATCCCGCTGAAGAACCTCATCCGCCTGCCATCCAGCTCTGGATGCATCGCATCTCGGTTTTTCTTTTTGTTCTGGTCAGCGCGGTTGCCGGAGTCCTGCTCATCATCCTGCCTTGGACCCCGGAGTGGACCGATAACTATTTATTGCTGTCATTTCCTGCGCTTCGCACCGTCGTTTCCAACGGATTCTTTCGCGGTCTCTGCAGCGGCCTGGGTCTGCTGGACATCTGGATCGGCTTCTGGGAGGCTCTCCACTACCACGAACATCAGTAGGACTGCACACTGTTAACCTGGCAATTTCCGCATGATCTGCAACGCGAGTACACATGACTGAACTCAAATCTGCACCGGTCGCCTACCAGAATGAACCGTTCCTGAATAGTCCTGATGGACGCATCCTTCGCATGCTGGCCGAATATCAGGAACCCCTTGCCCGTTTTCGCCGCGAACAGATTCAGGACACTGTCGTCTTCTTCGGCTCCGCCCGCTTTCACGGGCGCGAGAGCGCCAAGCAGGCTTTGGCCGATCTCGAACGCAATCCTGATTCTTCGATTGGCCCGGAGCAGCTACAACAGGATCTGAAACGCGCTCACGCCAGTGTCGACATGGCGCGCTACTATGAAGACGCTCGCAAGCTTGCGAGCATGCTGACCAAGTGGTCTATCACGATCCCAGCACGGCGTCATCGCTTCGTAGTCACCACAGGAGGGGGCCCCGGCATCATGGAAGCGGCGAATCTCGGCGCGCACGAAGCCGGAGGCAAAAGCATCGGCCTCAACATTCAGCTGCCCTTCGAGCAGCACCCGAATCAGTTCATTACTCCATCGCTGAATTTTCAGTTCCATTACTTCTTCATGCGGAAATTCTGGTTTGCCTACCTCGCCAAGGGACTCGTCATCTTCCCTGGTGGATTCGGCACGATGGACGAGCTCTTCGAAATCCTCACTCTCGCTCAAACCGACAAGCTGGCAAAGAAGATTCTGGTAATCATCTACGGTAGCGAGTACTGGAATAAAATCATCAACTTCCAGGCGTTCGTCGATGCCGGCGCGGTCTCACCGCAGGACCTTGAACTGTTCAAAATCGTCGATGACCCTGAAGAAGCTTTCGAATTTCTCCGTTCCGGCCTGACGAAGTACCATCTAGGCGATGCGCCGAAGAAGAAAGGCGAGAACGTTCCAGAGATCGCAAAAACCCGGCCGTAAGCTGTGAAATGCTGAGAGCTGAAAGCTGATGGCGGACAGCTGCCTTCTTTACTACATCACCGACCGCACTGCTTTCGCCACGGACGAACCGACCCGCCGACGCCGCCTCCTCGACAAGATTTCTGAAGCGGCCCGCGCCGGCGTGGACTACGTTCAACTTCGCGAAAAAGACCTCCCGACTCGCGAACTGGAATCGCTTGCTCGCGAAGCCGTCGCCATCCTGAATGAGCTGAGAACCGAGAACTCAGAACTCAAAACTGCCCTCCTGGTTAACTCCCGAACCGACGTCGCGTTGGCCGCAGGCGCGGACGGCGTCCATCTTCGTTCCGAAGACATCTCACCAACAGAAGTGCTGGACATATGGGCGAGGTGTGGCGCGGGCGCCCACGCCCGCGAAAACTCGCCACGAGATCCCCTGATCGGGGTGTCGTGTCATTCCCCAACAGAAGTACAAGCCCGAGCGGCCAATGCGACCTTTGCTGTTTTTGCCCCCCTGTTCGAGAAGAGAGATTGTCCAGATAAACAGGGGGCAGGTCCGAACCAGCTCCGCGAGGCTTGTCGGGCAAACATCCCCATCCTGGCTCTAGGTGGCCTCACGCTACAGAATGCGGAGTCCTGTCTAGAGGCCGGAGCCGCTGGCATTGCAGCGATTCGGTTGTTTCAAGAAAATGACGTAGAAGAAATTGTGGAGAAAATTCGCCGCAGGTAATTACCGTCTAGGGGACCTCAGCCTGTCCACTTTCCTCCCGTCTTCAGTACTTGCACCACCTTCGCCAGCCGCCGCTTCTTCGTCTCTTCCTGCTTCGCTCCAGTAATAGAAGCCGCCATCTCTTTCTTATGAGTAAACGAAAGAGTCCCCCATCTCTCAAGGGCTTTCTTATTTTTTCTCAGTTCTCTTTCCAACTCTGGAGGTGCATCGACAGTTCGCTCCCCTTCATCTCGCGTCATAACGACATCGACCACATCGCCAGGCTTCACTCCTGCACCTTTGCACAAAGTCTTGTTGACGGGCATCATATGGCAGCCACCCATCGGCATTAGAGACGAGCGAAACGGAAACCCGTTGATCGTTCCCCGCACCGGCACGCGGCCGCGCGTGCCAAACGTCGCCGTTACATCGATCGGCGGAGTTATCGCCGACACCACGCCCGCTTCTCTGCCTTCAATCTTCAGCCTGAACCTGAACTTCTGCTCAGCCATAGGGAGCCTCCGCTATGAGCGCTGGTAAACTCTATCTCTGAAGGTACTGCGCGGCAACTCGACATGCGCCCGACCGCAATCATCTCGAAAATTCCGTCAAGCGATACCGGCCTTGGAACCTAAACTGATTCGCGTACCCGAATCGTCGTTCCTGATGGGCTCTGACAAGGGTCAGGACTGCGAGAAACCAATCCACCGCATACAAATTGATTCGTTCTGCCTCGCGGCAACGCAAGTCACGAACCAGGACTACGGCCAGTTCCTGCATGAGACATCAACGGAACCCCCTCCATTCTGGAATGACCCAAATTTCAACCATCCGCAACAGCCAGTCACAGCTATTTCCTGGCACGAAGCAATTCGCTACTGTGAATGGCTGAGCACGCAGACAGGCCGGCATTTCCGTCTTCCTACCGAAGCAGAGTGGGAGTGCGCCGCACGAGGAGGCCTGGAACAGAAACAGTTCCCATGGGGCGACGAGACACCGCAGTCTTTACCGAACTATGCGACGCGCTGGCAAAAGGGACCTGAACCCGTAGCGCAGTACGCGCCGAATGCTTTCGGACTCTACGACATCGGCGACAACGTCCACGAGTGGTGCAGCGACTGGTACGACCCGAACTATTACGTGATCTCGCCTGAACAAAATCCAAAAGGTCCAGACCAGAGCCCGATGAAGCCCCCACGCAAAGCCTCGCGTGGAGGCTCCTGGCGGCACCATATCAAAGTCGCCCGCTGCTCCGCCCGCTCCAGCATCCCGCCGGAGTTTCAATATGCTGATTACGGATTCCGAGTCGCGGGCGATTGAGAAATTGTGTAACTTGGTAGTTGAGTAATTTTCGGAATGCCCGCCGTTGGGTGCTTTCCACTTACACAATTACTCAATTTCCCAATTACTCAATCTCATGTTCCGCTCAGATCTTCTCCACTCCAAACGCATCCTGATCACTGGTGGAGGCACCGGCCTCGGCAAAGGCATGGCGGCCCGTTTCCTTGAACTCGGCGCGGTCCTCTACATCTGCGGACGCCGCGAAGAGGTTCTAAAATCTACGGCGAACGAACTCCAGTCGAACGGTCCGATCCACGCCATCCCGTGCGACGTCCGCAGCCTGGAAACAGTCGAGCAGATGATGGATACGATCTGGAAGGACGGCCCGCTCGACATCCTCGTCAACAACGCCGCCGGAAACTTCATCTCCAAGACCGAAACCTTGTCTCCGAACGCCTGGCAATCAGTCATCAACATCGTCCTGATGGGAACCCTCAACTGCACGATGGCCTGTGGCCGCCGCTGGCTTGCTGCGAAACATAAAGGCACAGTTCTAAGCATCTCGGCCACATACGCACCAGTCGGCTCGGCCTACGTGGTGCCGTCTGCAGTCTCGAAGGCTGGAGTCGAGGCTCTCATGCGCAGCCTTGCTGTCGAATGGGGAGACCGCGGCATCCGCATGAACGCCATCGCACCTGGCCCGATCCCAACGCAGGGTGCATTTTCGCGAGTCCTGCCAAAACCAGATCTTGAAAGAGTGGCCCTCGACCGCCATCCCATGCATCGATTCGGGACCGTCGAGGAACTCGCGAACCTCGCGGCCTTCCTCGTGAGCGATGGGTCAGGCTACATCAACGGAGAAGTCATCCGCATGGACGGCGGCGAATTCCTGCAAGGCGCAGGAGAATTTACTGCGCTAGGCCGAATGCTGAAAGAGGAGGACTGGCAGGCGCTGAAACCAAAGAAGTCAACGCAGCCGAAGAAGTAGAAGGTTTCCTGTGTAACCCTGTGTTCCCTGTGGTGAGTGGGTTTGAAAGTTACCGCTGCTCATTCTTAGGCATAACAATGGCTTTGAGCAACAAATTGACGAGACTCAAAACGATCGCGCCGATGAAAGCCGCTAGGAATCCGCGAATCTGAAATCCTGGCACGACGGCCGAAGCCAACTCCAGCATCAGAGCATTGATAATCAGCCAGAACAATCCTAGAGTGACCAGGGTCAGAGGAAACGTAATGATCTTTAGCAGTAACCCCAGGGTTGCATTGATGAATCCGATCGCCAACGCCGCGATCAACGCCGCGACAACCCCGCTTACATAAAAGCCGGGCACGATCTTGGAAACAACCCAGACCGCTAGCGCACTCAAGACCCAATTCAGAAGCAGTTTCATACGATCTCCAAACGTGATGACACTATAGGCCCACCGCAGCCACTTGTCATTCCATCTCTCGAGCGATGCGAGACAGAGAGGAGTCTGCTGTTCCTATCCCGGGGTCACAACAAAAATTTACTCCCCATTCGCAGTTCAACTGGCTCCATACGGTACACTACGCAATTCGCGTCCCAGGAGGAAATACATGCCAGACCCCGCACTTACAGGATCAGAATTCAAGAAGCAACTGCGCGCCGGACAGCCCAAGATGGGATTGTTCCTCAACGCGCATAGTCCCACCGTCGCCGAGCAACTCGCTCACTCCGGATACGATTGGCTCCTCGTCGACACTCAGCACGGCCCGATGGGCTACGAACGTCTCTCAGCCATGCTCAGCGGCATCGCCAATGGTGGTGCCAAGTCTCTGGTCCGGGTCGGCGGATACGACGATCGCCCCGGCATTCAGCAGGCCCTCGACATGGGCGCCGACGGCGTCCTTATCCCATACATCAACACTGCCGCAGAAGCCCGCCAGGCTGTGAGTTGCGCAAAGTATCCAATCACGGGTACTCGTTCCGTCTATTTCCCGCAGCGCAGCATGAATCGCGCCGGGTTGCTCGGGTACGCCGGCAACTGGAACAACGAAGGCATCGTCGCCCTTCAGGTCGAGACTGCCGACTGCATCAAGAACATTGCCGAGATCGCCGCTGTCCCTGGCGTCGACATTCTCTTCCTCGGCCAGAACGATCTCTGCATGTCGATGGGCCTCTACGAAAAATACAAGTTCCCCGACATGTACACCTCACCCGAACTCGACGCCGCGACGAAAAGCTTGATCGACAACGCGCGCAAAAACAATGTCATTCTAGGACTTTTTCTATTCGGCACCTCGCGGGTCGGCGAATTCCTCGAAAAGGGATTCACGTTCATCAGCATCGGCAACGACCTGCACCACGTCCTGACGCAAGCCGGAGCCTACGTTGCAGACATGGAAAACATCGCCAAAGATAAAGGCAAAACCTGGAAACGCCGCTCGACGGCGCTGTTCTAGGGGCGACACATTCAAGAGATGGGTACCCCACTTCTGGCAGGCTTGACCGGAAGTGGGATTTTGATTTTCCCGGTGTTCCTCTGTGCTCTCTGTGGTGATGATTTTGTTTGAATTAAAATCAAACTTCACATGCAAGTGATCCTCACAGAAGTCGAAGCCCGAGTCCTGGGCTCGCTGATCGAAAAAGATATCACCACACCGGATTACTATCCGCTCTCGCTGAATGCCCTGGTCAACGCCTGCAATCAGAAAAACAACCGCGAGCCAGTCATGTCGCTCGATGAGAACGCCGTTCGCGACGCGTTGAGCACGTTACAGGAAAAGCGCCTGGCCGGCCCAGCCAGCGGCGCCGACAGTCGTGTCACAAAATACGAACACCGCTTGCAGGAGGCCTACAACTTCGATCGCCGCGAGATTGCAATCATCTGCGTGCTTCTGCTGCGAGGTCCTCAGACCCCAGGCGAACTCCGCGGACGCACCGACCGCATGTACCACTTCGACGCCCTCGAAGACGTTGTCTCGACTCTGGACCGCCTGGCACACCGCGACCCGCCCCTTGCAGCGCCTCTACCGCGTCAACCCGGAACAAAAGAGACGCGCTATACGCATCTATTTTCCGGAGAAGTACCGCAGCAGATCTATGTGGAGCGGGCGCCCACGCCCGCTAATGCCGACGGCGTATCCCATGCCGACCGGATATCCGCGCTGGAAGCTGAGGTCGCAAGCCTGCGCAGTGAACTCGCCGAAGTTCAGCAGCAACTAGCCGCCTTCCGCAAGCAGTTCGAATAACCCAGTATTGCGGAACTTATTTTCCTCATGAAACGTACAATGAACTAGAAGGAGGTCCTCACCATGTTCACGTTTCTTCTCTGGTGCCTTCTATTCGTACTTTGCTGGCCTCTAGCCCTCCTGGCCCTGATCGCCTATCCATTCATTTGGCTGCTCCTGCTGCCATTTCGCATCATCGGAATAGCCGTCCACGGAGTGCTCGAGGTCATCTACCTGGCCATAACATTACCTTTCCGTTTGTTAGCCGCCCCATTCCGAATTTAGTCAGTCAACCGGTGTCGAGGCACCGTGGACGAGCCATCTTTTGAGGGCCGCGTTGACGCTCTCCGAAATTGGGGTTTCAGCCCTAATGGTCGCCTTCCCTAACCTCTCCTTCTGATGTAGCCTCATGGCAGGCCGCTTCTTCGGAGGTGCTCATGCATCGTCGCGAATTTCTCGTCCGGTCGGCTACCGCAGCAGGAGCAGTTTGGCTCTCCTCTCGAACCGTCTTCAAGGCAATCGCCGAACAGACGCTGTCACAGAAGTTTGCTGCGTCCGATGTTGTGACTCTCGGCCATACCGGGATCAAGACCAGCCGTCTCGCCATGGGCACGGGAACGGTCGGCGTCGACCATCACTCGCACCAGACCGCGCTCGGCGTGAAGGGTCTTTCGGACCTTCTCCTGAATGGATACGATCATGGCTTGCGCTTCTTCGACGCCGCCGATTCTTACGGAAGCCATCCTCACGTTGCCGAAGCTCTGAAGCACGTGCAGCGCGATAAAGTCACGGTACTTACGAAATCCTGGGCGCGCGACGCCGCCGGAATGCGCTCCGATCTCGACCGCTTCCGCAAAGAACTGGGCACCGACTATCTGGACGTCTGCCTGATGCACTGCGTGACGGAGGCTGATTGGACCGACCGCTATCGCGGTGCCATGGACGTACTCTCTGAGGCAAAGCAGAAGGGAATCATTCGTGCCCACGGCTGCTCCTGCCATACGATTGAAGCTTTACGAGCCGCGGCCAAGAGTTCGTGGGTGGAAATCGACCTCGCCCGCATCAATCCAATCGGCGCTGCGATGGACGCTGATCCCGCGACCGTAGTCAGCGTGCTGAAAGAAATGAAATCATCCGGGAAAGCAATCGTAGGAATGAAGATCCTTGGTCAAGGAGCGTTGCGCAACCGTCAGGACGAAGGGATCAAGTTCGCGCTGTCGCTGGGCCTGCTCGACGCCTTCACCATCGGCGCAGAAAACAAACAGGAACAGGAAGACCTGATCCGCAGAATCGCCGCAGCGTAGTCCGAAAATATGAGCGAGTTGGGTGCCCCACTTCTGGCCGGTTTTGCCAGAGGTGGGGAGGTTGAGATTTGGTTGGCCTCACATCCTTCAGAAGAACTGTGGAAGGGCGGCGCTTCAGCGCCGCGATAACATGGAAATAACAAGGGGCTTCAGCCCCGGTTTCCGGATCTCAACACTCCATCACCTTCAACCCCGGACTCACAATCAGCCGCACCTCAGTCGCCTTCTGCACATCCTCCGGCTTCAATCCCGGCGCAATCTCTTCCAGCACGAGCCCATTGCGCGTCACGCGAATGTACGCCATTTCCGTCGCTATCGTATCGACGACGTTAACTCCTGTTAGCGGCAGCGTGCATTTTTTCAAAATCTTCGGAGCTCCCTCACGCGTCGTGTGCTCCATCGCAACCACGACACGCCGCGCTCCCGCCACCAAATCCATCGCACCACCCATTCCCTTGACCATTTTCCCGGGAATCATCCAATTCGCGATACTTCCTGTCTCATCCACTTCCATCGCCCCAAGCACGCTCAAATCGATGTGACCGCCACGAATCATCGCAAACGAATCCGCGCTAGAAAAATAGGCGGTCCCCGGCATCTCGCTTACGGTTTCTTTCCCGGCGTTAATCAAGTCAGGATCCTCGGTCCCCTCGATCGGATAAGGCCCAATCCCCAGCATCCCGTTCTCTGACTGCAAAGTCACAATCATCCCTGCAGGAACATGATTCGCAATCAACGTAGGCATGCCGATGCCCAGGTTCACATAGAACCCATCGCGCAACTCGCGCGCAATCCGCTTCACAATCCGTTCGCGCTTATCCGTGTCCTTCCCAACCTTATTCATACTTATTCACTCTTGTCATCCTGAGCGAGAATTTTGCGTCGGCTCGCCGGAACAAAACCGCAGTCGAAGGATCCCTACACATTCAGCACTGCCTTCCGCACCGTCCTCCGCTCAATCCGCCTCTCATACAACTCACCCTGAAAGATCCTTTTCACATAAATCGATGGCGTATGAATCGCATCGCAGTCCAGTTCGCCGACCTCAACCAGATGCTCCACTTCCGCAATCGTAACCTTCGCCGCAGTCGCCATCATCGGATTAAAATTCCGCGCCGTCTTGCGATAAATCAGATTGCCCGACTTGTCGCCCTTCCACGCTTTCACGAAAGCGAAATCAGCGGTCAACCCACGCTCCATCACATATAGCCGCCCATCAAACTCGCGAGACTCTTTTCCCTCAGCTACTATGGTTCCAACACCGGTCGGCGTGTAGAACGCAGGAATCCCCGCGCCTCCAGCACGAATCCGTTCTGAAAATGTTCCCTGGGGAACTAACTCGAGCTTAATCGTTCCCTTCAACACCATCTCTTCCAGCAACCGGTTCTCGCCGACATAGGTTCCGATGTGATGCACGATCTGCCCAGCCGCGAGCAGCAACCCGTTGCCAACTCCATCCACACCAACGTTGTTGCTGATCGTATGCAGATTCTTCGTTCCTTTGCGCACCAGCGCACGAATCAGGTTCTCCGGCATGCCGCACAAGCCGAAGCCCCCGATCATGATCGTCGCGCCGTCAAACACATCGCGGATGGCCTCATCCGCATTTGCCACAACCTTGTTCATAGCGTTCGCATTTTATCTGAATTCGAGCAATCGAAGCACATTACGAAGAAAGCACGCTGTTCAACTCGTGACCATCATTTGACACGATAGAGACACTTCAGCGCATCCCCAGGTGCGTCCACCGCGTCAAACGTTGTGAAAGACGGATGAAAAATATTCCGAGATGTTGTTTGCTCTGTTCTTGACAATGTGGTGACGAACGCAGAGCACACGGATGCGAACCTGCTCCGTGCAATGCGGCAGCCCGGTTGCAAGCCCGGGTGTTCAGGTGGCACATGGCATCACTCGCTGAATTCGATCAAAGATTGGAGCAGATCATCCGGGAATTCACAATGCGCATCGCGATTCCAAGATGGAGCGAGTTCGAAACTGTTTGGGAGGCGGCGATACGGGTTTGTGATCGCTACGAGTTAGGGAAGGGTAAGCAAGTCACTGAGGAGACGTGCGCCAAGCAGGAGAAGCTGATCACTTCTTCACCTGCGCCTTCCGCAACTGATGCGCCTGCTCAAACTCATCCGCCAATTGCCGCGTAGCCAGATTCTCGCGAATGTGTGCCAGCCGCTGCTCCACCTTCCACAGCGCTTTTTCTAAATTTGATTTATTGCTGATCGCCACATCGCGCCACATCGAATAGGGACTCGCGGAGATTCGCGTCATCTCTTGCAAGGCTCGGCCTCCGGCAGGCAGCAGCGGCGCTTCCGCGCCAAATTCCTCAACCAGCGCGGACGCCAGCGCCGTCGAAATCAGTTGTGGCACATGGCTGATCCAGGCACAAAGGCGATCATGCTCGTCAGCCGGAAGCATGGCGATGCGCGCACCGATCGCATCAATCCAACCCGTAAACTCGGCGAGGATCCCGTCATTTAAATTCTGATCGGGCAGAGGCACCAGGAACCAAACTGCATTCTGAAACAGGTCAGCATCGGCATAGTCGACGCCGCTTATCTCCTTGCCTGCCATCGGATGTCCCGCCAGAAACCGCCTTCCCACGCTCTTCCCAAAAACCTTCGCGGCACAATCGACGACTTGCGCCTTCGTACTACCCACATCGGTCAGCAATGCCTTGGCGGGAAGCACAGGTCCAACGCGCTCGATCAGGTCCAGAATCCCCAGCACGGGTGTGGCTAGGACCACGACATCGCTTCCGCGCACCGCATCTCCAGGGTTCGCGGTTCCATCATCAATCGCTCCGCGCATCCGCGCCTTCTCGAGCGTACCTTCACGATCGCAGCCGACAATGCGTCCCGCATATTTTCTTTTTCGGAGCGCCAGCGCTAAAGACCCGCCAATCAGGCCAGTCCCGATGATCGTGATTTGCCGAATAGACATGAGCACACATTAAAATCGCAGACGATGCAGAGCACACAGAGGAATTTGTTCCAAAAAACCTCAGCGCCCCTGTGTCCTCTGCGGTGTTAATTACCCGATCTTTCTTCCCACCGCCGGCGCAATGATCCGCAACTCGTCCATGAGTTTCGCGAACTGCTCCGGAGCGAGTGATTGCGCTCCATCTGACCAGGCTTTATCTGGCGTGCAGTGAACTTCGATCAGCAGTGCATCGGCTCCGGCCGCGACAGACGCCCGCGCCATCGGAGGCACCTTATCCCGCCGTCCGGTTCCATGCGAAGGGTCCGCCGTCATGGGCAGATGTGAAAGCTTATGAATGATCGGGATCGCGGAAATGTCCATGGTGTTTCGCGTATAGGTCTCGAATGTCCGAATCCCGCGCTCGCACAGGATTACATCGTAGTTTCCACCAGCCATGATGTATTCGGCCGAAAGCAGCAACTCTTCCAGAGTCGCAGCAATCCCGCGTTTCAACAGGATAGGTTTGCGTACCTTCCCGAGTTCGCGCAGCAGATTGAAATTCTGCATATTGCGCGCGCCGACTTGCAGGATATCGACGTACGGCAGCATCAGGGGAATCTGCGAAATCTCCATGACCTCGCTGATGACCAACAGATTGAACTTTTCCCCCGCCTCGCGCAGTAGCTTCAGCGCCTCTTCGCCGTGTCCCTGAAACGAATACGGAGAGCTCCGCGGCTTAAATGCCCCGCCTCTCAGAACCTTCGCGCCAGCCTTCGCCACGGTCTCAGCTGTCGAGAACAGTTGCTCGCGCGTCTCCACCGAGCAAGGGCCAGCCATGACCACAACTTCATTCCCACCGACTCCAATCCCATTTCGCAATTGGACAATGGTCCCCTCAGGACGGAAACTCCTTCCCGCCAATTTGTAGGGAGAACTGATCCGGTGAACTTCCTGCACACCGGGAAGCAGTTCGATATTCCGGATGTCGAAATCGATTCCCGATCCGACAGCCCCGAGCACAGTCATCCGCGCCCCAGTCGACCGGTGCACTTCAAATCCCATCTTGACTAGGTGCTCGATGACTTGCTGTATCAGCGCCTCCTCGGCGCCTTCCTGCATCGCAACAATCATGAAAACAGCTCCTAGCTGTGAGCCGCGAGCTATGAGCTATGAGCAAAATTCGCTTGCTCGCAGCTCAAAGCTCATAGCTCGAAGCTCTCAATCATTCACTTCCGAATCCAACTCGGTCTCTGCATCCGGTTCTGGAGCGGAGACGATCTCTTCCTTCTGAATGTTCCGCATCACGTCGATGATGCGTTCATAAATCCGCACCAGATCGCGTCCCGGCAGTGGTCCGGAATTCGCTTGTTGCACATTTTCAAAGACTACGCGCTCGCGATCCGGCTCGTAGATTGGCATTGACGTGTCGCGCTTTAGCTTGCCGATCGCAATCGCCGCCTCGGCCCGCTCGCTCAACAGCTGCACCAACTTGCGGTCCAGCTCATCAATTTTATTGCGCCAATCTTCGATGTCCATGATTTCAGCCGTCAGCTTTCAGCTGTCAGCTCTCAGTAAGATATTCAATCAAAATCAATAATCGTACGCACACGGCCTGAAGGGCGCCAACCGTCACTTTGCGGTAGCCAAAAGCTGAAAGCTGAAAGCTGAAAACTTTCCAACAAAGTCTCCTACCGCTGCTGCCTCTCTGCCGCGATTCCGCTCAATCGTCTCCACGATTGCACTACCGACGACGACGGCGTCCGCAAACTCACCGACCTCCACAAACTGCTCCGGAGTAGAAATCCCGAATCCCAATGCAATCGGCAATTCGGTTACGCGTCGTAATCGTTTCACCAACTTCTGAGCATCCTCCGCCAACTGTTGCCGCTGGCCGGTAACCCCGGTTCTCGACACCGCATATACAAATCCTCGTGAAGCCGAAGCAATTCGCTTCAACCGCTCATCCGGGCTCGTCGGCGCCGCCAGAAATACGGGAGACAAATCATGCTCGTTCATCGTCGCGAGATACGTACTCGCCTCTTCAACAGGAAGATCCGTTACCAGAGCGCCGTCCACTCCTGCAGCTCGCGCCACCTTACAGAATTTTTCCATGCCCATGCGCAGAATCGGATTTAGGTACGAGAACACAATCAGCCCCGTAGACTGCGCCTGCTCTCGAATTTCCGCAGCCAGAGTCAACACCTGCGCGAGGGAAGTCCCATGTTTCAGCGCGCGCTCGCTGGCTCGTTGAATCACGGGCCCATCCGCCACGGGATCGCTGAACGGCACTCCCAACTCAATCGCATCCGCCCCAGCCTCAATCGCCGCCAGCACGATATCTCGGGTGGTTGCGAGATCAGGGTCGCCGCAAGTCACATAAGCGATCAATGCTGGTTTCTTGTAAAAAGTGAGAGGCATAAACGGTGTCGAGTCGTCAGCGGCTCATTATTGATTCAATGATTAAATACTTAAATGACTAAATCCCTTAATCGATCTTCAGGTTTTCCCGCAAAATCCCGATATCCTTGTCCCCGCGTCCGGAGACATTCACGATCACCACGTCCGATTTCTTCATTTTCGGCGCGCGCTTGATCACTTCGGCAACAGCATGTGCAGACTCCAAAGCCGGAATGATCCCTTCCGTTCGCGCGAGCAACGTCGTCGCCTCTAACGCTTCCGCATCCGAAGCCGGCACATACTCCGCGCGCCCCGCATCCCGCAACGCCGCATGCTCCGGCCCAATCGACGGATAATCCAGCCCCGCCGAGACGGAATGTGTCAAGGCAATCTGTCCGCCCGAATCCTGCAGTACATAAGAATAGGTCCCCTGCAACACGCCAGGAGATCCGCCACGGAAACGCGCGGCATGATCGCCAAGCGCCTCACTCCGCCCGCCGGCTTCGACCCCGATCAACTGAACTTTATGGTCGTTAAGAAACTCATAAAACGCGCCAATCGCATTCGACCCGCCGCCGACGCAAGCAATCACGGCAGTGGGCAATTTCCCTTCAGCCTTGAGAATCTGCGCACGCGCCTCGCGGCTGATCACGCGATGAAAATCTCGCACCATCGTCGGATACGGATGCGCCCCCAGCACACTTCCCAACAAATAATGCGTCGTCCGCACATTCGTGACCCAGTCACGCATCGCCTCGTTAATCGCGTCTTTCAACGTGCGTGATCCCGAATTCACACTGCGGACTTGCGCCCCGAGAAGGCGCATGCGGAAGACATTCAATTCCTGACGCCGCATGTCCTCGGTTCCCATGTAGACGACGCAATCGAATCCGAAAAGCGCGCAAACGGTTGCAGTGGCAACACCGTGTTGCCCCGCCCCAGTCTCGGCGATCACGCGATGCTTTCCCATCCGCTCAACCAGTAGCGCTTGGCCCAAGCAGTTATTGATCTTGTGCGCACCCGTATGCAGCAAGTCTTCGCGTTTCAGATAAATCTTCGCGCCGCCGAGTTTCTGCGTAAGTCGTCGTGCAAAAAACAACGGCGTCGGACGCCCCGCATATGTCTTCAGCAGTCCATCCAGCCGCGCCCGAAACTGCGGATCCTTCTTCGCCTTCTCATACTCGCGCTCCAACTCGTCGAGTGCCGCCATCAAAGTCTCCGGCACGTACCGCCCGCCATAAACCCCAAACCTCCCCGGTTCGTGTGGCGCGCGCGCCCCCGCACGCGAAGGTTTCGCGGTGCCCAATTTCTGGCCAGTTTTGCCAAATGTGGAGACTTTGACTTTCGAAATTTTCGAGGCCGTAGCCATTCTCAACCCACTCTCCGGTCGAACTCCCGCACTGCCCGCACAAACGCCCGCACCTTCCCCGAATCTTTTTTACCGGGTGACGCCTCAACACCTGAAACGACATCCACGCCCCAAGGCGCCAGTGTCCTCATTGCATTGTTCACGTTCTCAGGTGTCAACCCGCCCGCAACAACGATTGGAACCTCCGAGCCAAGATTCCATATTCCGATCTTTGTGCCTTCCCAATCAAAACGGGTCCCTGTCCCTCCAGGCCGGTCCCCGGAACCAGAATCGACGAGCACTGCGGAGATCTTCTTTCTGTACGATTTCATCGAAATAAGAAATTCTCCCGTCAGAACACTCCCCGGGATGGCCCACATCAGCTTCATCTCGTCAGATTCATACCACGCGTACCACTCATCGACAGATTTCCCATAAACTTGCACCATCGTCATGCCCGCCTGATGGAAGATCTCTTTGGCATCCTCGACCTTACTGTTTACGAACACTCCCACCTTCTCCACACCCTCCGGCAGCTTCTCCACAATCTCCCGCGCCCTCTCCACCGTCACATTCCGCGGACTCTTCCCATAAAACACAAATCCGACCGCATCCGCCCCAGCCTCCACCGCCACTAGGGCATCGGCCAGATTCGTCATCCCGCAAATCTTCACCCAAGTCATTTCTACTCTGTGGGTACCGGGTACTGAGTATTGGGTACCGGTACTCGAAGCAACTCCCGCAACGCATCGCCAGGCGATTCCGAACGCATCAGCGACTCGCCTACCAGAAACGCGTGATATCCCACCGCGCGCAATCGAGCGATATCCTCGCCCGAATGAATCCCACTCTCCGCCACGCGCACGATATTCACCGGAAACTCCGCAGCCAAATCAATCGCCGTCTGCAGATCAACTTTAAAAGTCTTCAAATCCCGCGTATTCACTCCAACCAGATCAAACCCGGCGTCCAGCGCCCGTTTTAGTTCTTCGCGATCATGCACCTCGCACAGAACGTCGAGTCCCTGCGCACGCGCCGCTCCGCCAAGCCGATTCAACTCTTCCGAGGAAAGCGCAGCCACAATCAGCAACACTGCGTCAGCACAATTCGCCCGCGCCTCGACTATCTGGAACTCATCCACCATGAAATCCTTGCGCAGGCAGGGAATCGAAACCGCCGCGGAAGCCGTCCTCAAGTTCTCCAGCGATCCCTGAAAGAACTCCTCATCGGTCAGCACTGACAAAGCCGCCGCACCCGCCGCCTCCAACTCCCGCGCCAATTCCTCCGGATGAAAAGACGCCCGAATCAGCCCCTTCGACGGCGACGCCTTCTTCAACTCCGCAATGACCGCAATCTTCGGGTGCCCCACTTCTGGCCGGTTTTGCCAGAGGTGGGGATTTTGAAGAGCCCGCCGAAACCCGCGCGGCACATGCTGTTCCGCCCGGCACTCCAGATCGCGCAAGTCCGCCACGCGCCTGGATTCCGCCACCCGCGCCCGCGTAGCCGCAACAATCCTGTCAAGAACGGCAGGCATAAAGAATCTTTTGATTATAAGGGACTGGGACAGGAAACCCGCGGCCGGCGCAACTTTTAACCTTGCCACGAAATGAGATCAACGGGCAGAACTAAATCAAAATGGGTTGCCCATTTTCTGCCGCGCCTTTTGCCGCAGAAATGGGCAGGTTGACTTTACGCTACTACTGACAGATTTCCTTCAACTGCTTGTAGGGCTTCTCCATCACCGGCGGAAACTTGATCTTTTTCGCCTCAACCCAAAGTTCCAGCAGCGTGCCGCCGTACTTCGATCCTACATCCGGATCGCCAGCATAGACCGGGTCGCTCTCCGCTTCCTGCAGCGTCACGAACGTGAATCCTTTCTTCTGCATCAGGTCGAACGCGTCCGGCAGAATCGTGCTGCTGAAAGCACCCAGATGCAGCAACAGCACATGATTGATATCGTGGCCGTAGACCAACTTGGCCAAGTCGCGTCCCAGATCGAGATACGAAGACTCGATCTCCAGATAACTCGACTTCAACCATGCGATCGACTGCACGTCGTTCCTTGCGACGCATCGCGCGTACGCGCTGTTCCACAGATAATCTTCCCAGTCGAGCGTGACTTGCGCGACGCGATAGCCATGCGACTGCACGTACGCCCGCACTGCACGTCGCTTCTCGACCGTGTCTCCCTCATGCAAAAACGGATACCGCAGCCAATGCCAGTCCACACCTTTCCCCACGAGCAGTTCGAGAACCGGCTCGTTTTCGTCAACCTCCCGCTCAAATGCCTCAGGAGTGTTCTGATTCAGATTCAAGTGCGCGTACGTGTGATTTCCGACCGGCTCGGCAGCGGCCCATATCTTCAACGCTTCCGCAGCATCTGAATTTCCTTCAAGCTTCTCCGCATTGATGAATCCATACGTGGCAGGCAACTGACGTTCTTTGAGCAGGGCCAAAGTATCGCGGGCGATTTGCAGGCGCGTGACTCCGGGCGGAAGGTCTCCATTCAGCGGCAGATCGTCAAAAGTAATTGCCACTCTCTGCGCCAAGGCAGAAATGTTGAGGGACACAAAGATAATGATCACGAAAGAAATTTTCATTCGCGTGAATCGAACTTTGCCACCTTCTGAAAACTTTGAGTACTGAGTACTGGATAGTGAGTCTTCACTCCATCCCAAGAGACGCCTTCACCGACTTCCCGTACTCCCGAGCCTTTTCGAGAACTCGAGGCTCATCGATCGTCAATAGATGGCGATCGCGCATCACAACCCTCCCCCCGATGATCACCGTCGCGACATCGCTCCCCTTCAACGAATATGCAATCTGTGCATAGATGTCATACATCGGCACCCCGTTCGGTTCGTCTAAGCTAATCAAAGCGAGATCAGCCTTCTTTCCAGCTTCCAGTGAGCCAATCTCCTTCTCCAAATGAATCGCCCTAGCGCCATCGATCGTGGCCATCTCAACCACTGACTTTGCGTTCAAAGCCAGAGGGTCCATCTTAGCGATCTTCGCCAGCTTCGCCGCCAGATCAATCTCCTCCATCAGATCGAGGTCGTTATTACTGCCTGCCGGGCCATCGGTCCCCAATCCAACCGCAATACCAGCGGCCCGCATCTCAGGCACCGGAGACACTCCGCTCGCGATCATCATGTTGCTCGACGGATTGTGGACGCATCCAACCCCGCGGTCGGCCAGCAGCTTGCGATCGGCCTCATCGACAAAGATGCAATGTGCAGCCACAATGTCGGGGCCGAGCACGCCGATCTTGTCCAGGTACGCCACCGGCGACATTCCATTCGCCTTCTCTGAGTCCTCCCATTCCTTCTTCATCTCCGCCACGTGAATCAGAATTGGTGCATGATATTTGCGCGCTAAAGCAGCCGAGTCCTGCAGTGTCTTCTTCGAGCACGTATAAATCGAGTGCGGAGCAGGCGCCGCATGGATCAGCGGATCTCCCTGCCACCTCTTCAGAAACTTCTCGGTATACACCAGCATCTCGGCTTCGGACTTGTTATCGGGCGCAGGAAAATCAATGAACGTCTCGCCCAAAACACCGCGCATCCCCGCAGCCTTCGTCTCTTCGGCGATCGCATCCTCGAAGTAATACATATCCGCGAATGTCGTCACGCCCGCGCGGATTTGCTCCGCCGCCGCCAGCCGAGTTCCCCAGCGGACAAACTCTTCATTCACATTTTTCGCTTCCGCCGGAAAGATGTACTTATAAAGCCAGTCATTCAGCGTGACATCGTCGTGCAATCCGCGAAACAACGTCATCGGAACATGCGTATGCCCATTGATAAATCCGGGCAGCACCAGGCCACCATGCGCATCGATCTCCTGCGCCGCCTTGTAGTGCCGCCGGACGTCAGGGCTCGGCCCGACCGCCACGATCATGTCCCCACGTACGGCAACGGCTCCATCCTGATACATCGTGCGTTTCCGATCCATCGTGACCACGATCCCATGCGTAACGATGAGATCCACATTCTCTTGCTGCGCGAATGAGGCCAGGCCGAAAGCGAGCACAATAGCAATGCAATAAAGACTTCGTCTTGTCATAGTGATGTGTTCTAACGCGCTCCCAAACTTTTGTCATTCCGACAACGCGCCAAGCGCGGAAGAAGGAATCTGTTGTCCTGGACGCTAACGAATCTCCCCGGGGAAGCGAATATCCATGCGTCGATCAGATTTCCTTCCGTTCTGCCGCCGCAATCTCCGCATCCGGCACCGGATGGCTCCGATACAAACTGAAATTCTTCACATCCCGCAACACAAACGTGGGCACGCCCGCATCTGTTGCCGCCTTGATCCGCCCAAACTCGCTATTTTCCGCATCTTCCAAAACAAACGCCGGACGTGGGTCGGACCCCGTGTGCTCAACCTTGATCGCGTGAACCTCCAATCCTTTCACGTGCCGCATAAAGAACCCATGCGCCGGAGTCGTCCCAAACATATTCGGTTCCGGATATTGCTTCTCCTTCTCCGGCACCTGCGCATCAGCATCAGTTTTCGTGCCGCCGCCCGAATGCACAATAATCATGTCGCTGATCTTCAAATCTTCAATCGAATGCCCTGGGATTCCCCCCACAATGCACGCGATCTTGGGCGAACTCTCGGCTTGCATACAGCTGATGCCGCCGATGATCAGGCGCCGAATCGTTCCGACGGGCACGCCTGCAGGTCCGCGCATCCGTGCTCCCAACCTGATAAAAATCGGCGCCTCGAAAACATCGCGCATTGTGATATTTGCGCATGTCACGTCTTCAATAACAGCACCATCGACGCTCTCAATCGCCAGCCCGCGGCATCCATCAAACACACAGTTCGAAATCGTGATGTTCTTAAAGCCGCCATTCGATTCAGTCCCGAACTTGATTCGCCCCGTGCGCGGCACTTTCTCTCCCGCAGGGAATTTCTTCCAACTGCCATCGAGTAATGTGCCTTCCTGATAGCTGCCGGTGACCAGGCAGTTCGTGATCGTCACCATCTCCGTCGCCCGCGCATAACCAAGCGCATAAGAACTCTTCAGGCAGATGCCGTCGTCCCACGGAGAATTCACGCTGCAGTTCGACACTCGCACATTCCGGCAGCAATCGATATCGATCCCGTCGCGGTTCGTATCGATCTTCAGATTGTCGATCGTGAAATTGTCGACACCCGTCGCGAGAACTCCGAAATGCCCGCCATGCAGAATCGAGAAGTCCCTTAGCAAGACGTTCCGGCAATTCTTCAGCGCGATCGTTTTGTTCGCGACTCCCGGATCTTCCGCAACCGGGCCCGAATCGCGCCCAGCAGCCCATCCTCGGCTCAAACCTCTACCCCAAATCAGCCCCGGCCCACAGATCGCAACATCATTGATCGCCTCGCCCCAAATCAGACTGTTGTGCCAGTGATTGTGCCCGTAGTCCTGATAATCCTCCCAAGGCTTGTTCGATTCGGCCGCATCATAACTTTGCGCGGGATCCGCTGCCGGATCGGCAGCAACAATCGTCGAGCCCTGCTCGAGATAGAGGACAACCTTGCTCTTCAAATGGATCGAATAACAAAGATAATTCCCGGCAGGAAAGTAAACGGTCCCGCCACCCGCCGCAGCTGCAGCATCAATCGCCCGATTGATCGCCGGCGTGTCAACCGTCTTCCCGTCACCGACGGCTCCAAATGCACGCACGTCGAACGCGGATTTCGATGAGGCGTCAGCGTTTGCGCGCCCCATTTCTACCGCGCCTTTTGCGGCTGCAGTGGGGATTTTCGATCCAACACTCAATCCCGCGAATCCGGCCAGACCTGCCTTCTTGAGAAACATCCGACGAGCGTTGTATCCCAATCGCATTCCGTCCTCCGACAGTAGCGCCGGCGTCCTCGCCGGCTATCGCGGCGCGCCTCTGGCCGCCGCACCTCGTTTTACTTCTGCATTGCGCCTTCTTACTTCTGACTTTCACCCACCCTTCTCAAATAAAACTGAAAAAAAACCTCCGGATTCGAACTCAAGCACACTTGCGCATTCGGCGTACCAGGCTCCTCCCGCGTATATCCCTTCTCATCCACACGAATATGCAACGGCGTCACCGGACAAAGCTCTGGTTTCAGCACAAAAGCCAAAGTCATCGGATCAAACAATGTTGGCGTCTCCTGCGCCCACAAGTGATACAGAATCGCCAGCTGATCCGTTACGGCCGTCCCGCGCGTAAACAGAAAGGCCCGCTTCACCTCATCCAGTTTCAACTGCGTCGAATCCAGCGGCATGACATAAAGCGGCACGCCGGACGCGAACAGCTTCTGCGCCGAACCCACATCATTCAAAATGTTCCACTCCGGCATCGGAGGAAAATGTTCGTTGTAACCATAATCCCCATAGCCCTTCCGCACCGACCCACCCATAATGACGACTCGCTTTAACCTCTTAAACGTCGCCGCATCCCGATCGATCGCCGCGCCCACGTTCATCAGCGGACCAATCCCAATCAGCGTGATCTCTCCTGGATGCTTGCGAATCTGATCCAGGATGAAATCCGCCGCATCCCCGTGAGATCGCCGGGTGAACCTTCCTTCCTCCGCATACCGTCGCTGCGACATCAGAGTCTTAGCGGTAGGCTTCCCGGCCATCACAGGGATGTCGGGCCGCCCCACAGCCTCCAGAAACCGATCCACAATCTGCGCTCGCAGCTCAGTCTCCCCAAACGTGGTGGTAACCCCTAAAACGTCCAGCTCCGGACTCTTTACCGCAAGCGCCAAAGCAAACGCGTCATCGACATCATCGCCGATATCCGTATCGATAATGACCTTCTCCCGAGCACCCTGAGCCCAACTAACTGCCGAAATGACAGACAGCGCGAAGCACAAGACCGAACGCCGCATGAACCACTCCTCTCCGAGCCGATAACGATATCAAAAACGTGATGGCTGGAACTCTTGATTTCCCTGTAATCCTCTGCGACCTCTGTGGTGAAAGACTTTGATCGGCGTGTCCTCAAGCCCACACCGTGTCGTCAGGTCACGTCGTAACGCGCCACCGCAGCCGATAACCCCAGCCAAATCAATACCAAAAGAAAGGCCTCAGCCCTGCAGTTCTCCAGAGTGCCGTGACCCGGCAGGAGGCAACCACCATGACCCGCATCAACGTTTTGAGCAAATCAGAGAATCGTTTTCTGACCTGGGGCAAGAACGCCAGCGTCGCCGTCTTCGCCGCCGTGCTGATCATCTGCTCGGTAACCGTCGGATGTTCCAGCGATAAACCAAAACCCATAAGCACGATCAACCCAATTCCAATGTCGCAGCCGCAAGTCGAGACGCAGCCAACGCCTGCGCCCGTCATGCAAGCGGAGAACAAGCCCGCTCCGAAAAAGCCTATTGTTCACAAAAAGCCCGCTACGGTGAACTACACCGACAAGACCTACGGCGTGACCTTTGAATATCCACGCCGGTACGCAATCGAGACTGGAGACGCCGCCACCGAACTGGTTCAGACGAACGCCATTCCGATGAATTTCGTCCAGACCGGTGGAGTCGCGCTAGCCGCCGTCGAACTGCCTGAGACCAGCTTCCAGAACACCGACTTTTCGTCAGCGTTCTTCAACGTCAGCGTCAACAAGAATGTCGCTGCTGATCAATGCAGCGAGTTCGCTGTCCCGCTGCCGAAAGTGGCTGCGCAGTCCGACGCCACGCCTGCAACATCAAACGATAGCGCAAAGCAGGACATGGCGAAGTCTGACAGCCAGACCTCGTCAACGGGCAATGACAATGGGAAATCTTCCACCGATTCCGCTTCGAACTCGAAGCTGATGCTGGGTGACATGGAACTCCGCGCCACCGAAGCGGTCAGCGGCGAAGGCACGCGCCAGAGCGACTCGAAGTACTTCCACATTTATCAGAATGGAGCCTGCTACGAGTTCGCGCTGAATGTCACCACCGACGCCTCGGCTGAGGGCCTGGTGAAGCACGTCGATCGCGACAAGGTCTTCAATCGCCTGGAGCAGATCCTCGCGACCGTGAAGATCACTCCGATCGCGCCGGAAGTGACTGCCGAAGCCCCCGTTCCGGCCGTCCCATCAGCAACCCCCGCTCAATAAGAGGAAAGCGGGATGCCCCACTTCTGGCCGGCTTCGCCAGAAGTGGGGATTTTGGCTTTTGAACGTCGTTCCTGAAACGCCGGCAGCCAAAGCTGCACTATTCCTTTGTGCCTTCTTTCCGATCAACCAGTCGGAGAGGAATCAGAGAGATAGCTTTAACTGCAGGGGAGCCCACTTCTCGCCATCCAGGCGAGAGGTGGGATTCTCAACAACCCGATCCCAAAAAGACCATGTCACTCTCGGTTTCCATCCCGGCCATTAGGCCTAGCCTGATCGTAACCTCGCTGAAAGCGACAATCCGTTCCATACTCTGGTGCATGGGCCTCGATCACGTCCTTATTGACTTCTTCGCACGGGCTGCAGCCGGAGCTGCCTCAGTCCTGATGGTGATCTTCATCATCGGTCTGGGAATGCCGCGCCGCGCCGAGTCAGCAGTACGCCGCAACCGCCGTTAGTCCCCGGCGAATCCCGCATTTAGGGATCCGAGCCCGATCCCTGTATGTCCCTCGCGTAAAGCCGTGTCATTCCAAAACGCGCCCTTTGCGCAAGGAATCTGGTGTGATTGGAATCACAAAGGGGCCGCTGGTCCGCACCTGCCCATTTGACCTCCTTCCCACCCCCATGAAATGATTCCCCGTTCTACATACCCTTTTTGGAGCCCCTATTCCCGATGAGCCCGCTCATCCCAAGGGATAATACTTTCTTCCAGATGTTCGCCCAGGCGTCCGAGAACCTGATCGCCGGCGCCCGCGTCATGGTGGATCTTTTCGCCGACTACAAAGACGTCGAGGCCAAGATTGGAGAGCTCCGCCGCGTCGAGCGCACCGGCGACGAAATCACCCACAACGTCTTCACGAAGCTGAATTCAACATTTATTACGCCGTTCGATCGTGAGGATATCCACGCACTCGCATCATCCCTCGATGATGTACTGGACTTCCTCAACGCCGCCGGCGCTCGCATCGTCATGTATCGCATTACAAATCCCCCGCCGGCCGCGCTTGATCTGGCCCGCCTGATTCTGCAGCAGGCTCAGGAACTGCACCGCGCTCTGCCTCTTCTGCAGAAGAACGGCGACATCCTGACTCACTGCGTGGAGATCAACCGTATCGAGAATGAGGCCGACGTCGTTTCCCGCGCCGCCATCGGCCGCCTTTTTGATGAAGAAACGAATCCCATTACCCTGATCAAGATCAAAGAATTGCTCGAATTCCTCGAGGCCGCCACCGACAAAGCGGAAGACGTCGCCAACGTGTTGGAAACCGTAGTCCTCAAAAATTCATGACCGTGAACTGGCTAACGTGAAACCAGACTTTCTGCTTCTCGGCGTCACCATCCTGGTCGCACTGACCTTCGACTTCCTCAACGGCTTCCACGATGCCGCGAATAGCATTGCCACAGTCGTCTCTACCCGGGTTCTTTCGCCGAAACTTGCAGTAGTCTGGGCCGCGTTCTTCAACTTCGTTGCCGCTTTCCTGCTGGGCACCGCCGTCGCCAAGACGATCGGCAGCGGCATGATCGATATCCACGTGATCACGCAATACGTCGTCATCGGCGGATTGCTCGGCGCTATCGTCTGGGACTTGCTCACGTGGTGGTGGGGACTGCCCACCTCGTCTTCTCACGCCCTAATCGGTGGCATGGCTGGAGCCGCCATGATGCGCGCCGGCAGCTTCAACGTGATCATCACCGCCGGTTGGTATAAGACGCTGATCTTCATCGTGGTCGCGCCGATCATGGGCCTCGTGCTCGCCCTGATCTTCATGACCTCGGTTTTCTGGATTTTGCGGAACAAGCCTCCGCGCCGCATCGATGCCTGGTTCCGCAAGCTGCAGCTCTTCTCGGCTGCAGCCTACAGCCTCGGCCATGGCGGGAACGACGCTCAGAAGACGATGGGCATCGTCGCCAGCGCCCTCTTCAGCGCAAACATCATTTCCGCCGCTGAGCTCAAGGGAAACTGGGGACACTTTCATTGGCCCATCATTCTGGCCGCCCACACCGCGATCGCTCTCGGCACCTACTTCGGCGGATGGCGCATCGTCCACACCATGGGCTCCCGCATCACCAAGCTCAAACCTGTCGGCGGATTCTGCGCCGAAACAGCCGGCGCCATTACTCTATTCGCAACCGCGCTGGCAGGAATCCCTGTCAGCACCACTCACACGATCACCGGTGCCATCGTCGGCGTAGGAGCAACTCACCGCCTCTCAGCCGTCCGCTGGGGCGTAGCCAGAAGAATTGTCTGGGCATGGATCTTCACCATTCCCGCCTCGGCCTTCGTAGCAGCTGTAGCCTTCGCCATCATTCGCCTAATCCACCCGGGCGCATAGATTTCACTCTCAAGAAATCGTTGTGATTCCGACGACGCGCGCGGACGGAGGAATCTGCTGTCGTAGCAACCACAAACTAGCTCTGACTTTCTCGTTGCACGATCCCCTAACCCGCAGTACATTGAGACACCTTTCTCCGCGACTGCGGTAAGTCCGCAAGTCGCTATCCCGGCAACCCAAGATTTGAGCGGGTGTCCCGAGTGCGGCGGATTCCCGGCATCCTTAAAAAACAACAAGGCCGAAAGCCTGCGCAACCCGTTTTGGAAAGGAACGAAGCCCCATGCCGAGAAAGCCCAAAGCTACTCTTCCTCGCCCCTTGTTCAGTGAACCGGTTTTCAGCGAAGGTGTCCCGACTCCCGATCCCTCGCAATTCGTGGTTACGCCCAGCGACGAGCAGTTTTACACCAAACAAGTCGAGCAACTTCTCACAACCGAGGTCGTCTCATTCCCTCAGGCGCGGGGAAATCCAGGCGATCTTTTCAATCTCGCTTCCGCCTGGGGCCCTCACGGGCAAGATGTCATTAGTTCCATCAATGCCGCCCAGTGCATCAGCTTCCAGGTGATCGGCGACAGCGGCGCTACCGCGACGAAGACGTTCGGCGCCATGATCAAGGTCGCCGATGCCGTTACCAACGACTTCCACACTTCCAGCGCTGCCAACCGCCCCGCGTTCCTCTACCATCTTGGGGACATTGTTTATAACTTCGGCGAGGCCAGCTACTACTACGATCAGTTCTACGAGCCGTATCGCAACTTCCCCGCCCCGATCTTTGCGATCCCTGGCAATCACGATTCCTTCATCTTGCCGAACACTCCCTCCGGACAGGAGCCTCTGACCACCTTCATGCGTCAGTTCTGTAACCCACAGCTCGCTGTCACACCAGAGGCGGGCTCTCTCCATCGCACGTCAATGATGCAACCCGGCGTCTACTTCACAGTTGATGCTCCTTACGTCCGCATCATCGGCCTGTTCAGCAATGCACTGGAAGATCCGGGAGTGATCTCGAGCGAATCAGGAACTCCGGCGAGCGCGAAAAGAAGCAAAGGAGCGACCAAACCAGGAAAAAGCAAACCCGCGGGATCGGCTCGATGGCCGGCAGTCCCTGACTATCAACTCGAATTTCTCACCACTCAACTGGAAAACATCAAGTCCGCAAACTACAACGGCGCGGTGATCCTGGCCATGCACCATCCGCCGTTTACGTATTCTCCCGGAACCAGCAACGCCGGAGGAGGAACGCACGGCGGAAGCCCCAACATGCTCGCCGAGATCGACGCCATCTGCCAGCAAGTTGGCGTCTACCCTCATGCGATCATCTCGGGCCATGCCCACAACTATCAGCGCTTCACCCGCACCCTGAACTTTACCGGAAAGAACTATTCAGTCCCATTCATCATCTGCGGAGACAGTGGACACAACGTTTCCGCCCTGGTGAGTTCCAACTTCGGCAAAACGCCGCCGCAGCCAGCCGACAATACAAATGTCAGCTATCTAGATTCGAGTTCAGTCTTTCCTGGAACGACGTTGACCTTGAACAAGCACGACCAGAAGAACTCAGGCTACTTGCGGGTGTCGGTGACGTCGAAGCAGCTTACGATGACGTTTAACCCGATAAGCCAGGCAGGCGCACCGGGAAAGCCTGACACGGTGATCGTCAATCTAATAAACCACACGTCAGCCTAGCTCGCAGAAAATTGCGATGGATATCCCACTTCTGGCGAAGGTTCGCCAGAAGTGGGTGTTGTGAGTCTCGTTCCGAACAATCAATGGCCGAACGCGGCCTCACGCAGCCCGCGGCATCTGCGTAGCCTGCGGATTCACACTTGTCTCACCGATTTGCGTCAGCTTCGCATCCGCCGCTTTCTCTTCGTTCAGCGTCTGCTGCAGCAGATCTGCGGCCTCGCGAAGACCCAACTGACGGGCAAACGAGACCAGCGATCCGTACATCGCCATCTCGTAGTGCTCCACCTGGTTTCCCGCGACAATAAGTGCCGCATCGCGCAGAGGCGAATCATCCTCTGTCGCCGACACCATGTCTTTCGCTGCGTCTTGCATCTCGTCGATGATGTCGTTGTCCTCAGTCTTCGCTTCGGCACCGATAAGACCGAATATCCGTTCGAGCCGGGTAACGTGGTTCCGCGTTTCTTCCAGGTGCTGCTCGAGCGCGGTGCGCAGCTGAGCCGACGTTGAATTCTCGATCATGCTCGGGATCCCCTTCTTCGTCAGCTTCTGCTCGCAGTCATATGCATAACGCAGCCCAGTTTCAAATAGTCCCCGAAAGTCTTTAATCTTCATCTTGAACTCCCTTTATGAATTGGATTCCAGCCAGAAGACGATAGCGACGCTAATAGAGGTCAGATGAAGGCCAGCAGGAGCATGTTGCCGCTAAAGCAGATCGACGAAGGTTTCAAAGTTCACGGGGTCGAGGTTCAAAATTGGCAAGAGCAGTTACACATCAATTCTGGATGGGATTAATCCTTGTCCGTCGGTTGCCCCGAACAGCACAGCCCGCATCGAGATGCTGCCGAAGTCAAACCCTTCGTACGGATACGTCACCGCATCCTTCTCATCCGTGCTGCCAACACAATAGAGCACAGGCAGATAATGCTCGACTGTCGGATGTGCGGTTTCCAGCAACGTTTTTCCCCATTGTTGCGGCGTGGCCAAGGCGTTTCCGTCATGGGCCTCGATCGCAGACTTTACCTTCGAATCGAATTCGATCGCCCAATCATATGCGCCATGCGGACGGCCCCAATCAACACGCCCCAGATTGTGCACAAGGTTTCCGCTTCCCAGGATCAGCACTCCGCGTTCGCGCAGCTTTTTGATTTCGCGCCCCAGTTCCAGGTGAGCCTTCAAATCGCGCCGCACGTCCAGGCTCAACTGAAATGCCGGCACGTCCGCCTTCGGATACATGTGCCGAAGCACGCTCCACGAACCGTGGTCGAGTCCCCATTGCTGATCGCGCGAAATGTCTGGATCGTTGGCGACTTGCTCCGCCTCGCTTGGCGCTCCTGGCGCGGGATATTCCATGTCGTATAGTTCTTTGGGAAATCCGTAAAAGTCATGGATGGTTCGCGGATATTCAGACGTAAGCACTCGCGTCCCGTCTGACACCCAGTGCGCCGACACGACGCACACCGCTTTCGGGCGTGGCAGACTTTGGCCGAGTTCACTCAGCGCCCGCGTAAAGGCATTGTGTTCAATCGCATTCATCGGCGATCCGTGGCCGACGAACAATACTGGCATCTTCTGCAAGCTGGGTCTCTTTCTGAATAGCCGGATGACACACCCGTCTTTTGATTATCTATCTGCAATGGAAGATTCGAGGAGAGAGCTACTGCAGATCGGCTTTGTCGGGGTTGTAGTAAAAGCGGAAGCGCAAAGCCAGATACGGCCCGGTAAATTCCGAGGGCAGCGGAGGAAATGGATTCGATGCGGTGATTGCGCCCCAAGCTGGACGATCCAATGCAACATCTCCCGAAGAAGCGACCAGCCGCATGTCTGCGACTCTCCCATCCTTCGTGATGGCAAACTCAATCCCCAGCTTGCCCTTTTTCATCTCAGCCGACTCGGGAATCAGGTGATACCAGTTCTCACGCACGTCCTGAACAATTCGCTGGATGTAAGGGCCGAAGTCGACACCCTGCGTGTCGCTCAAAATGTCGAGAGCACCAAGCTGTCGGCCGTGCGCTCCGGTACCCAGCCCGAAATCGCCTTCCTGGCCGCCTCCGCCAGTCCCGCGCCGTGCAGCCGCGGCCTCCGCCGCCTGCTGGATCGCTGATCCTGCACTCATCCCCTGCGCATACTTGCTGAAGGAATTCTTCGGCTGCGGCGGCATTTGCAATTGCGCTGTCTGATTCGTATCAAACTGCGGACGCTGCATCGCCTGCTGCCCGCCCTGGGGAGCCGGAGTTTGGCTGGGAGCCATCTGTTGCTGCGGAGCTGGCTGCGCCGCGCGAGGACCTTGAAGTCCCGGGGCGCCCGGCGGCGGCGTGGCCAGAATTTTCCGCAATTCTTTCGGATCCAGCTCGGGATGCCGCGACGTCGCAATGCGATCTTTGTCCGACAACACGTTCGTGTTCGGCCGATGAGGTACTTTCTGCAAATCCGGCGGCAGCGCCAAGAACGTTGTGTTGTCTTTGTTGGCGTTCAGCGGCACCAAAACGGCCGTGTGAATAGGAATCAACTTCTCGATGTACTTGAAATTCCACAGCAGAATCACCAGCACGAGGTGGACAATCACCGAAAGCCAGATTGCCTCGCGCTTTCGCGAGCGCGCCAAATCGTCCTGTAGTTGGATCAGCAGGTGTGGAACGCGCGCATCCAATTCCCGATAGGCATCTTCCCAGTCCTGCTGGTCGTAGAGTCCTAGTTGTTCGGGCTGGGACTTTTCAGGCGGGGCTACCGGATCCTGAAATGGAATTTGCGTGATGGGCATGCGCTGGTTGTGACTTTGCCTAGCCTGTCCGCCTGTCGTTTAGACACGAAATGCACCCGCGGCGTTGCATCCGGCTCGTATGGGAGTAATCGCAAACGGCGCGCGCTGCTCTACTACCAATTAAGTCTATTCTCGCATCTTTTCGGGGAATACGCTCCCCACAATTGCGCGGTGACTTTGGTGTGTAAACATATGTAAATGCGGAGACTTGCGGGTGTCAGCAAAGAAGCGGACCTCACACGTGGGTCAGGCCAACCTTCTTCGCATGTTCGCGGATGGCGGCAAGAATCTCCAGGGCCAAGGCGAGTGCCTGTCGCCCTTCGTCGAGCGAGACCTCCGGCTCGGATCTCTCCTTCACGGCTCGCAAGAATGCTTTCAGTTCGGCGTGCAGCGGTTCTTCGGCGGCAACCGGCGGCTTTGCCACTCCAATCTGCGGATTAACGGAGGGATTCGCAACAGCGGCGGCACCTGATTCCACCGTGAACACCAACACTTCCTGCCGGCTGTAATCGATGGAGACATACTGCCTCGGCTGGAAGAAGCGCAGTTTGCGGACTCGCTCGGTCGACACGCGGCTTGCCGTGAAGTTCGCGATGCACCCGGACTCAAACTCCAACCGCACATTCGCGATATCAACCTTGCCGGACAAAATTGGCAATCCCACCGCCCGCACTTCCTTCACCGGAGACTTCGCAAAAACCAGCACGATGTCGAGATCGTGAATCATCAAGTCGAGCACCACATCGACATCCAATGATCGCGGCGTAAAGACACTCAGCCGGTGAACTTCGAAAAACATTGGGTGAGTCAGAATCGGCAGCGTCGCGCGGACTGCAGGATTGAAGCGTTCCAAATGTCCGACTTGAGCGATGCGCTTGTGCGCCGATGCCAGCTTGACGAGTTCATCGGCTTCAGCGAGCGTCGTAGCCAGCGGTTTCTCAATCAGGACATCGACGCCGGCTTTCATCAACTCGCGGGCCACGCTCAGATGATGCACTGTCGGCACCGCGACGGAAGCCGCCTGGACTTCGCTGTGGGTCGTCAGCAGTTGATGCACCGATCCGAATGCCTTGCACTCGAACTCGCGAGCTACCGCGTCAGCGCGATTCGTGTCAGGGTCGACGACCCCGAGCAGCCGCACCGGCTCTCCCTGCAATTCGAGTTCTTTGTAGATGCGGGCGTGATTGCGTCCGAAGACACCCACGCCAATGACGGCGACGTAAATTGGATGGTGCGCTGCCAGAAAACTTTCTCGATGGCTAGTTGCCGGAGAAATTGTAAATGCAAACAACGCAAAGAGCACGATGCTGTCGTGAAGCTACCGTGGAAGAGCGGCGCTTTCGTGCCGCGTCCGAGTCATCTCGATAATGAGGGCTTTAGGCCCCGTGAACTTTTGTCCCAGGCGCCACCGCCTTTTTGAGGATCGCAATCTGCCCCGCATGATAAAGCTCGTGCTGCGCGATCCCGTGCAGCATGTGATAGAAGTCGTAGCGCTTTCCTGGCACGATATCCCGCAACCTGCCCGCAGACAGCTTCGCAACCGCATCGACCAAAGCTTCGTGCGTTTGCTTTGCTTTCGCAACCGCTTCACTCCAGGCTGCATCTGTCGGGTCGGGTATGGGCGGGAAATTTGCGGCAGCCTTAAGTTGAGCTTTCTTGCCGGCTAACCGGCGCAAGCCTGCCCCATCCCATGCAGCGATGTGCAACACCAATTCCCAAATACTATGCACATTCGCAATGGGGCGGGCGGCCGCAGCGGCCGCATCAACATCAGCCAGGATTTCCAGTAGGGCAGGTCCGTGCCACGCACTGCCGTCAAATGCGCGTCGAAGTTGATCCGCTATGCGAGTTGCCTCTGTCGGTGAAATCTTGTGCTTCATGACTTATCCTTCCGCAGCGATTCCAACTCTCGCCTCGTCCGCCGCTTCGATCACTTTCTGCCCATCCAGCAGCAAACACTTTCCCGCGTCGACGGCGAGACAAGTTGCTCCGGCGGCTTTCATGACTTCAATCGTCTTGACGCCAATCACCGGCACGTCAAACCGCATATCCTGATTCGGTTTCGCAATCTTCACTACGGTCAAGGCGCGGCTCAGGGTGGACGCGTCTCCGTGCAGCGACCGCATGATCTGCCCCGCGCGCTCGATCGTCGCATCGGTGCCCTCCATTGCTTCGACTGCGACACACGCCGATTCGGCGATCACAACAGTCTGCCCGATGTCATACTGCGCGACCTGCCGCGCCACAGCACGCCCGTATTCGATGTTTTTGCACTCCTGATCTGTAGGAGCGCGCCTCGTCAGCACTCCGGCCTTCACCATCAGAGGCTCAAGCAGCCAGGTGGACTTCTCGAGAGTGATGCCTTCATCCGCCAGCAGTTTCGCAATAGCGCCCAGTAGAGAATCTGTATTGCGTGTCGTGAGCGACAGCAGCAGCTTCGCCAGCTTCCAGTCCGGACGGATGCTCGAGAAAATTTGTTTATGTTTCACCTGCCCCGCCATCACCGCTCGCTTCACGCCTTCGCGCTGGAAGGTCTCGATCAGTTTCGAAAGCTCACCCAGAGATAACCAGTGAACCGACGCAGCCCCATACGACTCGATCTCAGGAAAAGTTTCCTCCTTGATCGCGGCGACGACGACTTCAAACGCCTGGGCCCGTGCCGCATCCAGCACGAGAAAAGGAAACTTGCCGTTGCCGGCGATCAGGCCGAGTTTTTCTTTTGGAGGAGTCATACAGTCGTATCTTCGCGTCCTTCGCGGGAAAACCGAGAGCATGAGCCACCAAGGTCACGAAGGGAACACAAAGGAAATCCTTCGTGCACCTTCGTGTCCTTCGTGGTTAGAGGTTTTCAGCGCAAAAGCCGCGATCAGTCTAGCACTTACGATGTATTCTGATTTCAGGCCGCTTTCTCCGCAGACGGGCCGATCTGAAGGAGACTTTCCCGATGTTCGATTCACTTCCCCGCCGCTCATCCGAACTTTTCGCCACCAGCGTTCTTCCGCCCCAAACCGACGAACGCGACCGGGCCAAGATCGCCGACGAGCACAAGTGGGACCTCGCCGCTGTTTACACCTCGGACGAAGCGTGGCGCGCCGCAAAAGAGAAACTAGCTGCCGCTCTCCCCAAGCTGCGCGAATTTCAGGGCACACTCTCATCTTCCCCTTCGCGCCTGGCCGATGCGCTCCATATCCAAAGTGACTTCGACAAAGAGCTCTCCCGCCTCTACGTCTATGCGGCCATGAAGTCCGACGAAGACACCCGCGTCAGCGCCTATCAGGCCATGCAGCAGGAGATGATCCAGTTGGCCTCGATTCTCGGCACGGAATCAGCCTTCATCGAGCCCGAAATCCTGAAGATGGACAACGCGACGATTGAGCGATTTCAGAAAGAAGAGCCACGGCTCCAGGCCTTCGGCCCGTACCTGGAAGACTTGGCTCGCCGCCGTGCACATACCCTGAGCAACGCGGAAGAGAAACTTCTGGCAGCCGCAACGGTGATGGCCAGTGGCCCCTCCAGCGTTTTCGGAATTTTCGCCGACGCCGATTTCCCGTTCCCCGTTGTCACGCTGAGCAATGGCAAGACGGCAAAGCTCGACAAGGCCACTCTCGCGCTGCATCGCGCTTCGCCGGTCCGGGAAGATCGGAAGAAAGTGATGGAAGCTTTCTTCACTGCGATGGGGCAATACCGGGCGACTTTCGGCTCGCTGATGAACTCCAACGTGCAGACGGCAGCCTTCTACTCGCATGCCCGCAACTATAAGAGTTCACTGCAAGCGAGTCTCGATCCATTCAATATTCCGGAGTCCGTCTATTCACGCCTGATCGAGGGCGTCGGACGCAATCTCTCCGCCTTCCATCGCTATCTCAAGCTCCGCAAACGGATGCTCGGAGTCTCAGAGTTGCATTATTACGATCTCTACGCTCCGCTAGTCTCGTCGGTCGACTTGAAGTACACGGTCGACGCCGCCGAGCGCAACATTCTCACCGCGCTTGCTCCGCTCGGCAACGAATATGCCAATGTCACGAATCAGTGCTTCACCGAGCGCTGGATCGACATGTATCCCAATGAAGGCAAGCACGCCGGAGCGTATTCGAACGGAGGCGCCTACGACGTCCATCCCTACATCCTGATGAACTACAACGGGAAGTACGACGACATGAGCACGCTGGCCCACGAACTCGGCCACACCATGCACAGCTACTTCTCGAATAAGACGCAGCCATATCCGCTGGCGTCGTATTCGATTTTCGTCGCTGAGGTTGCGTCCACCTTCAACGAGGCGCTGCTCATCGACTACATGCTGAAGCAGATTAAAGACGACGCGACCCGCCTTTCGCTGCTCGGCAATTATCTCGAAAGCATCAAGGGGACCGTCTTCCGCCAGACGCAGTTCGCGGAATACGAACTCCGCATGCACGAGATGGTCGAGAAAGGACAGCCTCTCACCGGCGACGTGCTCTCGGCTCTCTACGACGAGATCGTCAAGCGCTACTACGGACACGATCAGGGCGTCTGTATCGTCGACGAATACATCGCCAACGAGTGGGCCATGATTCCTCACTTCTACAACGCGTTCTACGTCTACCAGTACGCGACATCGTTCACCGCGTCGTCGGCCTTGTCGGAAAAGGTGCTGGCGGGCGAGTCGGGAGTCACCGATCGCTATCTGAAATTCCTGTCGGCCGGCAGATCGAAATACCCGATCGACTTGCTCAAAGACGCGGGCGTAGACATGACCACCGACGAACCCCTGGAACTGACGGTGAAGAAGATGAACCGCGTGATGGACGAAATGGAGAGGCTGCTGGATAAGAAGGGATAGGAAAATGGTTCGCGGCTCTTAGCCCTAGCGTGCGTGACGCGAGACCGGTCCGGGAGGGACCACTGACAATAGCCCGGCGTTTCCAACGCCGGGTAAAGTGCGAAACACGAACCACGTCCCGCTAGGGACGTCTGAACCACGCCACACTCTATCCCCACACGTACCGCGGATCGTATTCAACATTATTCTTCTTCAAGAATGCGATGAATTCTTCCTCGAAACTTTGCTTGCGATGATGCTCCGGCTGCGATTGGATGTAGGCAATCGTGTCCGCCTTTTGTGACACGCCGACTGTGAACGCACCATAACCCTCTTGCCATGCGAAGCCTTTTGTTTGCGTTTCATTCATCCAGCGCGACGATGCCCCTTTGATCAACTGCATCGCCCTCGCCACACACATGTCCGCCCGCAACGAGAGCAGGATGTGCACATGATTTTCGGTGCCCCCTGCGACAAGTGCTTTACATCCATTCTTGCGCGCGATCCCGCCGAGGAAGGGCCAGAGATCGGATTGAATCTCCGGCTTGATCAGATTGCGGCGCAGTTTCGTCGAGAAGACACAGTGAATGAGTTCCGATACGTAGGTGTGCGACATGGTCGATTTCAGTGTATGGTCGATAGACAGCAGGGCGTATGAGAAAACATGCGATGGCAATGTGTTTTCCTAACTTGGGAATGTGGCGAGAGTTCAGGTGCCCTTCCGGGGCACGGGCTCTCTTTCTCAACGCATTCCCGCCAGTGAAACTGGCGGGCTATTTTCGATTGTCCCTCCGGGACAAAACCTCAACAGCTTCATCAGATAAAACCTGATCGTCATCTACAGCCGCGACGAACGTGGTCGAACAGGTCCCGGAGGGACCGTTGACAATAGCCCGGCGTTTCCAACGCCGGGAATGATGCGGAAAAGCGGACGACGTCCCGTCAGGGACGTCTGAAACGCTACTTGGAATCATCAGTTCGTCCTTATTAAAATCGGATTGGCACAACCAGAGCCGCCGAATTATTGCCCGTGATCGAAGAGACGCCGGCGTCGACATGACCACCGACGAACCGCTGGAACCGACGGTGAAAAAGATGAACCGCGTGATGGACGAGATGGAGAGGTTGCTGGATAAGAAGGGATGAAGGTCCGGTTGCATAGCGCATAATGGAAATTGAGGGAGACAAGATGAAACCGATCATTCGCATCTTGTTTTTCGCGGCAATTGGTCTCTTCACTCTGTTTTCGTATCGACGGCAGACATTACTCTCTCTTATCTTTTTTGCATGCGCCGGCAGCTTATGGCTCGCGAATTTCTTGCTGTACGCGCGTGGCAAGCCAACTATTGATACAAGCGCTCGCTTCGAGCCGGTTTCCTTCATCGTTGGCGTTTTCTTCGTGGTCATGGGCGTGTGGGATGGCATTCGTTTTCTCCCGCACGTACCCTCTGTCATCGGAGCGATCTTTATTGGCGGAATATTTGTTGTATTTCCAATCGTTCTCGGCATAACAATCATGAGAAAGCAGTTGCGGCACCTGATTACTCAATAGCCGCAGCCTAACGTTCCTGCTTCGTCTATCCCAAGATGCAATAATGCTGACGACCTAAGCTTCCCACGGAGACACCTCGTGCGCTCATCGATTCTGCCAATCTTTCTCATTCTCCTCCCTGCAGTGTTCCTTCCCCACGCTCCCGCCCAAAACACCGCCGCATCTCTCCCCTCCCGCCGCGCCGAGCTCAAGCGCCTCCTCAACGACGAATGGGAATACACCCTGCTCCACTCGCCGGAGCTGGCCACCAACGTCGGCGACGACCGCTACAACGACCGCCTCAGCGATTTCTCCGACAAGGCGATCGCCGACGAACTCGAGCACAACCGCCGGGCTCTCAAGAAATTCGAGGCCATTGACGTCACCGGATTTCCCGAGGAGGAGAGGCTCAATCAGGCGCTCATGGTCCGCAGCCTGCGCGAGGACATCGACAGCGCCCGCTTCAAAGACTGGGAGATGCCCGCCACGCAGTTTGGGGGCGTTCATCTCGGGCTTGCGTCGCTCTCCACCTACGTGCCTTTCCGCAACGTCAAGGACTACGAGAACTATCTCGCCCGTCTCCACCAGATTCCACACAGGCTCGACGAGGCCATGGGACACATGCGCGACGGCTTGCGCGACCATCTGATGCCGCCGAAGTATCTGCTCGAAAAAGTCGCGACCCAGGCCCAACAAGTCGCCGACGCGCCTCTCGACAAGAGCATCTTCACCGAACCCCTTCGCAAGTTTCCGGATTCGATTTCATCGGACGATCGCAAACGCCTGCAGGCGGGCATCGAAGACGCGGTCAAGAACGAAATCGCTCCCGCCTACGTGAAATTTGCCCGCTTCGTCCGTGAAGATTACGCTCCCCACGGCCGCCTCGATCCCGGCGTGTGGGCTCTTCCCGACGGAGACGCGCGCTACCGCTTCGCCGTCCATCACCAGACCACCACCGACTTCACCGCCGACCAGATCCACGAAATGGGACTGGAGAGCGTGGCGCAGATCGAGCAGCAGATGCTTGTGATCGCAAAGTCGCAAGGCTTCAACGATCTGAAATCGTTCAACGCGCACATCCGCCAGGATCCCTCGCTCCACGCCAAGTCCGGCCAGCAATTGCTCGAGCTCTACGCGAAATATAAAGACCAGATGTACACCAAGCTCCCCGAACTCTTCGGCCGTCTGCCGAAAAACAAACTCGACGTCGTCCCCATGGAAGAGTTCCGCGCGCCCACGGGTGTACCCGCTGATTATTCGATCGGTGGCGCAAATGGCACGCGTCCCGGCCGCATCAACGTCAACGAATACGCTCCCGAAAAACGTCTCCTGCTGAACGTCGAGGCCATCGCATATCACGAAGGCGTGCCGGGACATCATCTGCAGTTTTCCATCGCGCAGGAACTTACTGATCTTCCGCCGTTCCGCCGCTACGCTCTCGATTTCAATGCGTATTCGGAAGGCTGGGCATTTTACGCCGAGCGTCTGGGGAAAGAGGCCGGCTTCTACCAGGACCCCTACAGCGACTACGGACGACTGCAAAACGAAATGTGGCGCGCCGTGCGCTGGGTTGTCGACACGGGCGTGCACTCGAAGCACTGGACGCGACAGCAGATGATCGACTTCTTCCACGAGCACACTGCCATGGACGACCAGAACATCGAAACCGAAGTCGATCGCTACATCGCGTGGCCTGGGCAGGCACTTTCATACAAGATGGGCCAGATGAAGATCCTGGAACTGCGCGAACGGGCACAGAAAGAGTTAGGCCCGAAATTCGACCTGCGCGCTTTTCATGATGCTGTGCTGGATCAAGGGCCCCTGCCGCTAGATGTGCTGGAAACGAAAATAACGGAGTGGATCAAGAGCAAGGAATAGAAAAGACGGCTTGTTCTTGTTTGTCATCCTGAGGCGCAGGCTTTTGCGCCGAAGGACCTATGTATTCTGCTGACATGGGAAGAGTGCATAGGTCCTTCGCCGCAAAAATAAGCCGGTGGATGACAAGCGCGGACTGTGAGATCGATTAGATCCGGTAACGATCACTTAATAATCCCTCTCTCACTCGCTTCAATAAACCGGATCAACATCTCCACGTCTTCCCCGCGATCCGGCTCCGACTTCAGCTTCTCAATCGCCTGCGATGTATTCATCTTCGAGGCGAGTAGAACTTTGTACGCGTGATGGATCTTCGCGATCCTCTCTTTCGAGAAGCCCCGCCGCTGCAATCCGACTTTGTTCATCAGGTATGCATGCGTCTCGCGCGCCGCCGATGTCATTGAGAACGGCAGCACATCCTGCGTGATGGTTGTCCCGCCGCCAACATACGAATGCGCGCCGATCCGTACAAATTGATGCACCGGGCAAAGTGCTCCGACAACAGCCCACTCCTCGACGGTCACGTGTCCCGCGATAGTCGCGCCGTTCACCAGCATGCAGTGATCGCCAATCACGCAATCATGCCCCACATGCGTGTAAGCCATGATGAGGATGTGGCTTCCTATTCTCGTCACACCTCCGCCCTTCACCGTGCCGCGATTGAGCGTGACGTACTCGCGAATCTCGTTGTGATCGCCGATTTCCAGCCGGGTTGGCTCGCCACGATAAGTCACATCCTGCGGAGCCATGCCAATCGCGCAGAAGGGGAAAAAAGAATTGTTGGACCCAATCCTGGTCGGCCCCTCAATCGCGACATGCGAGATCAGCCGGCAGTTCTCGTCCAGCTCAACGTCGGGCCCAATTACGCAGTACGGTCCAATCTTGCAAGAAGCGGGAACCTTTGCAGTGGGATCAATAATGGCCGTGGAATGAACGTTCATGAAAGCCGAAAGAGATTTCCTTCGTGTACCTTCGTGCCCTTTGTGGTGAACGATTTTGAGCTTATGCGACCCAGCACGAACTCAGGCCTCGGAACCGCCGCCCCGGCCGCGGGAACTGTCGATGAGTTGGCACGACACAACCGCCTCGGCCACTTTCTTGCCGCCCACGAAGGCATAACCTTGCATCTTCGCGGCGACCATGCCAGGAACTTCCCGCCAGCCTTTCAACTCCACTTCCAGCCGCAGCTGATCTCCAGGTCCAACAGGACGCCGGAACTTCGCCCGCTCAATCCCGGTGAACACCATAACTTTTTCGCTGCGATCCGGCACTTCAGTCAGCAACAGCGCTCCTCCCGCCTGCGCGATTGCCTCGACAATCAGCACACCCGGCATAATCGGCAGTCCGGGAAAGTGTCCCACAAAAAACTGCTCATTGATCGTGACGTTCTTGATCGCGACGATCCGCTCTTTGCGCTTCAGTTCGATCACGCGGTCAATCAGTAGCAACGGATAGCGGTGCGGAAGAATCTTGAAGAGTTCGTGAATATCGAGCACAGTCTTCGACGGCTCGGCCGGAGACTCTGTGACAGGGGTGTTCTCACTCATAGTTCGCATCAAACGGCGTGAAGATTATACTGTACGACTCCCGCATGTAAGCTATGGGTGCCCCATTCTCGCGCACCGTTCGCGCAAGAAAGCCTGCCCTGAGCGAAGTCGAACGGGCGGGAAGTTTGTTGGAGATTGTATGTCATCAAAGAAAACCTTGAAACTCAGGGATACGTCCAACCCACTCTGGCGTGAACGCTTGCAATACTTTGAATCCCGCCAGGACGCGCTCGTCCAGACCATCCGCTCCTTCGTCGAGATCGAATCTCCCAGTGATGACAAGCCAGCCGCTAACCGCATGGGCGCATTCCTCGCTGGAACTTTCGAAGCGATCGGAGGTAAAGCGACGATCCACCGCGCCGAAGAGTATGGGGACAATCTCCAGATTGATTTTCCCGGCGACGATAAACAGAAGCCCGTCCTCCTGCTCGGGCATTTCGACACCGTCTATCCTCTCGGAACTCTCGCCAAGATGCCTTGTCACGTCGAGAAAGACCGCATGCTCGGCCCCGGCGTCCTCGACATGAAAGCGGGCATTGCGCTTATGCTCTACGCGATCGAAGGATTAAAGGCTTGGCACGGCAAGCTACCGCGGCCTGTGACTGTTTTTCTCGTCTCAGACGAGGAAGTCGGCAGCCATTCTTCCCGTGAAATCACGATGTCTCTCGCGCGACAGTCAGCAGCCGTGCTGGTTCTTGAACCAGCAGCCGGGCGCGGTGCGGTCAAGACCGCACGCAAGGGAGTCGGGGAATACTTCCTCACGGCTCACGGTGTCTCGTCCCATGCCGGACTTGACCCGGGCAAAGGACACAGCGCGATCGTCGAACTGGCCCATCAGATCCAGGCACTCTGGAAAATGAACAATCTCGAGCAAGGCGTGTCGGTAAACCCCGGAGTGCTTCGCGGAGGGACGCGCACGAACGTCGTCGCCGCCGAGGCCGTCGTCGAAATCGATGTCCGCATCAAGAGCGCGAAGCAGGCCAAAGGGCTGGACCGCAAACTCCGCTCACTGAAACCCCACGACAAACATTGCAAGCTCAAGATGGAAGGCGGCATCAACCGCATGCCCATGGAGCGCACGCCCGGAGTCGCCGCGCTCTACGAGAAAGCAAGAACCGTCGCGCATCAAATTGATTGGAAGCTCGACGAAGCCGCCGTCGGCGGCGGTTCCGACGGTAACTTCACGGCGGGCATTGGCATCCCGACACTCGATGGCTTGGGTGCAGTCGGCGAAGGAGCCCACGCTATCCACGAACACATCGTGATTTCGGAATTGCCGCGACGGGCGTTACTGCTGGCTGGAATGATCGAAGGGGCTTGAAGTATTCACGGCGAGCGATGCCCCTATTCTCGTGCTTTCAGCGCAAGAAGCGATTTTCCATTACGCACCGGCCCATGGTCCAGCACCTTACTTCGTTGGAGTAAACACCAGGAAATAATCCATCCCGTCTTTCACAAAGTCATATTTGCCGCTGAGATCGTATCCCGCCTCTTTGGCCTCGCGGATCACCACTTCACTCTCGACTCCATGGTTCTCACCGTTGCCATTGCGATCGATGATTCCGACTTTCGCTTCTGGTCTCAGAGCTGCACGAAGATTCCGAAACAGTTCCACCGGCCGCGCCACTTCGTGATATGTCTTCAGAAGCAACACTGCATCCACTGAATTCGTCGGAAGCATCGGATCGTCTGGCTTACTCAAAATGGTTTTTACGTTCGAAAGATTCTCCTTCTTTGCTCGGCCGTCGATATGCGCAATTGCCTCAGGATTAATGTCAACGGCATACACGGAACCGTCGGTCCCAACCCGCCGCGCGGCGCGCACGGTGAACCAGCCCGAGCCCGCTCCAATATCTGCGACCGTTTTACCCTTCTGAATTTTCAGAATGTCCATCACTCGCTGGATCTGCAGCGCATCCTCTCTTCCCGGCGAATCGAAAATTGACAGGTCTCCGGTATATGGCTCGCTTGTCTTGCGCTGCCCTGATGTGTCCTGGGTGGAAGTCTGTGGATGAACCAGACCGGAACTAAATAACAGACAAACGATAAGGATTAATACCCGGAGCCGCGTCATGATGAAGTCCTCTCTCGCCTTAGACTTGCGAAACCTGAATTTGGATGGATCGCAGTAATCGAGACTCAATGAAGCCGTCAGCCTGCCCTTAATCCGGTGCGATTTCGCGAACCGGTTCAGGAGTTTCGGCTTTTTCTTTCACAAAGTCTAAGTCATTGAATCTCTTAGGGACGCATTGCTGATGCCAACAATAATTCTAAGTTTTCCTCTATCTTCCACAAGGAAGTCTCATCCTCCACAGTTTCTGCACAACGCCGATTCTTTTTTGTGTTGCGACACGCAACAAAGTAGAAGAAATTGTGTTCCAGCGAAACGTGATCGTTCCTGGCTCGACCGATGATTGCGGCGAGCGAGCAGCAGCGGTGATTCTCGAGAGCGAATCGCCGAGGGGAAACTTCCAGAAACGCGCGACAGCGCGACTGGTTGCCCGGGCGTTGCGGCCTCCTCCCCCGTCTTGCTCTTGAGGCAAGGCAGAGCTGTTCGAACCGCAGCGGTTGAATATTTACGATCGCATGATCGTGAATCGTCAACCGGCTTCAGCACATGCAGCGCCCTTCGCGGGAAGATGCTGGCTGTAGCGTTCATGTCACCGCCTCCGCGGCGACAGTGCCAGGTCAGGAACACACGAATGATGCGGTCCGGGGGTGGCTGGCCCTCGGGCCGCATTCGATTTTTGGGGCGCGAAATTCATCTTCCACGGATTTGCGCTGATTTTCACGGATACGCCGATATTGATATTCGTCTTTTATTCGCCTACACTCTAACTCACCGAGAGCTCTCCGAACGGCACGTTTGAGAATTTTTGTTGCGGCTGAGTTTTCCGCAGCATCCGCATCGCATTCACAACCCCGATGCAGGTATTGTGAGCAACGAAATTTGATTTAGGACAATTTCCTTGGCGACGACCGATTACGCAGTCAGCACGCTTCCAGCGAACGTAGACGCCGAACGCTCCATACTCGGCGCGATCCTGCTCGACAACTTTGCCTACAACCAAGCCGCCGAGCACTTGCGGACGGAAGACTTCTCGCTCGATTCGCACCGGCGGATCTACTCGCGCATGGTCGACCTCGCCGAGTCTTCCCGCCCCATCGACATGATCACGCTGATCGAGGAGCTCGATCGGCACAAAGATTTGCAAGCCATCGGCGATGTCGCCTACGTCTCCAGCTTGGTCGAAGGCGTCCCTGAGCGGCCGAGCATCGAGCACTATGTCAAGATTGTCCGCGACAAGGCGCTGCTGCGTGGATTGATCTCAGCCGCCAGCGCCGCCATCGCCCGCGCCTCCGATCAAAGTGACGCCGCCGAAGACGTCCTCAGCGATGCCGAAGCCGCCATCTTCCAGCTCTCCGAGAAACGCATCGGGCGCGGTTTCATGGGCGTCCAGGAAATCGTCCGAGAAACTTTCGGCTCGGTTGACGCTCTTCTGCAGCGCGGCCAGCGCATCACCGGACTCGCCACGCACTATCTCGATCTTGACGAGATGACCTCCGGCCTGCAGCGTTCGGATCTCGTCATCATCGCGGCCCGCCCATCGATGGGCAAAACCGCATTCGTGATGAACATTGCCGAGAACGCCTCGATCGAAGACCAGCAAGTTGTCGGAGTCTTCTCGCTGGAAATGTCGCGCGAAGCCCTGCTGATGCGCTTGCTTTGTTCCCAGGCGCGCGTCGATGCCCACAAGATGCGTACCGGCTCACTCTGGCAGGACGACACAAAGCGAGTGGTGAAAGCGATGGAGCAGTTGGCGCACGCGCCCATCTTCATCGACGACACGCCAGGAATCACTCTGAGCGAGATGCGCGCCAAGGCCCGCCGCCTCAAACAATCGCAAGGACGCCTCGACCTCATCATCGTCGACTATCTTCAACTCATGTCCGGCGGAGGCAAACGCTTTGAAAATCGCACGCAGGAAGTTTCTGCAATCTCTCGCGGATTGAAGGCTCTCGCGAAGGAAATGCAAGTTCCAGTCATCGCGCTCTCACAGTTGAGTCGCGCTCCCGAGAGTCGCGGTGGAGATCACCGTCCGCAACTCGCCGATCTTCGCGAATCGGGATCTATCGAGCAAGATGCCGACCTCGTCATGTTTATCTTCCGCGAAGAGGTCTACAAACAAGACGATCCCGAACTGCAAGGCCGCGCCGAGATCATTATTGCCAAACAACGCAACGGTCCAATCGGCCGCGTGAAGATGGCTTTCCTCAAACACTGCACCAGATTTGAGTCACTCGCCGAGGGCGGTATCGCCCCCGAGGAGTAATTTGGTCTCTACAGTTTTTACCCTAGAGAACTTTCAGTAAGTACTGTAGCAACTTGAGCTTGCGAGGGCTTGCGGAGACACCGCTTGCCTGTGGAAAACATTGTGGAAGTGAAAGCCTGCCAGGAAACGGCTCGCCAAGGTGACCGGTTGGTCGGTTCAGCCTCGCCCCGTTTCTCTGCGTTAAGCCAATGAATAGTAACCAGTTATGCAATTTACACAGTATTAACACATCTGTCTTTGGTTGCAGGCAAAGTACTCTCCCGAAATGAGATTTGCACATTTCGAAGTTCTAGTACTTTCGTTTTACGGGCTTTTTTCGGAATTCGTAACACCCGGGAATTCGCCTGAATTTGATGGGATCGATCATTTTTTTGCATGTACAAGCGGGTATGACATAGCTGTGGCGGCTGGTTGGACCAGCGCACTGCCCAAGTTCCCCGAACCTTCAGTTTGCTTGCGTTTTCATTTCGAATTCAAAGCCGCCGAAACACCGCACGCTGAACGCAATCGGCAATCCCACGACCACCATGTGCACCACTAATCCCTGGATCAAATCGCGGAGTTCGTAAGGCCCTCGCGCGTGAAGCGCGGAGAGCGGCAGCACAACAAGGTTCATGATTTCTTCCACCGCCGCGCCGAAGAACAATCCACAGATCAGCGGATGCTCCACCAGAAAATGCAGCCTCCGGCTTGCGGCATAGTAAGTCGCGGCCGCCGAGCTTGCGATGAAGAAGTGCAACAAAACACCGAGAAGATAAATTCCTGCGCCGCCGTGCACAGCGCCTGGTCCTAACAGCCCACCCGCAATCACCTTCGGAATGTCCCATCCAAAAAGGATCGAAGCCTGCAGCAAATCCAGAGTTCCGGCAGACAAGCCTCCTACGCCAATCGCGATCCACGCGCTACTCTTGTCGACTTCCCTTGTCGTCATCTGTGCAAGCATTTCGTTCCCTCCGCATAAATCTCAAAAGACTTTCGCTGTTCTGTTCTCCCATGCTGTTACGAATAAGCAGGTGATCAGCAGAGCGTTGTACTCCCAGCCACCTTCGCCCGCACCCACTACAAAGAATCCGTTGTGCCGGTTGAACATCATGATTCCGGTGAAATATATGAGAGACAGAGTCAGAGTGATGGGCAGCACAAGGAAGCGCATCGCGAGCAAGGTCGTTCCAAACGTTTCGGCGATGCAGATCAGATACGCGACCAGCAGGCTGGCGGGCACTCCTTCATCCCGCAACACCGTGCCCAGCCCGGAGGCTTCGCCGTGGTACAACCTGTAGGATCCGTGCGCGAATAGAGTGGCGCAAACAACAAGACGCAACACATCTGTTGCAAGTGTTTCCTTCGAAAAGATCCTGCTCATTGGGTTCATCATGATTCGCCGTACCTCACCTTGTTTCCGGGGCGAAACTCGTCAGGACCATACATGCGACAGAGGTGCGAAGTCCTGAATCTTGTCTGAAATACTCTGAACAGTTCTGAAATTGATTTGGCAACCCGCATCTTCTGCTCGGAGTCGCCGGACGAAGGTAGCGCTGGTAAAATCGGGCGGATGTCCGCACGCTACCCTGAAGACAGGGTGGAAGAGCGGCGCTTTAGGGCCGCGTCACGGCCGCTTAGAACGGGGCTTTAGCCCCTGTGGCTTTCTGCATGGAACCTGCTGGTAACACAATCCTTCTGATCGGTGAGTGGCGCGTTGATCCCGCTGCGGGAGAAATCTCGCGCAACGGGGAAACCATCCGCCTCGAAGTCCGGACCATGCGCCTGCTGATGTGCCTGGCTGACCACGCCGGACAAGTCGTCAGCATCGAAGATCTACTGAGCCAAGTATGGCCTGAGGTGACCGTCTCGCAAGATTCCGTTTATCAGGCCGTCACTTCGCTTCGACGTCAACTGGGTGATGACGCAAAGCAACCTGCCTACATCGCGACCGTGCCGCGGCTGGGATATAGGATGGTCGCGAAAGTCCGTCCACTCGCCGAGACGAATACCCGCAAAGAGCAGGTCTCCTCGGGACTTCCGGAAGCAAAGCATCCTGGCCGTGCGCCAGTGGAGCAAACTGAACTCCGCCTGCGCTGGCTGGTAGCGCCGGCAATTGTCCTTCTCGGAGTCCTCGCTGTCGCGTTTCTGATCCGCAACAAAGATGCTGGGAAACGACCGGTCTCGTCAGCGCTGGCAGCTCAACCTCAGAAGTCAATTGCCGTGCTGCCCTTTCTCGATCTCACCGAAGGCATGAAAGAAGAGGAATTCGCGGACGGCATGACCGAAGAACTCATCAACCGCCTCAGCAAGATCCCGGACTTCCGCGTGCCCGTAGCGACGTCATCGTTTTACTTTAAAGGCAAGCAGCTGCCTGTTGCTGACATCGCGAAGTCTCTCGGCGTCGTCTATGTCCTCGACGGTAGCGTCCGGAAGTCAGACACCAGGCTGCGCGTAGCGGCCCGGCTGGTTCGCGCTGAAAACGGATACGTGATCTGGTCCGAAACTTACGACCGCGCCCTCGACGACAAGCTTTGGGTGCAGGAAGATATCGCCGGAGAAGTGACAAAAGCGCTCCGCGCCTCCATTGAAGGGAAAGCGCAGTGAGGTTCCAATAAGCGGCCACACAACCCAGCATTCGTTGTGTGAGTACGAGCCAGAAAGTCAGAACCACAAGGTAGAATTTTCGACGTCACAAGCAAGTTGTTTTCGAGGATAGTTCCGGCATGACAGACTGGTTCGCGCGCCCGATTCTCCATGTAACCGATGTTGAGGCTTCGCTCCGCTTTTATACCAACCAGCTCGGCTTCACAAGCCCGTGGCACTACGACGACGACGGCAAAATACGCATCGCGCAAGTCGACCGGCAGAGCTGCGCACTGATCCTGACCGACGCACATTTTTTTCGCGGAAATCCTTCGGGCGCATTCGGGCCGGAGAAGATTGGGAAAGGCGTGATGTTTGTTTCTTTGAACGTTGAACCGCCGACCCGCGAGGCCGGGACCGCTGCATTAGACGCCCTCCGCGCCGAACTCGAAGACAAAGGCGTTCCAGTCAAGGACGGTTCCTGGAGCTACCGGCTTCTGGTCGTCATTGATCCCGATGGCAATCAGCTGTTGTTCAACTATCCGAACGAGAACGCGTGAGGCATTCGAAGGCTGAGTGAAAGCCCGATTGCAACTCAAATCCCGCCTGCCTCAGCGAAAAGGTGGTGCAAGCTTGTGAAATGGCTCTTAACGACACTCGACATTCGGGCGGCAAGAAAATTCCTTCGCCCGGTGATCGTGACTGCTCAAATCCACTGTAAAAGAGAGTATTGACTAACCTCCTAGAATCCTGAGGATGCGGTCCAGGTGTCAACTCTTTTTAGTTCAGCCGCGAAGGCCTATCGTCGCGGTCACGGTATCGATCAGGCCTCCGGGATGGAACACCGCCGCCTGGTACTCTGGCAGAAATGGGCACAGAAGTTGCCGAATAATGCCTTCGTCGGCCAACAGCTTGCTGCCGAAACAGGCCACTCGTAAAACGGATTACGGCGAACGGTTCACACGCTGATTGCTCACGAGACAAAAGCGCCCAGCGCGACCGCTGCCCTGCTGGCATAAGTTCTAGTTCTCAGACCCCGGACCCGCCCCTAGGCTCTTACTGTTGGCTTTCCGATTCTCACATGACAGGGATAAAGAACGTTCATTATGGAACTACGGTTGCCAGTGCAAGACCTCGGGCGCGCTTACTTGCGGCGCCGATACACAATCTTGTTTTATACCTTGGTGCTTACGATGGTGGCCTCTCCAGTCATCGCCGGCATTGGGTGGCGCGGTGCTCTGATTGAATCACTGCTGGCTGTGAATCTTCTTGCGGCGGTGATGCCTTTCAACACCGGGAAACGTCGTGAGTATCTTCTCGTAGCGATGGCTGCACTATGGATCGCGCGTCCGGTTACAGTTTGGCTGGGACATCCGACAATGTCGAAGTTGACACTGGCGGTGTGGACGCTAGTCGGCTTGCTGGCGGCGGCGAGTGCATTACGTTTCGCGATGAGTGGAATTCGGATCGAGGCAGAACATCTGTTTGCAGCGCTGAGTGCTTACTTACTTTCCGGAGTCTACTTTGGTCTCTTGTATTGGGCCATCGAAGAACTTCACCCTGGAACCTTCGCTCCTCCCAATTTTTCCAGGACTGGTGCGATTTACTTCAGTTTCGTTACCTTGGCAACACTGGGATACGGAGATATCGTCCCCCGATCGGACCTGGCACGTGGACTCGCGGTTGTCGAAGGGGTCGGAGGGCAGCTTTTCCTCGCCGTATTAGTCGCACGTCTCTTGAGCTTGTATTCAAGCCCGACACGTGATTAGGCAAACCGGTTGGTGGCATTCTCCTTCCGTACTCAAATGGGTCAGTCGCTGCTCTCCCCAACTTTCAGCACAGCTAAGAATGCTTCCTGCGGAATGTCCACACGCCCGATGCGCTTCATGCGCTTCTTGCCTTCTTTCTGTTTTTCGAGCAGCTTCCGCTTTCGCGAGATGTCGCCCCCATAGCACTTGGCCAGCACGTTTTTGCGCATGGCATGCACAGTCTCGCGCGCGATGATCTTTGCCCCAATCGATGCCTGGATCGGCACTTCAAACATCTGCCGCGGGATGAGTTCGCGCATCTTCGATACCAGCGCCTTGCCACGTTCGTAAGCGAAATCGCGATGCACGATGATCGAAAGCGCGTCGACCGGATCTCCTGCGACGAGAATGTCGAGCTTCACCATCGGCGAATCCCAATATCCCGCGAGATGATAATCGAGCGACGCATATCCGCGGGAGACAGATTTCAGACGATCGTAGAAATCCAGCACGATCTCGTTCATCGGCAACTCGTAGTGCAACATTACGCGCGTGGAGCCGACGTACTCGAATGTTTTCTGCTTGCCGCGCTTTTCTTCGACGAGCGCCAGAATTCCACCGACATACTCTTCGCGGGTAAGGATCGTCGCCAGAATCACCGGTTCTTCCACCTTCGCGATCTCGCTGGGATCGGGCCAGCGTGACGGATTGTCGATTTCAACCAACGTGCCGTCCGTCAGCGTGATCTTGTAGCGCACGCCGGGTGCGGTCGTGATCAGATCAAGACCAAACTCGCGCTCCAGCCGCTCCTGGATAATTTCCATGTGGAGCAGCCCCAGGAATCCGCAGCGGAATCCAAAACCCAGTGCCACCGAACTTTCCGGCTCAAAGAAGAACGACGAATCGTTCAGCCTCAGCTTCTCGAGAGCCTCGCGCAACTGCGTATGCTCGTGCGCATCGACGGTGTAGAGCCCGGCGAACACCATCGGCTTGATCTCTTCAAACCCTGGCAGAGGCTCAATCGCAGGATTCGCATCCTCGGTGATCGTGTCGCCGATCTTCGTGTCCGCAACGTTCTTGATGTTGGCAATGATGAACCCGACTTCTCCCGCCTGCAGTTGGTCGATTTCTACTGGCTTGGGTGTCAGCACGCCCAGAGTTTCCGCGTCGAACGTGGTGCCGTTCCACATCAGTCGGATTCTCTGACCCTTGCGCAGCGTCCCCTGAAACACGCGAGCCAGCACGATGACGCCGCGATACGCGTCGAACCAGGAATCGAAAATCAGCGCCTGCAGTTTGTTATCCGGCGATCCCTTTGGCGGAGGCACGCGCTTCACGATCGCTTCGAGCACTTCGGGCACACCCTGTCCGGTCTTCGCCGAGATCAGCACCGCGTCTGACGCATCCAGCCCCACCGCGCTCTCGATCATTTCTTTTGTGCGTGGAATGTCGGCGCTCTGCAGATCGATCTTATTGATGACCGGGATAATCTCCAGACCGTGATTGATCGCGAGATATGAGTTCGCCAGAGTCTGCGCTTCAACACCTTGCGACGCGTCAACGACAAGCAGCGCACCTTCGCACGAGGCTAGGGATCGCGAGACTTCATACGAAAAATCGACGTGCCCCGGCGTATCGATCAGGTTGAGCTGATAAGTCTCGCCATCCTGCGCGGTATATACCATGCGGACGGCATGAGCCTTGATCGTGATGCCGCGTTCGCGCTCCAGGTCCATGGAATCAAGCACCTGCGCCTGCATCTCGCGCGCCGTCAGCGAGCCGGTCAGCTCGAGCAGACGGTCGGCCAGCGTCGACTTGCCGTGGTCGATATGCGCGATAATCGCAAAATTCCGTATGTGCTGGGAGTCCA
>Ga0335085_10000680_pt1 | contig 89235 bp, 90 predicted proteins | sample Lox_Sample_45_FD_206712 | JGI IMG/M metagenome (GOLD analysis project Ga0335085, IMG submission 206712) | Soil microbial communities from Loxahatchee National Wildlife Refuge, Florida, United States - Lox_Sample_4.5 | ecosystem: Environmental > Terrestrial > Soil > Wetlands | place: USA... | reverse complement strand
ACTCCGGAACCCCCTTCATGGGTTCCAGCAACCTGAGCTACTGGCTCGATCCCACCAACTATCATCCCACCCAGCTGTTCGACCAATGGACCAAGCAGTCGGGTAACGAGTTCGATTGGAAGGGCGATGCCACTTTCAACATCAACGGCGCGCTGAAGTCCGTCCAAGTCGGCGTCCGCTACGCCAACCGCTACGGCAAGAACGATCAGGACTGGGGCGGCGCGATCAGCTGCTACGGCATCGCCGATCAGGCCTATCCGAACACCGACGGTGCCCATCCCGATCCGGCGCTCCTGGCGTCGGCCGCCTGCAACGGCGGGGCGTGGTGGGCCAACACGCTCACGACCACCTATTCGGGCCTGATGGCCAACAATCACGGTCCCTTCTTCGATGGCGAAGCCGGCTGGGGCGTGCGCAACTGGATGAACGCCAGTTCCAACTGGATGTTCAGCCATATCAGCCAGCTCAGGACCGCGTTCGGCCAGCCGACCAGCGATCCGGCGGCCATCCTGAGCAATTCGTTCGCCGACCGCGAGGAGAGCTTCGCCGGCTACCTGATGGCGAACTTCGACCTTGCGCTCGCCAACGGCATGCCGTTGAGCGGCAACATCGGCGTGCGTGTGGTCGACACCCTGTCGAAGACGGATGCCTACAACACCACGGTCGACACCTCGAATCCGAACCTGCCGACCACCTATACGCCGACGCAAAGCTCGAGAGAGGACACGGCGATCATGCCGAGTCTCAACGCCAAGCTGGGGCTGAGCGACGACCTGCTGCTGCGCCTTGGCATCGGGCGCACCGTCACGCGTCCGACCTTCGCGCAACTCGATCCGGGCCTTTATCTGTCGGCTTCTGGCCTGACCTTCAACAATAACGGCTCGGCCGGCAACCCGGACCTGCATCCGATCAAGTCCGACAACGTCGACCTCGGCCTCGAATACTATTTCGGCAAGGCCAACGCGGTGACCGGCACGGTGTTCTATCGCCAGATCAACGGCTACATCCAGAGCATCATCAGGCCCGAGACTTACGGCGGCGTGGTGTTCGAGGTCACCCGTCCGGTCAACAGCGGCGTCGGCTTCCTCCAGGGTGCCGAAGCGTCCTACACGCAGTGGGCCGACTTCCTGCCCGGCATCTGGGGCGGGCTCGGCATCCAGACGAACGCCACGTTTGTCGAAGGCCATTTCACCGACATCACGGCGGTGGGCGGCAAGCATCCCTATGCCGGCGTGTCGAAGTGGTCGTTCAACATCATCCCGATGTTCGAGTACGGTCCGGTGTCGATCCGCGCGTCGTACGACTGGCGCAGCAGCTACCAGGTCGGCTACACCTTCGCCGACGCCAACTCGACCAACCCGGCGACGGTGTGGACCAAGCCGTATGGCGAGCTGGGCCTGTCCGCGAGCTACAACATCACCGATCAGCTGGTGGCCACCTTCGACGCCAGCAACGTGATGGACAGCAAATACCAAGACGCGTTCGGCCAGGGCGCGTTTGCGAAGATCTATCCGCGCGACACGCGCCATTACGATCAGGTCTATCAGTTGGGCGTGCGCTTCAGAATGTAGCTCGCCCTTCCCGCGGGAGCGGCAGGCGCAAGCCTGCCGCTTCCTTCATGCTTCCTGGTGGTGCGTTCATGCCAACCATGCGAACAGGACGGCGGATTCGATGTGCTCGGTCCGCCGTCTTGTCCTATCCAGCGGATGACGTCACATGCAGCTGAACTCTTCGCTCAATCGCCGCGGCGCGCTTGCGGGATCGCTTTTTGGGCTGGCCGCCGCTTCGCTTTCCTCCGTTCCCGGCCTGGCGCTGGCGCCCAAACGGATGAACGACCGGCTCACGGGCGACCTCACGCCGGTGCACGATCCCTGCATCATCCGCGACGGCGACACCTATTACGTCTATTGCACCACGATGAACGCCGACAAGAAGGCCCAGATCCCGATGCGCCGGTCGAAGGACCTCGTCAAATGGGAGTTCATCGGCGACGCCTTTCCGGCGATTCCGGCCTGGGCCTATGCCAAGATCCCGGACACCATCGGCATGTGGGCCCCCGACCTGTCCTATGCCGAGGGCCGGTTCTACCTCTACTATGCCGTCTCCAGCTTCGGCTCCAACCGCTCTTGCATCGGATATGCCACCAACCTCACGCTCGATCCCAAATCGCCGAAGTACAAGTGGGTCGACCACGGCCTGGTGTTCGAGTCGTTCAGGAACGACAACTACAACTGCATCGATCCCACCCATTTCGTCGACCGCGACGGCGCCCATTGGCTGGCGTTCGGCAGCTTCTGGGGCGGCATCATGCTGCTCAGGCTCGATGCCAAAACCGGCAAGCCCGCGCCCGGCGACCGGCGTCTCGTCAACCTGGCGCAGCGGCCGACGCCGCAAGGCGGCCTCGACACCATCGAGGCGAACTACCTGATCGAGCGCGGCGGCTACTACTACCTGTTCGCTTCGTACGACTATTGCTGCAAGGGCATCTTCAGCACGTATTACACGGCGCTCGGCCGTTCGAAGGCCGTCACCGGGCCCTATCTCGACCGGCTGGGGCGGCCCATGACCGGCGGCTACGGTTCGGTGATCCTCAAGGCCGACCAGGAAGAGAAGGAGCGCTGGCGCGGCCCCGGCCACTGCGCGGTGCTGCACGACAAGGACGGCCAGGACTACATCGTCTATCACGCCTACAACAAACCGCCGGACATGAAGCATCTGTCCGCAGCCGATCGAAAGCTCGTGGGGGCGCCCTATCTGCGCATCGCCCCGCTGGTGTGGTCGAGCGACGGCTGGCCCACGGCGCTGATGTAGTCACGCCAGAAGGAAGGCGACCGACGTGTCCGCGAAGTTTTTCCCGCTGAGCCGCCGCAAGGCGTTGCAGGGCTCGCTTGCCGGGCTTGCGCTTTCGGGCTTGCCCGCTCGCGCCGCGGCCTCGCTCAACGATCAGCTCGAGGGCAACATCTCGCCGGTGCACGATCCCAGCATCATCCGCCGGGCCGACACCTATTACGTCTTCAGCACCGATCTCGGCGGCGGCGCCGGCTCGCAAATTCCGTGGCGATTCTCGCCCGATCTGCACCGATGGGAGAAGGGCGGCTACGTTTTCGACGGCGTTCCGGACTGGGCCCGCCAAGCCGTGCCGGGCACGCGCGGCATCTGGGCGCCCGACATCTCCTTCGTCAACGGCCGGTATCTGCTCTATTACGCCTGCTCGACTTTCGGCAAGAACACCTCGGTCATCGGGCTCGCCACCAACTCGACGCTCGATCCCAAGGTGCCGGGATTTGCCTGGAAGGACGAAGGCCTGGTGTTCCAGTCGGGTCCGGCGGACGACTTCAACGCCATCGATCCCAACCATGTGGTGGATGTCGGCGGCCGCCACTGGCTGGCGTTCGGCAGCTTCTGGGGCGGGCTGAAGCTGATCGAGCTCGATCCCGCCACCGGCAAGCCGCGGCCGGGCGACCGCCAACTTGTCAGCCTCGCCAAGCGGCCGACCGAGGATCCGGCGGACGACGCCATCGAAGCCGCCTTCATCATCCAGCGAGGGGGCCTGTACTACCTGTTCTGCTCGTTCGATTTCTGCTGCCGGGGCGAGCGCAGCAACTACTACACCGTGGTCGGGCGCTCGCACGCCGTCACCGGCCCCTATGGCGACCGGAACCGTTACGCCATGATCGACGGTAACGCCACGGTGGTGCTGGCCAACGATCCGGCGTGGCGCTGGCGCGGGCCCGGCGGCTGCTCCATCCTCCAGGACGGCGCCAACGACTACATCGTCTATCACGCCTATGACGCGCGCCGCGAAGGCACGCCGACGCTCAGGATCGCCCAGTTGGTCTGGTCGCAGGACGGCTGGCCCGCCGCCCTTGTGTGAGGCGTGGACGCCGCGCGGGAGGACGGTTCAGAATCTCGGCTTGGCGTCCTGCTCGGGATCGCAGTGCAGGGTGAACGAGGCGTTGCCGCCGACGCTGATGGAGAAGAACTCCCCCGTCACCCGGTCGATGGTGATGGTCTGCTGGTTCACCGGATAGTACCACGTGATCTTCCGGTCGGTGATCTGCAGGTTGGGAAGCTCCCAATCGCCGTTCACTCCCGTGGTCGCCATCCAGCCCTTGTTCTGGCCGTAGTCGATCGTCACTTCCCGCCGGGTCGGGCCGTCGAGGTCGTTGCCGCGGCAGACCAGCCTCACGACCGGATCGGCGCCGGCAGGCGTTGCGGACAGCAGTGCGGCGCACGCCGCCACAAATGCAAAGACACTGTGGAGAGGTTTCATCGGTTGAACTCCTGTGACGGCATCCGGATGAATGACCGGCCCGCGGTGCTTCACTTGCACGCCACCTCGTATTGCGTGCTGCCCGGCTGGTTCGAGATCTTGTAGCAGTGCGTCGTGCCGTCGTCGTTGACGCACGAGCGCCACGACGTTCCGTCGCCCTGGTCCATCCATGTCGTGCAAGACGGTGCCGCGATTGCGGCCGGAATGCCGAGCGCGAACGCCAGCACGGCCGCGGCCAAAGCGCTGCGAATGATCATCGTCACCCCCCTCTGCCCGGCGGCATTATACTCCTTCAGGGGCGGCAGTTCATGGCTGCTCCGGGCATGGCTGTGCCGCACCCTCAATCCGGGTACGAGATAGGATCGGCTTTCCTCACACGAAGCGCGGGATGGGGCCGTTGTGCGGCGTCGCGTGGTCCAGGCGCACCGTTATCCTGTCGACGTAGCACCATCCCCAGCCCTCGGGCGGATCGTAGCCCTCGATAATCGCGTGGCCGGTGGCGTGGAAGTGTTTGGTGGCGTGGCGGTTGGGGGAGGAATCGCAGCAGCCGACATGCCCGCAGGTGCGGCACAGCCGCAGATGCACCCACCACGAGTCGGTCTTGAGGCATTCCTCGCAGCCGAGCGCGCTCGGCGTCACGTCGCGGATCGTTGTCGCATGCGGGCAGCTCGCCATCACGTCCCCGTCGCCCGCAGCGGTTCGCCCCGGTCCGCCAGGTGCGCGTGCAGCATCGCTATCACCTGCGCGCCTTCGCCGACGGCGGAGGCCACGCGCTTGATCGAGCCGGAGCGCGCGTCGCCGATGGCGAACACGCCGGGGACGCTGGTTTCGAGCTGGCCGTGGGCGGCGACGAAGCCCTTGTCGCACAGCCTGATCCCCGACGAGGCGAGCCAGTCGGTGTTCGGGTCAGCGCCGATGAACAGGAACAGATGGCGGATGTTCTTGGCCGTCTCGCGCCCCGAAGCGTCGCGCCAGCGCACGATTTCGAGGTTGCCGTCGCCGCCTTCCAGCGCCGCCACCTCGGTCTGCGTCAGCACCTCGATGTTCGGCTGCGCGGCGATGCGCTCGATCAGATAGCGCGACATGGTCGCCTCCAGATCGCGCCGCGCCAGAAGCCACACCTTCGCCACGTGTCCCGAAAGATAGACCGCCGCCTGTCCCGCCGAGTTTCCCGCGCCGACCAGGGCCACCTCCTGGTTTGCGCACAGCCGCGCCTCGATCGGCGAGGCCCAGTAATGGACGCAGGAGCCTTCGAAAGCGGCGAGGTTGTCGAGCTTGAGCCGGCGGTAGCGGGCACCGGTGGCGATGATCACGCTGCGGGCGCGCACGCGCTCGTCGCTGGCCAGTTCGAGGACGAAGCCGGCGTCGTCCTGGCGGAGGGCGCGAACCTCGTCGGGAATGATCAGCTCGACGCCGAACTTCTGCGCCTGGTTGTAGGCGCGGGCCATCAGCGCGATGCCGGAGATGCCGGTCGGAAAGCCGAGATAGTTCTCGATGCGCGCCGACGCCCCCGCCTGTCCGCCGAAGGCCCGACAATCGAGCACGACGGTGGCAAGGCCTTCCGAGCCCGCATACACCGCCGCGGCCAGTCCCGCCGGTCCGGCGCCGACGATGGCCACGTCGTAGAGCCGGGATTGATCGACGGATCGCACCAGCCCGATGCAGCGGGCGAGCTGGTGCTCCGAGGGGTTGCGCAACAGTTGTCCGTTCGGGCACAGCACCACGGGCATCTGTTCCGGCGGAACCTGGAAGCGCTCGACGATGGAGCGGGCTTCCTCGTCGGTGTTGGGGTCGAGCCGTTGGTGGGGATGGCCGTTGCGCGACAGGAAATCCTCCAGCCGCAGCACGTCTGCGTTGGCGGCGCGTCCCACGATGATGGGGCCGCCCATGCCTTCCTGGATCAGTGCAACGCGGCGCAGGATGAGCGCGCGCATGATCTTCTCGCCCAGCTCCGCCTCGCTGATGAACACGCTGCGCAGCAGGTGCGGGGGAATGAACAGCGCCGTGGTTTCGCCGTCGGCCCGTTCGTCCACCAGGAACGGCTTGCCGGAAAGCTGCGCCAGCTCGCCTCCGAAGGAACCGGGACCGTGCACGACGATCGGCTCGCTCTCGTGGCCGGGCTCCGTGACCACCGCCTTGCCGGAGGTGATGACGATAAGGCCGAGGCCCGGCTCGCCGGCGCGCGCCAGATAATCGCCGTGCCTGAATGTGCGCTCGTTGCCGAAACGGGCAAGCCGGGCGATCTCGGCCTGCGTCAATGTCGGAAAGATCTGGTCGCGGCGGGTTTGGCGGATGGAGTGGCCGTTCATGGGTTCCGCGCAAAAAAGTATTGCGGATACCAGTATGAGCGGATCGGCCGGAAGAAGATACGGGGTTGGAGCGGATTTTTTCCGCGGCGCGCATCCCGCTTCGGCTCAGTCGCAGAGGCCGAGTTCTTTCAGCTTGGCGCCTTCCGCGGCGCCGCACACCGGCTTTGCCGCCTGGTGCGCCTCGTCCTTCTGGCCTTGCGCGAGGAGCGAGACGCTCAGCGCGATGCGGAGCCGCGGCTCGAGCATCGGCGCGAATTCGGTATCGAGCATTTCCTGCTCCGCAAGGCCCGCGCGCGCGTGCCGTTCCATGTCGGCGTAGTAGCGATCGTGCAGCGATTGGACGGCGAGTTCGAGGCGCACCGCCGGATCGTGCGGAAAGCGGTTGGCGAGCGCATAGGCCTCGCGCTGGAACGTCTCTTGGTCGTTCAGCATCGAAATCGGCACGAGCTGCGCTGCCCGCGCCTCGTAGACCGGAGAATGCATCGCCACGAGCACGAAGGTGAACGCGGTCATGGCCGCTCCGCACGCCGCAACGCCGCCCGCGATGGCGCGTCCGTTCGGAGCCGGCGTGATTTCGGGCCAGTTGGCCAAAAGGATGAGAGCGAGCACGATGCCGGTTACCGCTCCGCCGAAATGCGCGCCGGCGTCGACCTGCATTCCGCCGTGCGCCGCCGCCGGGACCAGCGCCGGAACCAGGATGATCAGCGCGAGCCGGCGGAGCTTTTTGCCGTGTCTCTCCAGGCCGGCGTGGTAGCTGAGGGCAAATACCGCGGCGACCAGCGCCATGATCGCGCCCGAGGCGCCGACGCTGATGAGCGTCGCCTGGTTCAGCGCCGCCGATCCGATCGTGCCGCCGATGCCGCCCAGGAAGTAGATGGCGCCGAGCCACGCCGCTCCGATGCGCCGTTCCAGGATCGCGCCCGCGATCGCCAGCGTGATGATATTGCCGATCAGATGATCGACCGAGCCGTGCAGCCAGGGCGCGGTGAACAGGCGCCACCATTCGTGCTCCTCGAGGACGAGGTAGCGGTCGACCCCGCCCCAGGCCACCGCCGTGCGAAGATCGAAGGTCAGCGGATGGCCGGGATCGGCGCCCAGCGATTGCTCGATCAGGTAGACGGCCGCCAGCGCGATGCACAGCCCGATCGTCAGCATCGGCGATGCCGGTGGCGCGGTCGCCTTGCCATCCTCCTTGGCGGCAGACGTCGCATCGGCAGGGAGACGGAAAGTACGCGCCGGCGTGGGCCAGTGGGGCGCTGCCGCGGACCTCTGCTCGAAGTCCTGTCGCTTGCCGAATGTCGCCAACCCCGATGATCCCGCCAACGCTCCGCCGGACAGTATTGGCTGTCGGCAGCTGTGCAACATTAAATCGAACGCCTGCTGCCCAAAGCTGCCGCAAGGAAATCCGCGAACGCGGCGACCCGCGCGGGCTTCGGGCCGCCCGGCGGCGTCAGCCAGTACACCGCACCTTCCGGCAGCGACCAGTCGGGCAGCAGGATCTCGAGCTGCTTCTTGGCCAGCGCATCGCGCACGATGAACTCCGGCAGGATGCCGATGCCGATTCCGGCCATGATCGGGGGCAGCATGGCCTCGCCGTTGTTGACCCGCAAAGGTCCTGCCGGGCGCACGGTCGCGACCTCGCCGTTCTTCTTGCGGAACTGCCACACGCCCGGGCGCAGCTGATAGGAATAGGTGATCGCCGCGTGCTCGCTCACATGCATCGGGTGGTTCGGCCGCCCGTGCGCCTTGAGATAGGCGGGCGAGGCGACGAGATAGGCGGGCATGGCGCACAGCCGGCGCGCCACCAGCGAGGAATCGGGCAAGGCCGCGATGCGGATGGCGGCATCGAAACCCTGTCCCACGATGTCGACCACTTCGTCGCTGAGCTGCAAGTCGATCGAAACCTCCGGGTACTGACGGAAGAACTCGGGCAGCTGCGGCGCCAGGTGCAGGACGCCGAACGACATCGGCGCGGCGATGCGCAGCGCCCCGCGCGGAACCGCCGATTGCGCCAGCGCTTCGCTCTCCGCCGCCTCGGCTTCGGCCAGCATGGCTTGCGCGCGCGCCAGCAGGCGCTCGCCGGCCTGGGTCAGCGCCAGCCGGCGCGAGGTGCGGTTGAACAGCATGGCGCCAAGCCGCCGTTCCAGGCGCGTTACCGCCTTCGAAACCGTCGGCTTGGACGTTTTGAGTTCGGAGGCCGCCCGCGCGAAGGAATGAAACTCCGCCACCTTCGCGAAGATCGCCAGCGCCTCGAGGTCCGGCAGGTCAAGCATGCAGAAATCGGAAACAATGAGTTTCAATAGTTTCTATTTCTAAACCACCCGCCGATCAATAACTCTGGCGGGCAAGCAAGGGCGGCGCCAGCGCCACCGGGAGAGAACGATGATAGAAGTCAGACCTTTCAACACGTTAGGCGGTGGAGACCATGGCTGGCTCAAGACCAGACACCATTTCTCGTTCGCCGACTATTACGATCCCAAGCGTGAGCACTGGGGTGCGCTACGGGTGTGGAACGACGACGAGATCGCCCCCAACACCGGGTTTCCGCCGCATCCCCACGCCGACATGGAGATCATCACCTACGTGATCCAGGGCGCCATCACGCATCAGGACTCGATGGGCAACAAGGGCCGCACCGTCGCCGGCGACGTGCAGGTGATGAGCGCGGGCAGCGGCATCCGCCACGCCGAATACAATCTCGAGCCGGTCGCGACCAAGATATTCCAGATCTGGATCATCCCGCGCGAGAAGGGCGGCGCACCGGCGTGGGGCGCCAAGCCCTTTCCCAAGGCCGACCGGTCGGGCCGCTTCGTCACGCTGGCGAGCGGGATCGCCGGCGATGCCGATGCGCTTCCGATCCGCACCGATGCGCGCGTCGCGGGTGCCACGCTGAAAAAGGGCGAGCGCGCCGAATACCGGCTCGGGGCCGGCCGTCACGCCTATCTGGTGCCCGCCACCGGCGCCGTCGAGGTCAACGGGATGCGCATGGCGGCGCGCGACGGCGCGGCGATCAGCGAAACCGACGTTCTCAATGTGGTGGCGCTCGAGGATTCCGAAATCGTCCTGGTGGACGCGGCGTAACAATCAACAAGAGGATTTGTGTTCATGCCCAAGGTTCTTGTTCTCTATCATTCCGCCTACGGCCATATCGAAACGATGGCGGAGGCGATCGCCGAAGGCGCCCGCGAGGCGGGAGCCGCGGTCGACATCAAGCGCGTGCCTGAGCTGGTGCCGGAAGACCTCGCGAGGAAAGCGCATTTCAAGCTCGATCAGAAGGCGCCGGTGGCGAAGATCGAGGATCTCGCCGACTACGACGCGATCGTGGTGGGCACCGGCACGCGCTTCGGGCGCATGGGCTCGCAGATGGCGAACTTCCTCGACCAGGCGGGTGGGCTGTGGGCCAAGGGCGCGCTGCACGGCAAGGTCGGCGGCGCCTTCACCTCCACCGCCACCCAGCACGGCGGCCAGGAGACGACGCTGTTCAGCATCATCACCAATCTGCTGCATTTCGGCATGGTCGTGGTGGGCCTCGATTACGGCCACGCCGGCCAGATGACGCTCGACGAGATTACTGGCGGCTCGCCCTACGGTGCTTCCACGATCACCGGCGGCGACGGCTCGCGCCGGCCCACCGAGAACGAGCTCAAGGGCGCGCGTTATCAGGGCCGCAAGATCGCGCAGACCGCCGGGAAGCTCGCCGGGTGATCGCTAAAGCCTGATCGCTTCACATTGAATCATGTCGTCATGACCGGGCTTGACCCGGCTATGACGGATAATGAAATGGCTCAAGGCAAACCGATCACGCTTTAGCGCACGTGCAGGAAGATGCGCCGGGTCAGCGCGCCGATCGCCACGAACACAATCGCGGCCGCGGCGACTGCAAGCGCCTTTTCCTGCGCCGTCCAATGCGCCTGGAACACCAGACCGATGAGATAGCCGGAGTAGAGCAGGGCCGGCGCCCAGATCACCGCCGACAGGATGTTGGCGGAATAGAACGGCACCACCGGCATGCGGCACATGCCGGCCACCAGCGGCACGAAGGCGCGCAACGGGCCCAGAAAGCGCCCGATGAACACGCTGAGCCAGCCGTAGCGCTCGAAGAAGCGCACGCCGCGGTCGAGCGTGGCGTGGTGCTGCTTGAACGGCCAGTGGTTGGGCAGGGCGCGGCCGAAGGTGATCCCGATCCAATACGAGATCGCGTCGCCCAGGATCGCCCCCACCGCGGCGGCCACGCCCGCGGTGACAGGGTTGAGCACGCCCTTGGTCACCAGCGTGCCGGCGGCGACCAGGATGGTCGTGCCCGGAATCAGGAAGCTCACCACCGCGAACGACTCCCCGAACGCCGTCAGCCCGATGATGAGCGCGGCCAGATCGGGATGCGTCTTGATCAGATGCAGAACGGTGTGGACGAGGTGGTCCATGGCGCGGGCGCATGGTTACGCGGCCCGGCGGGCAAGAGCAACCGCTGTCGCTCGTCGCGCCGCGCGCATTATCTTTCTGCATCTTTCTGCCAATTTGCCGCAGTTTACCCTGGCGCAGCCGCCTTGTCCGGCGAAGCCTGCCGCGCAGGCGGCATGCGCAGGCGGCGCGCCCTGCAGGGCCGGGTGCATGGCGCGACCCGCCGACGCGCAAGCTTGTCCCGGGGCCGCAATATGTTTATCTCTCGCGCGCCCATCGGGACCATAAATCCATGCCTCTGCTACGCTTTCTTCCGGAAGCCACGAACATCAACTTCATCGGCGTGCGCTATTACGCCTTCGCGCTCGACGGGCTCCTGCTGGTCGTTTCGATCGTCTCTATTTTTTTCGTCAACGGCTTCAATTTGGGCCTGGACTTCACTGGCGGCGTCGAGCTGCAAGCCAAGGCGTCCTATTCGCTCACCGAGCATATCGGCACGATCCGCTCGCAGATTTCGACGCTCGGCTTCAACGACCAGGAGATTCAGACCGTCGCGGGCAGCGCCCTTTGCGACAAGCCCGCCAATTCCTGTGTCATGATCCGCGTGCAGCCGAAGGCGAACCAGGATTACAACGCCGCCGCGCAGGCGATCAAAGACAAGCTCGGCAAGGGCTACGAATACCTCAACACCCAGGTGATCGGCGCCAAGGTCTCGGGCGAGCTGTTCCAGGCCGGCATCACCGCTTCGGTCATCGCCGTCATCTGCATCGCGCTGTGGGTGGCGTTCCGCTTCGAATGGCAATACGGCATCTCGGCGGCGATCTGCACCGGCCACGACGTGTTCGTCACCGCCGGCCTGTTCAGCCTGCTGCACATGGATTTCACGCTGACCTCGATCGCGGCGTTGCTGACGTTGGCGGGCTATTCGATCAACGACACGGTGGTGGTGTTCGACCGGATCCGCGAGAACCGGCGAAAGTACAAGCGCATGGCGCTGGGCGATTTGATCAACCTGTCGACCAATCAGATGCTGACGCGGACGATCCTGACCTCGCTCGCCACCGCGCTTTCCATCATTCCGCTCTATTTCTTCGTGCCGGCGCTGATGGAGTTCACCGGCGCGATCCTGTTCGGCATCGTGATCGGCACGGCGTCGTCCACCTATGTTGCGGCCGCGCTTCTGCTCTACCTGCCCGCGCCGGCCGGCGCCATCGACACGCCCGCCAGGACGGAGCCGGTGGAAGGCTGAAACAAGCGAACAGGGGCCGTTTCCCCATTGGCCCTGTTTCTACAGCGGGAACCAGTCCCGTTTGCTGGTGTATTCCTGGTATTGCGCATTGACGCCCGCACGCAGGCCCACGCCAGTGCGCATCGGCGCCAGCGTCACTCCGCCGGAGCGCTGGTAGAGCACGCCGATGCCGGCGATGAAGTAATAGGAACCTTCCACGCCCGGGAAACGCTGCCAGAGCCGCTCTTCGTGGCGCAGATTGTAGACCAGCGTGAACACCTTGGAGGCATTGCCGCCGACGTCGAAGCCGACCGAAGGCCCGCGCCAATAGACCTTCTTGGCCTCGTGGTTCTTGCGGATCAGCCAGCCCGAACCGTAGCGCAGGCCGACCACGAACGCGCCGGAGCCCTCGTCGCCCTTGATGTAGGCGTCGGGCTGGCCCAGGTCGCGGAAGACGCGCTGCACCGCCTTGGCCGTGGCTTCGGTGGTGATGCCGAAGAAGTCGGCGGCGGCCTCGGTGATCTCGTTCTCGGTGAACTTGACGTCTTCTTCGTCCGCGCGGGCGGGAAGAACGCCGAAAACCGTGGCCGCCGCTCCCAGCAGCAGTTGACGCCTGATCATCAGCAACTCCCTTTACGAATCACGACGCGCGAGCATCGCCCAATTCCCGTTCGCGTGCCAACGCACTTCGAGCTTACCCTCCCTCCTTGGGGAGATGGAGGATCGACTTGAGGTTCATCGCTCGGCGTGAACCCCTTGGCCGATCCGGGTCAGTCTGGCGACAAAAATGGCAACCTGATGTTGAGTGCGGCCGTTTCAGCGATGTTAAATTCGCGTCACCTCGGCCGCACCGCTGCGGAACCCGGGGCGGCGGCAACGATGGAGCGCCGGCAGATGAACAACGGGAGCGGGAACTCGCGGATCGGCATCGCCGGATGGCTGGCCGTGGTCGTGTTGGCGGGGTTCCTCGGCGTGGCGGTGTGGTACGCCGTCCATGCCTGGAGCGCGCTTACCGGCGTGGCGATGAGCGGCGCGGGCTGGCTGTTTCTCGTGCTCGGCGTCGTGGTGACGCTTGGCCTCGGCGCCGGCCTGATGTGGCTGGTGTTCTATTCCAGCCGTCACCATTACGACCGCTGAAGAATCTCACGTCAGCGCGATCTTGAACCGGCAGGCCTTGCCGCCGCGCTTGAGCGACTCGAGCAGTTCCACCTTTACCGGCGTGCCGACGATCTGCGAGAGCATTTCGCCGACATAGCCCACCGAGCATTCGCAGAAGGTGCCGGAAAGTCCCTCGGGTCCCTTCTCCACCAGCGGGCACAGGCACCAGCCGTCCGATGTCGTGGACGAGACGGCGAAGAAATCCGGGGTCGCACCCAAGTGCATCCTGAAGGCGCTGAAGGACACCGGCGCCATCGTGCTTGACAGCGACACGCAGTTGACTGGCGTGCCGGCCGAAGCCTGGGACTACCGGCTCGGCAACCGCTCGGGCCTGGAATGGGTTCTCGACCAGTACAAGGAAAAGACGCCGAAGGACCCCACCATCCGCGAGAAGTTCAACACCTATAAATTCGCGGATTACAAGGAGCACGTCATCGACCTGCTTCAGCGGGTCACGCGCGTCAGCGTCGAAACCATGAAGATCGTCGACGCGATGAAGGCGGCCAAATCCGCCCGTTAGCCACTTCGCCACACCCCCTTGAAAGGGCGATTATCCGGGACTTGACAGCATGGGCCGCCGGTCCTATCGCTGGGCGCGACAGGCCGCACTCGCGTTAGCCATTTCTCTGTCCGCGGCGCTCCCGGTTGTTGCTGCCCCATGGGACAAAGCGTTTGGCGGGATAGAGATAAACGAAGGAAAAGTGCTGGACGTATTCGAATCCAAATATATCGGAGAACAGTACCTTCCCGTAGAGCCACAGCATGCTTTGACCAGCCGCGATCTTTTTGTGGGCATCCAAGTCAACCTTGCTCGCAATGGTTCGCTCAAACCTCCGTTCAGTCTCCTTTCCAGGTTCCAGAACGGGATCAACAACGAGGTCTTCCAAAATGCCTTCGCGCGCGTTGGCGGCAATCTCGGTCAACTGGTCGAATTCGGCCGCTACGGAGCGAACCAATGCGGGAGTGCGGCCGAAATTCTTGATTGTGAAGGTGATTGTTGGCGCAGCCCATCCGGGCGTTGCGTCATAAAGAACAAAGCCCTTGAACTGAGCTTCGACAGTATCGGCTCTAATCACTGGGTAGAGGAACGGGCTTTCAAGTTCGGTCAGTGTTCGTTCTGCAATGTCGGCAGACTTTTGAGCCGCTTGCGCCGTATCGGTGGCGATCTTGAGTTGGCTTTGGGTTTCAACGGCGCGGCTCCCCGCATCGACTTTCATCTGCGCCAGAGTGCCTTCCATGATGCTCGCTTGGCGCCCGATGGTGCGATAGGTGAGATACGCGACGAAAATGCCCAAAGCGACAAGCGCGTAGCCTATGTAATCGCCCGTAGGCTTTTCATTGCACTCCTGATCGGTACGGCGGATTTCCACCTCTATTTTTGGGGGCAGAACAAGATTCGGAGCGGGCGTAGATTGCTTGGCGGCGGCGTTATTGCCGTTTGTGATTTGGGGCTCATCGGAGCTTTGATGCTGATTTTTATGATTGGTTTCCCCAGCACTTATAGCTGGGGCCTGTGATGGTGCCGAACTGGACCGAATCGGGAGCGTCACGGCAACAACAGCCGCAAGGAATACCAGTGCGCCCCGTTTCAGCATCCCCTCAGCGCCTCCCCGAAAATGTCCGGGTTGAGGCGGTTGTTATACCGGAATTGGAATTCGGCAACGTAGAGCGGCAGGTACTTCCGCGACACTTTGTGGTAGGTGCCGACGACGCCGCGCTTAATCAGGCTCCAAAAGCCCTCAATCGTGTTTGTGTGAAGCGCGCCAACAACATACTGGTGGGCTTTGTGGTTCACCGCTTCGTGGTGGAGTTCGGGCGGCAGGAAATTGTAACCGCTGCTGTCGTCCGTCGCGAGAAGGCTGACCTTGTTGGAAACAACTTCACGGACAAAATTCGCGAAGGTGGAAGCGCGCGTGTTTTCGATCACGCGGGCGACGACATTGCCCTTCCGCTCCACCGCTCCGATCACGATGAACTTGTCGGAGCCTTCACCACCGACGCCGCCCTTCTTCCTGTCCCAATGCCGGTTTTTGTCTTTGCCGCCGATGTAGGTTTCATCCACCTCCACGATCCCCATGAGCTTGCGAAATTCCTTGTCGGCAAGCGCGGCACGGACCTTGTGGCACATGCTCCAGGCCGTCTCGTAACTGCCGAAGCCCATAACGCGGTGGATTTGAAGGGCGCTGATGCCCTTCTTGCTCGTCAGCATGAGGTGGATGACGCGGAACCAGATGCGCAGCGGCTTGTTGGTGTTTTCGAAGATCGTCCCGGCGATGACGGAGAACCGATAGCCGTTAGTTGCGCACTGTTCGCATTGCCAGTGAAAGGCGCGGGCCTTGAGTTCGTATACGTGGTCATTGCCGCAGCGCGGGCATTTGATGCCCGTAGGCCAACGGTGACGGACCAAGTATGCCTTGCAGGCGTCGTCGTCTGGGAAAGCCGCTTCCCATTGCGGGATCGTCATTTGGTGGATGCGGTGGGATTTGATCGACACGGCCCGAACCCCGAACTTTCGGGAGGGAATATAGGATGATTTCCCCCTTCTGTCAAGTCCCGGATAATCGCCCTTGAAAGGCGAGAATTCGTTCCTAGGTGGGCATTTAGCGGCGTAGCCTGCTCGATTGGGCGGGCCGCAACGGAAATGGAGGAACGGCGCGTTCATGGCGAAAGTGCAGTGCAGCGAAGCAACGCGATTTATTATTCCAAACAGTAAGATGGACGGAAGAATCGGCATTCGAATTCAAGTGCGCACGGGCACCTGTGTGACGGATCGGAATTGCCGGTGGAAGGCCCCCTCCCCCAGGGGGTAGGGCGTGAGCGTGAAAACAAAGATCAATCCCTTGCGGAATTCAGTCTTATGCCCGTCAGACGTAGAAGCATGCGGAGCGGCTGTTCCCTGCTCGCTACTCGCCATTCGCGTTTGTGCACGGCCCGACCGGCTCGCAAAACCTGCGCCTTTCACTCCAGCCCTTTCGCCACGAAATGCGGGTTGGCAAACCCGGCCTTGCCGTAGGCGAACGGCTTGCCGTCGAGCGTGGTCACGCTGCCGCCGGCCGCCGCCAGCACCGCATGGCCTGCGGCGGTGTCCCACTCCATCGTCCGGCCGGTGCGCGGATAGAGATCGGCTTCGCCCGCCGCGATCAGGCAGAATTTGAGCGAGGATCCCGCCGTCACGAACTTCTTGACCGCGACGCCGGCGAGATATTCGTCGGTCTTGATGTCCTTGTGCGAGCGGCTGACGGCGACGACGAGCCCGTCCTTGTCGGGCGCGCGCGCGAACACCTGGCGGGCTTCGGCGAAATCGGGCGGGCCGCCGGGCGGCGCGAAGATGTCGAAGGCGCCGGTCAGCGTTTCGCCGAAGAACAGGTGGTCCTTGGCCGGCGCATAGACCACGCCGCGCACGGGCTTGCCTTCCACGATCTCGGCGATGTTGATGGTGAACTCGCCGTTGCGGCTGATGAACTCCTTGGTGCCGTCGAGCGGATCGACCAGGAAGAAGCGCTTGCCCACCTTGGGCACGCGCCCCGCCGCCACTTCCTCTTCGGCCACCACCGGCACGTCGGGGGCAAGCTGGGCCAGCCGCTTCAGGATGAAGCGCTCGGCCTCCACGTCGGCGGCAGTGACGGGCGAGGCGTCCTGCTTGCGGGTGGCCGTGATCTCTTCGGTGTAGTGCCCGAGCACGATGGCGCCCGCGTCGTAGGCGATGCGGGCCAGCGCGCGCAGCATGGGCGAGGCCGAATGGGCGTGGTTCTCGGTCATGAATCGTCCCCCGCTATTTCTACCGGTTCGAGGACGGCTGCGTCGATATGGACGACGCGCTTTCCCGCTTCGGCGAAGTTGACGGTGACGCGGCGCCCCGCGACCGACTGCACCTGGCCGATGCCCCAGTCGGGGGCTGAGGCAAGCTTGACCCACTGTCCCGGCGCCAGGTTCGAACTCATTAAGCTTTCCTTAATCGGCGAAGCAGACGATAACCATTTCGCAACGCTGTCGCATAGCCTGGGGTGCCATGAACGAGCTTGAGTTCTCCGCCCTTCTCGTCAGCCGTGTCTGCCATGACCTCGTCGGGCCGTTGGGCGCCGTGGTCAACGGCTTGGAAGTGCTGGAGGACGAGCGCGATGCCGCCATGCGCGCCGATGCGCTGAAGATCGTCACCTCCAGCGCGGCACAGGCGCTGGCGCGGCTGCAGTTCATGCGCATCGCTTTCGGCGCGGCTGGCTCGGCCGGGGCGGAGCTCGATCTCGGCGAGGTCAACCGGCTGATTTCGGGGCTTTTGGCGGGCGGCAAGGTAACGCTCTCATGGGAAGCGCCGCATGTGAACTGGCCCAAGGACTGGGCCAAGTTGTTGATGAACGCCGCGCTGATCGCAGCCGATTGCCTGCCGCGTGGCGGGGCGGTGCGCATCGAGACCAATCCCGACGTTCCGGGCTTCAGAATCGCGGGCACGGGCCAGGGCGCCAAGGTGTCCGAGACGATGGAGCGGGCGCTGCGCGGCGAGGCCGTAGACCATGACGCGCGCGGCGTGCAGCCGGTGCTGACATGGCGGCTGGCCAAGGGGGTCAATGCCGGCTTGACCATCAGGTGCGAGGACGGCCGGGTCGAGCTCGCTGCCGGCTGAGCCTCCCCTGCTAAATTCGCCATTTACCTTCGACCGGTATCCTGCCCGGCAACGAAAATTGCTTGGCGGCGCACCATGAAGACTTGCCTAGTCGTCGACGACAGCCGCGTGATTCGAAAAGTGGCGTGCCGGATCCTGCACGATCTCGCGTTCGAGACCCAGGAGGCGGAGAACGGCGCCGCCGCGTTGATGGCATGCCGCCGGCAGATGCCCGACGTCGTCCTCTTGGATTGGAACCTGCCGCAGACCACCGGCCTCGACTTCCTGAGGGCGCTGCGCGGCGAGACGCGGGGCAACCACCCGGTCGTCGTGATCTGCACGACCGAGAACGACGCCTCGCGCATCTCCGAAGCGCTCGATGCGGGCGCCGACGATTACGTCATGAAGCCGTTTGATCGCGCCATTCTTGAAGCCAAGCTCGCCGAAGTCGGGCTGGCGCGATGAACCTCAACGACTTCGCCTACCTTGAGGAGCTGGCGCGGCGCCGTTGCGGCCTCGTGCTCAACGACAAGAAGCTGCATCTGGTCGAGAACCGTCTGCTGCCCGTGATGCGCCGCTTCGGCTTCAAGGACACGGCGTCGCTTTTCCGGGAACTGCGCTACGGCCACGAGGCGCTGATAAAGGCCGTGATCGAGGCGATGACGGTCAACGACTCGGCGTTTTTCCGCGACCGCAAGACGTTCGAGGAATTTCGCGACATCGTGCTGCCGGCGCTGCTGCGCGACCGCAAGGGGATCAGGCAGCTTCGCATCTGGTGCGCGGCCTGCGCGGCGGGTCAGGAACCCTACTCGGTGGCGATGCTGCTCGAGGACGCCGGGCTCATCGAACGCGGCTGGTCGATCACCCTCATCGCGACCGACATCAACACGCAGATGATTGCGCGCGCCGAACAGGGGCTTTATTCGCAGTTCGAGGTGCAGCGCGGCCTGTCGATCCGCCGTCTGGTGGGCAACTTCACCCAGGAAGACACCCAGTGGCGCATTTCGGAGCGCCTGCGGCGCATGGTGACGTTCCGTGCGTTCAACCTCCTGGACTCGTTCGGCTGGCTGCCGGATCTCGACGTCGTGTTCTGCCGCAACGTGCTGATGTATTTCGACCACAAGTCGCGCGCGTCGGTGATCGAACGCGTCGGCGACGTGCTGGCGCAGGACGGCGCGCTGCTGCTCGGCCCGACGGAATCGCTGACCGGATTCACCACCGGCTACGTGCCCGCGGCAAGGGCGCCGGGCCTTTACTTCAAGACCAGGCCGGCGCCGCTGCTGCGCATCGTCTCCAATTAGAGTCTGGTTCTCATCCCCGCATAGAACGCCCGTCCCGGCGCGCCGTAGCCCGCCACCGGTTCGCTGCGATCGCCGCCGGCATTCTCGATTCGGCCGAAAAGCTGGACCGCATCGGTGAGGTCGTAGGCGGCGAACAGCTTGACGCGGGCGGCCCCATCGAGCGCCGTGAAGTGACCGGGATCGTCGAACCGGCTCCCGACGAACGCCACCTCCGCGCCGACGGTAAGTTGCACCAGCGCCCGCCACGTGACGACTCCGTTGGCCGAGTCGTGCGGCCGCCTTGCGAGCTGCAGGCCCGTCGCCAGGTCGGCGTCGGACAGGTTGGTGTAATTGGCCTCAAGCTTGAGAGTGTCGGTCACATCGGCCGCGAGCGCGATCTCGGTGCCTCTGGCGCGCGAGCGATCCACGTTGAAGTAATAGCCGCCCTGCATGGCGCGCAGCGCGCACGCCGCCGAGCTGACTCCGAAGCACGAGAAGAAATCGATCTGGTTGGCCGTGCGCCGCTCGAAATAGGTGAGCGAGGCCTCGACCGGTCCCAGCGTCTGGTCGCCCCCGGCTTCCCAGCCCGTGGCGGTCTCGGGCTTCAGCTTCGTCAGCGGATTCGAATAGGGCGAAAACAGCTCGTACAGGCTCGGCGCCTTGAAGCCGCTGCCGATATTGGCGCGCAGCGTCGTGCCGTCGAGCGGCTGCCACGCCGCCGCGAGCTTGTAGGAGGTGTGGCCGCCGAATTCGCGGTCGTCGTCGTAGCGCGCCCCGCTGGTCAGCGTCAGATGCTCGAACAGCGCAGTTTGCCACTGAGCGTAGAGCCCGTTTATCCGGTCGCTGCCGCGGGTCGGAGCGGCATCGTAGATAGTGCTGGAGGTGAGGCTGGTTTGCCGCGTCTCGGCGCCGAAGCTGAGTTCGTTGGCGCGATCAAGCTCGAACACGCCCTGGTATTCCAGTCGCGTGTCGCGTCCTTTGGCGGCGAAATCCTCGATCACGTCATGCGTGGTGCGGTTGGCGTCGGTGGTGGTGATCGCCAGGCGGTTGGTGAAGCGGCCGTCCAGCACTACGAAATTGGCGCCGCCATAGAGCGCCAGGAGCGCGTTGTCGCCGTACTGGTGGGTGTCCTGGAACGTGTAGGCCGGCGGCGGATAGCCGTCGAAGCTGTCGCGGGCGCGGGTGTACCAGGCGCGCGCGTCGATGCTCAGCGTGTCGGTCGCCTGCCAGCGCAGGTTTCCGGTGGCGCCGAAGTGGTGGTAGCCGTCCGGCTCGCGGTTGCCGTTCTTCGAATCCGCGGCCGAGATGCTGTTGGTGACGAAATAGTCGGCGGCCGCGCCGTATTCGAGCGAGGCAAGCGTGCCGCTGGCCGCCGCGTTGACGTGCTGGGTGTCGAACGATCCGCCTTCGGCTTCGGCCTTGAACGCGTCGGCACCGCCCCGCGCGGTGATGATGTTCACCACTCCGCCGATGGCGTCGCTACCGTACAGCGTCGATTGCGGCCCGCGCAGCACCTCCACCCGGTCGATGCCGTTGGCGAGCACATCGCCCAGAAGCGCGAACCCGCTGGTGGCGCTGGGGTCGTTGATGCGCACGCCGTCCACCAGCACGAGCGTCTGCCCGGCTTCCGCGCCGCGCATCAGGATGTCGGCGTTTTGCCCCACGCCGCCGTTGCGCACGGACGTGATCCCGGGCGTTTGCGCCAGTGCGTCGGCAACGATGTCGATCTGGCGGGATTCGACGGCATCGGCGGTGATCACGCTCATCGAGGTGCCGGTCACTTCCAGCGGCTGCGGCGTGCGCGTGGCGCTCACCACCACGGTTTCCGGCGCCGCGGCGGCCGAGACGAAGGCAGCCAAGGCGGCGGACGAAAGCAATAAAGACCTGTGCATGACGTTCTCCTGGTTTGGGCCAAGAGCCGGCACGCGGGTTTTCCGCTCGATTTCGGAAGATGGAAAGCTGGCGTTCACCCCGCGACGACTCCTCATCTGTCGTCGCGACGGTTTCCCCCGCAGTCCCCGGCGCACCCCGGCCGGAAACAGGACGACGGCGCAAGGCAGGTCTCCTGGCTCCCGGGTCTTCGTCCGCATCCGCCTTCCCGAAGCCATGGGCCTCAGTGGCATACCTGGATGCTTTCTCGCCGGTTACAGTTGCGGGGGCAGCCGCCAAAGGCGTTCCCGAACCTCACGCGTGGGCCAGAGCTAATCCGCTTCGGGAGCGGCGGTCAACGGGCGCGTCCGAAAATGGCCAGACGCGCCGGCGCGATTGAGGCATAGTCGCGATCATGGATCTGCCGCCGCCCGACGTCTGCTACCGCGCGTTGCACTCGCGCGATCCCCGTTTCGACGGCCGGCTGTTCGTGGGCGTGACGTCGACGGGCATCTATTGCCGTCCGATCTGCCCGGTGCGCACGCCGAAGCGGGAGAACTGCCGCTTCTTTCCCAGCGCCGCCGCGGCGCAGGCCGCCGGATTCCGCCCTTGCCTCAGATGCCGGCCGGAGATTTCGCCCGACGCCGCCGCCTGGCGGGGCACTTCCAACACGGTGTCGCGCGCGCTGGCGCTGATCGCCGAAGGCGGGCTGGACAGCGATGCGGGCGTGCCCGCGCTGGCAGCGCGTCTCGGCGTCGGCGAACGGCAGTTGCGGCGGTTGTTCGACCGGCATCTCGGTGCGCCGCCGATCGCCGTGGCGCAAACCCGGCGCATCCTGTTCGCCAAGCAGCTCATCCAGGACAGCACGCTTGCGATGAGCGCGATCGCGCAAGCCTCCGGCTTCGGCAGCGTGCGCCGCTTCAACGATGCGTTCCGCAAGCTCTACAGCCGCGAGCCCCGCGAGCTGCGTGCCCGCCGTTTCGCGGCGCAGACCTCGGCGGTCACGGTCAAGCTCGGCTATCGCGCGCCCTACGATTGGGACGCGATGATCGCTTTCCTGGCGGCGCGCGCTGTAGCAGGCGTCGAAGTCGCCGAGGCGGGCCGATATGCCCGCACTATCGAAATCGACGGCGCCTTCGGCAGCGTGGCGGTGACCCCCGGCCGCACGCATCTGAACGCCGCGATCCGCTGTGGGAACGTGCGTGCTTTGCTCGCCATTGTGGCGCGGTTGCGCCGTCTGTTCGATCTCGATGCGGATGTGGCGGCGATCGGCGCGCATCTGTCTGCGGACGAAAAGCTCGCGCCGCTCGTCGCCAGGCGCCCGGGCCTGCGCGCCCCCGGCGGCTGGGATGGGTTCGAAATGGCGGTACGCGCCATCCTGGGCCAGCAGATCAGCGTCATTGCCGCGCGCAAGCTGGCGGGCAGGTTGGTCGCAGCCACTTCCCCCGCATTGCCCGCCGATGTCACAGGAGACGAACGTCTCGGCGCGGCGTTTCCCACGGCGGCACGCCTTGCAGACGCGGAGATCGCCGACATCGGCATGCCGGGCGCGCGCATTGCATCGCTGAAGTCGCTGGCTGCCGCGGCGACCGCCGATCCGCATCTGCTCAATCCGGTCGGTTCCTATGATGAGGCGGTGGGGCGACTTGCCGCTTTGCCCGGTTTCGGGCCGTGGACGGCGCAGTATTGGGCGTTGCGCGCGCTGCGCGACAGCGATGCGTTTCCTGCGACCGACGCGGCCTTGCTGCGCTGCCCCGCGATGGCGCTGGGCGGCAAGCGGCCGACGCCGAAGCTGCTGGCGGCCCGCGCCGAATCCTGGCGGCCGTGGCGGGCTTATGCGGCGCAGCACCTGTGGACGCACGATGCCGAGCGATAGCTTCCTGTTCGATCACGTTGCCACCCCCATCGGCGAGGCGCAGCTCGTCTGCGACGGGCAAGGGCGCCTGCGGCTTTTCGGCTGGCACGATCGCGACGACACCTGGCGGCGCTATTCATCACATCTTGGTGATGCGAGCCTCGTGCGGACGCAGGATCCCTTCGGTCTGTCGTCGTCCATCGCCGCATACATGGCCGGAAACGTGCACGTCATCGACGATCTTCCCGTCGTCTATTGCGGCACCCCTTTCCAGAACAAGGTCTGGCATGCGCTGCGCGCCATCCCGGCGGGCGAGACCATCAGCTACGGTGAGCTGGCGCGACAGATCGGCGATCCGAAAGCCACGCGAGCCGTGGGTCTTGCCAACGGCTCCAACCCGATCGGGCTTGTCGTTCCCTGCCATCGGGTGATCGGCAGCGACGGCTCGCTCACCGGCTACGGCGGCGGCATCGAGCGCAAGAAGTGGCTGCTGGCCCACGAGGCGCGCCATGCGGGCCACGGGCTGTTCAGGAAGGAGGCACGATGACCGCCGACAAGCTGTTCCGCGACTTGCATGCGGGTCCCGAACTGCTGATCCTGCCGAACGCGTGGGACGCCGGCAGCGCGCGCGTGATCGAAGAAGCGGGCGCCAGGGCCATTGCCACGTCGAGCGCCGCAGTGGCGTGGAGCCACGGCTATGCCGACGGGCAATTCGTTCCCTTCGAACGCGTCGTCGCCACCGTCGAGGCCATCGCGCGTGCGGTGAAGGTGCCGGTCAGCGCGGATATCGAATCCGCCTATGGCGATTCCGCGCCCGCCGTCGAAGAGCGGATTGCGCGCATTGTGGACGCGGGTGCGGTCGGTGTGAACATCGAGGACGGCACGGCCGGGCCGGACTTGTTGTGCGCCAAAATCGAGCGCGCCAAGACGGTTGTCGCGAACGCCGGCGTGGAGCTGTGGATCAACGCCCGCACCGACGTCTATCTGCGCAAGCTTGCCGCCGGCGAGGAAGCGTTCAACGAGAGTGTGCGGCGCGCCCGGCTCTACGCGGCGGCGGGGGCGGATTCGATCTTCGTGCCCGGCCTCGTCGAGGCGGATGCGATCGGGCGGATGGTCAGGCTGGTCAAGCAGCCGTTCAACGTGCTGGCGATGCCGGGCGTGCCCGGTGCGGCAACGCTGAAGGGGCTTGGCGTGCGCCGGCTGAGCGCGGGCGGGCACCTCGGCCGCGCCGCTTATGATCGCACCTACGCGCTGGCGCGCGCGTTCCTCGCGGACGGGCGCGTTGAGACGCTGATCGCGCCGCCCGCGACTGTCCCCAACATGAATGCGTTGATGGGGCGTCTGTAACCAAAGCATCACAGTCCGCAGCCAAATTGCGCCTAAAATGTCATGAGTGGAATCGGGCAGGTAAGCGCGCATGGCAATGCTTTCTGGGTTCTTGGCGGGGCTGCGCCGCATCATCTGGGCAGCGGTCGCGGGGCTCGTCGTGGGCGGCGGCGTGATCTTCCTGTTCGGAACGAACGGCTTTTGGTTCATCGCGCTTGCCATCGCCGCGGCCGCCGTGGCCGCCAGCATTGCCGCCAATCGCGCCCCGCTGCGCAAGCCCGCCGCGGAGCAGTCCAACGGCAGCGCGCTGCCGGTCTTGGGCCCGCTCGCCCGCCAGATGCTGGAGCAGCTGCCGGACCCGCTCATGCTGGTCGATGCGGACGGGCGCGTGGTTTCCGCCAATCGTGCCATGCGCGGGGTGATCGGCGTCGATGTGGAGCGCAAGCACGTCTCAGCGCTGCTGCGCACGCCGGCGGTGCTGGAGGCGCTGTCGCGCACCGCCGAGGCTGGCGAAGCGGGGTCGGTGGAATATGTCGCCCGCGTGCCTGTGGAACGCCACTATCAGGTTTTTACGGCGCGGGTCGGCAGCAATCCCTCGGTCGCCATGCTGCTGATGCACGATCTGACCGCGGTCAAGCGCACCGAGCAGATGCGCGTCGATTTCGTCGCCAATGCCAGCCACGAACTGCGCACGCCGCTGGCCGCCGTCGCCGGATTCATCGAAACGCTGAAGGGCCCGGCCAGGGACGACAAGGCGGCGCGCGAGAAATTCCTCGACATCATGAGCGTCGAGGCCGAACGGATGCGACGCCTGATCGAGGACCTGTTGTCGCTCACCCGAATCGAGCTGAACGAGCACGTGCCGCCGCGCGGCGAAGTGGCGCTGGAAGGAGTCGTGCGGCAGGCCGCCGCCGCGCTGGCGCCGCTGGCGAAGTCCGACAACATCACGATTTCGGTGGATGCCGCCGAGGGCCTGCCCAACATCATGGGCGAACGCGACGAGCTGGTGCAGCTTTTCCAGAACCTGATCCACAACGCCATCAAGTACGGGCGTAACAACGGGCAGGTGACGATCGCGCTGCGGCTGACCTCCGCCACCGCCCGTCGCGGCCAGGAACAGATGGTTACCGCCAGCGTCAGGGATGACGGCGAGGGCATCCCGTCGGAGGCGATCCCGCGGCTGACCGAACGGTTCTACCGCGTCGACGTGAAGCGCAGCCGGGAACGGGGCGGCACGGGCTTGGGGCTGGCGATCGTCAAGCACATCGTCAACCGCCACGGCGGCCGCATGCAGATCGAGAGCAGGCTGGGCGAGGGTTCGACCTTTACGATCACGCTGCCGGCCGTGCGCAAACCGGCGGGTGCGCCTGTCACGGAACTGTTATAAAACCGTCGCATACAAATCGCGGCCGGGCCGTATTCGAAACAGCAGCCAATTGGACACCCGCTCATGGTCGATCACACCGTCAAGGCGTTCACGGAACAGCTTGAAGCCCTTTCGTCCAGCGTGGCGAAGATGGGCGGATTGGCGGAAGCCCAGCTGGCGGACGCGATCGACGCCATCGCCAAACGCGATACCGCCCGGGCGGAAGCGGTGGTGGCCAACGACCGGCGCGTCGACGAACTGCAAATCCAGATCGAGGAACAGGCGCTGAAGCTGTTGGCGCTGCGTCAACCCATGGCGGTGGACCTGCGCGAAACGCTCGCCGCGATCAAGACGGCCAGCGAGCTGGAGCGTATCGCCGATCTCGCCAAGAACGTCGCCAAGCGCGCCATCGTGCTCAACCGGGAGCCGCCGCTGCGCCTGACGCAGTCGCTGGCGCGGATGGGCCAGCAGGCGCTGTCGCAGCTCAAGCTGGTGCTCGATTCCTATTCCGACCGGGATTCCGAATCCGCCGAAATGGTGTGGAAGCAGGACGGCGACATCGACGAGATGTACAACAGCCTGTTCCGCGAGCTTCTCACCTACATGATGGAAGACCCGCGCACGATCGGGCTGTGCACGCACCTGCTGTTCATCGCCAAGAACATGGAGCGCGCCGGCGACCACTGCACCAACATCGCCGAGGTCGTCTATCACATGGTGACCGGCGGGCATCTGGCGATCGACCGGCCGAAGGCCGACCTCACCAGCCAGACCAGCATTCCGTTCTCGAAGAAGGACTGACGCATGAAGCCTACGGTGCTTGTGGCGGAAGACGAAGGGGCGCTGGTGACGCTTCTTCGCTACAACCTGGAGCGCGAGGGCTATCGTGTCCTGGAAGCGGTCGATGGCGAGGAGGCTCTCCTGGTCGCCGCCGAGGAAAAGCCGGATCTGGTATTGCTGGACTGGATGCTGCCCCAGCTCTCCGGCATCGAAGTCTGCCGCCGGCTGCGCGCCAAACAGGAAACCCGCAACGTCCCCATCATCATGCTGACCGCGCGCGGCGAGGAATCCGACCGCATCCGCGGGCTCGACACCGGCGCGGACGACTACCTGACCAAGCCGTTTTCGATGATGGAGCTGTTGGCGCGGCTGAGGGCCGTGATGCGCCGCATCCGCCCCAGCCTCGCCGAAGACGTCGTGGTGGTCGGCGACATCGAGATGGACCGCAGCGCCCATCGCGTGCGCCGCGCGGGACAGGAAGTGCATCTCGGCCCGACCGAGTACAAGCTGCTGGACCATCTCATCCAGCATCCCGGCCGCGTGTTCTCGCGCGAGCAGTTGCTCGACGCCGTCTGGGGCTCGGACGTCTATGTCGAGGCGCGCACGGTCGACGTGCATGTCGGGCGCCTGCGCAAGGCGCTCAACATCGAAGGCACAGCCGACCCCATCCGCACCGTGCGCTCGGCCGGATACGCGCTGGAAGAGGGCGCAGTGGCGACGAGTTGACGTCCGCCTTCTTGCGATTGCCGTTTACGACCGGCGCTGCACGCACACCCGGTACGCGTAGGTGACGCGCAACAGGCTGTGAAGCTGGTCGTGCGGGTTCGGCGCGACGGCGCGCGCAGGCGCCTGTTTGCGCGTCGCCCCATTCTTCCCGGCCGCGGGCTTCGGCTGTTTTTCGACGCGTTTTTTCATGGCGCAAAGCCTAGCACAACCGCGCGTGCGGCGTCTGCAACGTTTGCATAAATCTAGCTCGCGATCTTGTCCCGGCGCTGCTGCTGCGGCTGATAGGCCTTACGTGCGTGCGCTTCGCAATAGGGCGAGCCCACCTTGGGCTTGCGGCCGCAGAAGTGGAACTCGTTGTCCGAAGGATCACCGATCGGCCAGCGGCACATGCGGTCGTTGATTGTCAGCACGGTGGCGTAGTTGCCGTCATCGAGGGTGAGAGGATCTTCCTCAACGATCGGCGCGGGCGGAACGTGGGCGCGGATGGAAACGCGTGGGGTGGCGGTGATGCGCGGCCGCTCGACGCGGGATGGGCTGGCCCGGCCGGCGAGGCCCAGGCGATGCACCTTGCCGATCACGGCGTTGCGGGTGACCCCGCCGAGCGCCCGGGCGATCTGGCTGGCCGAAAGCCCTTCCGTCCAGAGATTCTTGAGCTGATCGACTCGTTCGTCGGTCCAATTGGCCTGAGTCATGTGATGCTCCTTTCGGCCGTCTGCCACCACATATCGTAGCGGGTGGGTAACACCGCACAAGGCGTGCGCCCGGACACAAGGTCTTCGTCCACAGAAACCGACTCAGCCGGTTTTGGCACGGCAGCGAGGGCGAATCTTCCAGCCGATTCAGGCTTGTGAGCGCACAATCGGGCGCAGCGGCGCCGCTTCGCTTGTGAGGCGGGGGGAAAGCGGTTAAAGCCCCCGGGGCTTATCCACAAATCTCGAACTCTAAGGGAGGAAGACGTGTTTCCGTCGTTGCTGCCAACCTACAACCGGGCGGACGTGGCGTTCGACCGGGGCGAAGGGCCGTACCTGTTCGCCGAGGATGGCAAGCGATATCTCGATTTCGGTTCCGGCATCGCCGTCAACGCCTTCGGACACGCCCATCCCAGGCTGGTCGCCGCCCTCACCGAGCAGGCCGGCAAGCTGTGGCACACCTCCAACCTCTATCGCGTTCCGGGCCAGGAGAAACTGGCCAAGCGGCTGATCGAGGTGACGTTCGCCGACACCGCGTTCTTCACCAACTCGGGCGTGGAAGCCTGCGAACTGGCGATCAAGATTGCGCGGCGCTACCACTTCGTCAGCGGCCATCCGGAGCGGTTCCGCATCATCACGTTCAAGGGCGCGTTCCACGGACGCACGCTGGCGGCGATCGCGGCCGGGGGCAATCCCAAGTACCTTGAAGGCTTCGGTCCGCCGGCGCCGGGCTTCGATGTGCTCGAACCCAACGATTTGAAAGCCGTTGAGGCGGCGATCGGGCCCGAAACCGCGGCCATCATGATCGAGCCGATCCAGGGCGAAGGCGGCATTCGCGTGATGGCGCCGGAATTCCTGCGGGCCTTGCGCGCGCTGTGCGACAAGCACGGCCTGCTCCTGATCTTCGACGAGGTCGCCACCGGAGTGGGACGCACCGGCAAGCTGTTCGCCTATGAGTGGCTGGGCATCACACCCGACATCATGCCGATCGCCAAGGCGATCGGCGGCGGCTTCCCGGTGGGGGCTTGCCTTGCTACGGCGGAGGCTGCCAAGGGCATGACGCCCGGCACGCACGGTTCCACCTATGGCGGCAATCCGCTGGCCATGGCGGTGGCCGTCACCGCGCTCGAGATGGCGCTGGAACCCGGCTTCCTCGACCACGTGCAGGCGATGGCCAACTACTTCCGGCAGCAGCTCGGCGTGCTGCTTGCCGAACACGCGAGCGTGTTCGAGGAAATCCGTGGGGAAGGGCTGATGCTCGGGCTGAAGCTGAAGGTGCCCAACACCGAATTCGTCGCGGCCGCGCGCGCCCACGGCCTGTTGCTGGTGGGCGCCGGCGACAACGTGGTGCGGCTGTTGCCGCCGCTCATCATCGAGGAAAGCCAGGTGCGCGAGGCGATGGCGATGCTGTCGGCCGCCGCCAAGTCGTTTGCAACCAAGTCGAAGACCGCAGCATGAACACCCCCGAAGGCCCGACGGCCAAGAGAGACTTTCTCGACATTTCCGATTTCGACGCCGACACGCTGAGCGCGCTGCTCGACGAGGCGTGCCGCCGCAAGAAGGCGAGGCTGGGCCAGCCCAATGGCGTGCCCGACGCCGACAAGCCGCTCGAGGGGCGCGTGCTGGCGATGATCTTCGACCGGCAGTCGACGCGCACGCGCATCAGCTTCGACGTCGGCATGCGCCAGTTGGGCGGCACCACCATCATGTTGACCGGCAGCCAGATGCAGCTCGCCCGCGAAGAAACCATCGCCGATACCGCGCGCGTGCTGTCGCGCTATGTCGATGCGGTGATGATCCGCCTGCTCGATCACGAAATGGTGCTCGACCTCGCCGCCAACGCCACGATTCCCGTCATCAACGGCCTCACCAAGCTTTCGCATCCCTGCCAGGTGATGGCCGACCTGATGACGTTCGAAGAGAAGAAGGGTCCGATCAAGGGCCGGGTGGTAGCCTGGAGCGGCGACGCCAACAACACCTGCGCCTCATGGGTGCACGCCGCGGTCAAGCTGGGGTTCACGCTGCGCGTGGCCTCGCCGACGGAGCTTTCGGCGCGCCAGACGCTGCGCGAATGGGCCAAGGCCAGCCGCGGCGACGTGGTCTTTCTCGACGACGCCGAAGCGGCGGTGAAAGGCGCGGAGTGCGTGGTTTCCGACGCCTGGGTGTCGATGGGCGACGAGGAATCGACCAAGCGCCACAACCTGCTCAAGGCCTATCAGGTGAATTCACACCTGATGTCGCTGGCGGCCAAGGACGCGATCTTCATGCACTGCCTGCCGGCGCACCGCGGCGAGGAAGTCACCGACGACGTCATCGACGGCCCGCAATCGGTCGTGTTCGACGAAGCCGAAAATCGCCTGCACGCGCAGAAGGCGATTTTGAAGTGGTGCTTCGAAAAGTAGCGCCCCCGTTTGTTTTGCATACGATTGGACCAATGGGCTAGTCTCGCCGGAGGGTACGAAACGGCGATGCGGAGGCCGCACTTTGTTGCTCGATCCGGTGACGCTCAATACGGAAGTGGTCGGACTACTGGGAAGCCGCATGGATGCGTCCAACGGCCTCTGGAGCGTCTACATCACGGTCGTGTTCGCGGTGTTCGGCTTCATGATCTCGGCGCGCAAGGTGATCGAATGGCCGCACGCCGTCCTGATCGCCGTGGTGTTCGGAGCCTTCGCCCTCACGAACTGGGTCGGCCTCGACGCGCTGTGCGAGCAGCGCAACGCACTGTACCAGTATTTCAGCATCGACAAGTTGGGGTCGCACCCTGACGTGTTCCGTCCCCTCACGGTGCTCCAGATGACAATCATGCACGTCGTATGCGACGTGTTGGTGATTGCTGGAATCCTGTTTCTCGGATTGCCGCGGCGACACAAGAAGCCAGGTAGCCGCTGACACGCATTTCCGTCGCCCAGATAGGCTGCACGCGGAGCCGCGGAGTTGCTTCACTTGTCATCCCGGGCGTAGTGCTCGACGCGAGAGCGGCGAGCCCAGTTTTGACTTCCTCGCAAGGGGGAGGTCAAGAGAAGGAATTTGCATGTCGCCTCCGCGCCTCCGCGTGAATCTTTTGCAGCAGGACGGCGGTTTTCCGCGTCTATCCCCTCGTGGCTCTTTCAACACGGCATCTATCAAGCCCCGGGGCGTGTCGGCGATTTCGTCCCGCAAAAGCCCGCCCGCCAAAAAACTCATCCCCGCTCGCCATTCCGGCCTTAGACTCTCCTGCGTTGCATCCCATGAGGTCCGCCGCAAGGCGGTCTGAAGGGGGCGAACCGGTCGACCGTTTCGTGGGCTGCAATCGGCGCCTGGCCGAGTCCGGACCAACGAACCGGGCCAAGCCGGGGGTGCCTTCCGCCTGCCGCCGTTGTCCACGAATGGTGACAGACCAGAGGACGACAGGCGCGGGATGCCGCTGGTCCTCTGAAGCGCGCGAGCGCGAAGCAGGATGAAAGCGCGGGCGGACAGGCGTCAGAGAACGCCGGGTGCGGGACGCCGCGAGGCGGAACCGAAGGCCTGGATCACAAGTCCGGGCGAAGGCCCGGGCCGAAAAGCCCGGGCGACAACCACAGTGCGCACGCCGCGCTCCGGCGTCCCGCACCACCCCTGCCCTGAGCTTGTCGAAGGGCCGAGGCGCAGTTCAGAAAACCTCCGGGCATCCGTGCCGCGGAGCGCTGAGGCGTGAGCGTGGCGGGTCGCGAAGCATTGGTGCAGGATGCAGGAGTAAGGAGTTTCGTCATGCCCCCACGCACACTGCTTTCCCTTTACGGCCGCGAGCCCGCCGTTCCGTCCTTGGCGGATAACGCCCTCGTCCTGATCGACTACCAAAACGACTACCTGAAAGGCCCGCTGCAATTGCCCGATGCGGCGCCGGCGATTGCGGCGGCCGAGCGCGTACTGACGGCGGCGCGCGTGAAGGGATCGCGCATCGTCCACATCCTGCAGAGGGGTTCCGCCGGCGGCCTGTTCGACCGCGCGGGGTGGGGCGGGGCGCCGATCGAGATGCTCGCACCGTTGCCCGGCGAAACCGTGATCGAAAAGAAATGGCCCTCCGGCTTCGTCGAGACGGACCTGGCCGAACGCCTCGGTGGCGCGGGCACGAGTGTGATCTTCATGGGCTTCATGACCCACATGTGCGTCTCGACCACCGTGCGCGATGCGCTCGATTACGGCTACGGTGCGACCGTCGTGGCCGATGCCTGCGCGGCGCGCGATCTGCCCGGTCCTTCCGGCATCGTGGTGGCCCGTCTGGTGCATGAAGCCAATCTGGCGGCGCTCGGCGACCGCTTCGCCGGCATCTTCACGGCGGCGGAAATCCTGGGCGAATCTCTGCCGCGTTGAAGTTTGTCACCGGACGCCTATATGGCTTGATCATGGAAAAGCAATACACGCCCGCGCCGGCTGGCGATTTCGTGCTGCCGTTCGACGTCGAGGGCGTCGGCATCCGCGGCCGCTTCGTGCGCCTCGACGCCGCCTCGTCGCGCGCGCTCGGGGTGCATGCGATGGCCGAACCGGCCGCGCGCGTCGCCGGCGAGATGCTGGCGCTGGCGGCCTTGCTGGGCACGGCGCTGAAGCTCGACGGCCGGCTTTCCGCGCAGACGAAATCCGCCGGTCCGCTCGATCTGATCGTGGCCGATTATTACGGCGCCGGAAACGGCAAGCCGAAGGGCGTGCGCGGCTTCGCGCGGCTCAACGAGGGCGAATATGCCGGCTTCGGCGGCGAGCCCACGTTTGCGGCGCTGACCGGTGCGGGCTCGCTCGCCATCACCATCGAACCCAAGCGCGGCGGCCAGACCTACCAGGGCGTGGTGGAACTCTCGCCCAAGGGCATTGCGGCCTCGGCCGAAACCTATTTCGAGCAGTCGGAGCAGTTGCCGACCTTGATCCGGCTGGCGGCGGCGCCGGTCTACAACGCCGGTTCGAAGGAGCCCGCCTGGCGCGCGGGCGGACTGATGCTGCAGATCACGCCCGGCGCCCAGCGTCGCGACGACGATTGGGACCGTCTTTCCTCGCTGGCCGCGACCGTCGAAGACATCGAATTGCTCGACACTTCTCTTTCCGCCGAGACGCTGTTGTGGCGTCTGTTCAATCAGGAAGAGGTGCGCGTGTTCAAGGCCGAGCCGATCGCGTTCCGCTGCGACTGCGATCGCGAACGCATCGCCACCGTGCTGCGATCCTACACCGAAGACGAACGCGCAGGGCTCGCCGATCCCGACGGCATGATCCGCGCGCGCTGCGAATTCTGCGGCACGGTGCATGAGATAGAACAAGGGCGAATGGCGAGCCAGGAGTAGCGAATTGGGATTAACGGAACGAGCCAGGTTCGCGATTTCTTCCTCGCTGTTCGCTTCACCCATCCGCCCGCGACACTGGATTGCCGATGACGTGAAGGAACTCGCGCCGGGTGGACGGATTGGTGCGGAAGGCGCCGTGCATGGTGGAGGTCACCATGGTGACGCCGGGCTTGTGCACGCCGCGGGTGGTCATGCACTGATGCACCGCCTCGATCACCACCGCCACGCCTTTCGGATCGAGCACGCGCTGGATGCAGTCGGCAATCTGGGCGTTCATCGTCTCCTGCACCTGCAGACGGCGTGCGAAGGTGTCGACCACGCGGGCGAGCTTGGAGATGCCCACCACCTTGTCGTTCGGCAGATAACCGACATGCACCTTGCCGATGATCGGCGCCAGATGATGCTCGCAGTGGGATTCGAAGCGGATGTCCTTCAAGACGATCATGTCGTCGTAGCCCTGGACTTCCTCGAAGGTGCGCTTCAGGTATTCCTCCGGGTCCTCGGTGTAGCCGGAAAACCAGTCCTCATAGGCGCGGGCGACGCGGGCGGGCGTGTCGATCAGGCCCTCGCGCGATGGATCGTCGCCGGCCCAGCGCAACAGGGTGCGGATCGCCTCTTCGGCTTCCCGGCGCGACGGCCGGTCGGCCGTGATCTTGCGTGTGCGGACTTCGGACATGGTTCACCTTCCACCAGAACGCCTTTCGCCCCAGCATCGCGAGTCGTTCAACCCGTTCAGGTACGGGACACTAATGCAATTGGCGGCGCTCGTGCGGACTTTCAAGGATGAACGGCGGAATTTCCGCCTCGAACGCCTCGCCCGAGGCGGAGCGCATCTGGTAACGCCCCGTCATGTAGCCGGATGCCGTCGGCAGCGGGCAACCGCTGGTGTATTGGAACGATTGTCCGGGCGCCAGCACCGGCTGCGCGCCGACGACGCCGGGCCCGCGTACTTCCTGCACGTGGCCCTGGCCGTCGGTGATGTGCCAGTAGCGCGAGATCAACTGCACGGTTTCGACGCCGTGGTTCTCGATGGTGACCGTGTACGCCCAGAGGAATTGCCCCTCGGTCGGGTCCGATTGATCGTCCAGGAACGACGGCTGCACCGCCACCCGGATTCCCCGCGTCGTCGCCTCGTACATGGGACGGATTATTCGCCGCCGTCGAACCCTCGCGCAAGTCCTTGGTACCGCAAGGTTAATGGGCCGTGCGAACGGCGCACAGTGCCTGTTCGAGGTCCTCGCACAGATCGGCCGGATCTTCCAGGCCCACAGCCAGCCGCAACATGCCGTCGGTGATGCCCAGCGCGGCGCGGGACTCGGGCGTCAGGCGCGAGTGCGTCGTTGTGGCCGGGTGCGTCATCAGGCTCTTGGCGTCGCCGAGGTTGTTGCAGATGTCGATAACCTTGATCGCCCGTTCGACGGCGAAGGCGCCCGCCTTGCCGCCGTCCACTTCGAACGTCACCACGCCGCCGCCGCCGTCCATCTGCGCGCGGGCAAGCTTTACCTGCGGATGATCGTCGCGGAAGGGATAAAGCACGCGCCGCACGCCCGCCTGCCCGGCGAGGAAATCGGCGAGCTTCGCGGCGTTCTCGCAGTGCGCCTTCATGCGCAGCGACAGCGTTTCGAGACTCTTCAGGTGCAGCCAGGCGTTGAACGGGCTGATCGTGGGCCCGGTGTTGCGCAGGAAAACCTGCAGGTGGTCGGCAAGGAAATCCTCGCGGCACAAGATCACGCCACCCATCGCGCGGCCCTGGCCGTCGATGTATTTGGTGGAGGAATGCACCACGATATGCGCGCCGAACTGCATCGGTCGCTGCAGGGCAGGGCTGGCGAAGGCGTTGTCGACCACCAGACGCGCGCCTGCGTTGGTCGCGATCTCCGCCACGGCCTTCAGGTCGGCGATCGCCAGCGTCGGGTTGGCGGGCGTCTCCAGGAACAGCATCTTCGTCTTGGACGTGACGGCGCGCCGCCATTGCTCGACGTCGGTCCCATCGACGATGGTGTTGGTGATGCCGAAGCGGGGCAGGATTTCCTCCACCACGTTGCGGCAGGCGCCGAACATCGCGCGCGCCGCCACCACATGGTCGCCCTGGCGCAGGGCCGACAGAAACACCGCGGTCACCGCCGCCATGCCGGTTGCGGTGGCGCGCGCGCAAGGCGCGCCTTCCAGCGCCGCCATCCGCGCCTCGAACATCGAAACGGTGGGATTGCCGTAGCGCGTGTAGGTGTAGCCGTCGGCTTCGCCCTTGAAGCGGGCCTCGGCCTCTTCCGGCACTTCGTAGGCGTAGCCCGAGGTCAAAAACAGCGCTTCGGCGGTTTCCTGGAAGAGCGTACGAATCTGCCCCGCCCGCACCGCCTGGGTTTGCGCGCGCCACTTGCCCGGTTTTTTTTGCGTTGCCATGACGTTTGTTTGCCCGCCTTGCTCCCATGCGTCAAGTTCCCTAGATTTCGGGCCGCATTTCGAAGCCGATTCCGCATGAATACCATCAGCCACCACGCCGCTCTCGTTTATGTGATGGTCGTCGTCGCCGCCGCCGACGGCCAGATGAACGAGCCCGAGCTGAAGACGATTGGCGAACTCACCCGCAGACTGCCGGTCTTTCGCGATTTCGACCATGACCGCCTGATCACGCTGGCGCAGGATTGTTCATCGATCCTGCAGGAAGACGATGGCCTGCAAGCGGTGCTCGGCCTGGTGCGCGATGCGCTGCCCGAACCGCTGCGCGAAACCGCCTACTGGCTGGCGCTCGAAGTGGCGCTGACCGATCACTCGGTTGCGCTGGAGGAGGTGCGTGTCATCGATACGCTGCGCCGCGCCTTGTGCATCGACCGGTTGGTGGCCGTGGCCCTGGAGCGGGGGGCACGCGCGCGGTATCAGGTATCGTGAAGCGGCTCGTTCTCCTTCGCCACGCCAAGGCGGCGCCCGACAAGGCGGGCGTGGACGATCGCGACCGCGTTTTGGCCGACCGCGGGCGCGCCGACGCCATCCGCATGGGCCAGTATCTGAAGGAGCAAGATTGCGTGCCGGAGCTGGTGTTGTGTTCGCCTGCGGTCCGCACCCGCCAGACCCTCGAGCTGGCGCTGCCGCAGCTGGGTGCGGCGCCCGCCGTCAGGCATCTCGACGAGCTTTATCTCGCCCGCTGGCTCACCATCGTGAACATCGTTCGCCAGACGCCCAGATCGGTGGCCGCGCTCATGGTGGTGGGGCACAATCCGGGGCTGGAAGAGTGCGCGCGCAAGCTGGCGCGGCCTCCGGGCGATGCGCAGGCGCGCAAGCTGCACGATGCCATGCGGGAGAAATACCCTACCGGCGCCGTGGCGGTGCTCGATTTCGAATTGCCGGACTGGAAGACAATCGAGCCGGGCCAGGGAGAGCTCGAGTTCTTCACGGCGCCCAAAGATCTGGCCTGACCCTCGTTGACGCCACGGAAGTTTGCGTTGGCGACTAGCGCGCGGGGCTGCGTTCGGCCAGCGCCAGCTTCTTCCAGCCGAAGGCGGCTTCGGGGCAGGGCTCGCCCATCAGATGCGCGGTGCGCTCGGCGATCAGCCGGCCGCCCATCGCCTCATAGAAGTAGCGTGCGTGGTTGCGGGCATGGGCCCAGATCACGCAGTTCGACATTCCCGCCTTGCGCAGGGCAGCAAACGCGCCTTCGAGAAGCGCGCGGCCGACGCCTTGGCCGAAGAAGGCGGGATCGACGTAAAGCGTGTAAACCTCGCCGTCGAACCCGAGCTCGTCGTCGCGTGCCGGGCCCAGGCTCGTCATGCCCACTATGCCGTGGCGTTCCGTGTCGGCGACAAGCACAGTTTCGCGCCCTTGTGCCTGAATTGTGGCCAGCCAACGCGCCGTCTGCCCTTTCGGCGTCATGGCGCGCAGCAGCGTGGTCGGCAGCACGCCGGGATAAGTGTCGTGCCAGGAGTCGATGTAGACCTGCGCGACATCGGCGGCGTCGTCGGCCCGTGCCTGCCTGATGTAAGGCGCAAGAATGTTCATACATAAAGCTTTGCGCGATCGCGTCAGCGCCGCAAGGCATGACGCCACAATTTTTGTTTCACTGCGGAGCGCACATCAAAAAGCTGTGACTGCGATGCTTGTGTGCCACGCTTTGAAACACCTGGCGCATCGTGCGCGTGCCCGTTGCGCCACGCGTGTGCGGTTTCGTGTGACAGTGCAAACCTGACCGTGCGCACTTGTATGGCGGATTTTTCCCGGAGGGAAACCGCGGCGTGGCGTTTCAGTGACTCGACATCGAGAATGACAGTTTCCGCCTTTGGATCAGGCACAAATCAGCGTACACTGCGTCACGGTTGGCTGGGCCTTCGTGGGGCGATTCGGTATCGGGCGCCGCCGATCTCTGAGGGGAATGAGGTAGCCTGAATGCCCAGGCGCGGGCTCGCGCATGGACGGCGCAGGTTGCGCTGCAGGTGAAAAACGCGGAAAACTGGGGCGATTAACCCTTGGTGCAAGCAACGAATGAGAGAATAATCGCAACGAGGTAGGCTTAAATGTCTTGTCACGCCGGCTGTGGCTCACGATATGCAAGATGTGAGGGCGTGTCGGACGAGAATGGAGAGTAAGTCTCGATGGGTACGCTCGATGTCTTCGACATCTTCACGCGGGATTATGCGCGCGAACGTTTTGAGACCATGTCGCTGCGCGATTGGTTGCTCGCGGCGCGCGACGACAAGATGCTCTATGCGACGCCCTCCGAACGCATGGTGGCTTCGATCGGCGAGCCTGAACTCGTAGACACGGCGCAGGACTCGCGCCTGGGCCGGCTGTTCTTCAATCGCACCATAAAGATCTACAAGTCCTTCGAAGGCTTTTTCGGCATGGAGGACACGATCGAGCGCATCGTGGGCTACTTCAAGCATGCCGCCCAGGGCCTCGAGGAAAAGCGCCAGATCCTCTACCTGCTGGGTCCGGTCGGCGGCGGCAAGTCCTCGCTCGCCGAGCGCCTCAAGGACCTGATGGAGAAACACCCGATCTACGTGCTCAAGGCTGGCGATGCCGTCAGCCCGGTCTTCGAGTCGCCGCTGGGACTGTTCCGTTCCGAGGAACTCGCCGACCTGTTGGAAGAAAAGTACGGCATCGAAAAGCACCGCCTTGGCGGCGTGATGAGCCCGTGGGCCGTCAAGCGCCTCGACGAATTCGGCGGCGACATCTCGAAGTTCGAAGTCTGCCGCATGTATCCCTCCAAGCTGCGCCAGATCGCCATCGCCAAGACCGAACCGGGCGATGAGAACAACCAGGACATCTCCTCGCTGGCGGGCAAGGTCGACATCCGCAAGCTTGAGCATTTCAGCCAGAACGATCCCGACGCCTATTCGTTTTCGGGCGGGCTGTGCCGCGCCAACCAGGGCCTGCTCGAGTTCGTCGAGATGTTCAAGGCGCCCATCAAGGTGCTGCACCCGCTGCTCACCGCGACCCAGGAGGGCAACTACATCGGCACCGAGACGCTGGGGCCGATCCCGTTCGCCGGCACCATCCTGGCCCATTCGAACGAAGCCGAATGGACGGTCTTCAAGGCCAACCGCAACAACGAAGCGTTCCTCGACCGCATCTGCGTCATCACCGTGCCCTATTGCCTGCGCGTGCACGAGGAAACCCAGATCTACAGGAAGCTGCTCAAGGCCAGCGAGCTGAACGGCTCGCCTTGCGCGCCCGAGACTCTGGAAATGCTCGCCAAGTTCTGCGTCATGACGCGGCTCAAGGAGCACGAGAACTCGAACCTCATCTCCAAGATGCGCGTCTATGACGGCGAGAAGCTGAAGGACACCGATCCCAAGGCCAAAACGCTGCAGGAATACAAGGACATGGCCGGCATCGACGAAGGCATGACCGGCATCTCCACCCGCTTCGCCTACAAATGCATGTCGGAGACCTTCAACTACGACATCACCGAGGTGGCGTGCGATCCCGTGCACCTGATGTACGTGCTGGAGCTGTCGATCAAGCGCGAGCAGTATCCCGACGACGTCGAGAAGAAATATCTCGAGTTTATCAAGGCCGAGCTGGCGCCGCGCTACGCCGAGTTCATCGGCAAGGAAATCCAGAAGGCCTATCTGGAATCCTACGGCGAATACGGCCAGAACCTGTTCGACCGCTACATCGCCTATGCCGACGCCTGGATCGAGGACCAGGACTTCAAGGACGCCGACACCGGCCAGCTCTTGGACCGCAACGCGCTCGACAACGAGCTGTCGAAGATCGAAAAGCCGGCGGGCATCGCCAATCCCAAGGACTTCCGCAACGAGGTCGTGAAGTTCGCGCTGCGCTACCGTGCCCAGCACGACGGCAAGAACCCCGCCTGGACGGCGTACGAGAAGATCCGTTCCGTCATCGAGAAGCGGATGTTCACGCAGGTTGAAGATCTGCTGCCGGTCATCAGCTTCGAATCGAAGAAGGACACGGACACGCAGACCAAGCACAACGAGTTCGTCAAGCGGATGCTTGCGCGCGGCTACACCTCGCGCCAGGTTCGCCGCCTCGTCGAATGGTACATGCGGGTCAACAAGGCGGGATGATGGTTCGGGGCCCGACTTCGCTTTGCTCCGCCTCGCACCTCACCATGACGCACATTCGCTCTCGTCATCCTGAGGTGCGAGCGCAGCGAGCCCCGAAGGACGCACCATGACCTACTTCATCGACCGCCGCCTCAATCCCAAGGGCAAGAGCCTCGGCAACCGCCAGCGGTTTCTGCGCCGAGCCCGCGCCCAGATCCGCGAGGCGGTGCAGAAATCGCTCAAGGACGCCGCGGTTGCCGATATCGGCAAAGAGCGGAAGATCAAGATTTCCACCAAGGGCACCAAGGAGCCGCGCTTCCGCCTCGATCCCAAGGCCGCGGGCGAGCGCGACTTCGTGCTGCCGGGCAACAAGGAGTTCATCCCCGGCGACGAGATCAAGAAGCCGCGGCAAGGCGAAGGCCAGGGCCGCGGCAAGGAAGCCGCCGATTCCGGCGAGGGCGAGGACGATTTCGAATTCGTCATGAGCCAGGATGAGGTGCTCGACATCTTCTTCGAAGACCTCGAGCTGCCCAACCTCGTGCGCACCACGCTCAAGGAGACGCCGAACAAGACCTGGAGGCGCGCCGGCATCACCACCGCCGGTTCCCCCTCGCAGATCAACCTGATCCGCACCATGCGCAACGCCCACGGCCGCCGGCTGGCGATGCGGCGGCCCTCGCTGCGCGACATCGAAACCATGGAAAAGGAGCTCGACCGTCTCGAGCTCGAACCGCCGTCGGACGAGCTGCGCGCGAAGATCACCGCGCTGAAGGAAAAGCTCGCCCGGGCGAATGCGCGGCGCAAATGGGTGGGCTTCATCGATCCGATCGACGTGCGCTACAACGCCTTCACCGAGCAGCCGGTGCCCACCAGCCAGGCGGTGATGTTCTGCCTGATGGACGTATCGGGATCGATGGGCGAGCGCGAGAAGGACCTCGCCAAGCGGTTCTACATGCTGCTGCACCTGTTCCTCAGGCGCCGCTACAAGAAGGTGGACATCGTCTTCATCCGCCACACCCACGACGCGCAGGAAGTCGACGAGCAGGAGTTCTTCTATTCGCGCCAGTCGGGCGGCACCATCGTTTCGACTGCGCTGGACAAGATGCTGGAGATCCAGCGCGAGCGCTACACCACCAGCGACTGGAACATCTACGCGGCGCAGGCCAGCGACGGATACACGCAATCGGGCGATGCGCGCCACTGTGTCGAGATGCTGAACGCCGAGATCATGCCGCTCTGCCAGTACTACGCCTACATCGAGATTCTCGACGAGCGCGAGATGGAGGTGTTCGCCTCCGAGGACTCCGGCGCCGAGCTGTGGCGGGCCTACCGCACGGTGGCGGACGTGTGGTCCAACTTCGCCACCAAGCGCATCTCCAAGCCGGCCGACATCTTCCCGGTGTTCCGCGAACTGTTCAAGAAGGCGGAGGCGTAGGGATGTTCTCGTGCCCCGCGACGGATCATCCCGCGCGTCGTTCTTCGGGGCTCCGCCGCCATCGAGCGGAGGGAAAAGAGCAATGACGGTAAGTCGTGGCGGCGGAGCACCTCAGGGTGACGCGCTTGGATTTGGAACGCTGAAGCATGACGAAGCTTTTATTTGAGGAAGCCGAGTGGGATTTCGCCGCGCTCGACCGCACCTACAAGGCGATCGAGGAGATCGCGCTTGGCGAGCTCAAGCTCGACGTCTATCCCAACCAGATCGAGGTGATCTCGGCTGAGCAGATGCTGGACGCCTATTCCTCGCTCGGCATGCCGCTGATGTACCACCACTGGAGCTTCGGCAAGCTGTTCGCCCGCGAGGAGACGATGTACCGCGGCGGCTATTCGGGGCTGGCCTACGAGATCGTTATCAACTCGAGCCCCTGCATTTCCTACCTGCTCGAAGAGAACACCATGACGATGCAGTCGCTCGTCATGGCGCACGCCGCCTTCGGCCACAACCATTTCTTCAAGAACAACTACCTGTTTCGGCAATGGACCAACGCCGAGGGTATCCTTGATTACCTCGCCTTCGCCAAGCACTACACATCCGCCTGCGAAGAGCGCTACGGCCGCGACGAGGTGGAAAGCGTGCTCGACGCGGCGCATGCCTTGATGGACCAGGGCGTGTTCCGCTACCGCCGTCCGCCCAAGCCGTCGAAGGAGCGCTTGCTGGAAAAGCGCCGCCGCCGCGCCGCCTACGAGGAAGAGGCCTACAACGAGCTGTGGCGGACGCTGCCGGCCGGCATCGAACCGCCCGCCGCCCCGCCCACGCCGGAAGACGAGGACGAGTTCGACGGCGACATGAAGCTGCCGGAGGAGAATCTCCTCTATTTCATTGAAAAGCACTCGCCCACGCTGCGCGCCTGGCAGCGCGAAATCCTGCGCATCGTGCGCAACCTGGCGCAGTATTTCTATCCGCAGCGCCAGACCAAGGTGATGAACGAGGGCTGTGCCACCTTCGTGCACCACGCCATCATGAATCTGATGTTCGAGCGCGGCCTGATCGGTGAAGGTTCGCTGCTCGAATTCCTCCACAGCCACACCTCGGTCGTGTTCCAGCCGGAGTTCTCGGACCCGCGCTACAACGGCATCAACCCTTACGCGCTCGGGTTCGCGATGATGAGCGACATCCGGCGCATCGCCGAACAGCCGACCGACGAGGATCGCGAATGGTTTCCGCAGCTCGCAGGCTCGGGCGACTGGATCGGCGCGCTCAAGGACGCCTGGGCGAACTACCGCGACGAGAGCTTCATCGAGCAGTTCCTCAGCCCCAAGCTGATGCGCGACTTCCGCTTCTTCGCGCTGTTCGACAAGGCGGAGGACGCCGCTTATCGCGTCTCGGCGATCCACGACGAGCAGGGCTATCGCGCGGTGCGCAGCCTGCTGGCGCGCCAGTACGACACCGGCATCGCCGACCCCAATATTCAGGTGGTGGATGCGGACCTCAAGGGCGATCGCACGCTATTCCTGGAGCACCGCATGCATCGCGGCGTTCCGCTGCATCACGCAACCAAAGAACTCGTGATCGCCCACGTCGAAAAACTCTGGGGCCACGATGTGGTCCTGGAAGAGGCCGCCGAATAGGGTCCGGCCGCTAGCCGGGGTTCTGCGTCGTCGTTTTTTCGTTCACCGGGGCCGGCGTTTGGTGGGCCGCCACCATCTCGTCCTGCGTCTGCGGCGCAGGCGTTACGAACAGGGCCGTGTAGACGTAGTAGCCGACGCCCAGGAATAAGGCGAACGTCAGAACGATCGCGCCGATCGACTTCAGCGTCGAAGAGTATCCGTCGTCCATGATCCATCTCCATCCGGGGCTGGATCTGCGGGCCTGCAACGCCGCGCGTTAACCAGCCACAATGTGAGCATAGACCTGCCATATTTGCGCCACAATGCTTTTCCGCAACATTTCTAAACGGTGAGCCATGCTTGGGCGGCATGCGGGACAGGGCGGGAGTACTAGGACGCCCGCCCTTCCGTGACGATCACCTCGGCGTGCCGCGCCGGCTGCGGCTGTTCGGTGGTGACGCCGTCGACCGCAACGACTCGGTTCTGCGGCTGAGCCAAAGAACTCGTCAGATAAGCGGCCGCGCCGCCCACGATTGCGACGGTCAACAGGCCGGCGGTCACCAGTTTGGTCAATTCGTTCGACATAACCCACTCCATCTCGTGCCTGGCCGCGGATCGCTTGATTCCACTCACTGCCGGCGCACTCCCGAGATAAGTGCGCTTGGCGGCAAACCAATAGTTTGGACGGCACGCGGCGGGGAAGGTGGGCCATGCGTCCCCGGCATGCTCCGGCCCTTGAAAATTAACCTGGAGGTCCCTAGTCGGAAGTTCACAATAGCGTCATGACAAAGCGTTCAGCCGCGGGGCTGCCGCAAACCCGCCGCAAGGGCAGCTAACTCCGGTAACATCCTGAATCGGGTTTGCGGTGGAACGATCATGCGTCGTCGGCTTCTCGGGACATTGGGGTTGGTGATCGGCGCGGCCACGCTGCTGGTTTTGGCCGGTTGTCAGGAACACGCGTTGAACGAGCAACAGGCGGCGCAGACCAACACCCCGCCGCCTCCGCCTCCTCCGCCAACCGAGATCGGCGCACTGCCGAACCAGAGCACGGCCGCCGTGCTGCAGCGCGTCGGATCGGGCGCGTCCGCGCCAAAAGGCATCGTTGCGAACAGGATGCTCGCGCCGCCGCCGCAGTACTGGCAGCCGGCGAACACCTCGAAATTCCCCGATGCCAAACCGAACCCGGTGAAGGTTGCGGCGGAAGAGCCGGTGTCGACCTTCTCGATCGACGTCGATACGGCGTCCTACGGCGTCGTGCGCGATGCGCTCAACGGCGGCGCCCTGCCGCAAGCCGACTCGGTGCGCATCGAGGAGATGGTCAACTACTTCGACTACGCTTATCCGCTGCCGCCCGACCGCAAAGTGCCATTCCAGGCCACGCTGCGCGTCTATCCTTCGCCCTGGAACAAGGACACCCTGCTGCTCCATATCGGTATCAAGGGCTACGACATCCCGCGGCATGAACGCCCGCGCGCCAACCTGGTTTTCCTGATCGACACCTCCGGCTCGATGGCCGAACCGAACAAGCTGCCGCTGTTGCAGCGCTCGTTCCGGCTTTTGGTCGACCAGCTCAAGGCCGACGACATGGTCGCCATCGTGCAATATGGCGGCGGCGTCGGGGTGACGCTCGAACCCACGCCGGGCTCCGACAAGGCCAAGATCCTGGACGTGATCGAGAGGATGAGGGCCAACGGCTACACGCCGGGCGGCGAGGGCATCCGCGTCGCCTATCAGCTTGCCGAGCGCAATTTCATCAAGGGCGCCGTGAACCGGGTCATCCTGGCGACCGACGGCGATTTCAACGTCGGCATCACCGATCCGAACGCGCTCGAGGATTTCGTGACGCGCGAGCGCGACACCGGGGTGTATCTGACCTGCCTCGGCTTCGGCAACGACAACTACCAGGACGCGACGATGCAGAAGCTGGCCCAGGCCGGCAACGGCAACGCGGCGTTCATCGACAACCTCAACGAAGCGCGCAAGGTGTTCGTCGACCAGATCTCCGGCACGCTGTTCACCATCGCCAACGACGTGAAGATCCAGGTGGAGTTCAATCCGGCGCGCGTCGCCGAATACCGGCTGATCGGCTACGAGACGCGCATCCTGAACCGCACCGACTTCAACAATGACAAGGTCGATGCCGGCGACATCGGCTCGGGCAGCACGGTCACCGCGATCTACGAGATCACGCCGGTGGGTTCCAAGGCCGTGATGAGCGATCCGCTGCGCTACGGCAAGCCGGCCGCGGCCGATCCGAACGCGGAGTACGCCTTTCTGCGCATCCGCTACAAGCTGCCCGGCGAAAAGGTCTCCAAGCTGATCGAGCGGCCGATCACCAATGCCGACACGGCGGCCTCGTTCGACGCGCTCACCGACGACATGCGGTTCGCCGCCGCGGTCGCTGGCGCGGCCCAGCTGTTGCGCCACGATCCCTACATCAGGGAATTCGACTACGACCGCGCGATCGCGATCGCGAACGGGGCGAAGGGCAAGGACGAATTCGGCTACCGCGCCGAATTCGTGAACCTGCTGCGCCTTGCCAAGATCGCCGACAAGCAGAAGCCGCTGGCGGACTGAGCGCGACCTCGGGCTCGCCCCATCCTGTGCGGCCGGGACTCGGCGGACGCGCGCCGCGGTTCAACGACGTTTCCCTCGGAGCATTCCGATACGGAAGGTGCGGCCCAAAATTGACAACAATCGTCATTCCGACGAGCATTGGAGAGATCGAATGTTGCTGAAGCTTACGTAAAGTAATCGTTGTTTGAATATTTGAATAGCTCCAAATTGTCTTAACTGTGGCTCCTTTTTATCTTATCTTCCGCGTCATAACGCAGTGGGAAATGGGGCTGTCACGCATGTTTTTGAGGTCGTCTAGACCGGGGCGGAACGCTCCGCTCCCGGATCATCGGTATGCCTACGCCGCCGACCAGGGCGGCGCCGCGGCGCTCGAGTTCACGCTGGTACTGCCGTTTCTGCTGCTCCTGCTGTTCGCCATCATTCAAGTGGGGGTTGTCTTCAACCATTACATCCAGCTGGCGAACGGCGTTTCGGCGGCGGCGCGCAGCCTGGCCATCAGCCGGGGAAGCACCACGCCGTACACCAATGCGCTTTCAGCGCTCAACGCCGCCGCGCCCAATCTCAACTCGTTCTCTTCGCCCCTGTCGGGACAGGCGTTGACGGTGTCGGTGGCCGGCACCGCGTGCACGTCTTCGAATCAGGCAGCGGCCTGCGCCAATGCGTTCACGCAGGGCGCCACGGCGTCCGTCACGGCGAGCTACCCCTGCAACCTCACCGTGCTGTGGGTCAACGTCAGTAGCTGCGCGATCTCGAGCTCTGCATCGGAGTACATCCAATGACCGTCCGCGACCTGATCGCACGCCTGATCCATGGCTATTGGCGCCGAACCGAGGGCGCGGTGGTGCCGATCGTGGCGTTGTTCACCGTCCTTTTGATCGGCATCTCGGGCTTCGCCATCGACATCGGACACGTGATGTGGGTGCAGCGGCAGCTGCAGACCGCCGCCGACGCCGCGGCGATGGCCGGCGCGGTCGATGTGTATTCGGCCCCCTCCAACGCGGTCGCTCTGGCCACCAGCTACAGCGCCTCGAGCACGGGCAAGAACGCGTTTCTCAAAAGCACGGTCACCACCACGGCGAACCTGAAGTGTTATACGTCCGTGCCCTATCCGACCTGCACCGGCGGGGGCATCACCTACAACGCCATCCAGGTGACCGAATCGACCGACGTGCCGATGTGGTTCTCGCAGATCGTCGGCGTGAAGACCATGACAGTTACAGCGACGTCCACGGCGTCGGCCAAGGGCGGCAACTCCACCGCGCTCGACATCATGATCGTGCTCGACACGACGGCGTCGATGAACACCGCCGACAAGAAGTGCTCGGGCGGCGGACCCGATCGCATCGATTGCGCGAAATACGGCGTGCAGCAGCTCTTGAGCGGCTTGGATCCCTCCAAGGACAAGGTCGGGATCTTGGTGTTCCCCGGCTACACGCAGCAGAGCGGCGCCACCAGCCAGGCTTCCTGCTCGCCGAACGGCACGATCGCGAAATACGCGCCATACTCCTACAATTCTCCGGCGGCGCCGTATTACACGGTTGCGCCACTCGACAATACGTTCAAGTCGAGCTCCAGTTCGACCAAGCTCAACACGTCCTCCACCGTTGTCACCGCCGCGGGTGCGGGCAGCTGCTCGGGCAAGAACAACGGCATACAGGCGGTCGGCGGCGTCGGCACCTACTATGCGCAGGCGATCCTGTCGGCCGAGATGATCCTGGCCAATGACGGCAACACCGCGAGCCAGAAGGTGATCATCATCCTGTCCGACGGCGATGCCGGCACCAGCTCTTCCAACATGACCAAGGCGAACGGGCAAAGCCTGAACAACGCAGACCAGTGCCAGCAGGCGGTGGCGGCCGCCAAGTCCGCGGCCGATCAGGGCATGTGGGTCTATTCGATCGCCTACGGCGCCACGACCAGCGGCAGCTGCTCGACCGACACGTCGAACCTCGGCACGTCCGTGTGGGACACCTACTCGGAAACCGTCAACGGAAAGGGCAAGAGCGCCTGCTGGACGATGACGAACATCGCGTCCGACACCACCAAGTTCTATTCCGACGACGCCAACGGCTGCGTCGGTACCGGCGGAACGGACGCCGATATCGTCGCGCTTTTCAAGGACATCGCGGTGTCGCTCACCTTGCCGCGCCTGATCCCGAACAACTCGACCTGAGAACGCAATCCGGAAAGGTGTGAAGCACTTTTCCGCCGGATTGCGCGGCCGGGAAAGCGGACCGGCCTCAGTTCTCGGCCATGAGCGCGTCGATGGCGTTCTGGTAGTGCTCGCGGGCGGCGGCAAGATCGTTGTTCTCGCAGGCACTGTCGCCGGCCATTACGTCCGCCGCGGCTTCGTCGGAGCGCGCGGTCGAACCGCTCCGGTTCATGATGAGGGCCGCGCGCGGTCCGGGATTGTCGACCACCGCCACCCGGTCGTCGGACACCGCAAGCACCTTCTGCTTCATGACGAAACAGTCGTCGGCGGCGCTGAGCCGCATAACCCCTGCATCCCTGCGCGCGGCGGCCGGCACGCACACAAGCCCAACCAGGAGCGCGGCGCCAAAAGCCGGGAAAATGCGCATGAGCAACTCCGATATTGATGGTTACACTGCTTAAACGCTACGGACGTGTTTTCCGGCGCAGCGGGCACGAAGGATTACGTGCTTGCAACCATGCGGCCGTCAGGGATGTTGACGCGGCAAAGCCGTCACCCCGCCAGCGGCTTGTCCTGCAATCGCGCCAGAAGGTGCTGCGACTGTTCCGCGCCCTGGGCGTAGGGCTTGGCGTCCGCAAAATCGGCGATGCGGCTCCAGTTCGCCGCGATGTCGTCGGCGGTTGCGGCGGGGCCCATGTGGATGCCGTCGGTTTCGACGATCTGGGCCGCGGCGAACACGCCCGCGCCCGCGGTGACGATGGCCCCGGTCGGCGCCTCGTCGCTCGCCAGGAAAACGACGGCAGGCGTCACGAATTCCGGCTTCAACAGGTCGAAGATGGGCGGCGGCAGGATATTCTGGGTCATGCGCGTGGCGGCAACCGGGCAGATGGCGTTGACCTTGATGTTGTCGCGTGCGCCTTCGATCTTCAGCGTGTTCATGAAGCCGACCAGGCCGAGCTTGGCGGCGCCGTAGTTGGCCTGCCCGAAATTGCCGAACAGTCCGGTGGACGAGGTGGTGACCACGATGCGGCCGTACTGCTGGTCGCGCATGATCTGCCAAACGGCCTTGGCGGGTTTCACCGTGCCCCACAGATGCACTGCCAGCACGGCCTCGAAGTCCTTCATCTCCATCTTGCCGAAGCTCTTGTCGCGCAGGATGCCGGCGTTGGCGATGAAGATGTCGATGCGGCCGAACGCATCCATCGTCTGGCGGACGAGATGGGCCACGCCCGCGTCGTCGGCCACCGAAGCGCCGTTGGCGATCGCCACCCCGCCCGCCGCCGCGATTTCCTTGACGACAGCTTCGGCCGCTTCGCTCGAGCCGCCGGTGCCGTCGAGTGCTCCGCCCAGATCGTTCACCACGACCTTGGCACCGCGCTTGGCCAGTTCGAGCGCGTGGCAGCGCCCCAGGCCGCCGCCGGCGCCGGTGACGATGGCGACTTTGCCGTCGAAACGAATGGCCATGTCGTTCTCCACGATGCGACGGAGTGATCTAGAAGCGCCTCCGTGGCGCGGTCAAGACGGATGCGCCCGTTTCCCTTGCGCAAATACTCTGCGTAAACGTGCGCTTGCCGGCTGCTCGACGAACCTCGCCAGCAGCGCGCCCCAACCGATGCAAACGACGAGCAAAAGGAGCGGCTCGAGCCAGCCTGCGGCGGAAATCCATCCGTTCTGCTCGCCATAGCGCGCAAGCTGAAGCCAGAACATCTGGCCCATATAGATACCATAAGACCATTCGCCGAGCTTGAGCGGAACGGGATGGGCCAGCGCGCGGGCAAGAAAGCCGCGGTCGAAGGCGAGCACGAATACGAGGGCGGCTTCGGCCGCCGCCGTCCACAGGTCCGCGGGCGTGTGGTCGGGGCCGCTGAAGGCAAGCGCCCAGAAGAAGAACGCGAGCGCCGCCGCCTGCGCCGCCGAACAGACTCGCTCGGTGGCGTGATCGGCGACTGCGCGTTGCACCGTCGCCATGCCGACGCCGATGCCGAATTCGGCCATCCCGCGGAAGATGCCGTTGTCGAACGTGATGTCGAGGCCGACATGCGAGGGCACCGCCAGAACGGCGAGCCAGGAAAGGCCCGCCACGATCAGGACAAGTCCGCGCACCGTCCCGCCGCGCGACGCCAAGAGGTAAAGCGGGAAGAGAAGGCAGAGCAGGAACTCCACGCTCACGAACCACGCCACCGAATTCCACGTCAGGTCGGGCACGATGTTCCACGCCTGCACCAGCAGCAGGTTGGCGATGAAGGTGGCGGGCGTGTTGAGCGGCGCGTGCGGACCTTCATAGATCGACGCGTAAGCCGTGGGATCGAGAGCTCGCAGCGCGCCCATGAGCATGAGGATCGACAATAGCGTCGCCAGATGCACCGGATAGAGGCGGGCCAGGCGGGCCTTGAGGAAGGCGAAGAACGCGGTCGGGCGCCATAATTCGCGCGCGCGCGCGCCGTAGACGTGGGTCAGCACGAAACCCGAAAGCACGAAGAAGAACTCGACCCACAGATATCCCTTGGCGATGGGCGGCCCCAGCACGCGCGAAGCGGGCACGGCGTGATGGAAGATGAAGAAGTGATAGAGCACGATCATCAAGGGCGGCAGGGCGCGGGCGCCCGCCAGCGCCTTGATCTCGCCCGGCCGCTCCGCGCTCATACGGCGGGCCTGGGCTGGACGAACCTGCGCCGCAGCCAGGCGTTGGCGGGATGCTCGACGAAGATCGTGAGAGCTGCGCCCCAGCCGACGCAGACCGCCATCAGCAGGAACGGCTCCGCCCACCACATCAGGTCTGAAAAGCGCGCGCCCAGCACCATCGTGCCGCCGGGCGGATACCAGCGCTGCTCGAAGTAACGGATCGCCTGCAGCCAGAAGGTCTGGCCCATGTAGATGGCGTACGACCATTCGCCTAGCTTGCGCGGCACGGCGGTCGCCAGCGCCCGGGCCAGGAATCCGCGGTCGAACGCGATCGCGAAGATGAGCACGTAGAGCGAAGCGGCAAACCAGACGTCGTTCGGGCTTTTTGACCAGCCCATGCCGTAGGTGGTCCAGATGAGGAACGCGAGCGCCGCAAGCTGGGCCGCATCGAACGCCCATTGGGGAAGGCGATCCGCGCCGCCGTCAAGCGCTCTGGCGTAAAGCATCGCCATGCCGACGCCGATCGCAAATCCGGCCATGCCGCGGAAGATGCTGTTGTGGAAGGTGACGTCGAGCCCGTGCCCGGAGGTCTGCGCGATCAGCGTCAGCGCCGAAAGCCCCGCTCCGATCAGCGCCGCGCCCATCCACCAGCGCCCGCGCGACAACAGCGCGTAGACAGGGAACAGCAGGCACAGCAGGAACTCGACGCTGACGAACCACGAAGCGCCGTTCCAGGTGAGATAGGGAAACAGGTTCCACGCCTGCACCAGGAACAGGTTGGCGATGAAGGAGGGCCAGGTGTTGATGGGCGGATAGGGCTGGTGGAAGATCGAGGCGTAACCGCCCCATTGCGCCAGTGCGTTCAGCATCCACATCAGCCACAGCATGCTGACGAGGGTGAAGAGGTGCACAGGATAGAGCCGGGCCAGCCGGGCCTTGAGGAATTGCGCGTAGGTCCTCGCTTTCCAGAATTCGCGGGCGCGCGCACCATAGACGTGCACCAGGATGAAGCCCGACAGCGCGAAGAAGAACTCCACCCACAAATAGCCGTGCGCCACGGGCAGGTCGAACCACCTGGCGCAGACGAAGAAGTCGGCCCAGAAGCCGGCGTGGCAGGCCGGCTGATCCACGCCGCGGTAGGAATGGCTTTCGCAGAAGTGGAAAAGCACCAGGATCAGCGGCGGAAACGCGCGGGCCCCGGCAAGTGCCTTGATTTCGGTTGGACGGTGGACCGGTTGCATGGCGCGCTGTTCGAATCGGCGTAAGAGTCTAGTTCGGGGTCAAGGGGCGGCGCCAGCGTGGAGCTGCCCGTGAATCTGTTGGGGACAATGGTGGCGCAATTGCATCCGCAATCCCTGCTCGGCATCGGGGCGATCCTGACGCTGGCGTGGCTGGTGTCCGAAAACCGGCGCGCCTTTCCGTTCCGCGCGGTGATTGCGGGCGTTGCCATGCAGATCGCGCTGGCGCTGCTGCTCTTGAAGGTGCCGGTTGCGCGCGAAGGGCTGTTCGCGCTCAACGGCGTGGTCAAGGCGCTGACCGAAGCGACCAAGGCGGGCACCTCTTTCGTGTTTGGCTTCATCGGCGGCGGCACGCCGCCGTTCACGGTCACCAATCCGGCCGGGATGGTGAGCTTCGCCTTCGGCGTGCTGCCGCTGATCCTGGTGATCTCGGCGCTGTCGGCGCTGCTGTGGCACTGGCGCATTCTGGAATACATCGTCAAGGCCATTGCCTTCGTGCTCAAGCGCCTGCTCGGCATCGGCGGCGCGGTGGGGCTGGGCGGGGCGGCCACCGTGTTCCTCGGCAACGTGGAAGGGCTGTTGGTGATCCGTCCCTATCTCGGCAAGCTGAACCGGGCCGAGCTGTTCATCATGTTCACGGTGGGCATGAGCGTGGTGGCGGGCACGGTATTCGTGCTCTACGCGACCATCCTCAGCCCGGTTTTGCCGGGCGCGCTGGGCCACATCCTGATCGCTTCTGTGATGAGCCTGTTCGGGGCCATCGTGGTCGCGCGCATCATGATCCCCGGTTCCGCCGCGACCGACACGGCGGCCGAAAGCGAGATGAAATACCGCTCCAGCATGGACGCGGTTTCGCACGGCACCGAAGTGGGCCTCAAGATCTACTGGCAAATCATCGCGATGCTGATCGTCGTGGTGGCACTGGTGGCGCTGGCCAACATGATTCTCGCGAACGTGCCGCAATTGTGGGGCGCGCCGGTCACGCTGCAGCGCATGTTCGGCTGGGTGTTCGCGCCCGTGGTCTGGCTCTACGGCGTGCCGTGGAACGAGGCGGTTCAGGCCGGAAGCCTGCTCGGCACCAAGACGATTCTGAACGAGCTGATCGCCTATATCGACCTGGCGGCGCTGCCCGCGGGAACCTTCGATCCGCGCACCACGCTGATCCTCGTCTACGCCATGTGCGGGTTTGCCAACTTCTCGTCGGTGGGGATCGTCATCGCCGGCATGAGCGCACTCGAGCCCGGCCGCCGCGATCTGGTCGTGCCGCTGGTGATGCGCTCGCTTCTGGCGGGTACCATGGCGAGCGGGCTCACCGGCTCGATCATCGGCCTGCTTCCTGTCGCGTGAAACCGCGTCTAAACGCGGTCTTAACCGACATGGCGCGACAGTTTGCCGAAGCGTTTCCACGGCCGTTCACGCATGTCCGCAACTGGCGAGTATCTCAGCGAAGCTCACGAGAGCCTGAGCCGGTGCATTGCGCTCATCGACATCGACAGCCCGATCGTGCGGCAGGGCGCCGGCTATTGGAGCGGGCTTTGCCGCGGCCGCCGTTTCCCCGCGCGCGGCGACGTCAGCCCGCGCGAGCTGAAGGCGCTGCTGCGCAACATCACGCTGCTGCGGGTCATCGAAGGTGGCAGGGACTACGAATACCGCATCGTCGGCGACGCCTATGTGATGGCGCACGGGCGGAGCTTCCAGGGGCTCAAGTGGAGCCAGACGGCGCAATTCTCGCCCGGCTATCACGCGGCGATCAAGCCGGTCTGCGACAGCGTGGTGCGCACCGGTAATCCGATCGCCACCCGCGGCTGGATCGAAAAGGGCGCCGACGCTGGCGAGCACGTCTTTGCGAAGGGGCTTCCTGCCGCTCGGCGCCGAAGAGCGCGGTGTCGACCACATTTTGGTGTTTGCCGTTTACATCGCCAAGCCCATGATCGGCGTTTCGGCGCTGTGAAGCCGCCGCTTTCGCTGTAGCACATCGCGCCCGACACGGGCTACCAATAGGGCATGGCCGCCGAACCGCTCGCAAAGCTCCTGCGCGAAATCCGCGCCTGCCGCATCTGCGAGCCCCACCTGCCGCATGGCGTCCGTCCGGTGATCCACGCCAGCGCACGGTCGAGAATCTGCATCGTGGCCCAGGCGCCGGGCATCCGCGTGCACGAGACGGGCATTTCGTTCAACGATCCCTCCGGCGAACGCTTGCGCGAATGGATGGGTATCGGCCGCGACGCCTTTTACGACGACGAGTTTGTCGCCATCATCGGCATGGGGTTCTGCTTTCCCGGCTGGGACAAAAACGGCGGCGACCTGCCTCCCCGCAAGGAATGCGCGCCCGCCTGGCAGGACAGACTGTTCGCCACCCTGCCGCCGTTCGACCTCACGCTGCTGGTGGGCACCTATGCGATCAGTTGGCACCTCAAGGAAAGGGCGAAGACGAGCGTGTCCGAAACGGTCAAGGCCTGGCGCGAATATGCCCCGCGCATCATCCCGCTGCCGCATCCGTCGTGGCGCAACAACGCCTGGCTCGCCAGGAACCCGTGGTTCACGGACGAACTCTTGCCCTACCTGCGCCGGCGCGTGAAGAGGGCGCTCAAGCGGGCGTGATCTCGAAGGTGCAGGCCTTGCCGCCGCGCAGGACGGCTTCCTTCAACATGACCTTGGGCTCTTTGCCCAGCACGATGGCCCAGTTGTGCTTGGCCCAGCCGACGGAGCAGTTGCACATCGCGCCGGGGGTCTTCACGGCCAGGCTGTTGAACGGACAGAAGCAGTCTGCGCCAGGGCGATAGGTCTGCGTGTAGACCTTCCGCGCTCCGTCGCGCACGATCGACATCGACGGGTTCTTCGCCATCTCCTCGCAGAAACCGACGACGTCGCCGGCGTACTTCTTGATTTTCTCGTCGCCTTGCGAGGCGCAGAACGAGCCCATGTCCTGCAGGGCCGAAACCAGCGCCGGCTCGTCCATCTTCTGCGACAGGGTGGCAAGCAGCTTGGCCCAGCGCTGCTTGACGAACCCAAGCCGCCAGTCCTCGGCTTTGGCCGGCGTGTCGGCGGCGCGGCCGGGCAGCGCGGCGGCGGCACAGGCGCACAATCCGCCGGTGCAGGCCTTCAAGAACTCCTTGCGATCCATGGGTTCCCTCTGCAATGTGCCATCAAGGTACGTGGTGCCCGCTTGCGGCGGTAATCACGACTTCGTGCTTTGCGAGCAATTTGCACCCTTGCCCATTCCGGGCGCTCTCCTATTGTTCGCGTCGGCGCCCGCGCCGGCTGAGGGGCAGCAAAAACCGGAGATTGCGCGATGGCCAGGATGGCCGTCATCCTCTTTTGCATGCTTCTTTGCGCCTGTGCGCCCGTCACTGCGCCGCCGGGGCTGGAATCGGTAACGCCCGCGATCGACTCCGATGCCTTCGTGACGCGCGACGGCCTGCATCTGCCTTTGCGCCAGTGGGACGCCAAGAAGCCGCGCGCCATCATCGTGGCGCTGCACGGCATGAGCGACTACTCGAACGCCTTCGACATGCCGGCCACATGGTGGGCGGCCCACGGCATCACGACCTATGCCTACGACCAGCGCGGCTTTGGCAGGGCGCCGAACACCGGCCTGTGGCCGGGCGGCAAGGCGCTGCGCCAGGACCTGTCCGATTGCGTCGAGGCGGTGAAGGCGCGCCATCCCGGCGTGCCGGTATTCGCGCTGGGCGAGAGCATGGGCGGCGCCGTGCTTCTGTCGGCGCTGGCCGGCCCGGATGCGCCGCGCGTCGACGGCGTGATCCTGGTGGCGCCGGCGGTATGGGCGCGCGATGACATGCCGGTGCTGTACAGGGCCGCCTTGTGGGTGACGGCGCACACGATGCCATGGCTGCACGTCTCGGGCGAGGGGCTGAAGATCTGGCCGTCGGACAACATCGAGATGCTCCGCAAGCTGTCGCGCGATCCGCTGTTCCAGAAACAAACGCGGGCCGATGCGGTGTGGGGGCTCGTCAACCTGATGGATGCCGGCCGCAAGGCGCCCGAGATCATGAACCGGGACCACGTCGCGACGCCGCCGATCTTGTTCCTCTACGGCGCCAAGGACCAGATCATCCCGCGCGAGCCGACCGAGGCGGTGGCCAAGGAGTTGGGCGCGCGCGCCGAGGTGCAGGTTGATCCGGATGGCTACCACATGCTGCTGCGCGATCTCGACGGTTCGAAGCTGTGGCGGGACGTGTCGGACTGGATCGACAAACACGCCCCCCTTCCCTCAAGGGGAGAGGGACCAGCTGCGAGCGGCCAACATCTAAGGCTTGATCGTGCCTTCGCTCACATGCGCGGTCGCGGTGGCGGCGATGTCGGCGACCGATCCGCCCAGCTTCACGACATAGTCGCCGTCGGCGATGCGCCACATGTTGGCGTCGCTGTCGAACAGCGCCAAGAGCCGCGGATCGGCCGTAAGCGTCACGTGCCTGGTTTCGCCGGGCTCTAGATCGACCTTGCTGAAGCCGATCAGCCGCGTGGCGCCGATCGGCGGCTTGGCATAGACCTGGGCCACGGTCCGGCCGGCGCGCGCGCCGGTGTTGTGAACGTCGAAGCTGACGTTCAGCGTGGAGCCGCCCGTGACCTTCAGGCCGTCATAGGAGAACGTGGTGTACGACAGTCCAAATCCGAACGGGAACAGCGGCGTGGTTTTCTGGTCCTCGAACCAGCGATAGCCGACCTTCGAGCCCTCGGTATAGATGACGTCGTAGGCGGTGGGCGTGCCGATGGTGCGGATGGTGCGTCCGGTCGGCGTCTGGCCCGTGATGATCGGGCGCGGCAGCTGGCTTTCGGAGAGCGGGAAGGTGATGGGCAGCCGTCCCGACGGGTTGACGGCGCCGAACAGGATGTTGGCGATGGCGTTGGCGCCGCGGTTGCCGGGATACCAGGCTTCCAGCACCGCCTGCACGTGGTCGAGCCACGGCATCAGCACGGGCCCGCCGGTCTCCAGCACCACGATGGTGTGCGGGTTGGCTGCTGCCACCGCCTCGATCAGATCGTCCTCCTCGCCGTAGAGCGACAGGCTCATGACGTCGCGTCCCTCGCGCATGAACTGGGTGACGAAGACGACGGCCACCTCGGCGTTCTTGGCGAGCTGGGCGGCGCGCGCGACGTTGTCGCCGGGATCGAAGCGCACGTGCGTGCGTTTCACCGCATCGCGGATCGCATCGAGCGGCGCCGGCGGATCGAACACGATGGTGTCGAGCGGAATCTGCCATTCCTGTCCGTCGATGATGTGCACGGCGCCGCCGATGAGGACTTCCTGCGACTTGTCGTGGCCGATGGGCAACACCTGCGAGGAACCGCCGCCCGACATCACGCCGATGTTGGCCCGGCCGCCGATCACCGCGATCGTGTGGCGCTTCTTGGGCGCCGGATCGAGCGGCAGCAGGCCGGCTTCGTTCTTGAGCAGCACGATGCCTTCCTCGGCGTCGCGCTGGGCGACCGCGAGATCGGCATCGACGTTGATCGGCTGTTTGATGATCGGGTGGTCGAACAGGCCCTTGGCGAACATCGAGCGCAGGATGCGGTGGACCATGTCGTGCAGGCGCGCCTCCGGTACGGTTCCGTCCGCCACCGCCTGCTTGAGCGGCTTGCCGAAGAAATCCGCGCTGTCGAAACCATTGGAGGATTCCTGGTCCAGCCCGTTGATCGCCGCGGCCGCGGTGGAATGCACCGCGCCCCAGTCGCTCATCACGAATCCCCTGTAGCCCCAGTCGCCCTTGAGCACCTGGTTGAGAAGGTAGTCGTTCTCGCAGGCATAAGAGTTGTTGACCCGGTTATAGGCGCACATGATCGAGCCAGGATCGCCGTGCTCGATCACGAGTTCGAACGCCAAGAGATCGCTCTCGCGCGCCTCGGCGTCGCCCACGTTGATGCTGACGACGGTGCGCGCCGTCTCCTGGTCGTTGAGCGCGAAGTGCTTGGAGGTGGAGATGATGTTCTGGCTCTGGATGCCGCGGACGGATTCCCCGACCATGGTTCCGGCAAGCAGCGGATCTTCACCGGAATACTCGAACGTGCGTCCGTTGCGGGGCTCGCGCGCCAGGTTGACGCCTCCGGCGAGCAGCACGTTGAAGCCCTTGCGGCGGGCTTCCTGGCCGATCATGGCGCCGGCGGCAAACGAGAGCTGCGGATTCCACGTCGCGGCCGTGAGCAGCGACGAGGGCAGCGCGGTCGCCGTGTCGCCGGGGCGCATGTTGCCGCCGTTGGCGACGCCCAGGCTGGCATCGGATTCGGCAAGTGCCGGAATGCCCAGTCGCGGAATGCCGGGGACGTAGCCCGCCGAGCCCGGCAGCACCTTGCGCCAGGCGTCGGTCAGCGGTTCGCGGAAGCCGGGCTGATAGGCCACGCCCAGATAGCCGTGGACCAGCGTCAGCTCTTCGTCGCGGGTCATCTGCGCCTGGACGAGATCGGCGCGCGCGTTGGCGGGAAGCGAGCTGTTCATCCAGGGCTGGGCCGAGGCCCCGGCCGTGACGAACAATCCGGCCAGAACAAACCGGCTGATCCTGCCGCGCATCGTGCTTCTCCCCTCTAACCCGGCAACTAACTGTATGGCGGAGAGGGTGAATTATTGAAGAGTGTCGATGCGCGACAGAATTGCCGATTCGGGGTTCATTTATTGACGTTGAGCTTCACGGTGTTGAGGTCGAGTTTCACGCCGGCCCTCACGGCCAGGTGATAGCAGAGATCCATCTGGTCCATCATGTAGCGCTTGTCGGCCAGCGAGGCGCTGCGGTAGGCGTCGATCATCACGGTCGCGTAGTGCAGGCGCGAGACGTTGTAGGAGTCCGCGGTCACGAATCCGGCCTTGCGCACGTTTTCGAACGTCTCACGCATGGCGTCGGAGAAGAAGTTGGAGGGGGGCACGTAAAGCGGCCGGTACAGAACCGTGTGGGTGTTGCCGCGGCCCGGAACGATGATCGCGTCGGCGGTGAGATCGGGATCGGTCAGCAGGAAGCGGGTGATGTCGCACACCGCGATCGCGTCCGACCAGTTGTCGAGCTTGTTGAGATCGAAGTCGGTCATGCGAGCGGCAAAGACCGGAGATGACCCGATCATCGCCGCCAGCACCGCGACGGCTGCGCCCAGTCTGATGGCGGTTCGCATTGGTTGGCACTCCCGTTGGCTGCGAGGGGATTCTGTCACCGGCCCCGCAATTCAACAAATCCGCGACGTTCAACATTTTGCGACTGGTGGCGGCCGCCGCGCAAGCGCGCAGCGACGCCCGCGCATCTTTGAAAGGGCCGATTCTCCTTGATTATCCCAAGGTCAGATGGTGTCCGCTTCGCGGCGAAGCAGCCGGTCTGCGAGGGTCGCGTTGCGTTCACGAAATCGGGAGGACGAGATGGACGTTCGCGCCGCCGTTGCGTGGGAAAAAGGAAAGCCGCTCGCCATCGAAACCGTCCAGCTCGAAGGCCCCAAGGCGGGCGAGGTGCTGGTTGAGATCAAGGCGACGGGCGTGTGCCACACCGACAAGTACACGCTGTCGGGCTCCGATCCCGAAGGGCTGTTCCCCGCGATCCTCGGACACGAGGGCGCGGGCGTTGTGGTCGATGTCGGGCCTGGGGTCAAAAGCGTGGGCAAGGGCGATCACGTGATTCCCCTTTACACGCCGGAATGCCGCGAATGCAAAAGCTGCACTTCGCACAAAACCAACCTCTGCACGGCGATCCGCGCCACCCAGGGGCAGGGCGTGATGCCCGACGGCACGTCGCGCTTCTCCAAGAACGGCAAGCCGATCTTCCACTACATGGGATGCTCGACGTTCGCGAACTTCACCGTGCTGCCCGAGATCGCCGTGGCCAAGATCCGCGACGACGCGCCGTTCGACAAGGTCTGCTACATCGGCTGCGGCGTCTCCACCGGCGTCGGCGCGGTGATCAACACCGCCAAGGTGGAGGCCAATTCGAACGCGATCGTGTTCGGACTGGGCGGCATCGGGCTCAACGTGATCCAGGGGCTGAAGCTGGTGGGCGCCGCGATGATCGTGGGCGTCGACCTCAACCCGGCCAAGGAAGAATGGGGCCGCAGGTTCGGCATGACCCATTTCGTCGATCCGCGGCAGGTCGAGGGCGGTCTCGTGCAGCACCTCGTCGAGCTCACCGGCGGCGGGGCGGACTACACCTTCGACTGTACCGGCAACGTGGAGGTGATGCGGATCGCGCTCGAAAGCTGCCATCGCGGCTGGGGCGAAAGCATCATCATCGGCGTGGCGGAAGCGGGCAAGGAAATCTCCACGCGGCCGTTCCAGCTCGTGACCGGGCGGGTGTGGAAAGGAACCGCGTTCGGCGGCGTGCGCGGGCGCACCGAGGTGCCGAAGATCGTTGATTGGTACATGGCCGGCCGCATCGAGATCGATCCGATGATCACTCACGTGATGGGGCTTGAGGCCATCAACGATGCGTTCGACCTGATGGTGAAAGGGAAATCGATCCGCAGCGTCATCGTCTATTGAATCGGCCGGTGGGGGATCGCCGGAGCTCAAATGCCGCGCGCGGCGGCGGGCGGCTTCAGGAAGTCGGACAGTTCGGCGTGGCGGCGCGGCGGCGTTCTCTCGCTGCGGCAGCCGCGCGCGCCGAGACAGGCGCATTCGCCGCCGTATTCAAGCTCGATCGCCGCAAGGTACTCGTCGAGCGCTTGGCGCAGCACCTGCTGGCGCGACAGGTTGCGCTTCACCGCGATGATGCCGAGCCGCTCGTATTCGCACGGCGTCAGCCTGAAGCTGCATCGCTTGGTGCCGTCCTGCGCCAGCGGCGCATGCACCATCTCGTCGGTATCGAGCGGGTCTTCGTCCTCGGCGGCGGCAACCGGGTGCGGGCTGCGCGGGGCGGGTTCGACCTGCGGCCAGGGCCTGGCCTCGCCCTTGCGGACGACCAGATCGGGGGTGATCGATGCGAATTTGGCGCTGTTCACTGCCGTCCCTCGCTCGTCTGGAAACTCATGGCACCACGACGCGCCGCCGGCCGAACGCGACCGCGCGCCGCTCGACGCCGGAATAGGGCGTACCGGGAGGATTTTTTCGGCGCTCGGGACCGGAATAGCTGGACACCAGCGGCGGCGGCTCGACGCTCGGCATCGGCGGAGGGGGAAAGTCGATCGCTTCGTCGTCCTCGTCGAGCTCGTCGTCGGCCATGAGCGCGCTCACGGCGAAGTGCTCGGGCTGGAAGTCCGGCACCAAGGTGGGATCGCGCACCAGCCGGGACAGCTTGGCCTGGATGTAGAGCCACAACTCGGCGACTTCGCGCGCCGAGGCCGAGCTGGGAACGATCTCCTGCACGGTCCTGCCGTCGATCATGCTGGCGGCGAAGTCGACGCGATGATGGATCGTCACCGGCGCGACCGTGCCGTGCTGCGACAGCGCCACGGCGGATTCGCCGGTGATGCGCGCCCGCGCGGTCGCCTCGTTCAGAACGAAGACCAGCGGTTTGCGGTGGCGTTCGGCGATGTCGACGGTGGCGCCCACCGCGCGCAGGTCGTGCGGGCTTGGCCGCGTCGGCACGATGACCAGATCGGCGTACGCCACGACTTGCGATATGGAAGAGGTGATGGCGGGCGGGGTGTCGATCACCGTCAGCCTAAATCCCGACGCCGCCAGCTTGGCCAGCGCCTGGCCGAGGTCGGGCAGTCCCGCCTTGACGAAATGGGGCGTCGTGGCCGCGCGCGCGTTCCACCACATCGCGAGGCTGCCTTGCGGATCGGTATCGACCAGCGCCACGGGTCCCGCGCCGGCGCGCTCCGCCTCGACGGCCAGATGCCCCGAAAGCGTGGTCTTTCCCGAGCCGCCCTTCTGCGAGGCTGTCACGATCGTATACACCGGCGCTTGTCCCGTGCCTGACTCTTCGCTCGCATATTGACGCCAGACGTCTTTTGCCGCGGTGAAGGATCGCGCCGGCGATTGAGTAAAACTGTACGCGCCGCATGACTTGACGCCGCAAAGTGTCGGCCGCCTTTACAACATGACGTTCTGTAACCGGATCGATTTGACGGCGGCCCTTTTTTGTCAGCGGTTTAATCTGCTGGCCTGGATATTGCTTTTTCGCTGGATAATTGACGCACGGGGCGGATGGGGCCGCCGTCGCGGTTAGGAAAAGGGCGCTCGACCCGCAGCCGGGCGCTTCTCCAGCCCTCCGAGGCCCGCCCGGCCTCGGGGGGCGACCTTTTGGGAGGAACCCGCCAGGGCCAAGGGCATTCCTCCGGCAAGATTCGTTCACGTCGTTTATCGCACCCGGCGCTTCGCCGAGATGCTGAAGTGGTACCAGACGACGTTCGACGCCAGGATTCAGTTCCGGAACCCCGCGCTCGCCTTCCTCACCTATGACGACGAGCATCATCGTTTCGCGCTCGTCGACCTCGACGTGATCGCCCCGGGCGGGGCTCAGGACGGGCGGCGCGGTCTGGTCGGCGTCGATCATGTCGCCTACACGCATCGCTCGCTGGGCGATCTGTTCGACAATTACGAGCGGCTCAAGGCCGAAGGCATCCTGCCCTATTGGTGCATCCACCACGGCGTCACGATTTCGATGTACTACGCCGACCCCGACGGCAATCAGATGGAGTTCCAGGTCGATTGCTTCGCCACCAGCGACGAAGCCAACGACTACATGGCCGAGCGCCTTGCGGCCAATCCCGTCGGCGTCGAATACGATCCGGAAGACTGGCTTGCGAAGCTGCGCGCCGGCACCCCGCAATCCGAGTTCCTGATGCGCAAGACCGACGTGCCCGTCTCCCCGATCCGCGGGGCGCTTGGGGCGCACTAGTGTCGTGGTTTCGAAGTTCGCACCATCTGCCCACGCTGGTGTTCAAGATCATAAACCGGGCGCACCAGGAACAAGATGCGCGCTCAGCCGGGTGATGATGATCGCGATATGGCGCGTCCCTGCCATCGGACGAGGGTGTGGCATGAGTCCATCTCCGGTCGCCGACAGTTGCAGTGGAGGCTGCAATCGGTTCGGGGTCCGGCATCATCGATGTGCCTAGCTTAGTTGCAGAATGGCGAGCTGAAGGTCAGGCTGGCGTGAAGATGCGCACGGCGTAAGCTCGTGGTGCGAAGGAAGTCAAAACGGCAGTCTGCCAGCCTCTCGTGGTTACTTCGTCTGTTTTACTTCGATGCACTCGGCAAGCTGCGAAAGCGCGAATGCGCAACCGAGCAATCCGCGCTTCACTTGCGGATCGATCGTGCCTTTCGCCCGCTCCAGACACTGCTGCGCCTGATCGCGCAGGTCTGACGGTTTCGGCAAGGCTTCGTTCAACGCCATTTCTGTCCAATAGCATTTTGGTATGAAAGCGTACAGTCGCGTCTCCTTATCCAAGCGAGCAAAGGCGGCTTACCTTGGGACAATGATGCGTCGCGGACTCCAGACGAAAGGGATACAGATGATCAAGCCTGTTAGCGGCGGCGACTTCGCGTATTGGATCGAGCCAACTCAGCTTCCGGCAAGCGCTCGCGTGGCTCAAGCATTGCCTATTTGCCGGCGGTACTCGGTTTCCGGCGTGCCATAGAGATCGCCCGCATGAGCGAGCAGACCGTCGCGGTCCAGGAGGGCGACAGCGCCGCGACCGTTGCGGATCAGCCCCAGCTTTGAAAGGTCATGCATGGCCACGGTCACGCCGGGTCGCCTCGTTCCCAGCATGACGGCGAGAAATTCGTGCGTCAGGACAATCGAGTCTCCATCAACCCGGTCACTCGCCATGAGGAGCCAGCGGGCCAAGCGCCGTGCGATAGTGCCTCTTGCGTTCGCAACCGCATTGTGAGCCGTCTGCGCCATGAAACAGTGTGCGTACCGCAACATGAGGTTTTGCAATCCTTGGGAGCCGCCCAACGCTTCGCGCATCGGCTTCACGGCAATGCGCCGGGCGCTGCCCGCAACTTGCACAAACGTCGAATGAGGAGACGTGGAGCTTCCAAGTATGACAGCCAGGCCCGTGACGCCCTCACGCCCGATCAGTCCGATTTCGACCAGGACGTTTTTGTCCATTGGGGTTGCGACCGAGGCTATGCCCTGCTCGACGAAGTAGAGGTGCGTGATCGGCCTGTTTGGCCGCTCCAAGACCTGGCGGCGTTTTAGTGCGACCGGTTCGAGATGCGGCGACAGCAGCGCTAGGTCTGCCGGCGCGAGCTTTCGCAACAAGCGGTTGGCGGGCAGATTCGAGGGATCGGTGGCAGGAGCCATTGTTCTCACCCATCATTGGGGCAAGAGCCGAATGTCTCTCAGCCGTTCACGCCCGGAGCGACCAGTGAACGATGCGACATCGTACACCCGCGTATCCGCTCAATTGTGGCGAAGCAGTCCGAAATCTGACCCAATTGGCGCTGGATTGCGTGCGAATGGTCCGCAATAGTGAGTGCTTCGTACGGGAAGGCTCGACTTTGTCGGAACCGCGTGAACGGACATGGAAGTCCCGTTTTGCTTCGCGCTTGGCGGAACGTTTCGCCCAAGGCGGGCTTGAGGTCATTGCTGCGATGGCCGATGCACAGGCTCACGCGGACGACTGCTACGAGCAGCGCAAACTGGGTGTGCCTGAGCAAGAAGCGGACACCGTGTACCGGGAACTGACGTCAGATATGCCGGAGGGCGGGAGCGTCTAGGCGCGGCCAAGTGTTCTTTCGATCCACCGCACAAGTTGCCCTTCCACCACGGGCTTCTGCACCAGCGTGACGGGGATGCGATTTGCGCGAGACTCGATCGTCGGATCGGTCCGGCCGGTAATCATGAGTGCGGGCGTCTGATCGCCACTTGAGCGAAGCTGCTCCAGCAGATCGAGCCCGCTCATACCGGGCATGTGGTAGTCCAGCAGAAGACAATCCACTCCGTCCCGGGGCTGTCGGAGAAAATCCTCCGCGGACGCATACCCCGTCACGTTGTAACCATAGGATTCCAGCAACGAGAGCATCGAGTCGCGGACCGCATCGTCGTCGTCGATGATGGTGATCTTCGCAGTCAATGCAGTGGTCCGCCGAAATTCACTGCTGCATCGTGCGTGCAATTTCTTGAACATTAACTAGGTATTAACGCTTAGCTTTGCGGTCATTTGCCGATCGCGCGCCATTTTGTCGGTTCGAAACCGTACCGTGCTGCGGCTATCGGGCAACAAGTTACCTGCATCAGGCAATGTCGACCCGCGCAGGCGTCCACGCATGTACGCCGGTGATGGATCGCGCTGTCTTGTTCTCTGCTTTGATAGTCGCGAGATCGCGTCAGGCCTCCAACGATGACATCAAGGTGCCGGGGTGCTTTGCGCGGAGAAATCGGTGAAGAGCCTCTTGCCGCATTTAGAGGGATATCTGGGCGCAACCCTCTTTACCTGCCACGTCACTGGCCTACGCTCATAGTGGGTCAGACGATCCACGGCTCCCCTCCAAACACTCCAAGGAGGCGAGTCATGTTCCAGCGAGATGCGTTCAGCCTTTCCACTGCACGGGACCGGTTGCGCGCAATTATCTGCAAAACTGAAACTCCAAATCCCACACCCCTGGATATCTCCCCCTGGGTCGCAATGGCCCTGCTACAAAAGGCGATCCGGCGCGGACGCGAGGGTCTTGCACTGCGTGCTGCGGCGACGTTGCTCGCGGCGGCACCCGAGAAGCTGTGGCGGCGATGCGGCGGGATCGCCTTCGAGGATGTCGGACTCGCCGACCTTGAAACTGTCTCTCTGGTCGTGGCCGCGCTCGGCGGCAAGAGGTTTCGAGCCGCGCTAGGAGGCGAGTGGCCGGTCGCAAGCTACATCGTCACCAGGATGGCACGGGACCGCGGCGCAGTGGGGCGGAAATTCCATTTATCTCAATCGGATGAATGGTGGGCGCGACAGGGATTGAACCTGTGACCCCACCCGTGTGAAGGGTGTGCTCTCCCGCTGAGCTACGCGCCCGGGCCATTTCGGCGTCCGGCCAGGTAAACCCTGACGGCGCCTCGGGGGATGTGCCTATAAAGCCCCCTCGGGCCGCGTGCAAGCTGGGCTTCAGCCCATTCTCAGAAGCCGCCGCCCTGCCGCCGGGACGTCGCGGAAATCGTCCAGCACCAGGTCCGCCCCCAGGCTTGCGGCCGGCTCCGGCGTATAGCCGTAGGACATCAGGATCACCGGCGCGCGGCCGGCGCGGGCGGTTTCGACGTCCGTGGTGCTGTCGCCCACCACCACCACGCCGTCGCCGCGCCCGCCGAGTTCGCTGACCACGGCCTCGAACAGCCGCGGGTCGGGCTTCAGATACGGCCGCAGACCCTGTCCGAACACCGCACCGAAAAAATCGGCAAGACCGAGTTCGCGGATGAGGGTCTGGGTAGGACCGTGCGGCTTGTTGGTGAGCACGGCCATGCGCACGGCTTCGCTTTTCAACTGCGCCAGCGTTTCGATCACGCCCGGATAGGGCCGGCTGCTCACGGCGGCGTGGCTGCCGTACTCCGCGATGAACGCGTCGTAGAGAAGCTCGAGTTGCGCGGGGCTCACGGTCGCGCCACTGCGCCGGAACGCCTCGGTCAAGAGATTGCGCGCGCCGCGCCCGACCAGGTGCCGCAGCTCGCCGATTTCCAGGGGTGGCAGGCCGTGGCGCGACAAGATGGTGTTCAGGCTGGCCTGCAGGTCGGGTGCAGTATCGACCAGCGTTCCGTCCAGATCGAAAATGAAGGCTTGCGACATCGGGCCGGGCGCAACATAGCGTCGTAAATCGTCACTTTACCCATACGGCATCGTGGGTTATCGAACAAGAATGGCGCGGGCCGGGATCATTTTGGCGGCTGGGCAGGGAACGCGGATGAAGTCCGCCACGCCCAAGGTCATGCATGCCGTCGCCGGGCTGCCGCTGGTGGGGCATGTGATCGCGGCGATGCGCGCCGCCGGGGTGGAGCGCATCGTGGTCGTGACCCATGGCGAGGGCGAAGACGTCCGTGCCTTTGCCGCCAAGATGGGCGCGGAAAGCGTCGTTCAGGACCCCCAGCTTGGCACCGGCCATGCGGCGGCCTGTGCCGGGCCGGCGCTTGAGGATTTCGCCGGCACGATCATCGTCGCCTATGGCGACATGCCGCTGGTCCGGTGCGAGACGTTCAAGGCCTCGTTCGCCGCGCAGGCCAAGACGGGCATGGCGATCGTGGGCTTCCGCCCCGCCGATCCGGCGGCCTATGGGCGCATGGTGCTGGACGAGGCGGGCTATCTCGATCGCATCGTGGAATTCAAGGACGCCGACCAGGCCGAACGCGCGGTGACGCTGTGCAATGCCGGCATTCTGGCTGCCGACGCCGCCAGCTTCTTCCGCTGGGCCGGCATGCTCGAGAACAAGAACGCGCAGAAGGAATATTACCTGACCGACGTTCCGCTGCTCGCCAAGGCCGACGGTGTGCGCTGCGCGGTGGTGGAGGCGGACGAGGTCGAGATGATGGGGGTCAACAGCCGCGCCGAGCTTGCCGCCGCCGAAGCCGCGATGCAGGCGCGCCTCAGGGCCCAGGCGCTTGCCGGTGCGGTGGGCATGACCGCGCCCGAAACGGTGTTTCTCGCGCACGACACGGTGCTCGAGCCCGACTGCCTGATCGATCCTTATGTGGTGTTCGCGCCGGGCGTGACCGTGCGCTCGGGCGCGCACATCCGTGCGTTCTCGCATCTGGAGGGGGCCGAGGTCGCCGCGGGCGCGATCGTGGGGCCTTATGCGCGGCTGAGGCCGGGCGCCGTGATCGAAGAGAACGTCCACATCGGCAATTTCGTCGAGGTGAAGAACGCGTTGGTTGAGAAGGGCGCCAAGGCCAACCATCTCACCTATCTGGGAGATGCGCGCGTGGGCCCGGGCGCCAATATCGGCTGCGGCACCATCACCTGCAACTACGACGGCTTCGGCAAGTACCACACCGACATCGGCGCGGGCGCCTTCATCGGCTCCGACACGGCGCTGGTGGCGCCGGTGAAGATCGGCGACGGCGCGATCACGGGCGCGGGATCGGTGGTGACCAAGGACGTGGCGGCGGGTTCGCTCGTCGTCGTGCGCGCCGAGCAGAGGGAAATTCCGGGCTGGGCGGAGAAGTTCCGCGCCCGGAAGAAGGCGGAAAAGGCGGCAAAGAAGTGACTTTCACTCCTTCACCCTTCGGCTGACCCAGGGTAAAGGACGTTGTTTTTCCCTCATCCTGGGTTTTGAGCTTGTCGAAGGATGGGGGCGTCGGAAGAGGTGGACCATGTGCGGCATCGTCGGCATTGCGGGAACCAAGGATTGTGCGAACGCCATCCTGGATGCGCTGAAGCGGCTCGAATATCGCGGCTATGATTCCGCGGGTATCGCCACGCTGGTGCACGGCCGCATCGAGCGCCGCCGCGCTCCGGGCAAGCTCGCCAAGTTGGGCGAAACGCTGCAGGAAAAGCCGCTGCCCGGCCGCACCGGCATCGGCCACACGCGCTGGGCCACGCACGGCAAGCCGTCCGAAGGCAACGCGCACCCGCACGCCACCGAACGCGTCGCCGTCGTGCACAACGGCATCATCGAGAACTTCCGCGAGCTGCGCGCCAGGCTGACGGCCAAGGGGCACAAGTTCGAGTCCGAAACGGATACCGAGGTCTGCGCCCATCTCGTCAGCGATTATCTCGACCATGGGCTCACGCCCGAGGACGCCGCCAAGACCGCCGTCAGAGAGCTCACCGGCGCCTATGCGCTGGCGATGATCTTCAAGGACGAGGAAGGGCTCTTGATCGGCGCCCGCATGGGCAGCCCGCTCGCCGTCGGTTATGGCGACAAGGAAGCCTATCTCGGCTCCGATGCGTTCGCGCTGGCGCCGTTCACCAACAAGGTCGCCTATCTCGACGACGGCGACGTGGTCGTGGTGCGCGGGCCGGACGTCAAGGTCTACGACGCGGCGGGCCGTCCCACCAATCGCGAGGTGAGGCTGACGTCGGCTTCGGCCGGTCTGGTCGACAAGGCGGGCCATCGCCACTTCATGGCCAAGGAAATCCACGAGCAGCCGGAAGTCATCGCCCACACGCTGGCCAATTATCTCGATCCCGACGTGCCGTGCGTGCGGCTCGAGGATTCCAAGCTGGTCAAGGCGCTCGCCGAAGCCGCCAGTCTCACCATCTCCGCCTGCGGCACCGCTTTGTATGCGGGCCTCGTCGGCAAGTACTGGTTCGAGAAGCTGGCGCGCCTGCCGGTGGAAGCCGACGTCGCTTCGGAACTGCGCTATCGCGACGTGGTCTATCCCAAGAACGGCGTTGCGCTGTTCATCTCGCAATCGGGCGAGACCGCCGACACGCTGGCCGCGCTGCGCGACGCCAAGGCCCACGGCCAGACCACGCTCGCCATCGTCAACGTGCCGGAAAGCTCGATCGCGCGCGAGGCCGACATCGTGCTGCCCACCTTTGCCGGCCCCGAGATCGGGGTGGCTTCCACCAAGGCGTTCACCTGCCAGCTTTCGGTGCTCGCCCCGCTCGCCATCGCGGCGGCGCGCGCGCGCGGCCACATGGACGGCGAAACCGAGAAGAAGCTGTGCGCCGCGCTGCTGGAGGCGCCGCGCCACATCGTCGAGTTCCTCAAGCAGGAGCCCAGGATCGAGCATCTGGGGCAGGACGTGGCCAAGGCTTCCGACGTGCTCTATCTCGGCCGCGGGCCCAGCTTCCCGCTGGCGCTGGAAGGCGCGCTGAAGCTCAAGGAAATCTCCTACATCCACGCCGAGGGCTACGCCGCCGGCGAGATGAAGCACGGCCCCATCGCGCTGATCGACGAGAACGTGCCGGTGATCGTCATCGCCCCGCACGACGGCCTCTACGAAAAGACCGTTTCCAACATGCAGGAGGTGATGGCGCGCGGCGGCCGCGTAGTGCTGATGAGCGACCGGGCGGGGCTCGCCGCCTCGAGCGCCCAGGCGTGGGCGACGGTGGAGGTTCCTACCGCCGATCCCTTCATCGCGCCGCTGCTTTACGCCGTGCCGGTGCAGCTTCTCGCCTATTACGCCGCGGTGGCCAAGGGCACCGACGTCGACCAGCCGCGCAACCTGGCGAAGTCGGTCACGGTGGAGTAGGGCGGCCCAAATTCGCCACGATCTGATGCTGCCATGAGCTGTCCTTCGGGGGGATGGCATGCTCAAGAACCTGCAGGCTCTGCGGGCGTTCGCGGCGCTGAGCGTCGTGTTTTTCCATTTCTCGCTGGTGCCGGCTTCGGCCATGCCCTGGCATTACGGCAGCTTCGGCGTCGACATCTTCTTCGTTTTGTCCGGTTTCATCATTGCCTACAGCGCGGATCGCGACAGCCGCCATTTCCTGGCCCACCGGCTGATCCGCGTGCTGCCGGCCTATTGGATCGTAACCACACTCGGCGCGGCCATATGCGCGCTCGGCATGCCATGGCTTGACGCTTTGGGATGGTGGGGGCAGTCGCTGGCGTTTCTGACCCGCGCCGACGGGCGTCCGCCGATCATCTTCGTGGGCTGGACGCTGGTCTACGAGCTGGCGTTCTATCTGGTCTATGCGCTCGCGCTGGCCGCCGGCCGCAAGCTGGCGCCCTACCTTTCCATCGTCGTGTTGGCAGGGCTGGCCTTCACGCTGCCGTTGTTGCCCGTCGCGCTGCCCGGCGCAAACGCCGTGTTGCGTCCCTGGCCGCTGTTGATCGAATTCACTTATGGACTGGCGATCTTTCTCGCGACCAAACCGCTGACCAGCGAAAGTGCCGCGCGGCGCTGGTTCGGCCTCGGCCTTGCCGCTCTGGGACTGGTTCTGATCTATGTCTTCGACGGGAAGCTTCTCGGCCTCAAGGGGCTGGAGCTGGATCATCTGCGCGTTGCGGCCCTGGGCCTGCCGGCGGCGCTGATCGTTTTCGGTCTGGTGCTGACGGAAAAAGGCGGCTGGGGCTTGAAAAGCCGCATCGTGCTGGCGCTGGGCGCGGCGTCGTATGCGATGTACCTGCTGCATCCGCCGGTGTTCTTCTTCGTGCTGGGGCTAAAGCCCGGGCCGTTTCAGATGCGGCTTGAAATATTCGCCATCCTCACCGTTGCGACGGTTCTTTTGTCGCTCGGCTTCTATTACGCGGTGGAATCCCCGTTGTTGCGCCTGCTGCGCCGCCGGCTCACCCATGACGGCCCGCCGGCGGTGGTTCGGCCATAGCTGGTTTTGCAATGCCGCCGGAGGCCGTCGCCAGCCTCCGGCAATGTGAGTGTCTTCTATTCCAGCATGCTGCGCAGCATCCAGGCGGTCTTTTCGTGGAGCTGGATGCGCTGGGTGAGCAGGTCGGCCGTCGCCTCGTCGCCGGCCTTTTCGACCATGGGGAAGACCTTGCGGGCGGTGCGCACCACGGTTTCCTGGCCCTTGACCAGGTCGGCAATCATGTCGGTGGCGGCTGGCACCTTTTCGCTCTCGGCCACGCTCGACAGCTTGGCGAACGCCGCATAGCTGCCCGGCGCGAACACGCCCAGCGCGCGGATGCGTTCCGCGATCAGGTCCACCGCCAGCGCCAGCTCGGTGTACTGCGCCTCGAACATCAGGTGCAGCGTGTTGAACATCGGCCCGGTGACGTTCCAATGGTAGTTGTGCGTCTTGAGGTACAGCGTGTAGCTGTCGGCCAGCAGGCGCGACAGTCCGTCTGCGATGGCCTGGCGCTTCTTGGCCGGAATTCCGATGTCGATCGCGGGGCCGGCGGCGGCGGTGGGCTTGGTCTTTGCGGGGAGACTTGCGGTATTGCGTGCCATTCTCGTAATTCCTCTCGAAATGGAGCCGGCGGAGGATGAAATCGCGCGGCCCGTGCAAATCACACAGGTTAGAATAATTCAAAAGAGTGGATTTGCTACGGGCAAACCGTCGCAGCATCAGCAGAAAATGAGTTGTTCGGCGCGGCGAGCGGCATCTGGACGAGCCGCATGCAATCGGCTTGATTGCCGGTCATGAGCGATGTCGATCACCTGAAGCACGTCGCGGCTGCGCGTGCCCTGGAATATGTGCGCGGCGGCATGAAGCTGGGGCTGGGCTCCGGCACGACGGCGGATGCGTTTCTCGACCTGCTCGGCGCGCGGGTGCGCGGCGGGCTCGACGTCGTCGGCGTTCCCACGTCGGAGCGCACGGCGCAGAAAGCCCGCGCGCTGGGCATTGCGCTGGGCAATTTGAACGATCTTGCCCCTCTCGATCTTGCCGTCGACGGGGCCGACGAATCAACGCGCGAGCTTGATCTCATCAAGGGCGGCGGCGGCGCGCTCCTGCGCGAGAAGGTCGTCGCGGCGTCCTCGATGCGGATGATCGTCATCATCCACGGCAGCAAGCTGGTGGACAAGCTCGGTGCCTTTCCGCTGCCGGTGGAGGTGCTCGAATTTGGCCACGCCACCACCGCGGCCCGCATCGCCGGAACGATCGCCGCGCTGGGTTATCGCGGGGTACCGATCACGCTGCGCCGCAAGGCCGACGCCGCCTACAAGACCGACAACGGCAACGTGATCTACGACTGCGGCTTTGGAAAAATCGCCGACCCGGCGGGACTTTCGCGCGCGCTGTCCTGCGTTACGGGCGTGGTCGAGCACGGGCTCTATGTCGGCATCGCGAAAACCCTGGTGGTGGCCCGCAGCGAAGGCATCGAGATCATCGAACGAGCGGGATGATCGGCAGCACTTGCATGATGAAGCGGGTGACGAAGCGCGGGCCGCGGCCTTGCGGCAGGCTGATCCGGTAGTCCGGCGGGCAGGTCTTTCCGCAGGCAAGCGTTGGCGCGGCTCCCTTGAGCCGGTCGGTGAGCGGCACGCCGCGCAAAACCTGCATCATGTCGGTGACGGTTTCCGGCGACATGGCGTAATAGCTGTGGTCCAGCCGGTCGGCCGGCGCGTCGGTGGCATCGATGAAATCGACCACGTGGCCCGTGTCGTCGGGCTGGAAGACGATGTCGGGCTCGTTGCCCAGCCGGGGCACGCCGCCGTGCTCGCGCTGCGAAATCGCCAGCACCGAGTCGAGCGCCGAACCGTAGATGGTGGTGCGCTTGGCGAACGGCGCCGCTCCGCGCATCAGCTTGGTGAAGTCGTTGTTCTTGGGATCGGCGCCGACGTCGGCCGCGGTCAGCACCAGTTCGTCGATGAAGCCCGCGCGCGGCGGATGGCGCGATTGGTTCAGGTCCGAAAGCGTCATCAGCGCCAGCCGGCTGCCCAGGCTGTGGCCCACCACGGTCACGCGCAGTCCTGATTCGTCAAGCTCGCGCAGGAATTCGGCCAGCAGCGGTTCGGAATAGTCGCTGTGCTCCACGTCGGAGACATAGCGGTCCACGTTGATTTCGGCGCTCCAGGAGAAGGCGGCCACCGCGCAGCCGGTTTCGGCGTCGTGGGATACCTGGGCCGCGCGCAGCACCGCGCCGTCGAAACCGGTGTGGAATCCGTGCACGAACAGGAACACGGAGTTGCAGTGCCGTGCTTTCGCCTGTTCCGCAATCAGGGCGACGGCGCCGCCCAGCTTGGCCTCGCCGCTCGGGCAGGCGACCGGGGCGGTCTTCTCGACATAGCCGTATTGCGGCTTTTCCCCGGGCAGCATCGCCGCGGGGATCACGGTCGTGGCGGTGCCGCAGGATGCGGTTCCCGCCCATCGCGTCGCGAAACCGCCGGGAAAGCTGGCGTCGACCTCGCGGTCCGTAACGTAAACTACGTTGATCCAGGTGGGCTTGCCGCCGTCCGTGCGCCACAAGGACCGCACCGGTCCGGAATCGTCGATGGCGCAGCCGGTAAGCGCCACGCCAAGCGCCAGCACGGCAAGTCGGCTGATGATCCGGACCATCGCCCCCTCCGGCGTTGATGCGCCATCAAAGCTCGTTTAAGCGAACTCTGGCAAGGCGGGAAATTGCCATGGCGGATTTCGACCTTTTCGTGATCGGCGGCGGTTCCGGCGGGGTGCGCGCGGCGCGCCTGGCGGCGGCGATGGGCAAGCGCGTCGGGCTGGCGGAGTCCTCGCGCATGGGAGGCACTTGCGTCATCCGCGGCTGCGTTCCCAAGAAGCTGTTGGTTTACGCCAGCCGCTATCGGGAAGACTTTGCGCTGGCGCCGAGCTTCGGCTGGACAGTGGAAAACGCGCGCTTCGACTGGCCCACGCTGATCGCGCACAAGGACGCTGAGATCGCGCGCCTGGAGGCGGCGTATCTGAACGCGGTGGAGGCCCCGGGGGGCGTCGTGTTCCGCGAGCGCGCCACGCTGATCGACCCGCACACCATCCGCCTTTCCCGAAGCGGCGACGTCAAGGCCGAGACCATCCTGATCGCCACCGGGGCGCGGCCCGCGCGCGATCTCTTGGGGGCGCCCGGCGTCGAGCATTGCTGCACCTCCGACGAGGCGTTCGATTGGCCGGAACTGCCCAAGCGCATCGTCATCGCGGGCGGCGGCTATATCGCGGTCGAATTCGCGCACATCTTCCACGAGCTCGGGGCCGAGACCACGCTCGTCATCCGCAAGCCGAAGGTGCTGCGCGGTTTCGACGAGGATCTGCGCGATGCGCTGATGGCTTCGATGGCGCGGCGCGGGATCAAGGTGCTGCCGGAGCGGCTGTTCTCGAGCGTCGAACGCGACAGTGGCGGCATCGTCGCCACGACGACGGCGGGCGAGCGCCTCGTCGCCGACAGGCTCATGCTCGCCTGGGGACGCTGGCCCAACAGCGAAGGCCTCGGCCTGGAACGCGTCGGCGTCGCCACGGGCAAGAACGGCCGCATCGAGGTGGATGCCTATTCGCGGACGAACGTTGCCAACATCCATGCCGTCGGCGACGTTACCGACCGCATCGCGCTCACCCCCGTCGCCATCCACGAGGCGATGGCTTTCGTCAAGACCGTGTTGGGGGGCGAGCCCACGCGCCCCGATCACGCGCTGGTGCCCACGGCCGTATTCTCCACGCCGGAAATCGGCACCGTCGGCATGAGCGAGGCAAAAGCGCTGGAGCACGGCCACGCCATCGACGTCTACAAATCCAGCTTCCTGCCCTTGCGCAATGCGCTGGCGAGCTCGGGCGATCGCTCGATGATGAAGCTTGTCGTCGAGCAGCAGAGCGGCCGCGTGCTCGGCTGCCACATCTTCGGCCCCGACGCGTCCGAGATCGTCCAGGTCGTCGCCGTGGCGATGAAGATGGGCGCCACCAAGGCCCAGTTCGACGCCGCCATCGCGCTCCATCCCACCGCGGCCGAGGAGCTCGTGACCATGCGCGCGAAGGCCTATTCGCGGGCACCTTGATGCTTTCGTTCCCAAAAATGGAACATGCTGCAGTCCCCTTATGCAGATCATCGCCAAGCGGCGCCTGAAGCTGTTTTGGCGTCGTCACGCACGGGCTGAAGTACCGCTGCGCAACTGGTACGCGATCGTGGGCAAGGCCGAATGTCAGGGTCCTGCCGACGTGAAGGCGATGTTCGGACGGACCGTGGACTTTGTCGAGGACAACCGAATCGTCTTTGACATCGCGGGAAACGAGCATCGACTGGTGGTCCACGTCGCATATCGGTTCAAACGTGTTCTGATCAAGTTCGTCGGAACGCCCAAAGAGTACGACAAGGTACAAGCGGGAACGGTGCGATGAACAGGAAGTCGGATATTCGTCCAATCAGAACGGAGAAGGATTACGACCGGGCTTTGGCCGAGATCGGGCAGTACTTCGAGCTGGAACCGAAGCGCGGAACTCCAGAGGCCGACCGCTTCGACGTTTCGGCCGCGTTGATCGAGGCGTATGAGGCAAAGCATTGGCCGATCGATCCGCCCGATCCCGTCGAGGCGATCAGGTTCCGGATGGAGCTTTCAGGCTACAGCCAGGCAAGCGCCCCTTGACCATGGATCAGGCGTGGACGCTGCATCGCGACTGGAACATACCGGCCGACGTGCTGCTGCGGCCCTATCACACCGGGGGCAATTGAGGCGGTAGGCCGAGGTGCTTTTGACCATGCGCAGCTATTCGAAGTCACCATGACGAACCACGCTGCCTCGAATATCGATTTTGAGCGCGCATTTGAAGCGCTCGGTGTCGATGATCCGAGCAGTTGGGCGCGGCCGCAGATCGACGAGGGCAAACCTCAACCGGCACGTGCTGTTTCCTGCTGAAGGCATGGAAAGAGCTTGCCGCCACTCTGAACCACGTCGTGGCAGACCTTGTCGAGAGCGCGCCGGCGGAGAGTCTGGCGTCGCTTCGTCCAGCTCCGCGGGAACGGCTGAGGCAGCATCTGTTTTCGATATCTGTCTTGTCGGAAGATCCCCGCTCGGTTGATCTGAACATCACTGACGGCGTCGCGCGAGCGGCCATTGATGAGCTCAATTGGGGACTGTTTCTCGTCGCTGATGCGACTGCCAACGCCAAGCAGGTGTGCGGTCTGGACGAATCGGTGATCGAAACAGATCCAACCGGTGCAACCCCGCGATTCTTGGCTGGCGAACGGGACACGAAACACCCGCAATTGCGCTGTAGATCGCGCTGGAACCAGGCAATCGTCTGCATGCTCGTCGTCACGACACCGCACCCCGAATCTGGCACCGTGATCCTGACTGCGCTGGGGTGTTTTTTTGCCTTGGCCGCCATTGGGGCCGGCCCGGCTGTCCCGCCCAGTTTCTCAAGGAATCCGGACTGCCAGCCCGACCCTTGGTTAACGACTTCGAAACGCACGCCGGGCCATGGTTACCGGTCCAAAGCCGGAAGTCTGCCATGGTCAGGATTCTGCTTGTCGTCATCTACGTGCTTGCGGGCGCCACGGTCGGCAGCCTCGCCGGCATGATGTCGGGCCATTTTGTCACCGGCCTCGTCACGGCGGTGATCGCGTTTCTGATGCAGATGCAGATCGACGCCGCGATCATGCGCCTGCGCGACAACCAGAGACAGACCAAGGAAATCTTCAAGCTGAAGCAGTCGGGCGCCGCCGTCCAGAAGGCGCTGGCCGAAACCCAGGCCAAGATGGAGGAAGTGTCCAAAACGGTGGAGGCGCGTGCTGTCGCCCAGAACCGGAAAGTGGTCTCCGAGCTGCAGGTGCTGGAAAGCCTGATGCGCGAGTTCGCCTCGCGAGTCTCGAGCAAGGCGAAGGACCTGCCCGGCGCCGCGCCGGCCGTGAGCCGACCGGCCAACCTCGACCACATGGCCGAGCCGGAGCTTCTGGAGATGATCCGCGCCTCGCTGGAGGAAAACCGCGTCGACCTCTACCTGCAGCCGACCGTCAGCCTGCCTCAGCGCAAGGTGCGCTTCTACGAGGCGCTGTCGCGGCTTCGTTCCGAAGACGGCCATGTCATCATGCCGGCGCAATACATCAAGATCGCAGCCCCCGCCGGCTTGATGAGCGTGGTCGACAACCTGCTACTGTTCCGCTGCGTGCAGATCGTGCGCCGGCTGATGACCAAGAACCGCGGCATCGGCGTGTTCTGCAACATCTCGGGCGACACGCTGCGCGACGCCGAGTTCTTCCCGCAGTTCCTCGAATACATGCAGCACAACAAGGATCTCGGCGGCCAGATCGTGTTCGAATTCGCGCAAGACTCCGTGCTCAAGGCCGGCCGCGAAGGCGAAGCCAACCTGAAGCGCCTCTCGGACATCGGTTTTTCGCTGTCGATGGACAACATCAAGACGCTGGCGCTCGATTTCGGCAAGCTGAAGGCCACCGGCTTCAACTATCTCAAGGTCCGCGCCGACACGCTGACGAACGGCATGGGCGCCGCCAACGCCGCGGTCGCCGCCGAGGACTTCAAGAACCTCTTGGCGCGCCACGGCCTCAACCTGATCGCGGAGCGCGTGGAAGACGAAAAGACGGTCGTCCAGCTCTTGGATTACGCGGTCGATTTCGCGCAAGGCTACCTGTTCGGCGAGCCGCGTGCGGTGCGCGGCGATGTGCCGAAGGCGAGCGAAAAGCCGGCCGCCTCGATCGTTCCGCTCCGCAAGACGGCCTAGGGCCGCCTAATCCGCAGTTTTTCGCGTCAACACGGCCCGCTTGCGCGACCGCTGGCGGAACGCCAAGTTGCCGTCGCCGCCGTCCTGTGCTTTTTCTGCCGGCGGAAGGGATGGAATGGACGTTCAACCGGTCATCATTAACGGTCTCAGTGAGATCGCGGACGACTACGATGCCTTGATCTGCGACGTGTGGGGGGTCGTGCACAACGGGGTGCGCGCCTTCGATCCTGCCGTTGCGGCGTTGCGGCGGTTCCGCACCGAGCGAGGGCGGGTGGTGCTGCTCACCAACGCGCCGCGTCCGCCTGCGGGCGTCGAAGCCCAGCTTCCCAACTACGGCGTGCCGCGGGACTGCTATGATTCGGTGGTGACCTCGGGCGGCGCCGCGCGCGACTACATCGCCAGCCGGGCGGCGGGCGGCAGGCTGCCGATCCTGCATCTGGGGCCCGAGCGCGATCTCGGCCTGTTCGGCGGGCTCGACGTGGAATTGTGCGGCCCCGACCGGGCGCGGCTGGCGCTATGCAGCGGGTTGTTCGACGACGACAACGAAACCCCGCAGCACTACGCCGCGATCCTGGCCGAGATGAAGGCGCGCGCGCTGCCGATGATCTGCGCCAACCCGGACGTGGTGGTGCAGCGCGGCGACAAGCGCGTCTGGTGCGCCGGCGGCCTGGCGCGCGCCTACGAGGACATCGGCGGCGAGGTTGCGTATTACGGCAAGCCGCATGCTGCGATATACGAGGTGGCGCTGAAGGCGGCGGCAAGCCCCGCCCGTCCGCTGGTGGTCGGCGACGGGCTTGAAACCGACATCCGCGGCGCCAATATCATGGGGATAGACGCATTGTTCGTCGCCAAGGGGATTCATGCCGATGAATTGGGCGGACTGACGCCCGGCAATCTCATTGATCTGTTCCGCCGCAGTGGAGTGCGGGCACGGGCGGCCATGGAACAGCTTAGGTGGTAGCCGCGCGCATGACCCGCACCATGAAGATGCCGGCACGGCCATGAAGGCTCCGATGCGCATATTCCGCCACATCGCCGACATCCCCGCCGCCTTCAAGGGCGCAGTGGTGGCGATCGGCAATTTCGACGGCGTGCACCTGGGCCATCAGGCGTTGATCCGCCAGGCGCTGATGCACGCCGACGCGCGCAACGCCCCGCTGGCGGTATTGTGCTTCGAACCGTCGTCGCGCGAGTTCTTCCAGCCCGGCTCCGAGCCGTTCCGGCTGACGCCGTTCCGCGCCAAGGCGCACATGGTGGCCGCGCTCGGCGCCGATGCGATGTTCGCGCTGCCCTTCGATGCCGACATGGCGCGGCTTTCGGCGCAGGAATTCGTGCTCGACGTGCTGGTCGGGCACCTGCAGGTGGGCTGCGTCGTGGTCGGCTCCGATTTCCGCTTCGGCAAGGGCCGCGCCGGCGACGGCACGGTGCTCGCCTACATGGGTGCGATGGAAGGTTTCGGTGTCGAGATCTTTCCTACGGTGATGGCCGGCGGCGACGAGAAGATTTCGTCGACCCTGATCCGCACGCTGCTCAAGCAGGGCCGGCCCGACGAGGCGGCGCGCCTGCTCGGCCATTGCTTCGTGATCGAGGGCAGGGTGGAGCACGGCGAGAAGCGCGGCCGCACGCTGGGCTTTCCCACCACCAACATGCATCTCGACGGCTACATCCGCCCCGCCTTCGGCATTTATGCGGTGCGGGTGTCGCTCATCCGCGACGACCTCGTGGTGGCGCGCTACGAGGGTGTGTCGAACCTGGGTGTGCGCCCGATGTACCTGATGCGCGAGCCGCTGCTCGAGACCCACCTGTTCGATTTCGATGCCGACCTCTACGGCATGCATATCGCGGTCGAGCTGATCGCCTACATCCGCCCCGAGATCAAATTCGCAACCGTCGACGAGCTCAGGGCGCAGATCATCGAGGATATCGCGAAGTCGAAGGAAATCCTGGCGGGCGGGAAGTAGAGTCGTGATAGCCTTCTTGCCTCACCTCTTGAAGGGGGAGGCAGCCCTCCGAAGCACGCCGTGCGAAGAAGGGGGGTGCCGGGGGGAGGGGATAGCTACCCCGCCACTCCGATCTCCCACCGCTGGACCGCACCGGCCCCGGCTGTTAGAAGGTCCGCTTTCCGATCGGAAGGCGGGAATCATGTTGGGAATCCTCAAGAAAGCGCGAATTCGCGGCCCGGTCCTGCGGGCCTGACGAGCCAGCGCAGCGCCGGGGAATCCAAACCACCCCAACCCGCCAAGGCCTTGCAATGTCGAAGAAAACTGACGAAACCGGCGCGAAAGACTACCGCGCCACGCTGTTCCTGCCCCAGACCGAATTTCCCATGAAGGCGGGCCTGCCCGAAGCCGAGCCCAATTGGCTGGCCAAATGGGAAGCCGATGACCTTTACGGGCGCATCCGTGCCGCGGCGAAAGGCCGCCCGCTGTTCGTGCTTCACGACGGCCCGCCCTACGCCAACGGCGAGATCCACTCCGGCACCGGCCTCAACAAGGTGCTCAAGGACTTCGTGGTGCGCTCGCAGACCATGATGGGCATGGACGCACCCTACGTGCCCGGCTGGGACTGCCACGGCCTGCCGATCGAATGGAAGATCGAGGAGAAGTACCGCGCCGAAGGCAAGTCGAAGGACGACGTGCCGATCGACCGGCTTCGCCGCGACTGCCGCGAATTCGCGCTGGGCTGGATCGGCGTGCAGCGCGACCAGTTCAAGCGGCTGGGCTGCATCGGGCAGTGGGACAAGCCCTACACCACGATGGACTTCAACGCTGAGGCGATCATCGCCGGCGAGCTGCACAAGTTCGTCGAGGGCGGGCTGCTCTATCGCGGCTTCCGCCCGGTGATGTGGTCGCCGGTGGAAAAGACGGCGCTGGCCGAGGCCGAGATCGAATATCACGAGCACACGAGTCCCACGATCTATGTGAAGTTTCCAACACATGTCGGATTGGTTCCGGCAAGCGTGGTGATCTGGACGACTACGCCATGGACGATCCCAGGTAACCGCGCCATCTGCTATTCGGAAACGATGACCTACGGCTTGTTTGAGGTCATTTCGACCGGCGACGGCGGCTTGGCGACGGCGGGCGATAAGCTCGTGCTGTCCGACGCATTGTCAGAGCAGACGGCAAGTCACGCCAAGATCGAATTGAAGCGGTTGGCCGACGTCAATCCGTCCACACTCACATGCGCTCATCCCTTCCGCGGCAAGGGCTACGATTTCGACGTCCCCATGCTCGCGGGCGAGCATGTCACCGCCGATACCGGCACCGGCTTCGTCCACACCGCGCCCGGCCACGGCGAAGAAGACTTCGAGATTGTGCTGGAGAAGCTCGGCCACGATTATCCGGTCAAGCATCCGGACGCATTCAGCGTCATCACCGCCGAAGGCGCCTTCGCGCCCCACGTGCCGCTGTTCGCGGGCAAGCACATTCTGTCGCGCGACGGCAAGAAGGACGGTCCGGCCAACGCCGCGGTGATCGAGGAGTTGAAGAACGCGGGCGCACTCCTCGCCAAAGGCACGCTGCGCCACCAGTATCCGCATTCCTGGCGGTCCAAGGCGCCGGTGATCTTCCGCGCCACCCCGCAATGGTTCGCGGCCATGGACAAGCCGTTCCACCACAGCAAGACGCTGCGCCAGCTCGCCATGGCTGGCATCGCCGATACCAAATGGTATCCGCCGGCCGGCGCCAACCGCATCGGCTCGATGGTCGAAACCCGCCCCGACTGGGTGTTGTCGCGCCAGCGCGCCTGGGGCGTGCCGCTCGCCATCTTCGTCGACAAGAATACCGGCGAGCCGCTGAATGATCCCGACGTGAACGCGCGCATCATCGCCGCCTTTCGCGCCGAAGGCGCTGATGCGTGGTTTGAGCCCGGCGCCGCCAAGCGCTTCCTGGGCAACCGCAACCCGGACGATTACGAACAGGTCAAGGACATCCTGGATGTCTGGTTTGATTCCGGCTCGACCCACGTCTTCACGGTCGAACAGCCGATCGAGCCAAGCTGGCCGAAGAAGGATGTGGCCGACCTCTACCTCGAAGGCTCCGACCAGCATCGCGGCTGGTTCCAGTCTTCGCTCTTGGAAAGCTGCGGCACGCGAGGCCATGCGCCCTACAAGGCCGTTTTGACCCACGGCTTCGTGCTCGACGAGGCCGGCTACAAGATGTCGAAGTCGCTCGGCAACACGGTGTTGCCGCAGACCATCGCCGAGAAGAACGGCGCCGACATCCTGCGCCTGTGGGTGGCCTCGTCCGACTTCACCGAGGACCTTCGCCTCGGCCCCGACATCATCAAGGCCAACGTCGACGCCTATCGCCGCCTGCGCAACACCATCCGCTTCATGCTGGCGAATCTTTCGGGCTTCTCCGAGGCCGAGCGCATCGCCGTCGCCGAAATGCCGGAGCTGGAGCGCTACATCCTGGCCAACCTGGCCGAGCTCGACGCGATGGTGCGCCGCGGCTATGCGGAATACGACTTCAACCGCGTGTTCAACGCGCTTTTCAATTTCTGCACCAACGAGCTTTCCGCCTTCTACTTCGACATCCGCAAGGACGTGCTCTATTGCGACCCTCGGCACGCCGTGCGCCGTCGCGCCGCGCGCACCGTGATCGACGAGGTGTTCCGCCGCCTCGTCACTTGGCTGGCGCCGATCCTGTGCTTCACGATGGAAGAGGCCTGGTCGCTGCGGTTCGGGCGGGACAGCGTTCACCTTCAGCTTTTCCCCGCCACGCCCGCCGATTGGGCGAATCCGGCGCTGATCGAGAAGTGGAACCGCATCCGCACCCTGCGCCGCGTGGTGACCGGCGCGTTGGAGGTCGCCCGCCGCGACAAGGTGATCGGGGCGAGCCTGGAGGCGGCGCCGGTGCTTTACGTGACCGAGCCCGCCGATGCCGACATGCTGAACGGCGTCGATCTTGCGGAAATCGCCATCACGTCCGCCGCCCATGTCGCGACGCGGGAGCCGCCCGCCGACGCCTTCCGGCTGCCCGACGTGGCCGGCGTGGCCGCGAGCTTCCATCATGCCGAGGGCGACAAATGCGCGCGCTGCTGGATGGTCCTTCCCGAAGTGGGAAAAAACCCGGATCATCCCGACCTGTGCAACCGGTGCGCAGCGGCGGTCCAGGGGGCGGAATGAGACACCGCGATATCGGCTTGGTGGTTGCGGGCGGGGTCTTCGTGCTCGACCAGGGCATGAAGCTTTTGCTGCTGTATACCTTCGGCCTCATCGAATTCACGCACGGCGAGGCCATTCAGGTATTGCCGTTTTTTAATCTGACGATGGTCTGGAATTGCGGGATCAGCCTGGGCTTATTCTCCGATTGCGGCCCCGAGCGCACCGTGGTCCTGGCGACGTTCCAGATGATCGCGGCGGGCGTGCTCGGCTGGTGGCTGTGGTCGGTCCGCAGACGGGCGCTGGCGGTCGAACTGGGTTTGGTCATCGGCGGGGCGCTGGGCAACCTGATCGACCGCTTGGTTTACGGCCGAGTTGCGGACTTTTTTCACTTGTACGCCTTCGGCTACAGCTTTTACGTATTCAACGTCGCGGACGCCGCGATTACGTTCGGCGTTGTGGGTTTGCTGTATGATGCATTGCTGAAGCCCGAAGAACCTCAAGGTCAGGGCGAAGCCGGGAAGGAGTAGGCGATGAAGATTCGTACGCTGCGTGCGGCTTTGCTGGTGGCCGTCGCCGCGGTGGCGCTTTCGGGCTGCGATACGCTGCGCAGCGCCGCGGGCATGGACAAGAGCGCCCCCGACGAATTCGCGGTCCTCACCAAGGCGCCGCTGACCATCCCGCCCGACTACAACCTGATGCCGCCGCGTCCGGGCGCGGTGCCCACCAACCAGACCGAGCCGACCGACACGGCGCAGACGGCGCTGTTCGGTAGCGATCCCGCCACCGTGGCATCGCAATTGCCGGACACCTACAGCGAAGGCGAGAAGATGCTGCTCGCCAACGCGGGCATCCAGAACGCCGATCCGGCGATCCGCCAGCACCTCGCCGCAGACGGCAAGAACATGGTCGGCGCCGACGAGAGTTTCACCCAGGAAATTCTGTTCTGGCAGAAGCCGAAGCCGGATACCGGCACGCCGCTGAACGCCGACGCGGAAGCCGCCAGGCAGGCCACCCAGAAGGCCGGTCAGGCCCCCCAGGGCGGGCAGTCCGCGCCGTCGGAAGAGCAGAAACCCGAGGACAAGGGCTGGTTCGACGGCTGGTTCGACGGCTGGTTCGACTGGTTCTGAAAGCGCCCTTCGCGTTGCTCAGGGCTTGCGGCGGGCTGTCCGCGTGGGTACAGCGTGGCAACCGGAACGATTCCCCGATGCGGCCTTCCAAAACCCATGACGTGGGGTTCACGCCCTCTTTGAGAGGCTGCTTGCGCGCCATGTGCCGGGCCTGGCTGGTCGCCGCAGTGCTTTCATCGGCGATTCTCCCCGCCCAGGCCCAACCCGCCAAGGCGTTCCAGTTCGTTCTGCAGAACGGACTTCAGGTCGTGGTGGTGCCCGATCATCGCGCGCCGGTCGTGACCCAGATGGTGGCGTTCAAGGTCGGCGCGGTCGACGACCCGCCGGGGGTTTCCGGGCTGGCGCACTTCTTCGAGCACATGATGTTCCGCGGCACGCGCGCCGTGCCGGGCACCGGCTACTCGCAGACCATGGCGCGCAACGGCGGCGACGACAATGCCTTCACCACGCACGACTACACGGTGTTCTACGATCAGATCGCCAAGGACAAGCTGAGGCTGGCGGCGCATCTCGAGGCCGACCGCATGGCCAACCTCGACCTGTCGGACGCCGCCGTCTCCGCCGAACGCGACGTCGTGCTGGAGGAACGCCGCCTGCACGTCGACAGCGATCCCGAGGCGCTTACCGAAGAGCAGGCCGAGGCGGCGCTCTATCTCTCGCATCCCTACGGGCGGCCGGTGATCGGCTGGCCGGAGGAAATCCGCCACATCGGGCGCGCCGAGGCCGAGGATTTCTACAAGCGCCACTACGCGCCAAACAACGCGATCCTGGTGGTTGCCGGCGACGTCACGCCGGAGGAGGTGCGCGCCGCCGCCGAGGCGGAATACGGCGCGCTCCAGGCGCACGAGCTGGGCGCACGGGTGGATTATGCGCAGCCCAAGCGGCTCGGCGAGACCCGTCTCATCGTCAACCGCAAGGACGCCAAGGTGCCGCTGTTCCTGCGGCTCTATCGCGTCGAAAGTTATGCCGAGGCCGCGCCCGGCGAGGCTGAGGCCCTCGAAGTGCTGGCGCGGCTGTTGGGCGGGGATGCCACATCCGCGCTGTACCGCAGGCTCGTCGTGGAGAAGAGGATCGCCACCGACGTGTCGGTCGAATACGACGGCTATGCCCGCGATGCCGGCGAGTTCAGCATATCGGCCACCCCGCGGCCGGGCGTGGCGCTCGATGCGATCGAGCGCGCGATCGACGAGGTGCTCAACAGCTACGTCCACCACGCGCCCTCGAAACCCGATTTGGCGCGTGCCAAGGCCCAGCTTGTGGCCGGCGCGACCTTCCGGCGCGACAGCCAGTTCGAAATGGCCTCGGCCTACGCCCGCGCGCTGGCGGTCGGGCTGACGGTTTTCGACGTGCAGCAGTGGCCCGCCCGCATCCAGAACGTCCGTCCGGGCGACGTTCAGAGCGCCGCCGCAAGCGGGCTCGACCGCGTCGAGTCCGCGACGGCCTATCTCCTTCCCAAGCCATGATCAGGTGGCTTGCCGCTGTTGGCTTCGCGCTGATGCTGGCGGCGCCGGCCGGCGCCGTGAACGTCAAGACGCTGAACGCGGTGCCTGGCGCGCCGGTGTGGTTTGCGGAAGACCACAACGTCGGCTTGATCGCGCTGTCGGCCTCGTTTCCGGCCGGCTCGTCCTATGATCCGGCCGGCAAGTCGGGGCTGGCGGCGCTGGCCGCAGCCCTGATGGACGAGGGCGCGGGCCCGCTCGCCTCCGATGCTTTCCAGTCGGCGCTGGCGTCCAAGGGCATCCGGCTCGAGGTCGAATGCGACCGCGATTACACCGTTGTTTCGCTGGTGACCTTGTCGGCCACTGCGAAAGAGGCGTTCCGGCTTTTGTCGCTGGCGCTGTCGAAGCCGCGCTTCGATCCCGAAACCGCGGCGCGCGTCAAGATCGCGATGCTGCAGGACATGCAGCGCGACCGCGAAGACCCGTCGGTCGTAGCGGAAAAGGGATTCTTCAGCCTCTATTTCGGCCCCTATACCTACGGCCGGCCGGTCGGCGGCGATCCTGCCGGGCTTTCGTCGGTTTCGGCGCAGGAGCTGCATGCGTTTGCGTCCACCCATTGGGTGCGCGGCGGCTTGAAGATCGCGGCGGCGGGCGATGCCAGCCCCGCCGCCATGACCGCGCTGATCCGCTCCGCCTTCGCCAACCTGCCGGCCGCCGCGCCGCCGTTGCCGCCGCCGCCGCTGCGCGCGGGGGCGCCCGGGCTCCACATCCTGCCGATGGACACTCCGCAACCTTCCGTGTTCTTCGGCGCCAAGGGACTGTTGCGCAGCGACCGCGACTATCTCGCCGCGCTGATCGCCAACTACATCCTCGGCGGCGGCGACGCATCGCGGCTGACCGCCGACCTGCGCGAGCAGCGCGGGTTGACCTATGACGTTTCGACCGGGCTGGCGCCGTTGCGGCGCGCGGGCCTTATCGTGGGCACGGTGGCGACCCGCCCCGACGCCGTGCGCCGGACGATCACGCTCATCCGCACCACGATGAGCCGGTTCGCCACCGAAGGTCCCACCGAGCAGGAGCTGTCCGACGCCAAGCAGTATCTCAACGGCTCGTTCCCGCTGTCGTTCACCTCGGATCAGGACACCGCCGCCCGCCTTGGCGAGTTCCAGCGCGAGGGGCTGCCGCTGGAATTTCTTTCCCGCCGCGCGGACCTCATCAACATGGTTTCGATGGCCGACGTGCGCCGTGCGGCGCGCACGCTGTTCGATCCCTCGAAGCTGACGATCGTGGTTGCGGGCAGCTTGCCGTCCACCAACACCGAACCTGCGGATTCACCCTAGGCGCGGCAGGATTCACACGACCGAGCGCGAGCGCGGAGCGCCTGGGCGAGGGGAAGGGCGATTGCATACGGCATCTGCCTCGCCCCCAATCCGAGGAAACCTCGCCGCGGTTGCATGTGGACTGGGGGAGAGGGCTGGGGTGAGGGGGACTCCATCTGCGATGGTTCCGCTTCCACTCACCGCTTCCTCTTCCTGCGCATCCTTCGCCACATGAGGCGCTCCTCGCGCATCGCGCGCCTGAGCGCAATGAGCCTCTTCAGCAGCTCGATGTGACGCATAAGGTCCGTGACGGGATCGCCGGCGACGCAGTCCTGGGCGCGCTCGAGTTCGGCCATGTTGCGCTCCTGCGCGCGCGCCATGCGCAAGTGCAGGTTGTCGATGAAATCGGGATTGAGGTCGCCTTCTTTGGTGAGGAGCGGCGGGAGATCGAGCGCGGGCGTGTTGGGTGTTTGTTGGGGTTCCGGCGCGCGTGCAAGATCGGGCGCGCCGCGGTAATGGGGCGTTTTCGGCATGGTGGCTACTCTTGTGGGGATATAATGGAAATGGCTGTTCGACCTTGACGGTTCAAGGGGTGCGGCGAAATTGTCCGCTCCGCCCGCGTCGCGCCGGGAAAGCGAAACCGATCAACGCGTTACGGGTGATCGGGCGCTGACCGTCGCGATAATCACATCACTACAAGGAGCATGTGCACGCGCCTGCGGCAAAAGAAACTCGGGCACGTTCGATCGTGCGCTTCGCGCCGATTGTGTTGAAGAACTCTCCGCCGGTCGGGGCTTATGCAATCTTTGAATTGGGGATGGACGCAAACTGAATCATTGCTGCTTCCTGCGTCCGCATGCGGACTCATTGCTGCGCAAAATTCGGCTCCAAGACGTTTATCAACAATATCCGCCAGAACTGGTCATTCATGAAATGCTCGGAGCGGTGGCCGTTGAGGGAAGCGTGAAGCGGAAGATTGCGCCGCCGTCCGGGTTCGGCATCGTCTCAAGCTGTCCGCCATGAGACTCGATGATCGAGTGGCTGATGGCGAGACCTATGCCCATGCCATCGGCCTTCGTGGTGGCGAAAGGCTTGAACAACCTCGCGGCGATTTCCTGCGAAATTCCAGGGCCCGTGTCGGTCACGCTCACTTCGACCGAACCATCGTCCGTCTCGCCTGTCGAAATCGTGATCTCGCGTTTCGGCGATGCCGCCAAGGCGTCCACGGCGTTGCGCAGGAGGTTGACCAGCACCTGCTGGATTTGAACACGATCGGCATATACCGGCGGCAGATTCTGTGCGAGAGAGGTGGTGGTCGTGATACTCTCCGCTTTTGTTCCGATAAGTGCCAAGGCGATCGCTTCGCTCACGATCTGGTTTATGCTCTCCATCTTGCGATCAGTCGCCCGCCGCTCGACGAATTGACGCATGCGCCGGATGATTTCGCTGGCGCGTACCGCCTGCTCTCCGGCCTTTCCGATAGCATCGGCCGCTTTGGCCAATTCTGCCGGCCTATCCGTGCTGAGCAGGCGTTTGGCGAGCGCGGCGTAATTCAGCATGGCAGCGAGCGGCTGGTTCAATTCGTGGGCGATCCCGGCTGACACCTGACTGAGTTCACTCACACGGGCCACGTGGATGAGTTGCTCGTTCAGCGCGCGGAGCGCCGCTTCCGCCTCGATGCGCCGGCGCTCCTGTTCCAGAAGCGCTTTGGATGCCAGGTCGAAAGCGTTGAGCGCATGATCGACTTCCCGCACCCCTGTTCCCGCACGGGACAATGCCGCCTCGCGCCGCTCCAGCGCGCCGGCTCCCGTCTCCAGCGCTTTGATCGCCATCGCGATCCTGCGCGCAGCCAAGGCGGCGAACAGTACGCTTGACAGGATCACTGCGAAGCCGATGAGGTTTGCGCCCACAAGTGTGTGCCAAAAGGGCGCTGCGAACGCTTCCTGTTCCATGGCGGCACCGACCGCCCATCCGCTTATGGGGGAGATCGTGTTGGCGGTCGTCAGCGGTTTGCCCTCGAGCGAGGTGGTTGCGAACAGGCCTTCCGAATGCCTCACGGCGAGCCAACTCGCAGCAGCCGGCTTTCCCACCCATCGATCGTGATCGCGTGATCGGGCGATTATTCTTCCGTCTCGATCAATGACTGCCACCAGCCATCCCTCGGGTATGCGCTGGCTGCTCAACAGATCGCGAAACACGGTGACATCGGCGACGATCAACAAATAGTAAGCGGGGGCGCCGGCGCGGTAGACCGGCAGCCCCACTGCGATCACCGGGATTCGCGCGACCGGTCCGATGGTCACGTCCGATACTTGCATCTGGCCGGTCTTGAATGCGCGGGCTATGTCTGAAGGCCGCGCCGGAGCGTTCTCGGCCAGTTTGCGTTTGGCCGACACCAAGGTATTGACGAGCTGCCGCCCGCGCACATCGGCAAGCACCACCCAGGCTCGGGGCAGACCAGGCAAAGCGCGCTCGGCCTCCTCGCGGAAAGCAGCCAGGTCGGCGTGCTGGAGCGACGGGGATGTGGCAAGCGCCTGAGCGACTGCGATATACTTGCCAAGTTGCGCGTCGACCGCGCTGCGCATGGTGCGCGAGCTATACATAGCTGCATCGAGCCGTGTCTCGCGTTCACGGTCGGCGAGCCGCCACACCACGCCCGCCAGCAAAAGCAGCATCGGAACCGCAATTGCGAGCACGATCAGTATCAGGCGTTGGCCTACGCCCATGCCGTGCGTGCGGGACTTCGAGCCGGTCGCACTAATCGGCGTCTCCTCTCGGATTGACGACACTCTTGGGGATGAAAAACAACCGATCAACAAAGACGGGGGCAACCCAAACGACCCCCTTGCCATTCATGCGGCGCGCAATTGGGCCGAGTCAATTGCATGAATTCCGTCTAATTCTCAGATGCAGTTATTCCGGATGCCCCATCGAACCTGCTTGGGTCGGCGCTGGCAGATCGCAAATGCAGGGCGGAGCGCACGGACCAACAGATGCAGCGAATGTGCTGCGTCGACCCATTGGGCGCACCTCGGGCAAAGTGGGCGTAGATCATCCGTGTACGGAGTGCTACTGCGGCGCAGACGCGGGACGGCACAAGCTGTCGCAGCGCCCACACACCCTCTTGAACACGTGTTACTATTGTGCAACACTGTGTCCGT
>Ga0335085_10000679_pt1 | contig 89418 bp, 66 predicted proteins | sample Lox_Sample_45_FD_206712 | JGI IMG/M metagenome (GOLD analysis project Ga0335085, IMG submission 206712) | Soil microbial communities from Loxahatchee National Wildlife Refuge, Florida, United States - Lox_Sample_4.5 | ecosystem: Environmental > Terrestrial > Soil > Wetlands | place: USA... | reverse complement strand
CTCAGACCTCCCAAATTCTTGTCGTCGAAAATAGCCTTCGATTCATCTGCGGCCTCGATTCGCTGTGGGCATGCCACCCATGCCTCTCAATCCTTGTTGTCAACGTTCAGAATTCCGAAACGGCTGGGCAGGCGACGTCGTCGCAATCAAGCGCCCACTCCTGTGCCCTGGTACAATGTGGAATCTGACACCGCGCAGATAGAGAGTCGGTCCAAGGGGCGGCCGGGGTGGATGGCATCGACGAAGATCGGAGCCCGCCGGGCCCCCTGGAGGACGATGGTTGGCCTTAATCGCTATGAACAGTAAGCTATATCTTTACGCTGCGGCCACGATCACCTTCCAGATGCTCGCGTGCTCGCGGTCCGCTCCGCCCATAGCAAGCGCTGCACAAGCAAATGGCACGGATTTTGTTGCCGAAAATCGTGAACTCAACCAGCCGCTACGGTTGATCGCTTACGGCGACATGCGGTTCACCGATCCGAAGGAGACTTCGGCCACGAATCCCAGGGTGCGCCGTTGGCTTGTGGCCAAGATCGCCGACGAAAAACCCGATGCCGTGCTTCTGAGCGGCGACGTGCCCTGGCACGGCGGCAATGCGAGTGATTACGAGGTCTATCGCGCGGAAACTGAGCCTTGGCGCGCGGCGCATCTTCGCATCTACCCGGCGCTGGGCAACCACGAATTCGCGGAGGGGACTGAGCGCAACTGTCTTGAAAACTGGTGGAATGCTTTTCCCGAGCTCCGCGGCCGCCGCTGGTATTCCGTGCAACTGGGCGATTCAGTCTACATCATGAACCTCGACAGCAATTCCTCCCTGCTGCCTGGTAGTGAGCAGATCCAGTGGATCGGCAACCAGCTAAGCGATCTTCCCACGAGCATCCGCTTCGTTTTTTTCAATCTCCATCATCCCCCAGTGGTTGACGTGCAGGCGAACGGCGATGCGAGCCACAACGGCCGTCCGAATGAGCACGCCCTGGCAGCATTCCTCGCTCAGGCTCCCGAAAAGTCGCGCGTGCGTTTTGTGGTGACTGCGGGACACGTGCATAACTACGAGCGGTTCTATCAAGATGGTATCGTCTACCTGGTGTCAGGAGGCGGTGGCGCGAAGCCATACCCCATCGTTCGCCAACCGGCTGATCTGTACCAGGACCCTGGCTTCCCGAACTATCATTACGTGGAGTTTGTTGAGAGTGGCGCCAAGCTCGTTGCGACCATGTTCCGAGTCGCCGACCCCAATGCAGCCGCCCCCGTGTGGGAAGAGAGGGACCACTTTGAGGTCCTACCTGCCGTTCAATCGAAATCTGCTTCGAAGAAGGCACATACCGCCGGCGCTGAGCGCTAAGTGGCGCGTAGGGGCAGCGAAGTTTTGGGCAAGGTCCGGCGCGCGAGCGTCTGGCGTAAATCTGAGCATCTGGGGCTGTTCTTACCCTTCGGACTCGCTTAGCCGAGCGGAGATCCCTCGCCCGACACTCATTCTTCACCGCAGCTTAATATTCGCTTAACAAGACAAGCCTAATCATAGAGGTCTGATAGCCGAAGGGGCGCGTCGCGAATCCGCGCACGGCGGTGCGGACCCTACTCGATTAGATTGTCTCTGGCCAACCGCTCTGTGTGCTGAATCCGTACCTTGCAGCCGACGAAAAGGGTGGATATGCGCGCTCAGCGCCCGCCGCGGTATGTGGAGTCAAGTGCGGCCCTGGCCTCCTCCCCTACCGGCAGCCCAGATCGGGTAATCCGCTTTAACAGAGTTGTAACAAACCAGCGCCCAGCGAGCCTCTCAGACCACAAGAAGAATCCATGCCAGGGAGACGGGTTGAGAGCGGTCCGAGAGCTGGATTGCACCTCGTCTTGGCCGCATTACTCGACTTAGTCAGGTGCGGCTGTTTCTGAAGTCAATCCTTAACTCGCAGCCAAACCGCAGTGCAGGGAAAGGAGCAAGCATGCGCACTCACTATGATACGCAGTTCTCACCGTGTTTCTATTAGCTGTGTCGTGCCCCTTGACTGCTCAGATTGACCGGGCCAGTCTGAACGGAACCGTCACGGATTCCTCCGGCGGCGTCGTTCCTGGCGCCAAGGTGGATGCTATCTCAATGGAGACGGGCCTGGAATACACGGTGGTAACCAACCAGCATGGTATTTACGTGATTCCCGCGCTGCCGGTTGGGCAGTACACCGTGGTGTTCTCGCACAACGGCTTCGCGACCGTGCGCAACGAGGGAGTGGTGGTCCGCGTGGGGCAGAGACTCACGCTGGACGCTCAATTGAAGGTGGCCACTCCAACTACCTCGGTGGAGGTTCGATCCACTGCACCCTTACTCGACCGCAACTTACGCCATCAGCCTCGCGCACATTTTCTCCCCGACCGTATTCAATGAATTCAAGTTCGGCCTTAACCGGGCGCCCTTCCACAATCCTCAAGTGGGCGCTTTCAGCCAGAATTACTCTGTGGCCACAGACAATTTCGAGGGACAGAATAACAACAGCACAGACCACGAGGTGGGCACGACCTTCGGATACATCGACAATGTGACCGTGGAGCACGGGCGGCACACCTTCAAGTTCGGCGGCGAATATCGCCGCATCTGGCTGAATCAGGGTCAAACGCAGGACTATGGACTGGATTTCACCGGCGGCGGCAACGCCGCTCTGATCAACGACCAGCTTAACAGCTTCACTTTGAAGAGCGGGTGGTGGAGCCTGGGCCTGCGGCACACGTTCATCCTTCCTTACTTCCAGGACCAGTGGAAGCTTCGGCCCAACTTCACGCTGAACATGGGTCTGCGCTGGGAGTACTACGCTCCCATCAGCGAGGCGCACGGCCGCAGCCGAATCTTCGACATTCAACGCTGCGCCAATGCCGTTCCCAATGATCCCGGAATCTGCCCCCAAGGCAGCGCGTTCTTCTTCCCCAATTATCGGAATTTCAATCCGCGCTTCAGCTTCGCCTGGTCGCCGACACGCTTCGACAACAAGACCGTGATCCGCAGCGGCTTTGGCATTTATAGTGGCGCCGGCCAGAACGACGACCTGAACGCCGGTTTGGAAAGCAATACCGACGCCATTTCACTGACCTCATCCGACGTGCCCAACCTTAGCTACCCCATCGAGCCGTTCATTCCTCTCGCCTCCACCACGGGGCGGACGCCGCGCGCCCTGTACCGAAGCCGCCGCGATCTATACGCTGAGGAGTGGGGTCTCTCCGTGCAGCAGATGCTGCCAGACAGTTTTGTTATGCAAGTGGGCTATTTCGGTACCGTTGGACACCGCCTGTTCGCCCGCAATTACATCAACCTCTGCGATAACACATTGGCGGAGCGCGAGGCGGGAATCTGCACTCGCCAAGTCGCAGGGGTCGGCGCCGTGGATATCAAGTACAACGACGGGAACAGCACTTTCAACAGCCTGCAGACATCCCTGCAGCGGCGCTTCGCAAGCGGATTTATGCTCGAAGCCAACTATCTGTACTCGCACTCCATCAACGACGGATCGATCGGCGGCGGTGAGTCCAACGCGCCCGAGAACGCGAACTGCCGCCGCTGCGACCGCGGTCCGAGCGTCTACGACATTCGCCACAGCCTGGTGGTGAGCGCGGTTTACGACCTGCCCTTCGGACCGGGCAAGCGCTACCTCAACAGCGATGGTTTTGCCGGCAAGGCATTGGGTGGCTGGCAACTCAGCGGAATTCAAGTCTGGCACACAGGCCACCCACTTACGGTCGTGGTAGATCGCGATTCGGCCTCTCTGCTTGACGGCAACTCGCACTCTGACCAGCGGCCCGACCTCGTGCCCGGCGTACCCATCATCCCGGCGAACCAGAACCCGAACAATTGGATCAATCAGAACTATCTGGCAGATGGTACGCCGGTGAGTCCCTTCGCCATTCCGGCGGACTTCACGTGGGGAAGCGCGGGCCGTGGCCTGGTGCGTGCGCCCATCACCTGGCAAACAGACCTCGCCCTCAGCAAAACCGCCAAGCTCACCGAGCGGCTCAGCTTGCAATTCACTGCGGAGGCTTTCAACGCCTTCAATCATGACCAGTACGCCGATCCGCAGATCGACGTCTCCAGTGGTGATTTCGGAATGATCAACACCACCGTAAACTTCAACAGCAACAACGACAGCTTTGCGCCAGACAACACAGGGTCCGGCACGCCACGGCAGTTCCAGTTCGCGCTGCGGTTGCTCTTCTAAACTGTGAGGCTACAAGCGATTGCTTGCGCTTGATGGCACGGCTGGGTCGCGGGCTTGAGCGCGGTAGGGGACTAGTTTGCGACCACTCAAACGCCAGGCGTCGCCCCAACTTGCGAGTTAGCCTGCCGTCGGATCGAGCGGCGCATAGATCCTTTTCCGATGTACGCGGTCTGGATAACGTAGCGCGTACCCCGCTCTCAAACCTGCGGTTTCTCCCTCAGATCGTGGCCTTCCCTTCGCTAGGCAGGCTGCGCTTGATCCACCACCAATCGGCACTGCTCCGCCCCGTGCTGCGGCGGCGCGCAGCCCCATGCTACTCTCAATCTGAGGGGCCGCAAGCATCACAAAACGGTGTAGGCACCACCGGGCGCGCAGCCCGCAGGCGCTGTGTTCGGCAGGAGGCTCTCATGCGCAAGGCCGTAATCATCCTCGGAGCCGTAATCATCCTGATCGTAATCGGGGCCGTCGTGTTCGTGGCCACGATTAACCCTAACGATTACTGGGGCACGATCCAGGCCAGGCTTCAGCAGCAACTGAATCGGAACGTCGGACTCGGCAACATGGATTTGCGATTGTTCCCACTGAGTTTTCGCGTGGCCAATCTCTCCATTGCAGACGATCCTACGTTCCAGGGCAGCCGCCCCTTTATCCGGACACAGGAACTGAGCGTCTCCGTCAAGCTCCTGCCCTTGCTGCGCAAGTCGGTGCAGATTGATTCCCTCTCTCTGCAGCACCCGAGCATCGAGCTGATCAAGAATGCGCAAGGTGTGTGGAACTTCGCCAGTCTAGGACGTGAAGTACCTGGCGGTCCGCCGGCGAACCGTGCGGCAACAGCGAAGGCCCCTTCAGAAAGGGCGCCCTCTGCGAGTTCCGGTTCCGGCTCCGGCCCGGGCTCCAGCGTGCAACAGCAACTATTACTGAAGGAGCTGACCATTGAGGATGGGCAGATCGCCATCACCGATCTGCAGGAACGGAAACCGCGAACGGTCTACGATCACGTCAACCTCAAACTGAGTGGCTTCACCCCTGACGCGCCCTTTGACATCGAAGCTGCGGTCCAGTTGCCCGGCCCGGGAAATCAACAAGTGAAGCTGCACGGCAGGGGTGGTCCATTCTCACATGTGAACCCCGTGGCCACGCCATTCAAGGGCACCCTGGACCTGAAAGGGGTGGGGCTGGCGGGATTACAGCAATTTTTGCAGAGCCCGGCTCTGGCCCACACGGATGGCCTCCTGTCGGGACATACAACAATCGACAGTCGAAACGGAAGGCTCTCAGCCTCCGGACAGATGCTGATGGAGAAACCACGGCTGCTCGGCTTCCAGATCGGGTACCCTATCAGCGCGGATTACGGCCTCAGCGACGACCTCACCCAGGATATGCTTTCGATAACCAGGGGCGCCCTCAAACTGGGACCCACTCCCATTTCAATCACCGGCGCCGTAAACTCCAAAGCCACTCCGGCGCAGTTGGACCTCACGCTGGTGGCGAATAACGTTTCCATCACGGAAGCTGCCCGCCTGGCGGCAGCGGCCGGCATGGCCTTTTCTCCGGGAACGACGGTGAACGGGCGTATCAGCGCCAACATTCAGGCGCGAGGCGCCGCCGATAAACCCGTATTGAACGGAACTCTGGGGGGACGTGACATCCTGATTTCCGGGAACGGCATCGCGAAACCCGTGCAGGTGAAGGCGCTCAACGTCGCCCTCAGCCCAACCCAAATCCGTTCCGACACCTTCAATGTTTCTTCCGGCGGGACCACGGCAGCAGGGCAATTCACCCTGACACAGTACGCGTCCAGCTCGCCGCAGGTGGACGCCAGTCTGCGCGCGCCCCGGGCGGCGCTGCCCGAGCTTCTCTCCATCGCGAAGGCCTACGGAGTGACCGGGCTCGACAAGATCAGCGGGGCGGGGACTCTCGGTATTGATCTGCACGCCGCCGGTCCCTTGAAAGCCATCAGCTCTGACCAGATCGTGCGCGCGCTCAACGGCAACATCGACGTCAACCTGAACAACGTGCACTACGCCGGTGTGGATCTCTCTTACCGACTGGAGTCTCTGTTAAGTACTGTCCCGGCAGGACGGAAGGATCAAGGTTTCACGAATTTCCAGAAAATGACGGGCAACGTTGTGGTGAAAAACGGGGTTGCGCAAACCACCAATCTCGAGGCCGCCCTTGATATCGCCAATGTGGGCGCGGCCGGCACCGCGGACTTGGCCAGCGAGGCGCTGAATCTGCACCTGAACGCTGTTTTCTCCAAGGCCTTCAGTCAGCAGGCGGGCGCCGCCAAGATGGGCGGCCAGAACGTGGGCAACCTCGTGAGCGCGGCGCTGACCAACAACCAGGGGGAAATGGTTGTACCGGCGATTGTCACCGGCACCTTCGGGAATCCGAGGTTCACACCTGACACTGAGAGAATGGCTCAGATGAAACTGAAGGGCCTGATGCCGACTGGAGACAATCCACTAGGTGGAGCGTCTTCTCTCCTGGGCGGACTTCTGGGACAGAAAGGGCAAACCGCGGCAGGTCAGCAGCAGCAGCAACAACAACAGAAACAAAACCCAGTAGACGAAATCATGGGCCTTTTCAGCAAAAAGAAGAAACAACCTTGAGCGCTTATCGAAAAACCTTCGGAAAACCGTGCGATTCCGACGCCGATCTCTGCCAGCCTGCATTTCTCACCAGGATTCGAGAAGGGCGGGGCTTCAGCCTGGCTTCAGCCCCGCCGAATCCTGCGAAATCGCGGAACACGTCAAATATCAATCCGACGTTGTAACGGCGGGGCTGAAAGCCCGCCCCTGGAGTTTGTACATTTTGAGGCCCGAAGGGCCGTACTGACAAAGCCCTGGGCAACGCCCAGGGCGATCAGCCAAGCCCAGCTAGACCTGGAGCCCTGAAGGGGCGAACCAAGGCAAACCCTCTCTGTCCCGCCGATAGCGTTCGTTGTCTTTAACGTCGTCGTGCTCCAGAAACCGTCGATACCCTCCTGAAAGATCGGCATGTGCTTGACCCCCTAGCGCCGCGACCAGCAGAGGCTCGCGGCCTTTAGCGGTGAAGAGCCGACGAACGTAGATTTGGAAGAGCGCTTGACCCATTCCGATACTTCCTTTTAGTTCGCCCTTTCAGGGCTACACTCCTCACACCGCGCGATGACTCGCCCTGGGCGTTGCCCGGGCGTTGCCCAGGGCTTTGATAGGGCGGCCCTTCGGGCCTCAAAATGTAGAAGCTCCAGCGGCGGGGCTGAAGCCGGCTGAAGCCCCGCCCTTCTCGAATCCTGGTGAGAAATGCAGGCTAGGCAGAGGAATCGCACTCTCGAACTCAAGGGACCGCGAACGCATCTTGCCCGGTACCGCAGACGAGGACATCGTCTCGAACCCGTGACGCCGTCTGCGTTACACTTGCTTCGCTAAAACGTCCGTAAACTAGCCTACATATCATGTTGATTTGGCTTGACACCGATACGTGTGCGTGATAAGGTGGGAGGCTTAAATGCGGGCGGGGCGCCAAATGCGGACGCGTACCGAACAAAGGCGCAGGTTCGGGGTGGGGCCGGAGCAGACATCTGTAGATAACTACATGGTAACATGCCCCCAAAAGTGCCGCCACCCCCCACCCCCCTACCCCCCAAAGCCAAGAGGTTATTTAGAATCAATAGATAAGCGAGATTCGGGTTCGTGCCAAAGCCAAGAAGTTACGTGCAATCAGCAATTTGGTGGCTTTGTGTAAATTTTACACAAAGCCAAGAAATCCTTTGGAATCAGCGCACGCTTGGCACGTAAAATTTGCTCAAAGCCACCGTTCCGAGCGCGATTTGTAAAGCGATGCTCAGGCCACCGGCGACCCCGGCTACACGCAAGCAAACAGAGCAAAGGCCCGGGCCGGAACAGAGCGAGCAGAACTAAGAAGCTTGTCATTCGGAAGGCGAGGCAGACCGCGAATGGACGTCCGGCGTGAAGCCGCAATTCCTCCTGCCGGAGAGACAAGAATTTGACACGCTGGTGACAAACGCCGGCGACGATAACAGGAAAATGGCCAAAGCGAGTCCGGCTGCGGGAAATGGCCGGTGAAATGACACCTCGCAAAGGAGCTGCAATGAATAACCGGAGTTTAGCGCGATTAATCGACTGGTTCTCTCTGCCCTTGTTGCTTGCACTAACGGTCAGCGGTGCGGCGCAAACCTACACCGTCACGGATCTGGGTCCGGCGAGCAATAATTCCAGCGGCGCGCGCGGCATCAACGCTGCCGGCCAGATCACGGGATACGCCAACAGTTCCAGCACGAAAAGCGGCGTCTTCCTATATACCGGAGGCAAGATGAAGAGCCTGGGGACGCTCGGCGGAACCACGGGCATCGGCTTCGCCATCAATGCCTTGGGACAAGTGGCAGGCTACTCGACGCTCTCGGACGGCACCTACCGAGGCTTCATCTCGGCCGGCGGCAAGCTGAAAAGTGTGGGGACTCTGGCGAGCACTTACAGTGACGCTGAGGGCATCAATGACGTCGGGCAGGTGACGGGCGCGTCTTCCAGTGCGGACGGAGAGACTCACCCCTATCTTTACAGCAATGGGAAACTCACGGACCTTGGGACGCTTGGCAGCCACGCCACGTGGGCATGGAATACCGGCGAAGCCGTCAACAACTCGGGCGAGGTAGTAGGCTGGTCTTACAACGCACAGGGCAATTTCCTCGGCTTCCTTTGGAGCAACGGGCAGATGCAGAGCCTGGGGACGCTGGGGGGCGATTGGAGCCAGGCGTTCGCCATCAATGATCTGGGGCAGATCACGGGTCAAGCGTATATCGGGGGCAATATCGGCGCCGACGCGTTTCTCTATGACGGGGGAGTGATGCAGGATCTCGGAACCATCACGAGCCCGAGCGGCGGCAACGGCCAGTACAGCGACGGTTTGGGCATCAACAGCACCGGCGTGGTGGTGGGTGAATCAACCTACCAGAAGAGTGCGGCGTCGATTGTCTACCACGCCTTCGTGTACAGCAACGGCAAAATGCAGGACCTGAACAAGCTCATTCCCGCGGGCTCGGGATGGGTGCTTTCGACGGCCTACAGCATTAACGATGCAGGACAGGTCGTCGGATATGGCACGCACAACAAACGGCAGCGCGCGTTCCTGTTGACGCCACAATAACAGAAGCGATGGGTGGTGTCAGGCGGGCTCTACGACGCCGGAGGGAGCCGCTCCGCATGACGCCTTGGCTTCCTCCACGCTGTTGTAAACGTCGAAGATGGTGGCAATCTTGGTGATGACGAGCTGCTCGCGAAGCAATTGGGTGAGATTCGCGAGCTTGATGCGGGCTTCCTGGTACCGGGCGGAGGCAAACGCCCCCACCAGCGCGCCCAGGCCGGCGCTGTCTACAAAGTCCACGCCGGCCATATCAAGGATGAGGCACAGGCTCCAGCCCCATTTTTCTTTGTACCATTTGGCGTTGTCGAGAACCAGCGCGATCCGGTTGCGAAACTGCGCGGTTCCCTCGCCGAGAGTGATACGGCCCTTTATAGGCCCAGCACGGTGACGGGTCCCGAGAGGTTCTCTGTAATCTCGATTGCCATGGCGGTTGTCTCAAGAAGCGCCTTGAATTTGCCAGAGGCTGGCCGCACTTCAAACGTGCGAGTTTAGCACGGAAGACCGCACCTTGAGTTACGGCAATGTTACACACCGGGGCGCGTCGCGTCCGGCGTCAGAAGCTGCCAGGTTTCTGCAGGTAGACTGTGGGATTCACTTCACTTCGCTCCCGCGCCGAGCTGCCAGGAGAAAAACGAAAGCTCGTCCACCAACTCATCAATTTGCTTCGAGAGCGGCCGGCCGCCTGAGTGCCCCGACTTGGTATCGTAACTCAGTAAGATGGGACGGTCGGAACGATTCTCCGAGCTCGCAGCCCATTGCAGCATGGCGGCCATTTTGCGCGCGTGCAGCGGCGCTACGCGGGTGTCGCCATCGCCCGTGACAAATAGCACCGCGGGATAGTCCGCGCCTTGCTTCACGTTCTGATACGGCGAGTAAGCGTACAGGACTTTGAACTGTTCGGCGTCCGCGACGGCGGCTCCGTACTCCGGCACCCAGTAGCGCGCCACCAGGAAGTTCTCGTAGCGCAGCATGTCGAGCAGCGGATAGCGGCACACAACAGCCCGGAAAAGATCAGGCCGCTGGGTGAGAGCAGCACCCACCAGCAGGCCGCCATTACTCTGCCCGGTGATGCCGAGCTTCGAGGGGTTCGTATAATGATTGTCGATCAGGTATTGGGCCGCGGCCAGAAAGTCATCAAACACGTTCTGCTTGTTCTGCAGCATACCGGCCTTATGCCACTTCTCGCCGAACTCGCCGCCGCCGCGCAGATTGGGCACTGCGAAAACGCCGCCGCCTTCGACCCAAGCGGCCGCTTCCGCCGAAAAGCTGGGCAGCAGACTTACATCGAAGCCGCCGTAGCCGGTGATCAGCGTAGGGTTGGAGCCGTCCCGCCGCGTCCCTTTTCGATCGGCGATGAACATGGGCACGCGCGTTCCGTCCTTGGAGGCGTACCACACCTGATGGACTTCGAAGTCATCACTTTTGAGCGGAACCTCCTCCCGAGCCCAAACTTCGGGCTTGGCCTGCTCCACGTCGTAGCGATAAATAGTCGGCGCCTGGGCGAAGGAGGAAAACTCATAAAAGACGTTGGGGCTCTCCCAGCGGCCGGAGACACCCGACGCCGAGCCTAACGCGGGCAGCGGAATCTCGCGGCCTTCACCGCCGCCAGCCTCAAACACTTTGAGCTCGGCGTGGGCGTTGTGGACGTAATTCACGAAGAGCTTTCCGCCGGCCGCAGAGATGCCTTCAATCACGGCTTCGCTTTGCGGCACCACCTCGCGCCAGTGGTCGCGTGTGGGTGTCGCCAGATCCGTCAGAAATATGCGGCCGTTGGGTGCGTTCCAATTGGTCTGGATGTAGAGCCGGTCGCCGGCCAGGTCACCGCTGAAGCGAGCAGTAATGTCATTGACCACCGGCCGCACGGGAGTCTGCGCTGCCAAATCCTGGAGGTAGAGTTCCGTCTTCTCCGAGGCGGAGCCGTGGAGAACGTCGATGAGAAGATAGCGGCCGTCATCGGAGAGTCGCGAAAAGGCGATGTCACCCAGGCCCAAGTTATCACCGAAGATCTGCTTGTCACTTGCCGGGTCGCTACCCAGCGCATGGTAAAAGATGCGAGGTCCGGCTTGAATGCGGCGTGCGTAATAGAAGCCGGATTTGTCGGGCTTAATGGAGACGCTGAAATAGTTGCCCTCGGGCAACACGTCGGCAAGTTCGTGCCGCGAGTCGGTCTGCATCAGGTGGATGCTCACCTCGTCCTTGCCTCCGCGGCGGACGAAGTACGCCATCAGCTTTCCGTCCTTCGAGAAATCCATGAGTCCCACGCTGGTGCTGTGGTCGGGGCTCAAGGGATGCGGGTCAAGCAGCACGTGGTCTGGCCCGTCCAGACCCTGGCGCATATAAAGCACAAAAAGGTCCTGGCCGGCCTTGCGGCGCTCAAAGAAATACCGGCCGCCGTGCTCGGAAGGGGTTCCAATCACGTCCACGTTCATCAGGGCCGTCAGGCGCTGCCGCAGCACGTCTCGCCCGGGCAGGCCGTCCAGAATGGGGCGCGAGTAGTCGTCCTGGGCCTCAATCCAGGCCCGCGTGTCGGGACTGTTCTGGTCCTCCAGCCACTGGTAGGGATCGGCCACCTTGGTGCCGAAGTAGTCGTCCACCACGTCGTCGCGGCGAGTCGTTGGTGGCGCCGAAGTAGATCCGGCGGCGAACAGGGCGCTCGCCCCAGCGAGCAGCAAAAGCATGATGAATACCTCCGGAAAGGCAAGCTTGCTGTAAATCAAACGATGATTCAGCTTATTCATAGTGGCCTCAGATGGTGGATTGTAGCGGGAATGCACGCACGAAGGTAGCAAATTAACGTGCCAGCTGGGTTTCACCCCCGACAGGTCTGCGAAGGCAATCGACGGCGGATGTATACTACCGAATCGAGAAAACGACATTGTCATTCGATCAGCTAAGACCCAACGCGAACGTCGCGACCTCGGCGCTCGCCACCAAGGAATCGCATGCGCTCATTCGCTGTGACACCACGTTTGCTTCGACCGTTCCTGGTAACGTCGCTTGCGCTCCTGGCCACTTCGAGCGCCCGGTCGCAGGATGCAGGCTCGCCGCGTGCGCTGACCGTCGATGATTACGCGCGGGCCGAGAAATTCATGGGATACAACACCAATCCTCTGGTTGGTCACGCGGGGCGGCCCGAATGGACCAGCGACGAGCGCCTTTGGTATTACGACACGGACGCGACGGGCGCGCGCTTCGTGATGTTCGATCCGGTGACGCTCGCCAGGACGCCGGCCTTCGATCACGTGAAGCTCGCAGCGGCGCTCTCAGCGGCGTCAGGGCACACTTACGAGGCCAACAAACTGCCGTTGAGTGCGATTGAGTTTTCGGCGGACGGGCAGTTCGTTTCATTCAACGTCGGCCGGCGGCGTTTCCAGTGCGACCGCGAAGGCGCCAAGTGCACGTCGGAGAGCGGCATGGAAGTGGCGCCAGGCAGGCCGGGCGGGCGCACTACGAACGAAGGGGCTTCCCCGGACCAGAAGAAAGCGGCTTTAATCCGCGATTACAACCTGTGGGTGCGCGACGTGGCCAGCGGCAAGGAGAGTCAACTCACCACCGACGGCGTCAAAGATTTCTCTTACGCGCTCGATAACGCGGGCTGGGAGAAGAGTGACCGTCCCATTCTGCTGTGGTCTCCGGATTCCAAGAAAATCGCCACCTTTCAGCAAGACCAGCGCAAGGTGGGCGACATGTACCTGGTGGAGACCAAGGTGGGGCATCCGACGCTCGAAGCGTGGAAGTACCCGTTGCCCGGGGACGAGAACATCGCCACTATCCAGCGGGTGATCATCGAGGTGGACACGCCAAAGGTGATCCGACTGCAAATGCCGCCTGACCCGCACCGGTCCACGCTTTGTGATGACATCGCCTGCCGCGCCAGCCAGTTTGCCGAACCGGGCAACTGGACGGACGTGGAGTGGACTCCGGATTCCACCCGGCTGGCCTTTGTTTCCACTTCGCGCGATCACAAACAGGAGACGCTGCGCATTGCCGACGCCGCCACGGGCGCAGTGCGCGACGTGATGGAAGAGCGCGTGGCCACCCAGTACGAGTCCGGCCAGGGCAGCGCGAACTGGCGCATTCTGCCCGGCTCCAACGAATACATCTGGTATTCCGAGCGCGACAATTGGGGGCACCTCTATCTTTACGATCTGGCCACCGGGAAGCTCAAGAACCAGATCACCTCCGGCAACTGGGTTGTGACGCAAATGTTGCGCGTGGATGAGAGAGCCCGCACGGTGTACTTCCTGGCCGTCGGGAGGGAGCCTGGCAATCCTTACTTCACGCATCTCTATCGCGTCGGCTTTGACGGCCAGGGACTCACGCTTCTCACCCCCGAAGACGCCAACCATCAAGTGACCCTTTCGCGTTCCGGGCGCTACTTTGTGGACACCTACTCCAAGCCCGACGTCCCGCCGGTGACCGTGTTACGTAATGCTGACGGCAAGCTGCTCGCCACCATCGAGAAGGCCGACATCTCGAGGCTGGTGGCCGCAGGATGGAAGCCGCCGCAGCCCATCACCGTGAAGGCGCGCGACGGCTCGACTGACCTTTACGGCCTCATGTTTTTGCCTACGCACCTCGACCCGCAAAAGAAGTACCCGATCGTGAATCATATTTATCCCGGGCCGCAGGGAGGCAGCGTAGGAAGCTGGTCATTCAGCGCCGCGCGCGGTGATACGCAGGCGCTGGCGGAATTGGGATTCGTGGTGGTGGAAATCGAAGGCATGGGAAATCCGGACCGCTCCAAGAAGTTTCACGACTTCTATTACGGCAACATGGGCGACAACACACTGCCCGACCAGGTGGCCGGCATGAAGCAACTGGCCCAGCGCTACGCCTGGATCGACCTCGACCGCGCCGGCATCTACGGCCACTCCGGCGGCGGCTACGCGGCGGCGGACGCCATGTTCCGTTACCCCGACTTCTTCAAAGTCGGCATCTCGGAAGCCGGCAACCACGACAACCGCGAGTATGAAGACGACTGGGGCGAGCGCTATCAGGGTCTGCTTGTTCATGAGGCCGGCAGCGGGACGAATTACGAAGACCAAGCCAACGAGAATATCGCCAAGAACCTCAAGGGTCACCTGCTACTAGCGCACGGCACCATGGATGACAACGTGCCGCCCTACAACACGCTTTTGGTGGTGAATGAGCTCATCAAAGCCAATAAGGACTTCGATCTGCTCCTGCTTCCGAATCGTCACCACGGATTCGGAAATGAGCCCTACATGGTGCGGCACCGTTGGGATTATTTCGTTCGCTATCTGATGGGCGCCGAGCCGCCGAAGGAGTACGAGTTGAAACCGCCGTCTGATTCCTTCGGGGGACCACCGCAGTAATGCGGGCGCAGCTCGGAGGCCGCGACTCAATTCGGTTGTTCGAATGGCGCGGTGGCTCGCTTGAGCCTCAACGAAGCTAAGGTTGTTTACGGGCGGCCGCGCCAGAAACGACGTAGACTACCGCCAGTTGCAGTTCAACATGGTATAGATATTGGTGCGAGGCCCAACCGAGTCCGCCCGCTCGTGAAGCCCTGCGGGCAATCCGCGGCGGTTGCGTGGCAACAAGGAGGTCCAAATGAAGCGAAAGGTCGCGGCCCCGCAGCGGTCGCGTCAGCCGAAGACAAAGAACGACAATCTACTGATTGAGGTGGGCCGCACGATTGGTACGGCTCTGGGCGCGGCCGCCGTCAGGGCAGAGCGGGCCCGCGAGGAGGCGCAAAAAGCCGTAAGTGCCGCCGGGGCTGAGCTCAAGCAAAAGGCGGCTCGTGCGACCGCGCGGCTCAAACGCAAAGTCGAAGCCACGGCTACCCCACAGCCGGCGACGCGCAAAAAGGCGCGCACATCCGCGCCCAGGCGCAAGAAGGTGGGAAGCCGGTCCCGGAAGACGTCATGAAACATCCCGGCGCAGCGCGAGGAAGGAACGCAGGGCCGCGTTGACCGTTTTTGACGATTTGAACCTGGCGGCCACGTCCGGTTCGAGAATCACGGCTACCGAGTCGCTAGCGAACTTCCCTGCAAACCGGTTTGGCTTGGCCCGGCCATAGTCGAACCGATATTCCTTCCGCATGCTGGGCCTTGTGCCTTGACGCTTCTTAGCAGGGGATGTTTTTCTCATAGTCTTCGCGCATAGCTATCTTGAGCCGGGGCTTCCGGCACCGCGAATCACTTTGCCGGGCAACGCGTTGGTCATCTTTCCGTGCTCGATCACGGGGGTCCCGTTCACCAGGACGCATTCCATGCCCTCGGAAAGCTGGTTCGGATTGTCGTAGGTGGCGAGGTCGCGAATCTTCGCAGGATCGAACACCACCACGTCACCCCACATACCTTGCTTCAGCACTCCGCGATCGGCCAAGTGCAGGCGCGCCGCGGGCCAGGCGCTGAACTTGCGGATGGCGTCCTCCAAAGTCAGCTTATGCTCCTCGCGCACATACTTGCGCAGAATGCGGGGAAATGTGCCGTAGGCGCGCGGATGGGGATGCTCCGTGCCCAACAGCCCCGTGGGCGCCGTTCCCGAAGAGTCGTTGCACACTGACACCCAGGGCTGTTCGAGGGCCAGCGCCACATCAGGCTCCGACATACCGAAAACAGCCGCGTCGGTTTGTGCCTTGTCTTTTACCAGCAAATCAAACATGGTGTCGATGGCGTCCTCGTGCCAGCTCGCTGCAATCTCGTTGATCCGCTTGCCCTGAAGCGGCACGAGCGGCGGTTGGTTCACCACTGCCACCAGGATGTCCTCGGGCCCTCGAATCTCTTGCCATTCGTTGTCCCAAGCTTGGCTGGGTGTTTCCATCTCCTTGCGAATCCGAACACGCGTGGCCGGGTCCTTAAGGCGTTCGATCAGCTTGGCGTCACCGCCGTCGTGCGCCCAGGGAGGAATGAAAGCCGAAAGCGAGTTGAACCACGCGGTATAGGCATAGGTGTCGGCGGCCACGTCCACCCCCTCGCGCCGCGCCTGGTTGATGCGCGCGATCACGTCCGGCATCTTGCCCCAGTTGTTCTTCCCAGCCGCCTTAAGATGCCAGATTTCCACTGGAATCTGCGCCGCCCAGCCGATGCGAACCGCCTCGTCCAGCGCCGCCATTTCTCCATCGCCTTCGTTGCGCATATGGGTGGCGTAGATGCCCCCAAACCGCGCCGCTTCCTTGGCCAGGGCGATGAGTTCGTCGGTAGACGCGTAAGGCGCGGGCGCGTACTCCAGCGCCGTCGAGACGCCCAAGGCTCCCGCCTGCATGGCCTGGTCCACCAGTAGCCGCATTTGGTCAAGCTCTTCGGGCATGGGCGCGCGATCCACATCGCCCAGCACCATCCGGCGCACCTGAGTGGCGCCCACATAGGTCCCGAGGTTGATGCCCATCCCCTGCTTCTCGAGCCGCGCGAAGTATTGGGGGAGCGTGCGCCAGTCCGGAGTGAGGTGGTAGTGCTCGTACAGGGGCCGGTCGGCCGCGATTATGGCATCGTTCAGCGGCGCTACGGACCCGCCCTCGCCCGTGATCTCCGTGGTGATCCCCTGGTAGATCTTCGACGGCAGGTGCGGGTCAACAAGGATGGTCAGCTCCGATTGGCCCAGCATGTCGATGAACCCGGGCGCCACCACCATGCCCCGGGCGTCAATCACTTGCTTCGCAGAAGCGCCAGCGAGATTGCCCAGTGCGGCGATGCGTCCGTCCCGGATGCCCACGTCGCCCGAAACCCAAGGCGAGCCGGTGCCGTCAATCACGTGACCGTCACGGATGATGACGTCGTAAGAGCCTTCCTGGGCCAGCCCAGTCGAGCCCAAGGCAGCGAACAGCACAAGAAGTGCGCCGGCCGTTGCCAGCCTGGTCCCGGAAGGGACGAAGCAGCAGAGGCGCTGCAAGATTGCGGACAGCCATGCCATGGTTGCGGACCCTCCGGAGTTAACGCGTGCAAATAAAAGAGCAAGTGTAGCGCGTACGCCGCGGTTTAGGTCTGGGGTTTTTGGGTGGATGGCAGGAACGCCAGGTCGTGCGCGGTATTGCCTTTCAGAAACTGCGCGCTACTTGCTTGCTCGTTTTTTGTTGATAACCATACGACAGGGTCGTGCCCTCCGCGATGTAGGCCGCCCCCAGGTCGCAAGGCGCGCACATGGCAAACAACCGCATGGATGCACCACCTGCGAGGGAAGCCACGTTTGACACCACGGTCCACTCTTCTACCATGGGGTAGCATGGAGGTAGATTTCAGCGCTGATTTCGAATCCATATCAAGGCGCGGGCTCTCTCTCACGCGCTTTCCACGTCGTGGCCGGGCGGGCCGCAAGCTCAACACCCGCGAACTCGTGTTTCCCGGCCTGCCCTTTCTGGCTGTCTATCGCACCCGCGAGGATGTGATTGAAATCAACCGCACCCTGCGTGGCGCCCAGAACTGGCCTTAGAAAAATCCCGGCTAGGGCAGAGTCAGCTCACTAACGAGGTCCATTCAAACCCGTAACCGATGATGTCTGGGGTCTCGCCACTACGCGGGCGACATTTCGCTTGACCTATGATGTTTTGTCATATATAAGAGAGTAAAATGGATTGGAACTGAGCCTATGTCAATTACCAAAGGCGCACATCGCAATACCGGCAGTTCTGGCTGCAGGTTGGGAACGGGGCGGGGCTCGACGCTGTTCCAAATACATGGGGCGAACTTGCGCCAGATTACGAGGCTTATGACGTTGAGGCTTGTGACGTTGACATACCTTTGGAAGCGCGGTGTGAAAAAGCTGGATCTTTTCGCGGGAATGATTTTGGCGAAATCGGCAGCGGCAGGGACACTTCAGAAAATCGCGAAATGAAGGAGGGTCCCACGATGTTATTGATAACAAAGGATCGATTTTTGGAACCCACGATGTTGTTGAAAACAAGACAGATAGCTTAGCATGGCCACGATGTTTATGATAAAAAGCAACTTAATCAATAAATTCCTTCGAAGCACAGTCATTCCGGCAAAGGCGGGAATCCACCCGGTGCAAGCCCTCGGAAACGCGGTGTGAAAGGATTGGATTCCGCTTTCGCCGGAATGACTGCGATCAGTGCTGTCCCCTCCGTTGAAAACCAGCGGCCACAGGCTGAAGGGGGCGGGGCGTAGGTTAAGAATTCAAAATGTTACGAAAAAACCTCTCATATTATTGAAAACAAAGACCATGATTTTTATGAACCCGTCATCATACTGAAAACACAGTATTTATTCATAATAACCATTCAAGTTATTGATAATTAATACAGTTATCTGCCGACGAGAATTTGGCAGTTTGTTGGACGCTGCATTTGAGCCTGAATATCAAGTTGGTCCGCAGGCCCACGACGTCTTGGTAGCCAAGTGGGCAATACCCTCGCCCGACCTTGACACTCGTCGCCTGTAAGTGTCAAATAGTTGATTCAGTAAGCTTCATGCTAGCAACTGTGAAACGGGCCCTGAATGTTTGAGAACTTGCGGGCCGATTTGCGCCGAAGCATCGCCAACCGCAAAGACGGCACCTGGAAGCAGCACCGGATCATCAAGACGATAAAGGCCTTAGGGAACCTTGGCGTTTGGCCTATCCTTGCCTATCGCCTCGGGCATTGGGCGTTGAAACTACGAGTGCCGGTGCTGGGAACGGTCATGCGGTTGCTGGCGTTCATCGCGCGGCAGTCGGCGATGATCTGGACCGGCGTCTTTATCCATCCTGCCGCCGATATCGGGCCCGGGCTCGTTATTCACACCTGGTTCGGCGTCTTCGTAGGAACAACGAAAATCGGCAAGAACTGTACGCTGGCGAGCGGCGTGCTCATCAGCCACGCCACGCGCTCGATTGGCGACAACGTTTATTTTGGCGCGGGCGCCAAGATCATCGGCGACACCAAGATCGGCAACAACGTGGTGATCATGCCGAATAGTTTGGTGATGGTGGATGTGCGGGACGATACCACCATCGCCGGTGTGCCGGCGCGGATCAAGCTGCGCGGAGGCCGTCCGCAGCGCTTCGAAGCCCGAAAGCTAAATGGGGACATAGGCAAACCGGTAGCCGCGGCGGCGGCAACACCGTTGAAGGCCGTGACTGCGCCTTCAAATCCAGCCGATCCTCACACCGCAACGCCGAGCACGTCTGGCGGAGTGGCGGCAGTGCGGGTGTCCAGTCCGAAGGTCCAGTAAAATAGTGCTTTAGAGCTGTACGGCCGCAAGGTGGCCTGCCTCACTTGAGAAGACGAACAACTGAGGGAAACTCTTGGATTTTGCCTGGACTGAAGAACAGGAAGCTTTGCGCCGCTCGGTGGTTCCGTTCGCCCAGAAGGAGCTGATCGGCGATATTATTGAGGAAGACTGGCGGCAGGAATTCTCCTGGGACGGTTGGAAAAAGTGCGCCGAATTCGGAATCCAGGGCTTGCCTGCATCTGAGGAGTACGGCGGCGGCGACGCGGACATTCTCACCACGGTCTGCGCCTTCGAGGCTTTGGGTTACGGCTGCCGGAACAACGGGCTGATCTTTTCGATCGGCGCGCATCTCTCGGGTTCGGTCATCCCCTTGATGCGGTTCGGAACCGAGGCGCAGAAGCGGAAGTATCTCCCAAAGCTGGCGCGCGGCGAATGGGTCGGTGCTGCGGCTGGTACCGATCAGGGTGTTAACCCAGGAAAGGAACACGGGGAAGGTTCCGCAAGCGGCCACCCGGGCGCGCTCAACACCAGCAGGGCGTCCGAGGATCGCCGCCTGCGTGCCCATCGAGAGGGCAACCAATGGGTGCTGAACGGGTCACAGAACTTTGTTAGCAACGCGGGGCTGGCAGACCTGGTGATCGTTCTTGCTGGCGTTGATTCGGAGGCTGGCAAACCCGGCACGGGTGCCTTCATTCTTGAAAGGAACGCGCCAGGCTTTGCAGTCGGCCCGACTCTCGAAACAATGGGCTTGAGGACGTCTGCGGCGGCGGAGATCACACTGACCGATTGCCAAGTGCCCGAGGAGCATGTGCTTGGCGGAGATTTGGGACCCGCTGTGCTGAAGGCCGCGAAGCAGTGGGAGCAGCTCTGCAGTCTCGCGAGCCAGGTCGGGATGATGCAGCGTCAGCTTGAGATCTGCGCCCGCTACGCGGCTGAGCGCACGCAGTTTGGGCAGCCGATCGGGAGATTCCCGGCCGTCGCCGCCAAAGTGGCGGAGATGGACATCCGCCTGGAAGCGTCGCGCCTGCTGCTTTATCGGGCAGCCTGGCTAGCCGGACCGGGCAAGGACGCGGAGCGTGAAACGGCTATCGCGAAGGCTTATGGAGCTGAAGCTGCGGTGCAATCCTGCCGGGATTCGGTGCAGATCCATGGCGGGTATGGCTACATGACGGAGTACCAGATCGAGCGCGACCTTCGCGACGCCCTCGCCGGAAAGATGTATGCCGGTTCGACCGACGCGCAGAAGATGACCATCGCGAGACTACGGGGACTGTGAAATCAGTGACAAGTTACGAGTGCCAAGTGACAAGAATTATGAACGGTGAATGATGAAGGATGAAAAGAGGAAAGTCAGGGGTCAGAAAGCGAAAAACCAACAAGTCACTGGAAGCATGAACTCTGAACTAGCCACGAACTACGAGCTTCGAACCGCCGATTACGGACAACGAGCAAGTGACAACGGACGACTGACCACGGACAAATGCCTTTTCTACTGAACCAGCTCCTGACCCGGAGCGCCGAACGATACCCTGAGCGGCCCGCTATCTGGGCGCGTGGGCGATCGCTTGCCTACCGGGAACTCGAAGAGCGCTCCAACCAGCTCGCGCATCTGCTTCGCGAGCGCGGCCTGCGCAAGGGCGACCGTGTGGGACTCTACTTTGCCAAGGCCGTCGAGAGCGTCGTTGCTATGTTCGGCGTGCTCAAAGCGGGAGGCGTCTACGTGGCACTTGACCCGGGAGCGCCGGCGCAGCGAGTGGAGTACATCATTCAAAACTGCGGCATGCGCGGGCTCGTCAGCACCACCGGCAACCTCGCTGAGCTGAATCCCCATGCCATTCCCTCGGTGGAATTCAGCGTGTTGGCCGATCAGAAGGCGGTCGCGGCTGCCGCAAATCAGATTCCTTGGTCGGCGCTCGCCAGCTTTCCGGAATCTCATCCGCCCGTCCCGTTTCAGCCCACCACGCTCGACCTCGCCTACATCATCTACACCTCAGGCTCCACGGGCCGGCCCAAGGGCGTGATGCTGACTCATCAGAACGCGTTGACGTTCGTCCAGTGGTGCGCGGACGAGTTTCAGGTGCGGCCGGAGGATCGTCTTTCAAACCACGCGCCGCTGCACTTTGACTTGTCGGTGTTTGACGTTTATAACGCCATCGAGGCCGGAGCCTGCACGTACATGATCCCGGAAGACGTGCAACTCTTTCCCGCCAGCCTCGCGCGGTTCATCGTGACGCAAGGGATCAGCATCTGGTATTCGGTACCCTCCGCGCTGGTTTTTCTGATCTTGCACGGCAAGCTCTCCTCGCTCGATCTTTCCAGGCTCCGCATCATTCTGTTTGCCGGCGAGGTGTTCCCCATGAAATACCTCCGCCAACTTGCCGCGATGGTGCCCCACGCCGCTCTTTACAATCTCTACGGACCGACGGAAACCAACGTGTGCACTTACTATCCGGTGGACCGCGGTGCCTTGGAAACGCTCGACCGGTTGCCGATTGGGCGCGCCTGCTCGAACACCGAAGTGTTCGCCGTCGATGAGAGCGATGCTGTGGTTAGCGAGCCCGGACGCGAAGGCGAACTTTACGTGCGCGGCCCGTCCGTAACTCCCGGCTATTGGGCCGACCTCGAAAAAACTCATAAGATGGTGGTTCCCAACCGGTTTCAGCCTCATTTCGAAGAGAAAGCGTACCGCACAGGCGACCTGGTGCGGCTGCGGGGCGACGGTGATTATGACTTCTTGGGACGCCGCGACAACCAGATCAAGAGCCGTGGGTACCGGATTGAGTTGGGCGAAATCGAAGCTGTTCTGCTCGCGCACGCGGACGTTCGCGAAGCGGCAGTGCTGGCCATTCCGGATGAGGAAATCGGCGCGCGCCTGCGGGCCTACGTGGCGCTCAACAACGGTGTCCCGCTTACCACGGCCGCTCTGACCGAGCACTGCGCTTCCCGGCTGCCGCAATACATGATTCCGGAGCGCATTGACGTTCGCGAGATGCTTCCCAAGACGTCCACGGGTAAGATTGATCGAGTGAAGCTTGCTTCCGAGGCTGCAGCGTAATGGTAAGGGATCACTCCGCGTGGTGACTGGCAGACTGCGAAACGGCGTCGGAGGCTTGTGATTTCGAACGGGACGGAGTTTCGGGCCTTAACCTGACATTGCATTGTGGGCCTTGTGGTAAGGCGTGGACAAACGCGGGCTCTTCTGAAAAAATATCTAATCCAGCGAGGGGAGAGACATGCAGGATACTCAGTCAACTAAAGACCAGATTCGTCAGTGGGTGCAGGAAACCGCCGAACGAAAGGGCCTCGGCGCGGTGACGGATACGGAATCGCTGACCGAGAACGGCGTGATTGATTCACTCGCCATCTTCCGGCTGGTGAGTTTTTTGGAAGACACGTTCGGGGTTCGGATTGCCGACGAAGAGATCGTGAACGACAATTTCAAAAGCGTCGATGATATTGACCGGCTGGTCCAGTCCAAGCTGGGTTCCAAGGTGTAACGCCTAGACGGATTTTCGACCTTCCTCCAAATGGGATTCGCCGCACTCGGGCTAGCCGCGAAGGCTGGTTAGCTGGGCCCTTGGCTGCGATTGCCATCCAATGTCCAGCTAAGCGTTGTAGGTTCAATGTCTTACATTTGCTTGTTGCCTTGACGCCTCAGTTTTCTAGCCTTGGCACGGTAACTTTTCGGCTCCTCGGGTCATCAGAAGAGTGTAAGGGTGTTTTGGGTCTGGGCTAGGCGGATTCTGCGTCCAACCTTCAGAGCTACTGCAGCCGCACGTTTAGGCACAAGTGCCGTCAAAAACAGAATGGAGAGGTTACGGATGGCTATCAAAGTGGGGCAGTACGTGCACCATGCCAAGTACGGTAATGGAATCATTGTGGAGCGCGACGATGATCGGACCACGGTGGACTTTGACACTGCGGGCGTCAGGAAGTTCGTGACGGCGATGGCCTTCTTTGAGGCGGCCGAGGGCGAGGCCCCGAAGAAAAAGCGGGGCGCGCGCCGGGCGAAGTCGCAATCCCTCGCTTCGTCAGGAGACGTTGGCACGCCGGTGGTGGTTAATTAGACTGGCGGCTTGAAGGCACTTTGATTCTTTGAGGCCCCGGATGGACTTCGCAAGTAGCGAGCCTTCGGGGCCTTTGGTTTTCTGGCGGGTCGGATCGACCTTAGTGGAAATCATGAGAGGCGATGCCGGCGCGGCTGACGGTTAGGGGCCCGATGCGTTCAGCCTTTACAGAGATCACGCCGTCCTGATTCTGAAGCCTGCCTTCAATCAGCAGAAACGGCTCACGCACAACCACCACGCGGTATTGTTCAAAAAGATCTGGCGTAACGATGACATTCGCGATACCCGTTTCGTCTTCGAGGCTCAGAAAAACGAAGCCCTTGGCGGTGCCAGGACGCTGGCGGACGATCGCCGCGCCCGCCACACGCACGTGTCGGCCGTTGGTGATACGCGCGAGCGCACTTGCCGGTTTTACGCGGAGGGCATCGAGTTCCGCGCGCCGGTAAGCCATGGGATGCGGCCCGACTGTGAGTCCCGTGTTGTGGAAGTCCGCCACCAGACGCTCTTCAGGCGTCATTGCCGAGAGCGGCGAGCGATTCTCGAAATTCGAAACCGGAGACTCAAAAATCGAAACTGGAAACTCGAAAATCGAGGAAGATGCTTCTGGCGTCGAGTCGCTATCCGAGTTTCGAATTTCGAGTTTCGAATTTCGAGTTTCAAATTTCGACTTTCGATTTTCGATTTGTTCCAAGAGTGGTCCTGCCGGCCGCGCAGCGCGTTCCACCTGCCACAGCGCGTCCCGACGATGACGATGTTGAATCGCCCTGCGAGCTTGAGACACCGCGTCCGTTGCCTTCTCGAGTTCGCCTACGAAATCAGACTCTCCGATGAAATTAAGCGCTCCGACTTCAGCCAGCGTCACCAATTCGTCTTTTCGCAGTTCGGGCACGCGCCGCACCAGATCGTCGAGGGAAGCAAACGGCGCGCGGCCACGCTCGCGAACCATAGCCTGCGCCGCTTCTTCACGCAGTCCCTTCACATATCGGAGACCGATCCGGACCGCCAACTGGTTTCCGGCGCGCTCGATGATGCACGGCCACTCCGACCGCGCGGCGTCGATGGGCTTCACGTGCAAGCCGTGACGCTCAGCGTCTTTGATGAGTGTCGAGGGATGATAAAAGCCCATGGGCTGATTGTTGAGCATGGCGGCCGTGAACGCTGCCAGGTAGTGGCACTTGAGATAGGCGCTGGCATAGGCGAGCAAGGCAAAGCTGGCTGCGTGCGATTCAGGAAAACCGTAAAGCGCGAACGCGGTGATGGAGTGGACAATCTCTTCCTGCGCCGTCGGCGCAATGCCTTGGCGTTCCATTCCAAGCCGCAGTTTTTTCTCAATCTCCTGCATCCGCTTTTCGGAGCGCTTGAATCCCATGGCCCGCCGCAAGTCCTCGGCCTCGCCGCCCGTGAATCCTGCAGCGATCATGGCCATGCGCAGCAACTGCTCCTGGAACAGCGGAACTCCCAACGTCCGCCCAAGCACCGGTTCGAGCGATGGGTGCGGATAAGTTACTTGCTCCCGTCCCAGGCGGCGGTTGAGATAAGGATGCACCATGTTGCCGACGATCGGCCCGGGACGGATGATGGCTACTTCCACCACCAAGTCGTAGAAGCGCTTCGGGCAGAGACGCGGCAGGCAAGACATCTGGGCTCGACTCTCCACCTGAAACAGGCCCACCGTGTCCGCCTTCTGCAAGGCTGTATACACCTCGGGATCATCAGGCGGCAAGTGCGCCAGGTCTACTTCCTTCCCGTAATGGTCGCGGATAAGCCGGATGGAATCCTCCAGCACGGCCATCATTCCAAGTCCCAGCAAGTCCACCTTCACAATGCCGAGGTCGGCACAATCGTCTTTGTCCCATTGCACCACCACGCGGCCCGGCATGGTGGCCGGCTCGAGCGGCACCACAGCATCAAGCTGCCCCTGGCACACCACAAGGCCTCCCGAGTGCTGGCCCAGGTGACGCGGCAAATCCTGAATGGCCACGGTGAGGTCCAGGAACTTGCGGATGCGCGGCTGCTTAAGGTCGAATCCGGCGTCGCGAAAGTGGCGCTCTAGCGTGTCGCTAGCGTCGCGATATTCCCAGGCGCTCACCAAGCTGGTGAGGCGGCCCAACGTCTCGGCATCAAATCCCAGCACCTTGCCGACTTCCCGCGCCGCCGATCGGCCCCGATAAGTGATGACGTTCGCCGTCATGGCCGCTCCGCGCTGCCCGTAGCGTTCGTAAACGTACTGGATGGCGCGTTCGCGCTGATCGCCAGAGGGCAGGTCGAGATCGATGTCCGGCCACTCGCCGCGCTCTTCGGAAAGGAATCGCTCGAAAAGCAGATCCATTTTGACCGGATCAACGGCGGTGATGCCGAGCGCGTAGCAAACGGCGCTGTTCGCGGCCGAGCCGCGCCCCTGCACCAGGATTCCCTGTTCGCGGCAATAGCGCACGATGTCCCAGACAATCAGGAAGTAGCCTTCGAGGTGGAGCTTTTCGATCAGCGCCAGTTCGCGTTCAAGCTGCTTTGCGGCGCGTTCGTTCCCATGCCCGTAGCGGCCGATTGCTCCTTCGGCCGTGCACCGGCGGAGAAAAGAGACTTGGGTTTCGCCCTCGGGAACGGGATATGGAGGAAATTTGTAACCGAGGTCGCGAAGCGTGAATTCGAGCCGCGAAGAAAGCTCCAGAGTATTGGCGAAAGCTTCGGGCAGATCTGCAAACAACCGCGCCATCTCCTCGGGCGGCTTCAAATGACGCTCGGCGTTCGATGTGAGCAAACGGCCGGCGGTTTCGAGCGTGCGATGGTGCCGGAGCGCGGTAAAAACGTCTGCCACTTGGCGTTCAGCAGACGTGCTGAAACTCACTCCGTTGGTGGCGACGAGCGGTAGCTTAAGCTCGCGCGCCACTTGCACGGCTGCCTGATTGCGCGCCTCCTCGCGCCGGTCAAAATGCCGTTGCAGCTCCACGTAAACGTTTTCGCGGCCAAAGATTTCGATGAGGCGCTTCACCCGGGACTCGGGATTCGGGACTCGGGATCCGGGGTTCGGGATTCGGTGTTCGGTGTTCGATGTTCGGCGTTCGAATAGTTCGAATTTATGACCCGCAATTTCAAACTCTTTCGATTCGTGATCTGCAATTCCCAATTCTGCCGATTTGTGATCTGCAATTTCCAATTTTCGATTTCCCGAACCCCGAATCCCGAACCCCGAACCCCGAGCTACGAATCCCGAGTCCCGAGCCCCGCCACAAGGTCCTTCTTCGCCACCAGTCAAACAGATCAATCCTTCAGCATGCTCAGCCAAGTCATCCTCAGTTACCGCGCCTTCACCTTTCGGAGCGCGCATTTTCATGCGTGTGATCAGTCGGCAAAGGTTCTGATATCCCGTGCGGCTGGCCACCAACAGCGGATAACGAAAACCTTCTGTCGAGGTGATCTCAGCACCGACATGAGCGCGAAGCCCGGATTTTTGGGCAGCGGCGTAAAAGCGCGGTGCTCCGTAGACACCATCACGGTCGAGCAAAGCGACCGCCTCAAGGCCAAGCTCCTTCGCCCGCGCGACAAGATCTTCCGGAAGCGAAGCGCCTTCAAGAAAGCTGAAGGCAGAGCGTGCGTGGAGTTCGACGTACATAGAAAAGCAGGGGTTAGTGATTAGGGGTTAGTGGTTAGTGACAAGCATTAACTCTCCGTGATTCGTGGTTGCTGCCAAACTCAGTCATACACGCCGCCCACGAACCAATGGCCGTTCGTCAAATCGCGATAGAGGCGATAGCAGTAAACTCTTTCGACTTTTAACTTTCGACCTTCGACTTTTCTCAAGTGCTGCGAGTAACTCACAACCGACAACCGACGACTGACAACCGCGATCTCCGCATCCCACTCATCGTGCTCCCACGAATCGTCAGTCCACCAAGCACCCGATGTGCGCCAAGGACCGGCAATCGACACCACACGTCCATGTACTTGGGTTGAATCAACCCTGACGAGATGACCAGCCTGCACTTCGACGCTGACCGCAAGTGGAGGCCGGAAAAGGCGGAGCAGTACCGGGGTTCGGGATTCGGGGTTCGGGGTTCGGGAATTAAATGTTGAATCGTGAGAGTCGAAAACAAACTTGGCTCTTACCTTTGACTTTCGACTGTCAACTGTCAACTGTCGACTGTGGACTTTCGACTTTTGACCTTCAACTTTTGACCTGCGACTCTTCGCGGGTTCCGCAGACAGCATCCCGAACTGTCGCATCCGAAACGCATCCGGCCGATGAGTATCCAGCAATTCCGGCGATCCTGTTTTGTCTTCGCCCACCACGCCTCTGAGACGGGCGAGCGTCAGCTCCAGTTTTTGCGGATCGGGTGCGCGAGGAAGAAAAAGATCGCCTTGCGCCACGCGCGGCCAAGTAGGTTCGGCCGTGATCGCTACTTTCAAGACCGGCGCCGAAGGCGGATGCGCTTCCAGTTCAAGCAGCCATAGCTTCAGAAGCAATCGGGAATCCTGCGTGGGGATGGGCAGACGTAAAGCTCGGGATTCGGGGGGCGAAAATCGAAACTCGAAAATCGTAACTCGTGGATCACCTTCGATTGTCGAGTTTCGAATTTCGGATTTCGGATTTCGATCTTTCACCTGACTGTCTTCGTGCCCACCTTCCAAGCCCAACACCAGTCGCAGTTCCTGCGTGGCCCGCCCGCGCGCCGCCAGGCGGGCGCAGAGTTGGTTGAGGAGCCTTCCCAGAATGAACGCCAGCGGTTCGATCTCCGCCACGGGATAGTCAAGATCCATGGCTTCCTCAAAATGAAGCGGCTCTTCAGCGGGAACCAAAGCTCGCAAAGCGCCGCCGCGGGCAAGCCGCTGCAAGCGGATTCCTTCCTGTCCCAGCCGTTCGGAAAGTTCAGCAGATGGAAGTGCGGCCAACGCTCCAAAGGTGCGAATTCCCCAGCGTTCGAGCGTCTCCTGCATTTCGAGCGGAGGGTCAAGGACCTCGACGGGCAGATCACTCAGCCGACGCGCTTCCTCACCTTCGCCAATCAGTGTGATTCCCGCCCAGCCGCGAGCGGCCAGGCGCGCGGCATCGGGATTGGGCGCCAAGGCGACGTTCGCATCGAGCCCCAACTTTCGTGCGCGCTCCACGAATTGTTGGGCGATCGCCTCGGCTGTGCCCAGAAGAGCCTCGAGGCCGGCCAGATCGAGCACCACCGTATCCATTGCCACGTTCTCAAAGCGCGGCGAAAAAGATCGCGCCAAATCCAACAGCGCCGCATGCGCCGACGCTTCCGCAGCCTGCGATCGTCGCCGCACTTCCACTCCCTTGAAACCGGCTGCCTCCACCTGGCTCATGCCGCACTCCGCTCCGGCCCTTCGCGCTGCTTCGTTCAAGGCGAACACTCGCGAAGGCGGCGGCTCCGGCTCCACGATGATCACGGCTCGCTCACGAAGCTCCGGTTCGAGGCGCACCACCGCCTGAACAGGAAAGGTCGTGATGTAAACGCAGGCGAAAGTCATCTTCATTGCTGATTGGCGATGTCGATTGAAATTTGAAACTCGAAACTCGAAACTTGAAACTTTCCAACTTTGAATTTCGGATTCCGGATTTCGGATTCCGAGTTCCGAATTTCGAATTTCGACTTTCGGATTCCGAATTTCGATTCCGAATTTCGATTCCGAACGACTTCCGCACGCCAGCGAATCCCGCGCAGCAGACGGGCGTGCGGCAAATTTACGAAGTCCCAATCGTCAAGTGCAGCTTCCGAATTTCGGATTTCGAATTTCGAATTTCGACTCCCAACTTTTGACTTTTGACTTTCGACTTCAGCGGCCGCTACGGACCGTTCCACGCTCTCGGCTTCTTCATCGGCTGCGGCCGACCACCTCACGCCTTCACTCTCCAGACGAAGCACCAGCGAGGCCGAACTTTGCGCGCAGGGTTCTTCATCGATCAGCGCCAGCACAGTGGGCGTGTTCTCCACCGCGCGCCGAAAGCGGAACCAGTAGCTGAGAGGCACGCGCCGCGTTCGCCGCGCGGGAACATCGGCCAGGTCCAGCACCACGGCGCCGAATCCTCCTGCTCCCAGCAACAAGTCCGCGGCGCGCAGTGCCTGCTCGAGGCCGTGGCAGCGCACCCAAAGGAGATGGTCGAGCACCACACCTGCAGCTTGTGCGGAAGCCGGATGAAACGCGTCTTCGGCGTCAATCAAAGCGCAGGCCTCGCCTTGTGTGGTGAGCGTGGCCAGCAACGCCAGCTCAAGCGAGGTGCGGCCCGAAGAAGGCGGTCCTGAAATCTCCGTCAGGCTCGAACGCGGCAGACCGCCGGTGAGCGCGTCAATGGCTGCGAGACCCGTGGGCACGAGTTCGGGCGTGTGCCTTTCCCGCAGCACGAATGGAGAAGGAAAGCTGGGCCCGAGAGCGGCTTCCACGAGCGCGCGGACTTGAGCAGCCGATTTCACAGCTCGCTCTCTGACTCCGTAGCGGAACAAGTCAAAAGTCAAAGGTCGAAAGTTAAAAGTTGAACTCGTCCACACTGTCATTCCGCGGAGCCGTTATAGGCGACGCGGAATCTCGTCGTTTCTTTAATTTCAGAGCGAGATTCCTCGTCGCCTACGGCTCCTCGGAATGACAGCGCCGGCGAGTGTTTTTCAACTCCGAAAACATACACATCAAGCGAAAACGCCTTTGGGCCCGCGAAAGCCGGTCTTATAGCACTTTTGTACTTTCGCTTTTTATTCGCTACGCCTTATTTGTAGCGCCGATGGGTGGGAGTGTCAAGAGAAAGTTCGGGGTTCGGGGTTCAGCGTTCGTAGTGCGTCGTTCGTGGTTCGTCGTTCGTAGCTCGTGGTTGCCGTATCCAGCTCCCGGCCGACCTTGTTTGACCTTCATATTCAGAGTTATTCAGAGTATCGCTCATCATTCATCGCTCATCATTCATCGTTCATCGTTCATCATTTCGAATTCCGAATTCATCATTCCGAATATTCCGAATATTCGGATTCATCATTCCTTTTCGACCCCGCCAACAGGATGCACACAGCAATGATTTCAGACGCCGCCCGCACGTCTTCCAACGACGGAAAAGTGGGGGCCAGGCGCAGCGTGCGGTCATGCGGATCGCGCCCATGCGGCCAGGTGGCGCCGGCCGGAGTGAGGGCCACGCCCGCGTCTCGCGCGAGTTCCACCACCTGCCGCGCGGTTCCCGGCATCACGTCCACGCTGATGAAATAGCCGCCTTCCGGCCTGGACCAGCTCGCCACACCCGTTCCCGCCAGGCGCGACTCCAGGGCCGCCAGGACGGTTTCAAACTTCGGAGCCAGTAAGGCACGATGCGCGTCCATGTGGCGGTGCAATCCTTCCTGGTTTTTCAGGAAGCGCACGTGCCTAAGCTGATTCAATTTGTCGGGACCGATAGTCCGCTTCCCGGCGCGCGCGAGGTACCAGCGCACGTTGGCAGGCGACGAAGCAAAGAAGGCCAGACCCGCGCCGGCCAGCGTCACTTTCGACGTCGAACCAAACACGAAGGCCCGATCCGGGTTGTTGGCCTTCTCGCAGAGCTCAAGAATATTCGCGATCTCATGCCGCTTCTCGGTGAGATGGTGAACGGCATAGGCGTTGTCCCAGAACAGCCGGAAGTCAGGGGCGCCCGTGCGCATTGAGGCCAACCGCTGCACGGTCTCGGCGGAATAGATCTCGCCGGTAGGGTTCGAGTACTTGGGCACGCACCACATGCCCTTCACCGTGGGATTGGCCGCCAGCGCTTCTACCGCGTCCATGTCGGGTCCCTGCCCCGTCAGCGGAACCGGTACCATGCGGATGCCGTACTCCTCGCAAATCGCGAAGTGGCGGTCGTAACCCGGAACCGGGCAGATAAAGGTGGGCCACGGCGCCTGAGACCAGGGCCCTTCCGACCCCGGAACACCCTTGAGCAGCGCCCAGGCAAGGCAGTCATGCATCACGGCCAGGCTGGAATTGTTGCTGATCACCATACGGTCGGCCGGCGCGCCTAGGATGGGCGCGAACAGGGCGCGCGCCTCGGGCAGTCCCTGCAAGCCGCCGTAGTTGCGTGCGTCGTCACCGGACGCGCTGAAATGGTCGCCATGGAGGGGCACCACCAACAAGCCGTTGGCGAGGTTGAGCTGTTCGGGAGCTGGCTTGCCCCGCGTCATGTCGAGCTTCAGGCCTCGCGCCCGCAGTGCCTCGTACTCCTGGCGGACCTGGCGCCGGAGAGTATGCAGATTTTCATTGTTGAGTTCAAAGATTGGAGTCAATGTATCTCCGTCAGGCTGTAGCGGCGGTCTGTGACCGCCGAAGTAAAGGCAACCCTCCAGGTCGCGGCAAGGCCGCCGAAGCTATTGATCTCGAAATACGGCGGTCATAGACCGCCGCTACAACCACCAACCACTAACCACTTACCCCTTGCCACTAATCACTGCCTACAAGGGCAGCGCCACCGGCCGCCGTTCCCGCGCCGAAATTTCCGAGGCGAAACAGATCTCATGAGTTTGCGCGGCGTCCTCCAGGTTTGCGTGCGACTCGCGGTCATTCAGAATGCAATCCACGAAATGGTTCACCTGGCCCTTGAACGGGTGATGGCTTACGTCGCCGCTATCGGGCAGGACCGTCGGGATGGTCGCCCAGCCTTTCTGTCCCACCCAGCGCTTTGAGAACACCTGATTGTTGCGGATGGAGCCGCCGTCGCCCAACAGCTCGATATTGAAAACGTACGGCATCACGCTCTCCACCGACGAGGCCACTTTGCCCAAAGTGCCGTCTTCAAACTTCACCAGGGTCACGCTGTTGGGCTCGTATTCATAAGCCAGCGGGTTGCGCGGGCTGAAATTGGCGTAAGCGAACACCTCCACCGCCCGCTTTCCCACGAACCACCGCAGTCCGTCCGCCGCGTGGCAGCCGCCGGTGAGCAGGCTGCTGCCGCCGATCTCTTTCTTGATGTTCCACTCGTACTGCGCATACCAGGGCCCGATGCCGTGAAGGTAATCGACCTCGGCGTAGAAGAGCTGCCCCACAACGCCGTCCGCCAGCAGCGCCTTCAGAGTCTCGAACAGTGGATTCCAGCGCAGCACGAAGCTCACTACCGTCTTTACTTTCGCCGCGCGCACAGCGGCTTGCAGCTCCCGCAGACTGGCCAGATCGAGCGCCACCGGCTTTTCGAGCATGAGATGCTTGCCTGCCTTGGCTCCTGCGATACCCTGCGCGGCGTGCAAGTGGTGCGGCGTGCAGATGGAAACAACATGGATATCAGGGTCATTTAGAAGACCTTCAAGGTGACCATAAGCCCGGCAATGCGCCAAACCGTATTCCTGCGCCTTGGCAGCCGCCCGCGCTTCGTCCCGGCTGACGATCCCGCGCACCTCGGTGTGCGGATTGGCTTCGAAGGCCTTGATGTGCTCGCCCGAAACCCAGCCCGTTCCTATAATGCCGACGCCTAAGCTTTTCATCGTTTGTTCCTGCCGCAGAACCAACAAGTGGTTAGGGGTTAGGGATTAGGGGTTAGAAAAAGCCTTCCCAGCCCAAACCGCTTGCCCCTCGTAGATCATAGCAGCGAAAAAGGCCAAATCCGCGAGTTCTGTGGTAGTGGTGTCATTTCCTGGTTGAAACCCCTCTTGAAGCGCAGTCATTCCCGCGGAGGCGGGAATCCATTTTCGAAGTTGTTGGAAACATGGAGTCAAGTAGGTGGATTCCCGCCTTCGCGGGAATGACTGCGCTGGGAGCGTTCAAAGGACACCAGCACCCGTTGTGGTTACCGTCGTCTGCACACGCCGGATTCGCGCTAACCACGTTCGGCGCGTCCGCAGTGCTTGCCGGCATTGGCGCGGGACATGGCCTTGCCCTGCTCGCTGACAGGTCCCCTGGACTTGCGGCCGTTTTCCCGGTTGCCCAAGCCCGTCGTCGGGCTACTCCTCTGAGTACAAGTCTATTCCATTTTTGACCTCCGATTTTTCGGTAAGACCATTGCCATCATAAACTTGCTGGGTTAGCAGAGTTAACAGACTTATTTTCAATAACATGCTGGGTTCCGAAATCTCTTAGTCTTTGTTTTCAACAACATGCTGGGTTCGTTCGTGGGGGTCCCAATTTCGGGCTCCTCGAGTTGACCGGGGAGGTGCCGGTTGGGGGGCGCCGTGGGGCAGGTTTTCCAGCCGACTCCAACTGTCAATCGGGGTGTCAGCCATGGCGCACTACTCCCATGTTGACTGAATCACAGGGCGCGCAAGCCTGTAAAGGTATAGAACATTACGATCATTACGAACGTTACAAACAAAATTAACAATGCTAACAATGCTAGCAATGTTTACAAAGGGCGGGATGGGCTGGTAGCCACCCGCGAGCCACCGGGCAGTTGTGTCATTTAAGGCCCCGAACGCACGCTTCGCCCATCGCTTCGGGCCGCGCTACCCCACAGGGCTTCCATGATCGTCGGAGCCGTTAACACTTACCGTGAAGCTCTGATCCCTCTCGACACACTCGGTTCGGAAGGCCGGGAGCAAGAAGTTGAGGCCATCGTCGATACGGGCTTCACCGGCACACTGGCCTTACCCACTCCGCTGATTCTCAGGCTGGACCTTCCCTTTCGCGGCCGTGGCTGCGCCCTCATGGCAGACGGCACCGGGAGTCTCTTTGATGTTTACGAAGGCGCCGTCCTCCGGGAGGGCCGGTTACGCCGCGTGCTGGCGGATGCGGTCGACTCTGACCCGTTGGCGGGCATGGGCCTGCTCTACGATCACAAATGGGTTATTCAAGTGGTTGAAGCCGGCACTGTGAGAATTGAAGCTTTGTTGTGACCTCGCGGGTGGCGACATGCAGTACAATGTTTTCGCCACCCGGCGCCGCGCCCTCTATGCTAACCTAGCAACCATGGGCCATTCTATTGATGCCACAGCCTTGGACGGCCTCCTTGATCCCTTGAGCCGCTGCCTTGATACCGAGTCGGCGCGGCGGGTCATTGAATTCCGTATTGATCCTGAGATTCAGGCCCGAGTTAACGTCCTCGCCGAGCAGGCTAACAATGGAGTTCTGACTGATGAGGAAAGGACCGAATTCGAGGCCTTCATCAATGCGGCTGACTTCATCTCCATTTTAAAGCTCAAGGCTCAGCGACAACTGAATACGAGCGGCTCCTGATGGATGCCGCCACGCGGGGCGCTGTCCAGCGCCGGGCGGAAAACCGCTGCGAGTACTGCTTGCTCCGCCAGGAGCACAGCGAGCTAAGGCACCACGTCGAGCACATCACCGCGAAGCAGCACGGCGGGTCAGAAGAACTTGAGAACCTGGCGTTAGCCTGCCATCGCTGCAATCTCCAAAAGGGTCCGAACTTGACCGGCATCGATCCACTCACTGGCCGGCTTGTGCCCCTTTTTCACCCGAGGCGCGACCGTTGGGTTGACCACTTTGTTTTTCGTGGCGTGCGCATCGTCGGGATTACTCCTGCCGGCCGGGCGACCGTGCATGTGCTGGCCATGAATGATGCTCGCCGTCTGGAATTGCGGTCGCAGCTTGTGGCCAATAGCGGGCTTTGAGGCGTCGGCGTGGGGTGGCGCAGACCTTGACTCAGCCCGCTTATAGTGCTGAACCCCAGTCCAGAAGGTCTGCGCCAAAAAACTGCGCACGTATGTGCCACCCGCGAAAGGCGGCTACATTCAAAGCGACGTAGGCGCCACCCCGCGGGTACGTCGCGTGCTGGTCGATGCAGTCGACTCTGACCCGTTGGCGGGCATGGGCCTGCTATACGATCACAAATGGGCTATTCAAGCGGTCGAAGCCGGCACTGTGAGAATTGAAGCTTTGTTGTGACCTCGCGGGTGGCGACGACATACAGTACAATGTCGTCGCCACCCGCGGTATGCGCCACCCGCGAAGGGTGATGCGGGGCAGGGGAAGGGTTTTTAGGCTGCAAGTTCGGTTAGAACGTCAATACGCCCGGTCCACGGCACGGGCCGGATATCGTAATTGCGAAACGCCTCGATGACTGGGCCCGAAATCGGCTGTTCGTCATTGAGAACGGCATATGCCTTTGAGTCCGTGGCACGGACTTGGCGCGTATCGCCCCAAGCATTGATAAACAGCAACGCGTTGTCTGCGCGTCGGTCGGGTGATCGCCTGCACAATGCGCTCCGGCTGCTTCTTAGACTTGGGTATAGCGAAATGAAAATGGTGGTCATAGCCGCTGATGCCAGTAAACTTCACGCTCGGCGTATAGCGGATATCGTTTGCATCGAGCCATGCAACCACATCTTCATAAAAAAGGCTCTCGACAATGGGCTTGGCGAGGTAGAAAAGGTCGTTCACAGCAAGCATGGCTTGAAGGAGGTTGTGCTTGCGAAGTGGAAAGGTTTCAGGCGTTGCCTGAACTTCTATGGCTTCGTGGTTCAGCTTCACGCCGAACCCGTTAAGCGTCATTTGCAAAAGGTCTTTCCGTTTTTCGGTGTCGAGTTTGCAGCCCGAAGCTTCGAGGTCGTGAATAGTATAGCTGTCATCGGTGAGAAGGTAGCCGCCATTTTGCGCGCGGGCGTAAATTTGCAGGGCGTCGTTGTGACGGTCGAGGAAGGGTGTCGTGATTTCAACCCAAGAGCCGTTGACCTCGCGCAGGGTGGTCTTTTCCTTGAGCCACGCCCGGTAGTCGTTCAGAAGTTTGTTGATCTCCTGTAGCATCGTCATTAGAACAGCCCTTTTTGAATTTTAGGTGGGTCCGTAATCTTGCAATCGCGCATGAAGGCTTCGCACGCTGAGAACAGGTCCAACATATTGGGGTATCTGGTAACTGGGGCGGGGATTGCCCACTTGTCGCCGTAGCCTTCCCGGTAGATGTGGAGGGTGGGGGCAGGGGATTTCTTCGCCGTCGGGGTTCGTATGTGGCCGCCCGTCGAGGTCTAGTCGCATGAGAATAATCGCCACCCTCGCGCGGTTTTGAAAGGTGGCCTTCGTGAGTTTGATTTGCGCGCGGGTCACATCGAGCATAAAACTTTCCCGTTTATCGAGCGAGCTGAGCGGAATTGCGATCCTCTCGCCGGGGGCCGGAAAGAGCCATTCTTTTTGGTCAACAGCACATTTTTCCATTGCCATCAGCTTGTCGGCTTCGTCCTGCGTGAGATTGATTTCAGCCATTTGAAAAGCTCGTCTTGTTCAGCGGTCCAGCTCCTCATGACTTTACGGTGAAAGGGGCAGACGGGGCAACGGGGAAATAATTTTCGACCGGCGGATTTGCTGCTCGCGAAATATGTCAAGCGACTGTAGCGCGGCGCGGCGGAGCCGCAACCAAAGCGAATTGGGTCGCTTGTGCCACAAGGCGTCGTATTGGGACCCAATACGTGGAGACCCTGTAAAAATGCGGCTGCCGTGAAGTGGCTGGAAAAAGCTTGTCAAAAAAACAAGAATTTACGCCCTTGCAGTGCGGACCTGTTTTGTAGGTCCGCGGCTCTTCTTCGTGAGCACAAATGCCGCGGACCTTGGCAAGCAGGTCCGCGCTACCTTGCTCTATTACGCGACGTGAACCAGGACTTCGCCGCGCAAGCGTTATCGTTCTCGTCTCTGTGCTGTTGCAATCGCAACGATATCGGCCGGCCTCATGATCGGTATGTCGCGGAAGACCCGCAGCCGAAGCAGATCCTTATCCCCAGTTGCGACGTAATCCGAGCGGGCAGACAGCGCACATTCCAGAATCCGGTTGTCTGCCGGGTCCTCCTGGATCGCGTCAACCCGTGCGGTCGGACTCACAATTCTTCCCAGTCGCCGCATCTGCGCTTCAGCTCCGTCCGCGCCCTCTACCGACCACCCGAACTTGTCGATCAGCACCTGTCGAGTCTCACGGATGATGTCCTCGGACACATCCAGCCGGATGGCCCCGGAATCCGCCAAGCTAAGTAGTTCCCGCGGTTTCCCAGGATAGTTGAAGGCGGAGACGTAGACGTTGGTGTCAGCGGTGACGGCAAGCACTCAGCGCCCGCGGCCTTGAGGATGTTCCTTTCGCCATTGCTCCACGACCGCCGGCACATCGCTTTGGCTGAGGCCGGTGCGCCGGCCGCGCTCCTCACCGTAGGCGTACACGTCCCTAAGGCGGCGGTTTTCGAGATACCGCTCGACCGCTTCCTGCACGACATCATCAGTGCTGCGATCCTCAGCCTGCGCCAGCTTGCGCACTTCAGTCATCAGTTCGCCAGGAAGAGACGCATTGTTGGTCTGTCCCATGCCCATGACTCATTCTCTCATACTCTCCGCGCCGTACGCCTCAATACCGGGACGGCCGCAACGCGTGTCGTGCAGGGCTGTAGGTTCCGCAGCCAGAAATCTACCTTCGAACCGTCGCGCTGATGACATCCGCAGACCTAAACGCTCCGCGCCACCCGATCGACCCCTAATTAACCCGGCCAATCCTCAGAACATCGGCATGGTGATGTCTCCCCAAAAGCTGCGGCGGGGCGGGATGATCACGCTTTGGAGCACGGGGTCGCTGGCCTCGGCCTGCACATTGGCGATGATTACCGGAGTCATCTTGGCGGAGAGGTCTGCGACGTTCGCTACAGCAGGCACAGGACGGCCGGGTTCATCGACGCGGGAAAAGATCACTTTGTAGTTCTGTTCGGGAGTACCCATGATCATCTCCCGGCGGTGCTTGTTAAGGAAGGGAAAGACGAAACCCAGGAGGTAGGCGAACCGATGCGGCGAAAGCCGGCTGAACATGCGATGGTCCGTTCCGACGTCTGCGAACATATTCACCATACCGTAGTTTTCGGGCAGGATGTGCGCCGTAAAAACCGCTCCCGATTCACTCGCCAGCGCTGTCTGCACCCGTTCGTCGTGCAGCGCGACGGAAACAACGTCTTGCATTCTCTCCGTAGGCATTGGCCACACGGCGATGGCGAAGGTACGGTCCTCGGGCAGAAGCGCCGTGGCCGCCTGGCCGATGGTATAGCGCCGAAGCAAAAGGCCGCAGCCAATCACCAGGACCACCATCGCCACGGTCGCCGTAGCGAGGGCCGCGCCGCGGTGTGGAATCCAGCCGAAGAACAACCGGAAGAGCTTGCCGCCGGGGTTGCCGGGAATAAACATCGCCGTTTGCCGGCGATAGTCCGCGTATTCAGGGTGTTTGGCTTCCATCTGGGTCTCTTCGAAGCGCGCCAGGAAGTAATAGATGATGAGCATGCCGAGATAGAGAATCAGGATGATGATGCGCGGCCAGATGGTAAGCAAACCGAAACCGGCGATGGCCAAACTCAGGTACTGTGGATGGCGGATGTGGGAATAGATCCAGGAATGCACCACTCCCTTACGAAAGAGTTTTGCCCAGTAGACTTGAATGGCGGAAAAGAGAAAAAAGAGAAGGCCGAGACTGAAGCAGTAGGTTCCCACCTGCCATCGCAGAAACTCCAGGAAGCGGCTGCTGGTGATTACGGAATGGGGAAGAAAGAAGGCCTCCATCCACGCCGTCGCGCGCCAATGGTGCAGACCCTGGAGCGTGGGAGCGTAGAGAGAATACCAGTAGAAGGCGAAAGGGCTCACCATGATGATGACTTCGATCATCACCAGCCCATAGAGCGCGGACAATCCCCATTTCAAAAACCTCTTCATGTTGCTCCGCCGATCCTTCAGCGCAATTGAAGCTAGCAGGCCCCGCAAGCGCAAGTCAAGCGAGCTGGCGTAGCGCCAGCGAAACCATCAGCGAAGACCTCACAACTGACGCATGCGGGGCCCTCATCTACTCTCCATATTTGAACGCTTTGTTTGGATAGGGAGGCGCCTTAGGAACAGGCCGCGGGTCACGAGTAATTTCCTCCCGCAGGTACTTCACGGCAGCGTCAAGCTGGGCGTCACTGCCCTCAAAGGTAGCGTGGGGAAGATTGTCCACCACGATGTCCGGATCCACGCCGTGACCCTCGATCAGCCACTTGCCTTCGGGTCCGTAGACGCCCATTTCGGCTGCGGTGGCGATTCCGCTATCGGCAAGGGTATTGCTTGCGGAGAGCCAGATCTCACCTCCCCACGTCCGAGTGCCCATGACCTTCCCCAGTCCGAGGCGGCGAAAGCCCTCGGCGAAAGCTTCCCCGTCGGAAGCTGTGGCTTGATCGCACAGCACCACGATATGCCCGCGAAAGGCATATTGCATGTTCCACACCGGATTGCCGATGCGAGGCTGCCAATAAAACCAGCTCTGACGAAGCAACTTTCCCAGTAGCCAGGAATCGATGTTGCCGCCGCCGTTGTGCCGCACGTCGATGATGAGGCCCTGGCGGTCAAAGACGGGATAGAACTCACGCGCCCACTCCTCGATGTCGCCGGAGCCCATCGCCCGCAGATGAACGTACCCGATGTGACCCTGCGAGTCCGCGTCCACTTTGAGCCGGCGCGAATACTCCCACTCCTTGTAGCGCAGGCTGCGCTCGTCCAACGCCGAGACCGGCGTGGCGATCACGTCGCGAGTTTGGCCGGAGGAAGACCTAACCCTTAGCAGCACCTGACGTCCCGCCTTGCCGCGCAGCAACTCCCGTTCGTCGGGAACACTCAGCAGGTCCTGACCGTCGATGCTGAGGATCACCTCGCCTTCGTGCACGATAGAGTCGGGCCGCGCTAGCGGCGGCGCTTCGTTGGGTAGATCGGGGTCATGAAGATAGATGTGTGCGACGACGTAGCCGCCTGCCTTCTCATCGCGCCGGAGGACAGCGCCGAGAGAAGCCAAGTCCACCTGATCGGCAGGCTTCCGGTCATCGCCGCCGAAAACGAAGATGTGAAGCGCGGAGAGTTCGCTCACCATCTGCGCGATAACGTCATTCAGGTCGTCGCGATCCGCCACCCGGTCCACCAGGGGAAGATACCGGTCGCGCATCTGCTTCCAGTCAACCCCCTGCATGTTGCGGTCGTAAAAGTAGTCGCGCTCCAGCCGCCAGGCGTCCAGGAACAGCTCGCGGTATTCGGCGCGCGGATTGGTGGCAAAGGTCCAGCGGGACAAGTCCATTTTGAGCTTCGGAAGGGCCTTGGGGTCAACGAGCGCGGTGGGCTTAACGTCAGAATCGAGAATGTAGAAATCCTCGCCTTTCGCGCCCTTTCGTAGCAGGATCTTCTTCCGGTCGAGCGAGAGCTCGTAGCCCTTGATGTCGGCCAGCACGGTTTCGGGAGGGTCGCCCTTGTTGGCGATATCCACGCACAAAAGATTTTGTTTGGGCGGCGCTCCGTCATCGCGGTCCAGCCAGCACAAACGTTTCTCCGCAGCCGACAAATCGGAGTAGTTGCCCGGCGGTACGGGCACCTCATCGAGACGGGAGGCCAGGTTCGTGAAGTCGATGTCCACTTTGACGGGAGCTTTTTTCTTTGCTTCAGCCGTGTGGTCGGGTTTCGCGGCAGCCGACTCATCGGGCTTAGCCTCCGCCGCCTTGTCGGGTTTGGGTTCGTCGGCCTTGGGCTCGGGCGGCTTGGGCTCGGCCGGGGCCGGATGCAGCTCATCCACCGGAGCGAAGGGAGAGCGCACGCCAGCCGTGAGAGCAAGCTCGTAAATCTTCATGGAGCGGTCGAAGTAGGGGTCAGGCTGCCGCGAGCCCCAAGGCTGGGGTACAACCGTTTTCAGCATCCGGTCGGACAGGAAGTAGAGCCATTTGCCATCCGCGCTCCAACTCGGACTGAAGCTATTGTAATGGTCAGAGGTAAGCGCCTGAATGGCGTTCGTGTTAACGTTCAGCACTTTGATTTGCCTGAAGGTATTGGTGGCCGTTTCCGCGTAGGCGAGCCACTGGCTATCGGGCGACCAGGTGAGGTCGCCAAAGTCGTCCATCATCGACTGCGCGATCAGCTTCTGCTGCTTCGTTTTGGTATCGTACAGCCACAACTGCTGGTCTTTGTCGCGATGCGCCAGCCAGCGGCCATCCGGGGAAGGCACACCTTCCCAACGCAGAACTTTGGCATCGTGGGTCCATTGCTCAGGCGCGCCGACGCCGTTGGCTGGAAACTTCCAGAACTCGGTTTCGCCGCTTTCGGTGGAGAGTGCAACGATGCTCTTGCCGTCGGGCATGTAGCGAGCTTCCCGGTAGCGGATGCCCGAGTTGCCGGCGACTCTTACGATTCGTCCGCTCTTGGCCGGAAGTGTGAAGATCTCGCCGCGCGCGGTGAAAACGGCAGCGCTGCCATCCGGTGCGATGTGGACACCGGTAAGATAATCGAGCGGCTTCTTCACCCAGTGATCGCGCAACTGATCAAAGTCAGAGACCAGCATGATGTTGACGACGGCGTCGCGGCCGGTCTTGAGATCGAGCAGCCACAGGTCAGCACCGCACCGGTACACGATGCGGCCCTCTGAGATCGACGCCCACTGAACGTCGAATCCACGCTGGTGCGTGTGCCGTTTCAGGTCGTGCCCGTTCGGGTCCATCGAATAGACATTCATCACGCCGTCGCGGTCAGAGAGGAAGTAGACCCTGCCATCCCAAAACATGGGATCGTGTGAGGTACCCGGCCAGTCGCCGGTCAGCAGCCTGGCTTCCGAGCCGGCATCGTAGCGCCAGATGTTCTCGGCCGTGCCGCCCTGATATCGCTTGGTATTGCTCGGCTGCCGATTGAGGCGGGTGAAGAACAGGGTACGGCCATCCGGCGTGTACGCACCTTCCGAGGCTTGAGCCAGAGGCACGATCTCATGCCGGCCGCTGCCGTCGATGGCAACCAGCTTGGGGTCCGGCAGGGTGGAGTAGCGGTGGGTTTGGACCAGTACGCGTCCATCGGGCGTCCAGCCTGCGACGGCGGCGTCACCGTCCCAGGTGCGGCGCTGCGGCAGGCCGCCATCCACGGGCATCGTGTACACGTCCCTAGGGCCCTCGTATTCAGCGCTGAAGGCAACGTTGCGGCCGTCCGGCGAAATGGCCGCGCCACCCTCAAAGCCGGGATTGGACGTGAGCCGCCTCGCGGCACCACCTTTGGCACTGACCGTCCAGAGATCGCCTTCAGCGCTGAAGATGATCGTATCGCCGTGAATCGTGGGCTGAGTGTAATAGCCCGGGCGCGCAGTGGCGGTGTCCGCGGCATTGAGACCACCAACAAAGGTGAGACCGAACACGACGACGAGGAAGGTGGAACGGGAAACTTTGCTGGTGAAGTGTGTCATAAACCGATGCTGCCCCCTATCCCTAAGCTTGATTTGCAAACGGCACGACATTCTACCCCATGTCGGAACCGCCGCGCATCGCGCGCCCAGGCTAGTCCGAGCTGGCCCGCGTGATATGGTACGGTAGGTGTTGGGTCAGATGGCTGAGCAGACCAGCGTCGATTACTTTCCTGACTTCGTTCAACGACCTTGATATTCGACACCACCATTTCTGCGGAAGCGATGCGGGCTAACCCGGCGCCCAGCCGATTGACTCGAGTGCTGGGAGCGGCCCTCGCTGCAGGGTTTTGCGTTCTCCCGGTTGACGGGCTGGCGAATTCCCCTCAGAATCCGGCGGACCGGGGAAGGTATCTGGTGGAAGCTGTCGCGATATGCTTCGAGTGCCACTCTGAGCGCGACTTCTCAAAGCCGGGCTGGCCCATTCCTCCGGGAAGGGTCGGAGGGGGCCGGATCCTCTCGGGCGAGGGCAGCGCAGATCAGATCGTGGCTCAGAATATCTCTCCCGATCCGGCTACCGGCATCGGGAAGTGGAGCGATCGGGAGATCCTTCGCGCGATCAGGGATGGCATCGGTCGTGATGGCCGCCAACTCAATCCTGAGATGCCGTCTCGCTACTTCCGCTCGCTCAGTCACGAACAATTAGTCTCAATCGTCGCTTACTTACGCTCGATTCCTCCGGTGGTGCACTCACTTCCGAAAATGAAGCCCTATTCGGCCGCAGGCCACCCTCTGACCATCGCGATGGATTCCGTGCGTCTGACGCAAACGTCCGCGAAAATCAGGTGGGGAGAGTTTCTCGTGCGAATCGGTGGATGTGAAACGTGCCATACTCCGACCGATCGTAAGGGATACATTAGGGGGCTTGAGTTCGCCGGCGGCACCGTCTTCCGTCACGGGAGTGAAGTTGCGGCAAGCGCAAATCTAACTCCAGATCCCTCGGGGATCAGTTATTACTTTGAATCCCAGTTCATCGAGGTGATGCGGACGGGTCGCGTTGGGGCGCGCATCTTAGATTCCGCGATGCCATGCTTGTTTTATCGGAACATGACGGACGGCGATCTGATCGCGATGTTTGCCTACTTACAGGCGTTACCACCTGTCGCACACAACGTGGACAACACTGAGCCTCCGACAAAATGCCGCAAGTGCGGCAACACGCATGGACTCGGCGACCAGAACTAACCACCCAAACCTTGCCAGCCAGCGCAGCCCAAGCCTGTGCCGCTGAGCTCCGTGCCCCTGGCCGAAACGTCTTTACTGGGCGCTCGACACCGTAGCCGGAATACCCACCAGCACTTCGACGGCGACGGGGTTCGCGGCTCGCATGGCCGGCGCGAACTTCCAGCGCGCGAAAGCGGCTACGGCGGCCTGGTCGGAAGATGGCTCGACCCGCTGTAGCACTTCAAGGTTACCCACTGAACCGTCCGGCCGGATGACTCCGTGCAGGACGATCATCCGGCCGGCGTTCTCCTCCGGCAGAGGTGGGCGATGAAAATCGAACTGGTCAATCGCCGTCGGCGGCACCAGGGGCGCTTCCATGTGAATCTCGATCTGTGACGCCTGCACGGGGGGTGGATCATCGCCGGCCGCGCAAAATTGCAAAATCCAGTTCCGGCCCGGCATGGGAAGGTAGATGGTGTAGATCCGATGGCCGTGAAGTACCCCGTAAGCAGGAAGCCCGCCGCCACCGCCGGGACCGGCGCTCACCACCAGACCCGACCGGTGAAGCCGCAAAGCCGCGATGTTTACAGGGTAAATGAGACGCTCTGGCGGCAACGGCGGCAGACTGCCTCCGGCAAATGCGTTGGTGGCGGTCGCATCGGTATTGACGCTCGGGATCGATCGAGCATCGGCAACGCCCGTCCCTCCGCCTCCGCTCATCTCCTTTCCGGCGGCGACGCTAGCGTCGCCGCCAGATCCGGGTGCACCTTTTCCAGCGCCGTCCTCGCCAACCTGGAGCCCGCCTGGCGAACCGGGCCTTATGTCGAGCGGCGTGACTGAAAAAGCTCCCTGCCGGTTTCCGGGCGGCAGCGTGATCCAGTCCCTCTTGGGAGCAGGCTCGATGCTCAGGCTGATGAGCCTGTTTGCGCCGGATGTTACGCCACTGGAATCCGAACCGGCTGGCGTTGCAGGCGGTACCGTTGAGCCAGCGCTCGCAGCAGTCGTAGCGCGCGCGGGCGTCTGAGGCGGTGCAGAGCTTGGCGCAGGCGCCGGTAACGCCGGCTTCGGGGTGTTGGACGCCGACGCGGCCTTCGGTGGCGGCGCGGGTGGTGTTGCAGCAGGAGGCAGCGAGGCGGGCGTCTCAATGTTGGCCACTGGCACCGGCGCAGCGACGGTGGGCAATGTAACCGCAGGAGCCGTGGGCGCCGCCGGCGGGAGCGGGGCCAGCTGCTCGGGCAGCGCCGGCTTCGACTCGGGCGGCGGAGGCGCCGGTTTTGGCGGCGCCTGCGTGGCCGGAGCAACGTCCGCGACGGTCAAGTTCGGAAGCCGAACGTCGGTTGGGATCTTGCGATCTGCAATCGAATCCGGCTGCACGATGGTCTGGCGAACGTTGTCGGGCTCACGTGGGTTCGAGATGATCTCAACGCGAGGGTCTTGAGCGGTGGTACCACCAACGACGGGCCCGGCGGAGCTCCCGGAGCCGGGCGTACCGCCCGGTCCGGGCGGGCGCTGCGGCGGCAGGTAATCAGCGAGGTCCAGCTTGGTGAGATCGTAAACCACGGGAGCGGGCGTGTCGTCCGATCCGGTCGGCGGGCGAGGCGCCCTCTCAAGAAGCAACGACAATGGAACACTGGTGAGAAAGAAGCCCAGCGAGAAGTGAAACAGCAAGGAACTGAAGTAAGCAGGCACGGGACCCGGCTCGCGCGGCCAGGCGCGTGAACGGCTGAGCGTGAGCGAACGGATTGGGGGCTCGATCTCCCAAAGCGCTGCCACCGCGCCGCGGAAAGAGTCTGAATGCTGCCCGATCAATTCGAATTGCGGTGTCCGATCTAACACTTTGCCACGACCTCATGATTGCTAGGGATTCTAAGAAGGCTGCGAGGGCTTCAGAGAGTCGTGTCATTCAGAGTTCAGCAGCCTGGAGTTCCTATTTCCGGCCGAATTGGACAACAATTCCTGCCGAAAGCCGGATGTTGTCTTGCGAAGTCGAGCTAAAGCGTGTCATCACATAGTCGGCTTGAATCACACGCAAAGCCACGCTATTCGTAAGCTTCACGTCAAACCCGCCGCCCGCCACGACCGTAAATTGCCAAGCTGACTTGGAGATATTGAGGTAATTGGAGCTGCCCCGCACGGCTCCCAGCAAGCAGTGGGCGAACGGCACCACACTCGGGTGCTTTCGATAGGAGAAGACGGGACCATAGGTGATGGTTTGCGTGTTGACCTTGTTCCCGGCCTCGGTGCCGAAGTGGCTGGTAAAGTCCAGGGCGCCGCCAAACCACGAATTGACGTTCTCCGCGACTGAGAAATCGAGACCGTTCAGATTGAAGCTGGGGCCGCTCACATTCGCTATCAAATTCGAATAGCCGCCGAATACCTCCACCTCCGGGGTGTGCTGGGCGATCGCGTTCAGAGGCACGAACAAGAGTGGAAGGATGAGCAGGCGAGGCTTGTGCATTGAGTCTCTCCGAGTCTGCAGCCTTGCGGCCGGGGCCATCCCGGCCTACGATCATCTCCAACAATGCCGTCTCATTTCACCGTCAAAGCTACCGTGACCGAGTGGGACAGAGTGCCAGACGTTCCGGTCAACACGACCTGATAAGTGCCGGCCGCCGTCCCTACGGGATCGGTATATCCATTGCCGCCTCCACCGCAAGACAGCGAGCACATCAGAACCAGAACCGTGATTGCGAGCACAACCCAGGCAGGAACCAGCCGCACTGGGCGAAGGCGAAATCGGCGCTCCGGGAATCGGCTCAGGCCGAGCAGAACCATCGCAGCCAGCAACCATAACCATCTGGAACCACCAGCAAGCCTCGACAAGCAGGCTACCGGCGGCCATAGCAGTCTGCGGCCGAACCCGGGCGGCGAAGATGACCGTACCGTGGTGCTGATCGTGAGCATAGCCGTGGCGGAGGTGGTCCCGTTCGGCGTTACCGAAGCGGGAGAGGCTGAACAGCTCGAAAGCGGTGGGAGGCCGCTGCAGCTCAGCGCAACCGCCGCGCTAAAACCGGATTTCGGGGTTACGGTAACGGTGAGGCTCAGAGAATTCCCCGCGACCACCGTGGCCGAAGAAGGCGACGCCATGACCGCAAAATCGGAACCGACTCCTCCCAGCGTTACCACCTGCGGACTACCGGGCGCATTGTCTGTGATCGTCAGCGTGCCTGTGAGGGAGCCTCCTGTCGCTGGCGAAAATGCGACGTTGACAGTGCACGTCGCGCTGGCGGCTACGGTCTGGCCGCAGCTTCCGCTCTGGGTGAAGTTGGGTGAAGTCGTGATGCTGGTGATGTTCAATGCCGCCGTTCCGGAATTGGTGAGGGTCACGCTCTGCGCGGCGCTCGCCGTGCCCACCTCCTGGCTCGAAAAGCTGAGGCTGGTGGGCGAGACAGTCAATGCCGGCGCAGCGAGACCCGTGCCGGCCAGAGTAATTGTCTGAGGGCTGTTGGCGGCGCTATCAGTCACCGTGACGGTTCCATACCTGCTGCCGACGGCCGTCGGCTTGAACGTCACACTGATAGTGCAACCGCCGCCGGCGTTCAGGAACGCGCCGCAAGTGGTGCTTTCGGTAAAGTCGCCCGCTACAGCGATGTTGCTAATGAGCAGAGTCGCGCCTCCGGTGTTTGTGAGGGTCACGTTCTGGGCTGCACTGCTGGCGCCAACCGGCTGGTTGGCGAAGGTGATGGCTGTGGCGGAAAGCGCCGCTGTGGCAGCAGGCACCCCAGTGCCCGTGAGTAGCACCACCTGAGGGCTGCCGGTCGCGTTGTCTGTGAGGGTCAACGCGCCGATGCTCGAAATCGCAACTGAAGGAGTGTAGGTTACGCTGATGACGCAGTTGGTGCTGGGCTGAAGAGGCACTGAGCAATCGTTGGTCTCGGCGAAGTCGCCGCTGGCGGTGATGCTTGAGATCGTGAGGGACGAGGTGCCGGTATTCGTCACCGTGACCGTTTGGGGGCTACTCGTCACGCCGACTGGTTGACTGCCGAACGCGAGACTGGACGACGAAAGAGTGACGGTGGAAGTGCTGCCGGTCAAATTGATTATTTGCGGGCTCCCAGGTGCGCTGTCTGTGATGGTCACCGACGCCTTGCGAATGCCTGCCGCCGTGGGCGTGAAGGTCACGCTGATGGTGCATTGCTCTCCCGCGGACACCGATGTGCCGCAAGTGTTGGTTTGGGCAAAGTCCGAGGCGTTCGTTCCCGTCACGGCAATGCTGGTGATACTCAGCGCGGCGTCCCCGTTGGTCAGCGTCACCTTAAGGGGCTGGCTCGCAGGACCGATGTTTTGGGTCGTGAAGAAGAGCCCTCCAGGGTTGAGAGCGATTCCCACCAAGACGCTGATCTCCGAGACGAACGCATCACAGTTACCGGCAGGCGCGGCTTGCAACGGATTGGCAAGCGGAAAGTCCAGCGAACAGGTTTGACCGGCGACGTATGCGTCGCAGACCGGAATCTTTCCGGATACCGGGCAGGAGGAAGCAAAGACGCTCGGGTTGAGCGCGATGCCTGTTCCCGAGTCCGTATTTGTGCCGCCAAGGTAGGTTGAGTATACAAGGTCGCTCGATCCAGCTCCCGCCGGGTTCAGTTCAGTCACGAACGCGTCGGCGTTGCCGCCGCCGAACTCAGGTTGGAAAACAGGAACACCCGAGGGTCCCGTTGGAAAATTGGTGGAGACTGTCGATCCGGTCACGTAGACGTCGCCACTCGTGTCAACCGCCACACCTGAAGCAGAGTCGGCGAGGCTGCCGCCGAGGTACGTAAAATAAGTCAGCGATGCGGCACCGGTGAGAGCGGGATTTAACCTCGCCATAAAGGCATCGCTTTCGCAGACTCCGACTGGGTCCACGACACAATCCGCCTGATAGGCGCCCAACGGCGGCTTGAAGCTAAGCGCCTTCGCGGCCGAACTCGTGCCTCCAGCAAGGTAGGCATTTCCGCTGCTGTCCACGGCAATGCCGTTCCCCTGGTCGAGCCCGCTGCCGCCAAGGTAGGTTGAATACACCAACGAATTGGCCGCAGTGCCGTTCGTATCGACTTTGGTCAAGAAAGCGTCGCCGGCCCCGGCATAGGAGGATTGGAGAGCGGTACCAGCCGTAATAGGAAGATCTGTCGAGTACGTGAGGCCGGTTACGTAGGCATTTGCGCTGGCGTCTGCTGCGATGCCGTAGCCGACGTCCTCTCCGCTGCCACCCAAAAAACTGGAATAGAGGAGCTCGGAGCCGGTGGCGTCGATCTTGGTTACAAAGGCGTCGGTGGCGCCACCAAAGGTGGACTGGAACGCGCCTGCAGTTGTGGGAAATGGTCCCGGTGGTTCCGCGGGGGGAATCAGAGCAACGGTCACCTCGGCCTGAGGCCCAGTCTCGCCGGTTACATAGGCGTTGCCGTTGCCGTCGAGGGCAATAGCACTGCCCACGTCATTCTGGTAGGTGCCGAGGAAGCCAGAATAAACCAGCGCGGAGCCGGCAGCGTTGAGTTTCGTCACGAAAGCGTTGAACACGAGAAACCCGTTAAGGTTCAGTGAGGCGCCGCAGACCCCATCTCCGCCGCAGATGGTCGTCCAAGCGGCCGGCGTCACAGGGAAGTCCGGGGAATTGGTCGTTCCCGTTACGTAAGCTTCGCCCGAGTCATCCACCGCGATGGCATTCGCCACGTCCGTGTTCTTGCCGCCCAAGTAGGTTGAGTAAAGCAGTGTTGACCCGTCGGCGCTGATCTTGGAGACAAAGGCGTCTTGGGGAAAGTCAGCCGGCCCGCCCGCGTTTGGCTGTAACGCATGCGCGGTTGGGAAATCAGTGGAGAATGTTCCGCCGGCGATAAACGCTGTGCCATCGGGAGCCACCGCGATGCCGTTGGCGCCGTCGATGCTGCTGCCGCCGAGATAGGTGGAGTAGGCGAGAATGGGATCGATCACCAGTGGTTGGCGCGTGTCGTACTTGGCTAGCCGGAATGCTATCTGATGCTTGTGGCGAAGGACGAACCGGCTGGCAACGATGTGTTTCACACCTTGCGCCTGCTGATAAGCGATCGGCTTGTGAAATCGCAGCTCGCCGCCATCAACTTTCACCAGGAGGTCGCCGCCAGAATCGATGCGTAACCTGCTGACGCCTTCGAACGCGAGTCTAATGGCGCTTGCATCTGCGCCCGGGGCGACGTCGAAATCGTACTCAAGCTGCGTCTGGTTGCCGTGGTAACGCAGATCAATGCCCGGGTAGACGTCGCGTTCAACCACTTGCCCGTAGTTCCCAACACTTGTGCGCCAATTCTGCGGATCGTTGCCGACCAGGTAGTTGCTCTTGCCCGGTAGCTCGTTGATTGCCACGATGTCACCCGAGTTGGCGCCGACGAGCCGCATCCGAAGCACGGAAGAAACCGACCGTTCATTAGCGCTAGCCCAGGGCGAACGGCTGCCAACTTCGGAACTGCTCCGATTTACCCTTGATCGCAGGGCCAACTCCGCGTCTCTGCCGGTCAGATACAGCGTGTAGCCGCTTCCGCGGGAAAGGAAATGCACTTGGGCAGCGCCGTCACCGCGAATCTGGCCCACGTTCGGTTCGAAGCTCAAGGGCAGATCCGCGTAGGCTGCGCTAAGTCGGGCGCGGGCGGAAACGTTCGGCCGAGCAGCAGAGGGCGTCTCGGCGCGGTTCGCTGGGTTGCTGTTCTCGGCCGCCAGCGAGATGACGGCAAGCATCAGCGGTAGAAGTCGGCAGACAACAGCAGGCCTCACAGGCCTGAGAGTCAGCCTGACCGGTGAGCACTTGCCTGTGAGCATTGGCTTCTCCAGCTTCAAGCCCTAACTACTCATCGACCTTGCGGGACGAGCGCCTGGCGCGCACACGGGCCGCATATGCGACTTCCTCACTGCGGCACAGACACTCTTACTCGGGCGACAACATGCACACGCTGTGCCAAAAAGCTCAAGTAGTGGTCAGGATCTCGGACGTGCGGACCAGAGAAGTTTACCAGGAACTCCGGCTCTTCGCTGACGAGGCGAGGAAGCGAAGGAGTGGACCAAGCCTGTGCAAAGGCTGCAAACCGTGCTGAGGTTCAAGTAGTGCGAATGGAGCTTGGCAGGAATGAACGACAAGCTACAGATCTGCGCGCCTCCGAAAATCATTTGCTGATTCTAAAGTACTTGCAGAATCTTAGGTGGGTTTGTTTTAGGTTCGTTTAGGTTCGTTTTCTGTATGGTTTTTGCCCTGATTTATTAGGTTAAGCTTATGATAACAATAATTTTAAGTATTTTGGGTTCGTTTTTTAAACTCGATTTTGATTTTACCTTGAAAATCAATATATCCCCAATCTCCTGAATGAATTACAGTTTTGGGTTCGTTTCCGGACACCCCATACCCCCCCGGGGGTACCCCCTGTTTGAGCCACCCAGCGTTCTGTCACCGGTCAACTGGGCTTCATCCAACACGCCCGCCGCCGAGCATAGTCTAACTCCGTTCGGATTACTTAACTGTCCTTCCATCTGAACTATAGTAGACTCACTTCACTTCTCAGCGTTAACTCTGGGTCGAAAAACGCAGCGCGGCAACCCTTGTCCCAAAGCCTCGACGATAGCCGCCCCGCGGCGTCAGCCGAAACCCGCCGGGCACGATACCATGTAGTGAAGGCTCGAAACCAAGAGTGCCCCGAACCGAGCGAATTGAAAATCGAAGGGCTAAACGGGCTGGTCCGTCCTCATTCGGTGACACCCTGTCTACCCTGCCAGCGAAGTCCCGGTAACTAGCGGGCTTGGAGGGAAGCAACTCGGAGAGGACCGCAACGGGCTGCCTTGCGCGCGGTCACTCCCCCGAGCGAGCTGGCCGCCCATTAGGAGCCGAGACAAATTAGGTGTACACAAGGGCCGAAGTTTAGCCGCACGGCCTGGCGAACATTGATGATTAGATTGGGACGAGGTTCAGCAGGGACGACTGGCGCGCCAAGTCATTTCCCGCCATTTGTCGGCGAATCTATTCTTCTCGCGTGCCGGCTCCCTGAATCTGCACAAACTGCCAGCCGAACCGCCCTTTGATGCAAAGGTTGCCATGAGTCACGCTATGGTCCAGCGGCGAGGTCACGCGAACGATCTGGCCCCCCTGCTGGTGCACCGTGAGGTCGCACCCTACGCCGCAATAGGGGCAGATGGTGTCAGTCCGAGTCTGTCGGCTTTCGTTCCACGTGCCGGCCTGGCGCATGTCATATTCGCTCTTGAACATCAGCGCCCCGGTGGGGCAGACGCCAATACAGTTCCCGCAATAGACGCAGGCCGAGTCGGGCAGCGGAACGTCAAACTCAGTAGCGATGTGGGCGGAGAAGCCGCGACCCGCTACGGCAATCGCAAAGGTGTTCTGTGCATCGACGCCGCACGCTTCCACGCACTTGTAACACAGAACGCACTTGGAGTAGTCGCGGACGTAAAGCTCGTTGTCAATCTTTGCCGGCTGAGCGACGGTGGCGCCGGCTGCGCCGAAACGCTCTGGATGAGCGCCGTAGCGGCCCATATAGTCCTGCATCGCGGGTGCCGTGGAAAGGTCTACGGACGAAGCCAGAAATTCCAAAACCAGGTGGCGGCTCAGACGGACGCGCTCGGAATCCGTCTTGATCGACATATTGGGTTCCACCTTGCGTGAGCAAGCGGGAACGAGCGTGCGCGAGCCTTCCAGTTCCACCACACAGACGCGGCAGACGTTGACGGGGGTCAGGCTCTCCAAGAAGCAGAGCGTAGGAGTGTCAATGCCGAGCTTCTTGGCGGCGTCCAGGATGGTGGAACCCTCGGGGACGGAAACAGGTTCGCCATCAATCTTGATTTCAACGCAGGGGCGTTCGCGCTCCGGCGGCGCTTGCGGAATGGGGCCGCGCGGTGGAGGAATCGTCGGCTGCGGAGCGTTGAGCGGTTGCGAAGTGTCGGTAACCGATTGACTCATGCGAACAGACTCCATCGCTCGAGCGCGGACGCCAGCGCGCTGGCGGCGGTTTGGCCCAGTCCGCAGATTGAGGCGTCGCGCATGGCCTGGGCCATTTCGCGCAACATGGCGATTTCCTGCGCTGCCGAGCCCAGCGGCTTACCGCTTACGAGCCGCTGCAGCGCTTCCTGCTGACGTACCACACCGACACGGCAAGGAACACACTGGCCGCAAGTTTCGTGACGGAAGAAACTGGCGATGCGGAACAGGATCTGGCCAAGATCAACCGAGTCGTCAAACAGCATAACCACTCCGGAACCTAAAGTAGCCCCGATGGCGCGCGTGCCTTCAAAGGTGAGCGGCGTATCCAGTTCCTGAGGCCCAACAAAAGTTCCGGCCGCGCCGCCCAGAAGAATTGCCTGGAGTTTGCCGCTACCGGCAACGCCTCCGGCAAGCGTAATGAGTTGGCGCAGCGTAGCTCCCATGGCGATTTCGTAGACACCGGGGCGTGCGATGTGACCGCAAAGGCAAAAGAGCCTGGTGCCGGCGGAAGTTTCCGTCCCGAGCTTAGCGTACGCAGCGCCGCCTTCAAGGATGATGCCGGGAACGTTGGCAAGCGTTTCCACATTGTTGACGGCGGTGGGCTGCCGGAAAAGTCCGGACTGCGTCGGGAACGGCGGCTTGTTGCGTGGTTCGCCGCGATAGCCTTCAATCGAGTTGAATAGAGCGGTCTCTTCGCCGCAGATATACGCGCCGGCGCCGCGGCGAATTTCAATATCGAATTGCAGGCCGCTGCCAAGAATGTTTTCGCCGAGAAAGCCGTTTTGGTTGGCCGACTCAATGGCTTGTTGCACACTCTCGGCCGCCAGCGGGTATTCGCCACGCAGGTAGATGTAGCCGTGGCGCGCGCCCGTAACAAAACCGCCAATCGTGATGCCCTCGATCACTGCGAACGGGTCACCCTCCATGAGGATGCGGTCTTTGAAGGTGCCCGGCTCGGATTCATCGGCGTTACAGATGACGTAGTGCGCGCGTTGAGGTTCCTGCTCCGACAGATGTCTCTCGAGGAAAAGCGCCTCCCATTTCTTGGCAGCGGGGAATGCCGCACCGCCGCGCCCCAGCAGTCTTGAAGCGAACAATTCACGCAACGTGCCTTCAGGGCCGAGCTGGAGGGCCTTGCGGAGAGCTTGATAGCCGCCGAGTCTTTCATAGGCTTGCAAGGTTGAAGCGCCGCCTTGGCCCATGCGACGGAGAAGCCGCAAAGGCGAGGGTTCACTATTCCGTGTTGCTTGAGGCACGCTGGTTTGAATGTTCAGAACGTCTGGCTCGGCGGGCAGGCGACCTTGGACGGCGTCCGCTATCAAGGATTGCACGGCTTGCGCCGACGCCGGGGCCAACACGCGTTCATTAGATTTTTCCCCGGCCGCTCTGACTAGCGTCGCGGGAGCGCGCTCGCATAGACCGAGACACTGGCTGCGCAGCCAGATGGCATGTCCACCTGAGCATGGGGAAGCCGCGGGACCAAGGGTGGCTTCCAGTTCGGCACAAAGCTTGTCTGAGCCGCGTGTGACACACGCAAGGTCATCACAAACGTGGGCTACGACCAGAGGACGAGGCTGAAGGGAAAACATTCCATAGAAAGATGCCACGCCATAAGCTTCGGCGGGCGCGACGTCCAATCGCAACGCGACATAGTTGAGAGCGCCTGGGCTGATCCAACCGATGCGGTTCTGGATTGCGTGGAGTACCGGTAGAAGACGATGCCGCCTGCCGTGCGCGTCACCGTTGAAAGCCGCGCGCGTGTCGCAGATCGGCCGTTTACTGCCTTGTCGCCCGCTGTCTTGCCCCTGGCCGCCCTGCCAGCCCGATTCAGCCGCGCCCAGCTCAGAGTCAACGGCAGCGCGCTCTTCTGAGGTCGCTTGCGCGTCGGTTAGATGAAGATCCAATAGAATCCTCTAATGTACCTTTTCAATCCGAATGGCCGCTGCCTTGAACTCCGAGGTGCCTGATTTAGGGTCCACGGCGTCAATCGTCAGCTCGTTCGTTGCTACCTGGTCGTGAGCGTGGACTGATAAGAACGCGAGGCCCGGACGCAACCCCGAATCAAAGCGCACCGGTGCAACGAGTGAACCGCGCCTGGAGGTCACACGGACCTTTTCACCTTCACGCAGCTTATAGAGCAGACCGTCTTCCGGAGAAACTGCCAGCGCTTCTTTGCGCCGCAGCGGCGACAAATATCTTCCGCTTTGAACGCCGGTGTTGTAATCGTCGAGCCGACGGCCGGTGGTGAGGCGAATGGGATATTGCTTGTCGAGCCGGTCAACTGGAGGCTCGAATTCCACCACGCTAAACGGCGCTCGAGGGCCAATCAACGGTTCGCTCCACAGCCGCCCGTGGAGAAACATTTCTCCGGGATGCGACTCGTCATAGCACGGCCACTGAATGCCGCCCATTTCTTCCAGGCGCCGGTAGCTCATGCCCGCATGCATGGGGCTCAGGAGGCGCAACTCATTCCAAATCGCTTCGGGATGGGGCGTGCCCCAGTCATGGCCGAGGCGGCGAGCCAGGTCAAAAATGATCTCAAGATCGTCACGAACGCCGGCGGGAGACGGCACGGTACGGCGGACCCGCTGCACGCGGCGCTCGCTGGAAGTCACGGTGCCTTCGCTTTCAAAAGCGCCAGCGGCCGCGGGCAGCACCACGTCAGCGAGTTCGGCGGTCTTGGTATAGAAAAGATCCTGGACCAGAAGGAATTCCAGCCCGCCCAGCCGCTTCAGGGTGCGATGCCGGTCGGCCTCAGAGTCGGCGGGATTCTCGCCCAGCACGTACAGTGTCGTGAGGTGACCGTGCTCCATAGCCTCAAACATATCGCTCAGGTGCCAGCCACGCTTGGGCTGAATCTTCACACCCCAGGCTTTTTCGAACTTGGCGCGCAATTGATCGTTCTCAACATGCTGGAAGCCGGTAAGGCGGTCGGGAATCGCGCCCATATCGCCGCCGCCCTGGACGTTGTTCTGTCCACGCAGCGGATTCACGCCGCTGCCGTAGCGGCCCACATGGCCGGTGACGAGTGCCAGGTTGATGAGGGCAACGACGTTGTCCACGGCGTTGTGATGTTCCGTGATTCCCAGTGTCCAGCAGAGCTGGGCGCGCGGAACGCTGGCGTAAGCATGGGCCATCTTGCGGATGGCTTCGGCGGGAACGCCGGTTTCACGCTCAGCCCGCTCCAGCGTGTATTTCTCCACGTGCGCTTTGTAGGCTTCAAATCCGCTGGTAGCGTTTTGGATGAACCTTTCGTTGGCGAGCCCGGCGGCGATGATTTCGCGGCCCATGGCGTTGGCCAGCGAAATGTCGGAACCCACGTCCAGGCCCAACCACAATTTGGCCCAGCGCGCGGAACTGGTGCGCCGCGGGTCCACGACGTAGAGTTCAGCGCCGTTGTGCATGCCCTTCAGCAAATGATGAAAAAAAATCGGATGCGTTTCCCGAGCGTTCGATCCCCACAGCAGAATGACGTTGGTGTCTTCGATTTCGCGATACGAGCTGGTCCCGCCCCCTGCTCCGAATACCGCCGCCAGACCGGCGACGCTAGGGGCGTGTCAAGTCCGGTTGCAGCTATCGATGTTGTTGGTGCCCATGACGCTGCGGACGAATTTTTGCGCCGCGTAGTTCAGTTCGTTGGTGGTCTTGGAACAACTGAACATGCCAAAGTTTCGCGGATCTTTCTTCGCGATTGATTTGCGGAACGCCGTGGCGACGCGGTCCATTGCTTCATCCCAGGTCGCGGGACGATGCGAACCATTCTCCCGCACCAGGGGCTGCGTCAACCGGGCTCTCATATCTTTCGCCACAAGACTTCCCAATGCATGCTACGAAAAATCATAACATCTTGACCGAGAATCCGTCCGGCTACAAAGAGGTTGATCTCCTGCGTAGTGCGAGGGAACTGGAATAAACCGGAATTTCCTTATTTGGGGTTTCGCGTTCAGCCGCAGAGGCGCAACCGAAGGACACAGGTGGATGCCCTTTTCGTTGTCCAATCGCGCATGCCCGTGGTGCCGAGAGCACCGCCGTCGCTGCATCCGTATTCAAGATGCGCCAGGCGTAGCGGAGGCTATCGCGGTTTCCCAGAACCTGTTCACGATGTCTTTGTGGTTGTTGGGATGCTGTTGATTGAGGCCGTAGGGGACACGACTGACGCAATGCCGGGACCCGGCCGGGCGGGTTTGGGCGAGCGGGTTGCCACCAAACCTCTGCCGGCCGGGGCATTGCGGCTACTTGGTTTCCGCGGCGCTACTCCCCGCCGGGTTGAGAACTGGGCTGGCCGCGATCGTCACCCAGTCTGCTCTCACACGATCCCATTCCTGAATCAGCAGGCCGTGCTCCTCGAAAAAGGACCGAATCTGGGCAGTGTCCCACCCGACGACCTCTTCCAGGATCGGCACCAGGATGCTAAGAGCGTCGTCGCTCAGCACGGATCGTTTGGCGATGGGTGCCAGATACCGCGCTTGCGAAACCGCAATGGTGAAGCCGTCACGGCGGTTGACGTGGAGCATCACGTGAACGTCGGAGCTGCCGTCGCCCACGTAGGTGATGCGCTCCGGCGCAATTTGCAGCTTTCGCTGCAGGCCGCCCAGTACGGCAACCTTGCCGTAGCCGGCGTTGACTCGCACAATCGACTCGATCTGGCCCGAGGCGTTAAACGCCAGCCGCGTGCCGTGGATGTGATCAGGCGCGATGATGCCTTCGAGAGCGGACTCCATCACCTCCTGAGGCGACGCCGAAATCACGTGAAAGTCGAAGTGATAACTGTCAATGGCATTACCCACAAATTCAGAGAGCTGCTTGATGTTCTTCTTCAGATGCACTCCCTTGCCCGCCTCCGAGAGGTGCTGCTTGCGCACTCGCTTGCGGTAATCCGGGTCATGCAGCAGCAGGTAGCTGAGCTCACCACCTTGCTGGACAAAATTCTGCTCGGCCAGAATCGCAACCTTGCGCTCAAACTCCTTGGCCGGAATTCCCACCAACTCGCTCAACACCAAGCCCGAATCGTTAAAGCTCAGCGTCTGATCGAAATCGCTGGCCAGCAAATAGTGTTTCGCCAAGAAATTCACCTCTTGCATAAGTTTCACCTCCAAGTTTAAGTCTCAACAACTGCGTTAAACACAACTGTAACAGGTGAATGGGTGAGGGCAGCTTTCTCGCCTCCATTAGATGCGGCGGTCTTTAAAAAGATTGTCGGTCTGTGATCGCAATATCTAATGGCGATGATTCAGGATTGCGGTGCGGGCCGTGGCTTAGTAACGTAACGGATGTGCTGCCGGAAGCCGCAGGGGAAACGAGCACGATTGAGAAATGACTCGTGGCAATGAACGCCTATTCGAAAGTAATAGCATCATAGAACCCGTCGGTAAGAGCTGTCCCGTTTGCTCGGCTTGACGCGTCAAAGCGTTGACGGATGCTTCTACTCGATGCACCGGCTGTGACAACGTGTTCCATTTACTTTTCAAATATCCGGTGGCGGTTTTCTCTAAGGGTGAGTTTATCCTGCAAAGCGGTTGGTCTCGCTGGATCCTTGTGCTGCTGATCCTCGCGGCTGCTGGCGGCTTGGCGGTGCAGATTCGTTCGCGCCTGCCCGGCGCGGCCTCCAACCTGAGGACTTGGCGCGGCGCTCTAATCTGGCTCTTCGAGTCCGCCGTGGTCGCGCTGGTGCTCATTTTGCTTTGGAGGCCGGCCATCGTGGTGGCTGAACTCAAACCACAGCAGAATATCGTCGCCGTGCTGGTGGATGATTCGCGCAGCATGGCGATCACGGAGGATGGGACCACGCGCGAGGCGCGGGCCATTCAGGCCCTCAACTCGGGCGTGTTGACGGATTTGCAGAAGAAGTTTCAGACGCGCCTCTATAACCTCGACACTCACGTTAGCCGCATTCCAGGTCTGGCGGGGCTTGCGGCCTCCGGCCCGCCCTCAGCGACGGCGACGCGCATCGGTGACAGCCTCAAACAACTGACTGAAGAGACCTCCGATCTGCCGATCGGAGCCGTGGTGCTGCTGAGCGACGGCTCTGACAACACGGGCGGCATCGACCGCGAGACGATGGCCGCCCTCCGCCAGCGCCGCATTCCGGTGCACACCGTCGGCTTCGGGCGGGAACAGATGGACCGCGACGTAGAAATCAATGACGTCGAGGTAGCGCCTCGCACCCTGGCCGGCTCACGGCTGGCGGCGACGGTCAAGTTTCACCAGCGCGGGTACTCGGGCCGCAAGTCCATGCTTCGAGTTCGCGATGGGGCGAAGACGGTGGGCGCTCGCGAGGTCACCTTCGGTCGCGACGGTGAAATCCAAGGCGAGACCCTGCTTTTCGATGTGGGATCCGCCGGCGAGAAGGCTTTTCAGTTCTCCATCGACACTTTGCCCGACGAAGAGAATTCATCAAACAACAGCATGGTGCGCCTGGTGGACGTTCGGGCCGACAAACGCCGCATCCTTTATATGGAAGGCGAGCCGCGCTGGGAATACAAATTCATCCGCCGGGCTGAGGATGACGACCCCAACGTTCAACTGACCTCACTGGTCCGGACGACCGAGAACAAGATATACCGGCAGGGAGTCGACAACCCCGACGAACTGGCCGATGGCTTCCCTTCGAGCAGCGAGAGCCTCTTTGGGTACCAGGGCCTCATCATCGGGTCGGTTGAAGTGAGTTACTTCACACCGCAACAGCAAGCACTCATCAAGCAGTTCGTTGACCAGCGCGGCGGCGGGCTCTTGTTCCTCGGCGGCCGCTTCGCGCTGGCCGACGGGGGCTGGAGTTCCTCCAGCCTGGCTGACTTGCTTCCGGTGGTCCTCCCCAACAGGAAGGACACGTTCGTGCGCGACCCAGCCACGGCCGAACTGACCCCGGCCGGCGCCGACAGTATCATTTGCCGCCTGGTGGAAGACCCGGACGACAACGCGAAGCGCTGGAAACAACTTCCCTACCTGATGAATTACCAAGATGCAGGCACGCCCAAACCCGGCGCGGTGGTGCTGGTGCAAATGAACACCGGCCACGGAAGATTGCCCTTGCTGATCACCGAAAACTACGGCCGCGGCCGGACTGCCCTGCTGGCTACGGGAGGAACTTGGCGCTGGCGAATGAGCGTGTCTCTGGAAGATCAAAGCCACGTTATATTCTGGCGCCAATTACTGCGCTGGTTAGTCACGGACACTCCGGGCCGTGTGACTGCTTCGGTGGCGAGTCCCATCCTGTTCGACGAGGGTCACGTCAAGTTTTCCGCCGAGGTCCGGGACAAAGATTATCTGCCGGAATCCGACGCCCAGGTGGAAGCTCGTATTTCCGGGCCCGGAGTGAACTCGGAGGTGGTGGAGTTGACGCCCGATTCGCGCACGGCGGGGCTGTATCATGGTGAGTGGACCGCGGACACGCCCGGCGGGTACCAGGCCGAAGTAGTGGCCAAGCTCGGTGATGGAGAGGGCCGTGATATCGCGAGCTTCGAGCGCATGGACGGAGTTGCCGAGAATTTCCACACGGAGCAGAATCGCGAACTGCTGCAGAAGCTTTCGGAAGAAACCGGAGGACGCTATTGGCGGCCTCAGGACTTGTCCAAGCTCCCGAGCGAGATTGGTTACTCCGAAGCGGGAATTACGGTTCGCGAGACCAAGGACCTGTGGAACATGCCGGCCGTCTTTTTGCTGATTCTGGCACTGCTGGGTACCGAATGGCTGCTGCGCCGCAAGTGGGGTGTTGTGTGATCGGCCACCCTGGGAGCGCGGGCGTCTCGCCCGCCGTGCGTTTTGAGAGAAGGCCGAAGAGCGGGCGAGACGCCCGCGCTCCCAGGGCTCTTCTGGGGACCACACGCTGGAGCTTATGGATCGGAGCCGTAATTCTGGCGGCGCTTCCCGCCCAAGCCGCCGTCTATTACGTGACGGTCGCCGGCTTGGGTGGAGAACCTGATTACGAGCAGCGATTCACTGGTCTCGCCCAGGATCTGGACAAAACCTTCAAGGCATCGGGCGCCGATGCGCACGTCTATACGCTCACCGGCAACGATGCAACTCGGGAACACCTGCGCGACACCCTGGCTGCGGTCGCCCATGAAGCCAAGCCGGAAGATGATCTCGTGCTGGTACTCATCGGCCATGGCTCCTTTGACGGCGTCGAATACAAATTCAACCTCGTCGGCCCTGATGTCTCGGGCGTCGAACTCGCCCAGTTGTGCGACAGTGTTCCTGCGAAGCGGCAGTTGATCGTGAATACGACGAGTGCCAGCGGAGGTTCGATTCCCGCTCTTGAAAGGCCCGGACGCGGCGTGATTGCCGCCACTAAGAACGGCTCTGAAAAGAATGCGACCATCTTTGCCCGCTACTGGGTCGAGGCCCTTCATGATCCCGACGCGGACGTTGACAAGAATGACTCCGTCAGCGCCCTCGAAGCGTTCCAATACGCGGAACGCAAAACCACGGAGTTCTACGAATCTGAGAAGCGTCTGGCCACCGAACACGCCGTATTCGATGACACCGGGAAGAACGAAGCGGTGCGCCAGCCGTCGGTGGAGAGCGGCGAGGGTCTCCTGCTGTCGAACTTCGTACTCCTGCGTATAGGTGCGGCACAGAAGGCGGCGAACGATCCGGCTAAGCGCGCTCTGCTGGCCAAAAAGGAGGAGATCGAGCGCCGCATTGACACCCTAAAGTACGAGAAGGCGGCAATATCGCAGGAAGACTACAAGAAGCAGCTCACCGACGCGTTGGTAGAGTTGGCGCGCGTGCAAGAGGAGCTGGACAAGTGAACTGCGCAAAGGGAGCCTCATTAGCTTGCATTCCTTTTCAGGATTCGCAGAGGGCGGGGCTTCTGAGTGTGTGCGAAAACTCGTGCTTGGCAGCGCGAAGAGTGGATCCCCGCCTTCGCGGGGATGACATCGTTCAATGTGGAAGCTCTTCCCGACGCAGTCATTCCCGCGAAGGCGGGAATCCACGAGGTTTCCTAAAAATCCTTCAGTCCTTTTCGAGCCCAGGGGAGAAATGCGGGTTGGTAGGCATCATCATACTGGCTGCCGCCGGCCTGGCTTATGGAGCCACTCCTGAGGGCTGCCAGGCTCTGCGGAAGCACGGCCGCAACGCCGAAGCGCAGAAGTGTTTCGAAGATCTCACGCAGACCCGCGATCCTTACCTTCGTGCCGAAGGGTACTGGGGCCTCGAAAGATACCAGGAGGCAAACGACCAGTTCCGCATCGCTGTAGCGCAATCAGACCAAAACGCGAATTACCGCGTCCGCTGGGGCCTGCTGTTGCATGAACGCTTCAACAACGCCGAAGCCGAGGATTTGTTCAAGGAAGCGTTGCAGCGAGACAGCAAGAATGCCCGGGCTTATTTGGGGCTCGCGCTGGTCAGCGCTGACGGCTTTGACAGCAAGGCCATCGAATGGACCACCAAGGCGCTGGAGCTTGATCCCAAGCTTGTTGAAGCCCACGAGCTGATGGCCAGCCTGGCGTTGGAAGACTCCGACACCCAGCAGGCTCTCGCGCAGACCGATCAGGCTCTGAAGCTCTCTCCCGAAGCGCTGGACGCGATGGCCATTCACGCCGCTAGCGAAGTGCTGGCTGACCGATCGCCTGACCCATGGCTCGACAAGGTGCGGCAAGTGAATCCCGCTTACGGGCAGGCCTGGGCCCTCATCGCGCACCACCTCGTGTTGAACTACCGGTGGGAAGACGCCGTGAGTTACTACCGCCAGGCGGTGGCGCTCGACCCGGAGCTTTGGTCGGCGCGCTCGGATCTCGGCGTCAATCTCATGCGGCTCGGCCAGGACCAGGAAGCGCGCCGGCAGCTCGAGATGTGTTACGACCACGATTACAGAGACGCTGCTACCGTGAACAGCCTTCGCCTCCTCGACAGCTACCAGAACTTCGTCACCATCAAGGAACCCGCGTTGATTCTGAAGCTCGACAAGAAGGAAGCCGACCTGCTGCGGCCTTATCTTGAAGAGCAGGTGAGACGAAACATCGCGGACTACGAAAAGAAATACAAAATGACGCTGCCGGGGCCGGTGCAGGTGGAGGTGTACCCGAACCACGAAGACTTCGCGGTTCGCACCATGGGCATGCCGGGCCTGGGCGCGCTTGGCGTGACGTTTGGTGAGGTTGTCGCCATGGACAGCCCGTCCAGCCGCGAGCCTGGCAGCTTTAACTGGGCCAGCACGCTGCGGCATGAGATGAGCCACGTGTTCATTCTCACCGCCACTAACCATCGCGTGCCGCGCTGGTTCACGGAAGGCTTAGCCGTCCACGAGGAGACAGAAGCCTCGCCGGAGTGGGGTGACCGAGTCACGCCTGAGATTCTGGTTGCGGTTCGCGACAAGAAACTGCTCCCGGTGGCGGATCTCGACCGCGGGTTCGTGCGCCCCGAGTACCCCAGCCAAGTGCTTGTCTCCTATTTCCAGGCCGGACGCATTTGCGACTACATCAAGAGCCGCTGGGGCGATGACAAGCTGCTCGACATGGTGCACTCGTTCGCAGGGCACAAGACCACCGCCGAGGTGATCCAGCAAGACCTCGGAATGAAAAACGACGAGTTTGACCGCCAGTTCCGCGACTGGCTCAACCAGGACATTGGCAAGACCGCCACCAACTTCGATGAGTGGCGAAAGCGCCTAAAGGATCTGGCGCAGCTCGCGAAAAGTGGTCAATACGATGGGGTCCTCAAGCAGGGCGACGGGGTTCTGCGCCTGTACCCTGAATACGTGTTCGCGGCCAACGTTTACCAGTTCATGGCCGACGCCGATGTTGCTAAAGGGGACGAGCGGGCCGCCGCCGCGGTGCTCACCCGCTACGAGAAGATGGGTGGCAGCAGCCCGGATTCTCTCAAAGAGCTGGCTTCGCTCGAGGAGAAGTTGGGCGAGCCGCAGCAAGCGGCGGACACCCTGGATCGGATCAACTACATTTACCCGATGGACGAAGCCCTCCACCGCCATCTTGGTGACCTTTGGTTCCGTCAGAAGAACTTCGACGGCGCCGTCCGCGAATACGGCGCGGTGGTAGCGATGCATCCGCTCGATACTGCCTCCGCGCAGTTCAATTTGGCCCAGGCCTACTTTGCGGAGGGCCGGAAGCAGGACGCCGAGGAGCACATCCTGGCGTCGCTGGAGTCTGCACCTGGCTTTCGTCCCGCCCAGAAATTGCTCTTGCAGATCGAGGATACAGGAAAGGAACCGCAATAGCTTATGGCCGCTCTCGCCGAGATCAATCTCGATTCCGAAGTGCTTCTGAATCGCGTCAAACGCTTTCAGGCGGTGCGCGACAACATTCTGGCGCAGGTCCGGCAAGTGATCGTGGGCCAGGAGGAGGTCCTTGACCAGATTCTCATCGCGCTGTTTGTGGGAGGCCACTGCCTGATCACAGGCTTGCCCGGTACGGCCAAGACTCTGATGGTTCGCACCATCGCGCAAACGCTGGGCCTGGTCTTCAAGCGCATCCAATTCACGCCGGACTTGATGCCGTCCGACATCACCGGCACTGACATCATCGAAGAGGATTCCACCACGGGCCACCGGCGCTGGACTTTCGTTCAAGGGCCCATTTTCGCCAACGTCCTGCTGGCCGACGAAATTAATCGCACGCCGCCAAAGACGCAGGCCGCGCTGCTCGAAGCCATGCAGGAGCAGGCCTGCACGGTTCGCGGCAACCATTACAAGCTGCCGTCGCCGTTCTTTGTTCTGGCTACACAGAATCCGATCGAGCTGGAGGGCACGTATCCGCTGCCCGAGGCCCAGCTCGACCGGTTTCTGTTCAATGCGGTCCTCGATTACCTGAGCGCTGACGACGAGGTGAAGGTAGTGGATCTGACGACCACTACACACGTCCCTCAGGTCGAGACCGTCACCAGCGCTGAGGAGATTCTCGACTTCCAGCAGCTCGTTCGCATGGTACCCATCGCGGAGCCCCTCGCCCGCTACGTCGTAGCGCTGGTTCGCACTACCCGGCGGGCAAGTACCAACGCGCCGGATTTCATCAAGAAGTACGTGAACTACGGAGGCAGCGTCCGCGCGGCTCAATACATCGTGCTGGCGGCCAAGGCCCGGGCGCTGGCCCGGCGCCGCTATCACGTGGCTTACGAAGACATCACCGCTCTCGCGATTCCGGTGCTCCGTCATCGGATTCTGCTGAACTTCCACGCCGAATCCGATCGCGTGGATGCGGACGAAATTCTTCGCCGCCTGCTCGAACACATGCCGCCGCCGTCCGGAGATTAAAGATGTAGAGCCTCCGTGATTAGCCTATTATCGCACGGGATCACGCTGCTCGCACGAGCACGTTGGGAAGCAAGATCGCATGACAAATTTACTAGAGGTATAACAGATCAGACGAGCAAAATTACCGAGCGAAACCGTTAGGTGTATGAAAACAAAGGACCGGCCAGTGCGAAAAGTGAGAAACGACAGTTGGCAAGTCGCGTGACTCAGTTCTTTGCGGACTCCAAGCCAACCGCCTCGATTTGAGTAACGATGGAACGCTTCCTCGACCCGTCCGTGCTCGCCAGCCTCTCCGGCCTTGACCTGGTGGCCAAGACCGTGGTGGACGGATTCGTCTCCGGACTTCACCGCTCGCCGAGCTTCGGTTTCAGCCAGGAATTTGCCGAGTACCGCCCATACAGCCCGGGCGACGACCTCCGCTACGTGGATTGGAACGTCTTCGCGCGCACTGAGCGCTGCTACCTGAAGCGCTACCGCGGCGAAACCAATACCCTGCTGACCGTGCTTCTCGATGCCAGCAACTCCATGAACTACTCTTCGCACGGGGTCAGCAAGATGGACTACGCGCGTTTCACTGCCGCCGCGCTCTTCTACCTTACAACGCAGACTCAACGCGACGCGGCCGGCCTGATCGTTTTCGATGACGAGCTTCGCGACTATATCAGGCCTTCAGCGCGTCACGGCCAACTCTACCGGCTCCTGAGTGGTCTCGAGCACGCCGAACCGCGCGCCCGCACGGACTTCGCCAAGCCGATCCACCATTTCCAGCAATTCCTGCGGCGGCGTGGAATCGTCGTGTTGATTTCGGACTTCTATGAGTCTCCCGATCGAGTTGTCAGAGCGCTTGAGCCCTTGCGCTACCGCGGCAACGAAGTCCTGCTCTTCCACGTCTTAGACCCGAATGAGATCCGGCCCGAGATCCGCCAGCCGACTACCCTTATCGATCTTGAGACCGACGAAACGCTGGAGGTGAGTCCGGAATACATTCAGGACCACTATGCGACGCGGATCGACGCGCACGTTGAGGCGCTGCGAGACCGCGCTCACGGCTCGGGAATGGACTACGATCTGCTCACCACGAACCGGCCGCTCGACGGCGCTCTGCACGAATACCTCAGCATCCGGCAAGGGAGGCTCTAATGGGCCTTCTTGCGCCCTGGTTTCTGCTGGGTGCGGCGGTGGTGGCGCTGCCCGTCTATCTCCACCTGCTTCGCCGTCACCGGTCCGATCCTCGTCCCTTCAGCTCCCTCATGTTCTTCGAGCGTCGCACACAGAGCTCGATCAAGCACCGCCGCCTGCGGTATTTGTTGCTTCTTTCGCTTCGGGTCGCGCTTCTGCTGCTGCTGGCGCTGGCCTTCGCCGATCCGTTTATCAGACGCCCCGCCGCCGGCGGCACAGGCCACAAGCTGCGGCTCTTGGTTATCGATAATTCGTTCAGCATGCGCGCAGGATCGCGGCTGGCCGATGCCCGCCGCGAAGCCCTTTCTGTGCTGGCCTCACGCAGGCCCACGGATCGCGCTGAGGTCATGACGCTGGCCTCGCAGATTCAGGCGTTGACTCAGCCTACCGAAGACACCGCTGCGTTGCGTGCCGCAGTGGAAAGCGTCGAACCCGGAGATTCCCGCGCCAATTTCGGCGAACTCGCTCGCGCCGTCCGCTTGCTCAGCGAAGGCGCGGGGACGCCGATCGAACTTCACTTCTTCAGTGACATGCAGAAATCGGGAATGCCGCCGAGTTTCGCCGAAATGGCGCTCCCCGCCAGCGTCTCGCTGGTGCCGCACGCCGTAGTGGACAAAGTCGAGCCCAATTGGACCGTTGAAAGCGTTGATGCACCCGGACAGGTTTTCGACCCGAAGAAAGCAACTGTCCGAGCGGTCGTCGCCGGTTACCACACTCCGGCGGCCAGCCGCTCGGTCTCTCTCGTAGTCAACGGGAAGATTATCGCGACGCGAAATGTGCAGGTTCCGGCCAACGGGCGTGCCACCGCTGAGTTCCCCACTCTGGACGTGCCTTATGGACTCAGCCGCTGCGAAGTCAGGATCGATTCCGCCGATTCGTTGCCCGCGGACGACGTGGCCTTGTTCGGCGTCCAGCGCTCCGATCCTGGGCGAGTCTTGTTCATTCACCAGCCGGACGACTCACGTTCGCCCTTCTATTTCGGCACGGCGCTCGAGTCAGCGACACAAGCAGGGTTTAAACTCGAGACCGTCACCCTCGACAAGGCGACCGCCAGCCAACTGTCCAATTATGCCTTCGTGGTGCTTTCTGACCTTCTCTCCGTGCCGCGGTCGTTCGAAGAGAGTCTGCTAGAGTACGTCCGGCGCGGCGGCGGCGTGCTGTTGGCCGCTGGAACGTCGACGGCACGTGCTACTCGCGTTCCCTTGTTCGACGAGAACGTGTTGGGGTCTCACGACTACTCGCGGGACGGAAGCGGCTTCCTCACGGTGGGCCAAGCGGACCGCTCGCACCCCTCCATCGCGAATGCGGATGGGTGGGCGGGCGTTAAGTTCTATTTTGCGACACGCGTGAACGATACCAATTCTCAGGTGATCGCGCGACTTGCCGACCAGACACCCCTGCTGCTGGAAAAGCACCTCGGCGAGGGCCGCGTCCTCTTGTTGACCTCAGGCCTGGACAATCTAACCAACGACTTTCCACTGCACCCGGCTTTTTTACCTTTCGTCGAGCAGACCGCCCGCTACATGTCCGGTCTAGAAACTAGCGGAAGCGCTAGGGTGGTGGATTCCGTGTTTGAACTCAGGTCCGGCAAACAGCCGGCCACGAGCGTCCAGGTCATCGGCCCGGACGGACGTCAGGCTCTGTCCTTGGACCAGTCCGTCTCAGCTCAGACGTTTCCGTTGACGCGTGCCGGGTTCTACGGGTTTCGCCGAGCCAACGGGCACACGGATTTGGTGGGTGTCAACCCGGACCGCCGGGAGTCAGACCTCGATGTGATGCCGGACGACGTCGTGTCGCTGTGGCGCGCGGGGAGCAGCGGGCGCGGCGAGGCCGGCGCCAGCGGTGCCGCGCCGGCGGAGTCGAGGTCTCGTGACCTCTGGTGGTACGTGATGTTGCTTCTGCTGGCGGCCGCGGTTGCGGAATCCCTGCTGGCTAGTCGATACTTAGGAGAGCTACGGGAGGGCCCATGAGCAAGCGGGACCAACTCGACGCCTACCTCAAGCAAGTGGAGAAACGCCTGCGCCTCGATGCGCTGCTGAGGGGCGCCGCCATCCTGACCTCCGTAGCCCTGGTGGCAACTGTCGCGCTGGTCCTGGCCACTAATGCGCTCGCTTTCTCTGGCGGAAGCGTCACCGCCGCGCGCGTGGTCCTCTTCATCACGATTGCCGTTGCATTGGGCCTCGGGCTGGTGCTGCCCGTGTACGCGCTCAATCGCCGCCGAGCGGCTCGCAAGCTTGAAGCCGCTCTTCCGGAGTTTCAACAGCGTCTGGTCACCTTCGTGGATCGTACGCCGGCGAAATCCGAACCCTTCATAGAGCTATTGGCTGCCGATACGCTGGACCTGGCTCGCAAGGCCCAGCCTGGTTTTCTGGTGCCTGACCGGAAGCTCTTGGCATCCGTCGCTGCCGGTGTCGCTTGCCTCGGTGTTCTCGTCTGGATGATCGCCGCCGGCCCCGGTTTCCTGGGCTACGGGGCCGCGCGGCTGTGGGCCGGAACTCCGCGCAAGGCTGCCGCGTTCTACGACATTCGGGTGAGTCCTGGCGACGCTGTCGTCCGCCGGAATGCGACCGCAGCCGTCACCGCGCAACTCGTCGGCTTCGAAAGTCCGCAAGCTCACCTGTTCGCGCGATACCGGAGCACTTCCAAGTGGGAAGAGGCCGCGATGCAGCCTCAGGCCGAGGGTCCGGGTTTCCAGTTCCTCTTTGCGAGCCTGCCCGATGACGTTGAATACTATGTGGAAGCCGGTTTGGTGCAGTCCCATCACTTCAAGATTCGCGTGGCCGACCTACCCTCGATCAAACAAATTCGGGTAACGTACCACTACCCCGCGTGGACGGGACTGCGCGATGTCGCCGAGGAGCGCGGCGGCGACCTGCGAGCGGTGGAGGGTACCGAAGCCGAACTTTCGATTTCTACCGACATGCCGCTCAACAGCGGGGTTCTCGTTCTGGACGACCAGCAGCAAATTGCTCTCGCCGGGCACGACGCGAATCTCTATCAAGGCGCCATCCGAATCGAACGGGATGGGCAGTACCATGTAGCCGCCTTGGACCAAGGACAGCTCGTGCGTCTCTCCGATGATTTCTTCATCGAAGCCGACAAGGCGAATCCGCCGGAGGTTAGCATCACGAGGCCGGGCGGCGATTATCGGGCCAGCCCCATCGAGGAAGTGACTGTTTCTGTGAACGCACACGACGATTACGCCCTGAAAGACGTCAGCCTTCATTACTCGGTCAACGGCGGTCCCCAGCAGACGATGGAGATGCTCAAACAGAAAGGAGCCAAGACGGCTGAGGGCTCCGCGACGCTATCGCTTGAGGATTTCAAACTAGTTCCCGGTGACGTGGTCAGCGTCTATGCCACCGCGAAGGGCTCGAGCGCAGAATCGCACAGCAACATGTCTTTCATTCAGGCCGAGCCCTTTGAGCGCGAGTACTCCCAGTCCCAAGTGGCCGGAGGTGGGGAGGGGAATATGAGTGGCCAGGAGTTCGACATCGCACAGCGCGAGAAGGAGATTATTGGCGCCACGTGGCAGCAGCAGGGCGATAAGCAGGCTAACGGGCAGCAAGCGGCCGAAGCAGCCAAGTTCCTCTCCGGCGTGCAAGGCAAGCTGCGCGGCCAGGCATTGACGCTCGCCGGGCGCCTCCAGAGCCGCGAGTTGAGCGAGGCAAATGAGGAGTTCAGCGCTTTTCAGAAAGACATGAATGCTGCGGCCGAGGCGATGGGGCCCGCCTCGGAGAGCTTGAAGCAACAGCAGTGGAGCAAGGCCATTCCCGGCGAGGAGAAGGCGCTGCAGCACCTCCTGCGCGCCGAAGCCACTTTTCGCCAGATTCAGGTCGCATTTGGCGGCCAAGGCGGCGGTGGAGCTGGCGCCGGCGGCGACCTCGCGAACCTACTAAACCTTGAGCTTGACACGGAGAAGAACCAATACGAAACCGGGCAGACCGCGGCCTCGGCTAGCCAGCGCGCCGACCAGATCGACAAGGCGCTCCAGAAGCTGGACGAGCTGGCGAAGCGGCAGCAGGACCTGGCCAATCAGCAGCAGGACGCCAAGAATCAGAGCCCACAGCAGCGTTGGCAACAGGAGATGCTGCGCCGCGAGGCCGAGCAGTTGCAGAAGCAAATGGAGCAGCTCGCGCAGGGAGGACGCCAAGGCCAGCAGGGCGGTCAGGCGAGTTCGCAATCGGGCAGTTCCGCAGCAAGTTCGGCGGCGGGCGGGTCATCCGGCAACAGCCAGTCGCAGGCGACCGTCGATCAGCGCATCCAGCGCGCGCTCGATCAGCTCCGTCAGGCCAACGATGATATGCGCCGTGCCACCTCTCAAGGACAAACCGCGGCAGACGCGCGCCGCGCCGCCGACCGCCTGCAACAGGCCACCAAGCTGCTGGGCGGTGTCAAACAGCAGCAGGGCTCCGGGCAGCTCGACGCGCTGGCTCAGGAGGCGGATCGGCTGGCAGCCGAGCAGCATGACCAGGCGACCCGCGTTCAGCAGAAGTTCGGTAAAGGGAGTTCGAGTTCGGGGAACTCCCAGCGCTGGTTCGGCGGTGGCGATGACGAACAGTCAAAGCTTGCTGACAGCCGCCAGCTTCTTGCCTCAGATTTGTCGCGTCTCGAAAAGGCCACCCAGGATGCTGCGCGCCAATTGGGCTCCGGCCAGCGCAACGCAGCCTCGAAGCTGCAACGAGGTCTCAGCGAAATGGATGGCTCGAACCTTCAGGCGCGGCTCCAGCACAGCGCCCAGGCCATGCGCCTGGGTTTGCCTCCCGAGGGTTCATTAGAGCAGTCGATGACCGCAGACATGGACCGCTTTGATCAGCGCATCCACGAGGCGCAGCAGGCACTGAAGGGGCAGCAGCAGGGTCCCGATGAAGCCCTGGAACGTGTGGAGCGGCTTCGCAGCCAGATCGATGCTCTGACTCGTAACTTGGGGAACCCCGGCGGAAGGGCGGGCCAGTCTTCACAATCCCGGAGCGGACAATCCCAACAGTCTGCAAGCGCGCAACAATCCCAGAACGGTCAGCAAGGGCAGGGCGGCCAACAGGGCCAGGGTGGTGAGCAAACCCAAGCACAGAACGGTCAGCAAGGGCGGGGCGGTCAACAGGGCCAGGGTGGTGAGCAAACCCAAGCCCAAAGCGGTCAGCAGGGTCAGGCTGGCGGGCAAGGCCAGCAGGCTCAGGGCAGCCAGCAGGGGCAGGGCAGTCAAGGAAGCCAGAGCGCGGACGCTGCCGGGGGCTTCCAGTCCGGGGGGCCGGGCGGACCGCGTGTCTGGCAGGGCGGGATGCGAAATGGCTCGCGTGGTCCGGAGGACGCGAGTGTTGGCGGCGGCCCTGGCATCGAGACGTCAGACTCCGACGCATCGGCTGAAGTGGCTCGCCAGCGAGCCCTGCGAGAGCTCGACGGTTTACGGCAGGATATTCGCGCTAGCGCGCCTGATGCAGAGGCTGATGCCCAGGCACTGATGCGCGATCTTCAACGGCTCGGCCCCGGCGACTACGCGGGTAACCCGGCGCTAGTGGAGCAGTTGCGCGCACAGGTTCTCGCCGCCATGGATAACCTCGAGCTTCGGCTACGCAGGGATTTGGGTCAGCAGGAGTCTGGCCAGGTCCGCAACGGCGATTCGCTGCGCGTCCCGCAGGGATATCAGGAATCCGTCGCAGAGTACTTCCGGCGGCTGAGCAAGAACCACTAAGCTTTGCTTTTCGCCGCGGCAATTGCTCTGGCCATTAATGACGCAACGAAGTTCTGGAAACCAAGTTCAGCAGCCGGCTCGCTGTAGTGACCACGGAGACCAGCCGAATTGCTGGACATTAGGAAGCAAGCCGCGTCGTAGAGTCGTTCGCGGACGAGCTTGGTTAGAAGAACCTCGTAGCGCTTTGCGTAGGACGCGTCCCCGAACTCCGCAAACACCTTGAAGTGAGGCTCCCGAGCTCTCACCGGACTAACCGATCGCCGCGCTTCCTCGAGAAGCATCAAGTACCCGAGCCACGGTCTTGCCGAAGGCTTAAAGGCTCCTTCCCGATAAGCGGCCCAAAGGTCCACGGCGCTCCCGATTGCCTCTTCAGTGCGGTTGTTGTAGTTATTTCCGAATGAGCCCACCTGCGATTTGAATTCGATGCCAGCAAGGAGCATGCCGTCGGAAACGACGAGGAGATCCCACTTCTTTTCTGGTCGATACCAGCCGGGGAGCTCCAGGAACTTGGTGCAATACACGTGAGCCCGAGGAAGGCCGCTCTCGCAGAGAAGATCGCGCACCAGGCTGACGAAGCCATTCATCTGGGCTCCGCCGGTGACAGCCGAACGAGCGCCAGTATCTTTGTTTCCGGAAGACGTGCCCTGCCTCTTCGCCTGCGTTTGTCGCGTGCTCCAAAAGTGCTTCACAGCAGCCCGAAGGCGCCGTTGGATTCGGGGATCAAGGCTCATATCGGGCTATTCGCCTTCCGAATGTTGATGGTCGTCCTACGAAACAACAGCGAAGTCTCATTCACAATCCGCTTGTGCGCCATATCGAAATAGTGCTCATCGACCTCGAAGCCGATGCTGTTGCGCCCCACACCGGCGGCTGCGACCGCGGTGGTGCCAGTGCCGAGAAACGGATCGAGCACCGTATCGCCAACGAAACTGAACATTCTTATCAGGCGCTCCGCAAGCTCCAACGGATACGGCGCTGGGTGATAACGTGTCGAGGCACCCGTGAGTCCCGACCAAATCTGCTGAAACCAGACTTTATGGTTCTTATCCGAAATGACGCTCAGAACCCGCGTCGGAAGGTCAGGCGCGCGATACCCGCCGGGCTTGCGCTCCATCAAGATGAATTCGATATCATTCTTAATGACCGAATTGGGCTCATAGGGCTTACCAAGGAAACCGGAGCCGTTATCAACTTCATAGACCGCGTTTGCAATCTTGTGCCAGATGATAGGGGCCAAGTTGTCAAATCCGGTCTTTCGACAGTGTTCCTGAATGGATGCGTGCAAGGGGATGACAGTATGGCGACCAGAGTTCTTTCTTCTTGAGAGACACACATCACCTACCACGCAAACCAGCCGGCCGCCAGGCACCAACGCTCGGAAGCAGTGCGCCCACACCTTGTCAAGCTCGCTGAGAAACTCGTCATAGTCCTTGACGTGGCCGAGTTGCCCGTCGGCGTGCCTGTATTCCTTGAGTGTCCAATACGGGGGAGAAGTCACGACGAGGTGAAGGCTGTTGGGTGCCAGTCCTGTCATGTCCCGTGCGTCGCCAAGGTTGAGGCTATGCGTGGTCGGCACTTTCTGAACCGCCGCTTCAATCAAGGTAATCAGCCGGTCATCTCTCGCGATGCGGGGGATATCAGTCTGCGGATTATGGAGCGGAGACACTTCGGGCGGGAGGAAATCGGCAAGGTTAAGAGCACTGATGGGTGGATCGTCAGCCTCGTCCTCCCTGATTGTATATGTCTGGTACATCGCCGAGCCCACGCTCAGTGCGTCATCGCATACACCACGTAGTTCACGCCGATGCGGATGCCCAGGTCGGAAAATCTTTCGGGATACCGCGGATCGTCAGACCATTCCCAGGAATCACCGATATCGGAGTTGAAGGAGATCGCAATCATCACGCGTCCCTTGTCATCGTAAATGCCGCGCCAGTGGGCGATCTTGCCGTCCAGTTTGTGACCCTGACGCAAATGCTCCGCGCCGGTGATGCGGTAGCGCTGATCGAGATCAAAGACGGTGTGGAAAATCGGATCGTTATCAGGGATTTCAACAATGGGACGGTCGGGGAAAACGAGCTTCATGCTCTGCTCGAACACTTCCCATTCCACGGTTCCATGAAAATCGTCGGCCATGAAAAAGCCGCCGCGCAATAGATAGTCGCGAAGCTTCTTTCCTTCGGCTGACGTTATCCCCCACTCTCCCACCTGCACGGCGTAAAGCCAGGGCCAGTTGTAGACTTCATCGCCATCGTCCAGGCTCACCGGTTCCTCGACCGAGCGCACACTGATGCGCGTCAGGCGGCGTAGGGCCCGCGAAAATTCACGGTCTGCCGGGGGATAATCCTGCGTCCAGAGCGAGAGCCCCTGCCTCCAGTCTCCGTCGAACCTGCCGCGATACCCGTCGTTCCAGCCCGGCGGATACATCAGCCGCGCGAAGGCAAACTCGGTCTTCTGTTGCCAGTCGGGGGGCAGCGGCACGTATCCATATTCGACGGACGGGTATTCCTTAAACGGGCGCTGGAAGCCACACCAGACAGTCACGAATAGGCAAGCGCAACCTAGCACCCAGAGCCGCTTAAGCTTCCTCATGCGCACCGCCAGCTCTGATACTAGCATCGGCGGAGCGCGCCTGCCATCGCCTTCACTACTACATCTCGATATCAGGCCGATGGGCGGACCTGGAGGCGCCAGGAGCTGTGCGGCGCGTTTGACGGTATCCCTTCCGCCTCCGCCACCCGCCGCGCAGCCTGCGACGCCGAGCGTAAGTGAGCAACAGCTCTTCGATCAGGACGTTAGGACGGCGTATTTTGACTTTAACCAATCCTCCTTGCGGCCCGACGCCGAGTCAGCGCTACGCAGCGACGACAATTTTCTAAAGACACATACAGATTTCAGGTTTACCGTTGAGGGAAACTGCGACCAACGAGGGAGCGAAGAGTACAACCTTGGTTTGGGGCAGCGGCGAGCCGACGCGGCCAAGAATTACTTGAAGGATCTTGGGATTTCGGCCGATCGCATCGCAACAATTTCCTACGGGAAGGACCGGCCGGTGTGTACAGAAAGCGATGAAGCATGCTGGCAGAGGAACCGCAACGCTCGCCCGGTATACGGAACCATAGCAAGATAGAGGCGGAGGGACTGCGCCGGGAGCCCCACCGGCTCTCGGCCGGTCCTAAGAGAACCCACACCTCATCGGTCCCGACCTGCGGCCCAAACCCCGGTAACGCAAGCGTCGCCCGGGGTTACCGCCTAACCTGCATTTCTCACCAGGATTCGAGAAGGGCGGGGCTTCAGCCTGGCTTCAGCCCCGCCGTTACAGCGTCGGTTTGATATTTGACGTGTTCCGCTCTCGCCGCAGCTTGCCGTTAGCAAGCTGCGCCGAGAGCGGAACACAAAGGCCGCGATTTCGCAGGATTCGGCGGGGCTGAAGCCCCGCCCTTCTCGAATCCTGGTGAGAAATGCAGGCTAAGGGGCTAGTGTCACGCCCGGTTCACTCTTGGGTTATCCTGGGCTTGGTGTGCTTGCTGTTGCCGGGGCCACAGCTTACCGGACGCGGGTCTTCCGGACCGGAGGTTTACGCCATGCTCGACGTCGCCACGCAAGAACGGGTGGCTTTGCGCCTTCGACGTATCGAAGGGCAGGTTCGCGGTCTCGAACGGATGGTCAAAGGTCCCCAGCTCTGCGTAGACCTGCTCACTCAAATTGCAGCGGTGCAAGCCGGTCTTAAAGGCGTCGGCGATGAGATTCTCCATCATCACCTTCGCTATTGTGTTCCTGACGCATTCGGGCGGCGTCTTCGCGGCACCGAGAAGGCGCGACTTGAAGAAATGGTGAAGATCTTTGTGCAGTATTGCAAGGAGCCCCGCGAGCGCGCGATTCACAAGCCGCCGGTGCGTTCAAAATGAATCGCTCGCCTACGGTTCAGCAGCCGCATTTTCATGCAAAGTATTGAGGCCCGAAGGGCCGCTCTATCAAAGCCCTAGGCAACGCCCAGGGTGATCGGCCAAGCCCCGCCAGACCCGGAGCCCTGAAGGGGCGAACCGAGACAAACCCGCTCAGTCCCACAGATAACGTTCGTCACATTTTAACGTCATAGTGCTCCAGGAACCGTCGATACGCCCCCTGAAAGCTGGTCGTCTGATGGTGCGCCTCCTGTTGCTCGATGTGCTGGAGCACGCCCTCCACCTCACCAGGCTCACGGCCTTTGTGCTGAAGATCAGATGAACGTAGATTTGAGAGAGCGATTGAGCCATTCCGATACTTCCTCTTAGTTCGCCCTTTCAGGGCTACATTCTTCATACCCTCGATTACTCACCCTGGGCGTTGCCCAGGGCTTTGATAGAGCGGCCCTTCGGGCCTCAATAATTGTGCCGGTGACAGAGCCTCACGCCCTGAGAGCCTCGTTTTGCCTCTCAGGGCGCAAGAACCGTCATGGGAGGGAAGCAGGGTTCAACCCGCCTGGATGTGGATGTCGCGGGCAAAGTCGCCGCTACGCTCCGGCAGAAGGGTAACCGATGCCTGTTTGCCGACATCGTTGTTCAGTTCCCTCATGGTGTCCCGGCTGTTGTTGGCGGCTACGATGCGTGTGGAGCGTGTCACTCGCAGGTCGAGAGGAATTCCGGCAGAGTCTTTCAGCACCACCAGGTGCGCGTGGTGGTCCACAGCCGTAATGGTTCCGGTGAGAGTCTCAGCAGGGCCCAGAACTTCGTCTTTCGCGGCGTGGCTGGTCTCTGCCTTCTCGTTCTTGACGGCAGTGTTTGACGTCTTAGACGCTGCAAAAGCTCCGGTCGCCGCGGCCGGCAGCAGCGCCATGGCAAGAATTGCGATTGTCGAGAGATGCTTTTGAATGATGCGCATTGTTAATTCTCCCGTTGTAGGTATTAAGATTCACTTTGTTTGATGCGAGGCCGAATCGGCTGAGTTTCCCGAGGGCGGCCGATGGGCGGAGGATACATGCTGTTGGGCGTGTATGGCGCGGACGCCCGCAGAGATCACAAATGCGATGTTCGCCACCGACACGGTGGTGCTGACTGACGACGGATTGGCTTCCGAACTGACTGAGCCGCGCCCTTTTCGAATCCTGGTTAGAAATGGAGGCTAGTGTCCCTAAATGTCACTGCAGACTGCCTCAAACCCTGCCTTATCGCCTTCGTGCAGCGTCAATTGCACCCCTTGCTCTCCCGATCTCCATACCCCGGAATTGGCAGGCAGCAAACGGCCGTCGGTATCGAACGCTCGATCGAGGCTACCGTGGTCGAACAAAACGAGGTCTGGATTGTGCCAGGCGCCGTGAAACTCAAGCCGCGGGCGTTCGTCCCACCTGCCCACAAAGCCGTAGTACCAGGGCCGGCGATAAACGTCCAGTTCCATCCGCTCTCCGTCGGTACTGGCGCCCATGTGTCTTGGCAAGTACCCTGTGACTCGCACCTTGTAATGTTCGCCGCGCGGTGTGCACAGTTCGCCCCACCCTACCACCTCGGGTCCACCCGAGTAAACGGCCGCACCCCGTCCGCCAGAGGGAACGTAAGGCTCAAACCAGACGTAGAGAGCGTAATTGTGGCCGGACGCTGACTGCATCTTGCCCCAGCCTCGCCACATGGGAATCGCATGGAAATGCCCTCCCATGCGGAAACTCCAGGGCATGAACACGGCCTGGAGCGCCAGCAGGAATATGACTCCCAAGATGCCGAAGCCCACCAGGTAGCCCAGCATCTTTACGAGGCAGCCCAAACATCCCAAGCGTGTTCCGCGCCTTGCGATCTGCCGAGGAATCACCGGCCCTGCACTCATCGAAGCAGCTCCTTGTTACTTCGCGCTGTGCCGTAGTCTACCTCAGTTGCACGGGCTGACATACTGGAACAATGGCTTCCTGCGCTGGATCGATGCGGGAGTTGAAGGCAGGCGAGTGCTGCGCGTCCCTGAGGCGCGACTCCAGTTTCGGTGGGTTCAACCGGCAATTTGAGCTTGGGCCCTCGTGGCGACATAAAGCCGCCTCTGCCGGCTGCCACCTGCCACGGCTGGGAATATCTCTGTTTTCAGCCCGCCCAGCCATGAGATAATGAGCTTTCCTAAAGACTGGAACGCCTTGGCACAGCCCTTGGGAGGTGGGGCGAGTGCCGGAAGAGAAAGGCGTCCGGGGGACTGTCATGCCTCTCGCCAACCGTTCCGCACTCGACCCCAAGGAACTAACCATCGATCGCCTGACCCGGAAGAGCCTCGATTCGCGACGTGCGGGGGGCGGGCGGCGGCGGTGCTGAAGGGGTACCGAAAAGCGCCGATTTCGTGCCACCCCCCGGGGGGTATGCCCTAAATGCAAAAACGAACCCGAGAAGTTGTTTAGAATCATCAAAAGTGCCAAAAAACGAACCCAAAACGAACCTAAACGAACCTAAAACGAACCCGAGCTTAGCCCATGGTGATCGCAATAAGTCATTCAGAATCAGTACGAGCTCTGTGACGCTGGAAGGGCTCAATTGAGGGCAACTGAACCCAACAAGGTGGCAAAGGCCTACGGCAGCGTTGCTCCAATGAAGCGAAGGTCCATCCGTCCATCCTCGTCCCCTGCTCTTGCCAACGGGTGGCGCGTGGGCCAAGTGGAGGCGCCAAAGCGCAATCCAAAACACCCAATTTCATGCTACCCCCCGGGGGGTATGCCCTAAGTGCAAAAACGAACCCGAGAAGTTGTTTAGAATCATCAAAAGTGCCAAAAAACGAACCTAAAACGAACCTAAACGAACCTAAAACGAACCCAAGCCCAATTGACAAGGGCTGGCTTAAGTCGTTCAGAATCAATAGAGGCTCTAAGTGCGCATCTTACGCTCAGGGGAGAAACCGGCCTTCGAGAGCCAGCAGCGCGATGGCGGCCAGAGTGGTAACAAGGGTCACCACCAGACCGACGCGAGTGAAATCCCAGAATGAAATCGTGGTTTGCTTATTGGCTTGCTGCAGCACGATGAGGTTGGCGATAGAGCTGATGGGGGTGCAGTTGCCGGCGAACGTACTGGTGACGGCGAGAGTAAGCCACACAACGTGTTGGTTAGCAAAAGATGGCACCAGGGGCCGGAACAGAAGAACCGCGGGAACGTTGCTGACCAGGTTTGACAGCACCAACATAGCTCCACTGAGGCCCACGAGCTGCGCCAGGGGCCCGCGTTGAAACCAGGGCTCGAAATGATCGATGAGGTACGAAGGCGCCCCTGAAAGCTCAAAGCCGTGGATGAGCACGAACAGCGCGGCGAAGAAGAGCAGCAGGGTCCAATCGATGCGGTCGTGGATGAAGCCGGATTTGACGCGGCCAATGAGGAGAATCAATGCGCCTACGGAGATGGCAACCAGCGGGAAGGTGAAATTGAGGCCCCAAAGCACCAGCACCAGTGAGGCGGCCAGTACACATTTCCCGAGCAGGACGCGATCGAGCGCGACCGGCCGCGCGGGAGCCATGGGAAGCGCTCCGCCGGCAAGATCGCGCCGAAAAATCAGCGCCAGCACAACGAAGTTCAGCGCGAGGCCCACAATCGAGACGGGCGCCAGACGGCCCAGAAAACCGAGGAAAGAAAACTTGCCGGCGATGCCGATGAGCGCGTTTTGAGGATTGCCGGTGATGGACATCGCTGACCCGACATTTGCCGAGGTCGCCAGCGCGATGACATAAGGACGCGGAGGCAACTTCAGGCGGTCGGTAACCGACAGCACCATGGGAGCAAACATCAGGCAGACGGTGTCATTGACGAAGAACGCCGAGAGAATGCCGGAAGTGGCCACGAGCAACGCCAGAAGTTGTAGGCGGCTGCGCGCCAGCGCGGCCACGTGAACGGCGATCCAGTCAAAGAAGCCCGACACCGCGAAGTGGGCCACCAGAATCATGATGCCCAGCAGAAACACGATCGTGTTCCAGTCGATCGACTGATAGGCGTCGTCGAGTGTGAGCACCCGCGCCAGCACCATGGCCACCGCGCCGCAGAAGGCCGCAGCCGTGCGGTCCAGGTAAGTGCTTCGGTTGCTTTCCACCGCGATCAGCAGATAAGTGGCGATGAAAATTGCGATCGGCGTCCAGTGGAGCGGAGGTAGATGGGGCATGAGCGATCAGTTCGCGCACCGTGCGGCGTGCGCGCGACACCCTTGGGAAAAGGATCCATTGGGCTGCGTCAGGGCCGCTACGACATCGTCTATGGCGTTGGCACGGTGCCGCGCGCGAGACGCAAGGACCCGCAACCGGGGATCGACCGTCACTTCTTGCCGTTGCCACCCCGGCCGCGGAGATAACGGTCGAAGCGATCGAGGAAGTCTCGCCACTGCGCCCGAAGCTCTTCCATTGAGGATTGGTGAGCCTGTGCACTCAGGAGAAGTGAGGCGGCGGCCGAGGTCAATGTATCCAGTCGCGCATTGAGTTTCCGATCGGCATCGAGCCGCTCGGCCCGTTCCGCTTCCAGGTGGGCTGCGAAAGCAGCTTCGCGGTCGAGAATGAATTGCATCGTCTTTTCTACGTCCATGGCGCTTGCCGTCCAGTCCCGTTTACTCTACCACAACGGAAACACCTGCGTTCAGAGTGGCTTCGGATGGTGGCGTCATCACGGTTGAAACAGGATGGACCCTCGGAACAAGGGCGCACGCAAGGCCTCGATTATAATGGATGTGCCTAGGCGTTCCGAGGAGGTATCGTACTCGCCGGATGAATCGGCTCTCTCTTTTCGGATTGTTTGCAGTGACGGCGATGGTGGTGTGCTATGCACTCGAAGGCCGCAGCCGCTGGTTTATCCTGGCCTTCGCTCTATCCTGTGCGTTGGGGTCTGCTTACGGGTTTCTTCAGGGAGCCTGGCCCTTTGGCTTGGTCGAGGCAATCTGGAGCATTGTGGCCGGCAGGCGTTGGTGGCTGAGCGGGCGTGCAAGCCGGCCGGAACGTGCTGGGTTGGAGTAGCAACGGGAATCGGGAATGAAACGAGGATCGCTTGCAGATGCCGACTGAAACCATGATTTCCCCGGAAGTACGAGCGCAGTACGAGCCGGTGATCGGTCTTGAAGTACACGTGCAGCTCCTGACGAAGTCCAAGATCTTCTGCTCCTGCTCCACGCGCTTTGGAGACCCGGCGAATTCGAACACCTGCCCGGTATGCCTGGGATTGCCCGGCGCCCTGCCCGTGCTGAATCGCGAGGCGGTGACCATGGCGTTGAAGACCGCTTTGGGCCTGGGCTGCAAGATCAACCGCTTCTCGCGCTTCGCGCGCAAGAACTACTTTTATCCCGACCTTCCCAAGGGCTACCAGATCTCGCAGTATGACCAGCCCCTGGCCGAACATGGACGCCTGGAAATCGAAGTGAATGGAAGCCGCAAGACGATCGGCATTACCCGTGTCCATCTCGAAGAAGACGCGGGCAAGTCACTGCACGACGGATTTCCCGACTCCGAGAGTACGTCCTACATTGACCTGAACCGGTCCGGGGTGCCGCTGATCGAAATCGTGAGCGAGCCGGATTTGCGCTCGCCCGAGGAAGCCTACGCTTATCTTACGCGGCTGAAGACTACGATGCTGTATCTGGAAGTCTCGGACTGCAACATGGAGGAAGGCAGCCTGCGCTGCGATGCCAACGTGAGCGTGCGCCTGCGTGGCGCGGAACAGTTCGGCACCAAAACAGAAGTGAAGAACGTAAATTCCTTCCGCTTCATCCAGAAGGCGTTGGCCTACGAGATTGAACGTCAGATTGAGATCGTCGCCGGCGGCGGCGAAATCACGCAGGAAACGCGCCTTTGGGACAGCCGCGAGCAGCGCACCTACGGCATGCGAACGAAGGAGTTCGCCCATGATTACCGCTATTTCCCTGAGCCGGATTTGCCGCCGCTGGTGATCTCGGACGAATGGCTCAACGAAGTGCGTGCCACGTTGCCGGAGCTGCCCCAAGCGAAAGAGGATCACTTCCTGCGCGAGTACGGCCTGCCCTCGCAAGACGTCGAGTTGCTGATCGCGTCGCGGGCCATGGCGGATTACTTTGAAGAGGTGGCGCGCCTGTCCGCAGAGCCAAAGCTGGCGGCAAATTGGGTGCTGAACGATTTGATCTTCCTGCTCGAGAGGCACCACAAATCGTTCGCCGATTATCCGGTCTCGGCTCAGAACCTCGCGGGTCTCGTTGGGCAGGTCTCCAAGGGCGCCATCACGGGCAAGGTGGCGAAAGAAGTGCTCGAGGAGATGATGTTGACCGGCAGAAAAGCGGAGACCGTGATCGCCGAGAAAAATCTCGGGCAGATTAGCGACCCTGAGAAGATCGCGGCGGCGGCGCGCGAAGTGATCGCAGCGAATCCCAAGCAGGTGGAGCAATATCGCAGCGGCAAAACCGCCACCCTGGGATGGTTCGTGGGCCAGGTCATGAAAGCTACGCGAGGGCAGGCGAATCCGCAGATGGTGCAAGAGGTGCTCAAGCGCGAACTGGGTTCATAGGGCCGCGCACTTCTTTGATGATCCTACTTGCACCGGCAACAATCAGGCTGATTTGAAAAGGAGTGATCCATGTTGAATGTTGGTGACAAGGCACCCGATTTTTCGCTGACGTCGGACTCAAGAGAGAAGCTGAGTTTGAAGGATTTCAGCGGCGGAGCTTTGGTGCTCTACTTTTTCCCCAAAGCCGACACGCCGGGTTGAACGAACGAGGCTAACCAGTTCCGTGACGCCAAAAAAGAACTGGAAAAGTTGCATGCGCGCGTTGCAGGGATGAGCGCGGATTCGCCTGAGGCGCTGCAGAAATTCCGCGACAAGTACAAACTAAACTTCCCGCTGATCTCGGATCCGTCACACGAGACTCTTGAAGCTTACGGAGTGTGGCAGGAGAAGAACATGTACGGCCGAACGTCGATGGGTATTGTGCGCACCACGTACATCCTCGGGCCGGACGGCAGAATCACCCACGTGTTCCCACGGGTAAAAGTAGACGGGCACATTCACGAGGTGCTGGAAGCGCTTGGGGGCAAGTAGCGCGCCTTGCCCCAAGCAATCTGCCGGCTATTCGGCCGCCGGCAAGTGTGGATGATAGTCCGGATAGGGCGGCGCAGCATAGTGGGCAGGCGGATTCTTCTTGAGCAGCTCAAGTGCCACTTCGACCGCCTTTTCGAGCTGAGGATCATGCCCTTCGCGAACCAGCTTGGGATCCATGTCGACAGCGATGTCTGGGGCGATGCCATGATTTTCCACGTCCCAGTGGCCGTCGAGCCCGTAGATGGCCCAGCGCGGCGCTGTCACCCGTCCGCCGTCCATCAAGACAGGGTACCCGCCGATACCCACCAATCCGCCCCACGTCTGGTGGCCGATAAGCGGCCCGATGCCGGTTCTGTGGAAGTACCAAGGAAGAGCGTCGCCACCCGAGCCCGCAAATTGATTGATGATCATCACCTTGGGCCCGAAGATGGATTCGGTGGGCTCCGTGTACGGCTCGCCTTCGCGCGTTTCGACGCGGCTCATGGCGGGACGCCGAAGGTAATCGATGATGTAGTCGGCCAGTTGACCGCCGTGGTTGTAGCGCTCGTCGATCACAGCGCCTTCTTTGTTCACCTGCGAAAAGTAATAGCGGTTGAAGTTTGTGAAGCCGCCGCCCCCGGTGTCGGGCAGATAAACGTAAGCGAGTTTGCCGCCGCTCAGTTCCTCGACCTTGCGCCGATTGGCGTCGATCCAGTCGAGGTGCCGCAGTCCGGCCTCATCGGGGATGGGCACCACGGTTACGTCGCGCGGCCCCGTTCCGTCGGCGTTCGGCCCCACTCGAAGCACGGTCTGCTTGCCCGCTGTTTCCTCAAAGAGGCTATAGATGTTGTCTGAAGCGTGCAGCTCGCGCCCGTTCACCGCCAGCAAGTATTCGCCGGCTTGAACGTTGACGCCGGGCTGGGTGAGCGGCGCGTGGAGCTGCGGATTCCAGTTCTCGCCGCTATAGATGCGTGAGAAGCGGTAGCGGCCGTTCTCGATCTTGTAATCGGCGCCCAGCAGTCCGACTTGAACTTTGGGCACTTGAGGCTCGGCGCCGCCTCTTACAAACATGTGGCCCACCGACATGTAACTGAGCATCTCTTCGAAGAGGTAGTTCAGGTCCTGGCGGCTCTGCACGCGGTCGAGAAATGGCGCGAAAGTCTTCTCGGCTTCGGCCAGGTTTAGCCCGTGGAAGTGCGGGTCATAGAAGAAGTCGCGCTCAATCCGCCAGACTTCGCGATACATTTGGCGCCATTCGGCCGGTGGATCGACCCGAACCTCCATATCCTCGGTCTTTAACAATCCGTCGCCGGGTTTCGGCGCTTTATCGGCAGCGGTGATGAACCATTTCTTCTGCTGCGAAAAGAGCATTTTCTCGCCGTTGAACGACAGCGCGAAGGCGGTGATGCCGTCAAGAATCTTCTCCGTTTTGCGAGTTTTCAAATCGAAACGCTGCAGGGTGAGAGAAGGCGGACCCTCTTCTCCCACGCTGACCGGCGGCGCTTCGACAAGGTAGAGAATGCCCTCCTTGCCGGCCGACATGCCCTGGTAATTCGCCGCCGGAACGGGCAGGGCCAGGATGCGCTGGCCGATGTTCTCGAAGTCGATTGTGACTTTCACCGGTTCGGGTTTCTTTTCCGGCGTTTTGCCCTTGCCTTCGTTTGTTGGGCCGGTGCCCTCGGCGGATGCCGTTTCGGCATTCGAGCCGCCGGAAGTGGAATCTGATTTCTTGGCCTCTTCACCCTTCTCGTCGTCGCTCTCCGGCGCGATCGGCGAAGGCAGCTCTTTCCGGAGCACCGCCACGTAAACACTGCGCGAGACTGGATGAGCGTCGCTCGTCATATCCAGCCAGCCTGTGGTGAGGCCCATATTCGTGCTGGCCGTGAAATAAAGGTATTTCCCGTTCTTGTCGAAGTTCGGGTAGAGCACGTCGCTCATGCCGTCCGTCACCTGAGTGGCTTTTTGGGTCTGAAGTGAATAAACGAATGCGGCGCGCAACATGTTGGGCAGTTGTTTGGTGTAGGCAAGCCATTGGCTGTCTGGAGACCAGACCACATCGAATTCATGCAGCGGAGAGTCGAAGCGGTCGGTGTCAACCTTGACGGGAGTGGGATGGTCGAGGTCGACGTACCACAGGTTCAGCCGCTTATCGTCATACGCGATCTTCTTGCTGTCGGGTGACCAGGTGGGACGGTAAAAGAACGAGGGCGGCTCGCCCAGGCTGATCTTCTTAACGGAGCCCAATCCGTCCTGGGTCCGAACGTGCAGCGCGTACTCTCCTGACTCGTCAGAGAAATAAGCAATGGACTTCCCATCGGGCGACCAGGACGGGTCACGGTCCTCCACGGCCGGAGTTTGCGTAATGTTTCGAATGTCGCCCTTTTCGGCGGGAACGGTCAGAACCTCGCCGTGAGCTTCAAACACGGCACGCATGCCGGAAGGAGAGATGTTGGCGTTCTGAATCTGGGTTGCTACCTTTTCGAAGTGTGGCCGCACTTGCGGCATATCTCCGCCGAGCGTCACGTTGACAAGCTTCGATTGGTGCTTGGCGAGGTCGTAGAGACGGAGCGTGCCGAACTGCGAATACACGATTGCGCCGGGCCCCGCCGAAGCCCACTTGATGTCGAAGCCATCGTTCTTGATCAGCTCGCTGACCTTCTGAGTCTCCGTGTCGTAAGCGAATAGAGTCACCGGCCCGTTGCGGTCTGACAGAAAGTAGATGGTTTTGCCCACCCACATCGGGTCCCTGTCATTCGAGTTGTCGCGCGGGATTTTTACTACACTCGAGTCGGCAAGGTTGGCAACCCAAATGGGTGTGGTCTGGCCGCCGCGATAGCGTTGCCAGTCCGGCTCCCACTGGAACACCGGCGAGTAGGCCAGATGAGTTCCGTCAGGCGAATAAGAGCCGTCCTCGGCCATCGAAAGTGGGAGCTCAGAAGGAAAGCCGCCGTCGGCGGGCACGGTAAAGAGCTTGTTTGAGTCCGTTGGGCTGTCACGATGCGAACGGAAGAGAACATCCTTGCCGTCCAGAGTCCAGCCGACGGCGACATCAGCAGAGGGGTGATAGGTGAGCCTCTTGGGATTACCGCCGGTTGCCGGGACCACGAAGACATCCTGGTTGCCGTCGTAATTGCCCGTGTAGGCCACCAGGCTGCCATCGGGCGAAAAGATCGGCCCGCTCAGCATGTCCGTTCCGGTTACGAGCCGCTCGGCCTGACCGCCCTCGCGGCTGACAATCCAGATGTCGCCTCCGTAGACGAACGCAATCTGGGTCTTGCTGAGGGTCGGGTGTTGCAACAGGAGCGGCTGGCGGGCTTGGCCGAACGAGCAAATCGCGGCGCCGAGCAACAGCGCAGCGGCACATAAGGGCTTCGACATGGAGGCTCTCCTAGATTTATTTTGTAGTGCCCGGAGGGATCCCACTCCGGCAAGGAATCGGACGGGCAAAGCAGAAATTGTACCCTAAATGGCGGGTCGATGCGTTGCTAAGCGCAGCTACAAAATGAAGTCTGCCGGATCAGCGCAGCGATAGTCGGGCGTTCTGATTGTCGACTGTTGACTCTCGACTTTCCTGCTTGGTTTCGGCTACGCCGGGTTAGAGACGTTCAGCGCAATCGAAATCAGCTCGTCATCTCCGGCTTCGGCCGGACCCAGGATGAGGTTGTCGATCAAGCGCACCGGACCCAGCCGGGCTGCCACCAGGGCGACCATGCCCGCAGATGCTTTGTCCACGGCTTCCATCGACGCTGGGTGGGCGATAGCGGCATAGTCCAGCGTCATGCGCGGTTCCTCGGCCACAACTGTGCGCAAGGCTCCGAGCAACTCGGCCGTTCGAGTTTCGCCGGCGTGGAATAGCTCTCGGGCACGGCGCAGGCTGCGATGCAGCACCGGCGCGGCCTTGCGCTCTTCCGGGTTCAGATAGGCATTGCGAGAACTGACGGCCAATCCATCCGGCTCGCGGACGGTCGGGCACATCACGATGCGAGTGCTGATGTCAAAGTCAGCCACCATTCTGCGGATCACTGCGACCTGTTGGAAATCCTTCTGGCCGAAGAACGCGATCTCTGGACCGATGACGTTGAGCAATTTCAGAACGACGGTGGCGACACCTCGGAAATGGCCGGGACGCGAGGCGCCCTCAAACGCCGTCGCCACTGAGCCCGGTGCCACCCAAGTGTTGAAGTCCGCGGGATACATGTCTCCTGCCCCAGGCGTAAACACGCCGTCGGGCTCGAGGGGCCGCATCAGCTCGAGGTCGCGTTCCAAGTTGCGAGGGTAGCGTTCGAGGTCCTCGTGAGGGCCGAACTGGGTGGGATTTACAAAGATGGAAACCATCAGCGCGCCGCCACGCTCGCGAGCTCTCTCCATGAGGCTGAGGTGGCCTACGTGAAGCGCGCCCATCGTCGGCACGAGGGTCACAACTCTACCTTCACCGCGAAGGTTACGGGCCAAGGCTTGCATCTCAGTTGGCGAGGTGACGAGACGCATCGGGCCTAGGCGCGCACCCTGTCGAACTCGGCCCGGACGCTTGGCGGCCAGTGATAGCTCTCGCCATCGTCGGGGTAGTTGCCCGAGAGCACGTCCTCACGATAGCGCGCCAGTGCCTGCCGCAGAGTGTCCGACAGGTTCGCGTAAGGGCGCACAAACTTGGCGGCGTGCTGAAAGCTCAGTCCTACGAGGTCGTGAAATACCAGCACCTGGCCGTCACAATCCGGTCCGGCGCCGATACCGATGGTTGGAATTCGCAGGCGCCGCGTGATGATAGCCGCAAGTTCGCGCGGTAATCCCTCGAGTACAATTGCAAACGCGCCGGCGTCTTCCACGGCCTGCGCGTCGGCCAGAATGTCCGCGGCGGATTCCACCGTCTTGCCCTGCACCCGATATCCGCCCTGACTGTGCAGCGACTGCGGTGTGAGACCCACGTGACCCATTACGGGAATCTCCGCCTCCACCAGCTTGCGGATAACGTCCGCGCGGCGGCGGCCGCCTTCGAGCTTCACGCTCTCGGCACCGGCCTCTTTCAAGTAGCGGATCCCGGCGTCAACCGCACGTTCCGGCTCCGTGTGGTAGGAGCCGAAGGGCAGATCAACTATCAGGAGCGCCCGGCGAACGGCGCGCCGCACCGCCTTGGCGTGGTGAAGCATCTCCTCGACCGTTACCGGTACTGTGGACTCGTAGCCTAGCACCGTCTGGCCGAGCGTGTCGCCCACCAGGACCATATCGATCCCAGCCTCGTCCACGAGTCGCGCTGTAGGGTAGTCGTAAGCCGTAAGGCAGGTGATGCGCTCGCCGTGAAGCTTGCGCTCAAGAATGATGGGAACGGTAATCTTGCTCACGGCCTCGATAACGGGGTCCATGGCAGCCTCCTTCTCAGTTCGGAGTTTTTCAGTTCGGAGTTCGGAGTTAAGCAACTCCAAACTAAGAAGCTCGAAACTGAGAAACTCCGAACTGAAGAACTCCGAACTTGAAAAACCGTCTCAGTCCGCACTAGCGGATCTAAGCGGCAAAAAGTATTGCGTACCGCGCACCGGCTGGTGAAGCCGATTGAGTAACTCCTCGAAATCAGCCTCCCGCTGGACAAAATCCATCTCAGACGTTGCCACCACCAGCAGGTCGCTCGATTTGTAGTGGTGGAAGAAGTGGTCGTACGCTTGCGCCAATTCCTCCAAGTATTCGCCAGAGACTTTGTCCTCCAGGGGCGCGTTCTTGCGGCCGATGCGCACCCGCAACGTCTCGGGCTTAGCCTCTAAGTATATCACCAAGTCGGGAATGGGAATTTGCTCGGCGAGCAACGCATAGTACTGCTCGTAAAGCCTGAGCTCAGCGTCGTTCAGGTTGAGATAGGCGTAGATCTTGTCCTTCTCAAACAGGTAATCGCTGATGATAGTGCGCCGCGCGGGGCTGCCGCGATCGAGCGCGCGCCACTGCTTGAAGCGCTCCATGAGAAAATAGAGCTGGGCCGCGAAGGCGGAGCCCGGCTGCTCGCGGTAGAAGCGGTCGAGAAAAGGGTTGTCCTCAACGTCGGATAGAAGGGCAGCGTCGAGGCGCTCGGCAAGCAGCTTTGCCAGACTGCTCTTGCCCACGCGCATGGGGCCTTCGATGGCGATCAGGCGCGGAGATTCGAAATTTCTGCCAGCACTCACGATTCGAACACCGTCCGGCATTGGCCGGAACTCAACACAGGTTAGCAGTCTAGGATTGAACGTCGATTGCCTTCGACATCAGATCGCAGAAGCTCGACCGATGGGACCAATCGATAATGCCCGAAATATTGTGCCCGAAATCCCCGGCGCCAGTCCATCCGCGATTTGGTACTGCTGTCATTTGCTGCTTGAAGCCCCTCTTGAAGCGTAGTCATTCCCGCGAAGGCGGGAATCCATTTTCGAAGTTGTTGAAAACATGGAGTCAAGCAAAGTGGATTCCCGCCTTCGCGGGAATGACTGCGCTTGGAGCGTTCAAAATGACACCAGCACCCGCGATTTATCCTGACTCAGGTTCACCCGAGAGGCGGGTTGGCAGCGCCATCTCAATCGTGGCGCGACGCCGCTTTACGCTAGAGTTTCAGACTGCGGCCGTTAGCGCGATCACTTGGCACGTTTTCCCCGTTCGCTGCAGAAATTCTCATTTTTCTCACGCGGAGCCGTCAGCTTTCAGCTCTCAGCCATCAGGTAGGCAGTGGTGAACATGGTAAGCAGTTCCGTTCCAGCGTTTTTAACTGACAGCCGACGACTA